>Ga0100378_1001405_pt1 | contig 25509 bp, 29 predicted proteins | sample CryGeymeta201502_FD_81535 | JGI IMG/M metagenome (GOLD analysis project Ga0100378, IMG submission 81535) | Groundwater microbial communities from Crystal Geyser aquifers in Utah, USA - Crystal Geyser metaG 2015-02 | ecosystem: Environmental > Aquatic > Deep subsurface > Groundwater | place: USA... | reverse complement strand
TTTACTTTCAATAGTGTGATTTATGGAAGCTTTATTAGTCTTCGATAATAAGCATGAATAAAGAGAGAATATTCAGCAAAGACAGAAAAGAAAGGATCAGCAATCCTTTCAGATTCAAACCCTATCGATAAATGCCCTTCTCTCCCGAAAAGCTATTGAAGCCTCAGCTCGATCACCGCCGATAACCATCAACAGCCAAAATAAGAATGCGGAAGATAGCAAGTAGACAAATATAGGATCACTTCGAAACTAGACATGTGAGGTACAGGAGCAAATAAAATCAACATTGCAGCAGTTTCAAGAGGAAAGCCAACAGACATAACATTTACGAAGATCATTAAAATTAGCTCTTCTGGGTGGATAAAATGGCACCAAGAGTCAAAGGTATCAGGTAGATGGGTTAACAATATTTAAAGGAGGTTTCTTCATAGTTTGAGAGAAGAAAACAATGGTCCGAGACTGAGACTGAATGGTGTAGGGAAGAAAAAATAATTAGCTAGTACAACATGTAAAAATAAATTTATTTAGCATATTCGAGTACAAGGAATCCACTCTGCCCATAGCTTACCTCATTTGATTTACCACTGATAATGTATGAAATATGAGATAAAATCACCAAAGGTTCCGCAACAACTGCTCTAACTTCTTACGCCTGAATTATAAGTTATTTTTGGCTTTTTCACGCCGAGCCCTCGCATTTGTAGGCTCTGATATTTCTTGGCTGTGTTTGACTTCCAGCTGAGGCTTGGACTTTTGCTTGATATTAAATGAAGATTGCTTCGGACGCTGTCTTTGATCCATGGAATATCCCAGATCGAGCTGAATATCTGGCTTGGGCAACGTTTGTGGTTTGATCTCATCCAAATCATAAACCTTGTTCAGTTTATTGGAGAAAATATGATCGAGTTCTGAATGTTTGAGAATGTTGCTATTTTCCCCATGAAACCAATTCTCTCGCTTCTTCATCTCATCAAGTATTTTCTTCTTTTCCAGCGATATGTCTAGCTTCAGGTTCTCCCGATGAGGAGGTGTGGGCACAGATACTCTTGATTGCTTATTTTAGTTGTATTTTTAGTTATAGGTCGCAGATTTAAAATTAGAAGGTGTACCCTTCCGTGAAGAGGTTCTTTTAGGCGTTTGCCGCATTTTTGTGATTTCGTCCATTCGATACTCGAAGTCTGTGTAGTCTCTGCGGAGTTCTCGAAGTTTTCCATTAAGCGAGTACTATTGTGTTTTTGTTGGAATGTAGTTCTTTTCGATGAAGAGCTAGTTGTTAAGGCTGAGACGGGATTGAGGAACTCCCAGACCCTGAATGAGAACAATTGTACCTGTGGAACTCCAAACAAGTCTTTATATTTATTAAAAAACTCCATTTATTATGAATCTCATTGAGAAATCTCAACTGATATTGAGCATCTTTCATTTTTCTTTTTGCATTTTAAAAAAGGAAGTAGCATGCATTTATCGGCTCAATAATAAAGTATAATGGAATATAATCAACATGAAGGTTGTTCCTATACTGAAGGATCGTAGCAACCACAATGTTTGATTTGAGATGTTATGTAGCTAAGCCGTCCTCCTAGAACAACAGATTTCCAATAAACATAGGCATTTGCCTTGCACAATGTCTCCATAGCCCCTCTGATATACCATATCTCTTGCTGAGCATGTTCCTAGCATTTGGCATACATGCAAGCTTTGAAATCGTCGTTACATTTTTTGAAATGAGCTTGGAAGTCTGGTCCTCCACATGTACCGTAACAATTATCATGTTAATTGCAACAAGATGTCAGAACATCATTGTAGGGAAAACTTTCAGTCAATGTGGTGTCAGTTCCCTCAGGACCACAGCCATTAATAGTTGACTCAATGCAATTGTCATATGCAGTTTCTCTCTCTGCGCAGGGAGAACCAAAATTAAAGCTTCCTCCAACTCTAGTATCTCCAGCCGTCTAGGATATCTAAATAAGTTGCTCAGTATCATAGCTTTAATCAGCTGTTTGAGTGAGAACTATCGCCAAGAGCAGGGCATTAAGCAGGACAAGCAGGACAAGTCGAAGCATCAATTGTACTTTGAGAAGGCTAAATTTAGTATGACAATATAGATAGCATAAAATGTATACTATGCCAGTTATAAACGGTAATAATGTATGGTAAAAATAAAGGAACTGATCAGCTGGTATGGAGGTTGCCTACTTCATACTATTCTTCATACATCTCTCCTTCCTGGAAATCGTTTTCATCATCCTCATCGTAGTCATCTTCAAAGCCTTCTGGTGGGTATTGACCCAAGTGATGACCTTCAACTATTGCTCTGCGATGATCATCGTTCATGTGAGGCTGGGGTTCCTTTCTCTTCCTTTCCAGTATCATCTTGACGTCTTCATTTGGCTCATAATCTCCATCAAGATACTCACCTTCCTCGTCATATAAATCTGGTCTGTTACCCTCGGGCTCTCTTTCTATTGCACCACTTTCCAGCAGAAGAGGCCTTTAGTATACCTTTGTAAGAATTCTGATCATCTGATTTTCATACTACTCTTTTTTCTTTCTTTCTTCTCTCTTGAATTCCTTTACTCTGTCAGCAATGATAGCTCTTGATCTTGAGGGGTCAACAGGACTCTTCTTGAGAGCTCTCCAAACAACAGGAGCGAATTTTGATTCTCTCAGTTTCCTGACGGCTTCTGATCTTTGTTCCTTTTCCTTCTATTTTTCCTTTTCAATTAATTGCTTTCTACGAAGCTAGACCATTGCCTCGAATTTTTCAGTTTTTGGAATGTTCTGGTAGTCTTCTTGATTTTCAATTCTTTCATGTTTGGAGTGTCTCATATTTTCTGCTTTTTTCTTAGTTTTTTAGTAGGTGGTTTTTGATTTTGCAGGTCGATTGTCAAATGAAAACGGCTCCATTTTAATTGGCTCCTTGATATTCTTAGCATTTTCTAAATCGAAATGTAGATGCTCGTGAATCGTTTTGAAATCAGGCACTCCATCAGTAATTATCGGCATGAACGTACATCCTCCAACACTACCGGTTGATGCAGTTCTTGCCTTAGCAGCTCTTATCTCTTCTTTTTATTCTTGTCTCTTGATCATTCTCTGAACACCATCAGGCAGTTCATAATTAGTGTGCTTATTAATAATCTGTTCCAGAATTTATTCTTTTCTTTCTTGTTTCTTTCGATTGATTCTGTCAAGAAGATTATTTTCACAATACCAGGGTAGAGGCCTGGCCTGGAACTTGTAATCTTGAAATGCAAATTTGCCACTTGGAAGATTTTATTTTGGTTTGGCAAGTCGATCCGAGCATTTGACCATTGCCATAATATCAAGTCTAAACTTGTCGAGCCTTTATTTTCTTTATCTTTCCTGTTCTTTGAGCATCCTGTCGTATAAATTTTACTTGACATAATATGGCACCTATTTGATAGGAAGGGGTTTCATGTCTTCTTGATACTTTCTTTATTTCTATTCCAGCATCTCTCTAACTTTTCTTTCGCGGATAGACTCTTTTTTGTTTTTGTCTCGCGAATCAAAAGCATAAGGAATAGGGATAGTCACGTTAAACTTTTTGCCAGCCTCAAAGTTGTTAGCATTTCTGATCTATTTGAGTTTGTCTTGTTTTCTTTTCTTTTGCTTCTTGCGAATTATTTCGTTGAATTCCTCATCGCTTGAGGCTGTATCATAGTTTTCTCCATACTTGTCGATTCTGAGCTTCTACTCCGCTTCAATCAGAGCAATCTGCCTTTATAGGTTTTCTAGATATACTCGATGTTCCACAACCTTAGGTCTGCCTCTGTTCGTCAGAAAATCGAGGACTTCTTCGATATCTAGATAATCCTCACCTTCTGCATACATTCTAATGAGAGTTTGTTCAACATTTTCCTTTTTTACATAGCGGTTAGTTTCAGTTCTAACCCACATAGACTGTATTTTCTTGTATCGAGGATCTCTACAAAGGCTTTGCAAGAATTTTTCTTTGAAAACAAAATATTCAGCAAACTTTGGTGCCTTTTCGAATACATCTTTTACGATTTCGATAGCTTCTTGGCTTACAACATAGATATAGGAGGAATCGTATTTTCCTGTCAAGATTAATCTGGTGATAAGCTTATCTTTCTCAGGTGTATCTTTTCTCTTGTAGTTCTGAAGATAGTCGATGAATTCTTGTACACTCCAAGTAAGTTCTGCCCGATTTTATTCAAACTCAATTTCATAAAGAAGACGGTTCAGTGGGATCTTTTTATTTATGTTGACTATCTCTATCACCTCAGTTTACAAAATTCTTCTTTTTGTTGCCTATTTTCTAATCTTTTTGGCCAAGAAAGACCTTTCAACTCTGCTGTCTCCCCTGATATCAATGTTTTGATATATCTCAACCAGCAATTAGAAAATGCCACTTTCATCAATCCACTTTGCAATAATAGGAGCACACTTGATTCCTCTTCCTAGCTTTCTGGCCTCATTTAGATTTTAAGGAGTGTATTCGAAGTAAGTTGGTTCCCGATCAGCAAGCAGGAACTTTGAGAACTCTTAGAAGTTTAAGAAATCATTTGTCTTAGTGTCGAAATCAGCGAGTTAATCTCCAAGTTGGTATGGGTTGATACTGTATAGCATCATGATTGCTGGTTCATCAAAAAGGTAATTAAGCAACCTGTCTTTGCTGATTGAAAGTATTTTTTGTTAGAATTCTTCACTTTCAGTCAATAATATTTCAAACTCACATTCTCGCAGTTAATTTTCAAATAACTCAGAAGGATACAGTTGACCTTTCGCTCCTTTCCTTTTCTTGCCAAGAGTCATCTCCTCAAAGGCAGCCTGCATATCTGAAGCATTTTGGTACTGATAATCACTTCCTGTGTTGGATAGGATCTCCTCCTAGTTGTAGTATTCAGCCTCGCCAAGATCAAGAGGAATTTTCTTTTAGCGCCGAGCTTTAGAATCTGCTAAATTACGGTTTCTCGCCTTATCGAGATATTATTGACGGTGGTTTAGGAAATTCTTGAATTTTTTGTCAAAGACCATCTTGTCTGTATCGCTAACACCCGGATTTTTGTCGACTTCAGGGATAAATTGCTTGAGAACAGGGTAAGGTGCAATAGACTCAGGATCGATGACTGTCGAGGTTGAATCGTGATGGTGAACTCTTTCAGTTTAACTGTCGTTATGCTCGAGGTTCGCCTCAATAACTTTTTCTGAGTGGTTTGCCTGAAATAAGGTAGGTTCTTACTTTGATTCTTTGAATGAGCTGTCTTTTGAGTGCTATTTGTTCTTGAATTTTAGGGTCTAGGTGGAGCTGCTTGGACTATTTTGACATAATTCCTGTCGTTAGATTGATATAAATATAAAGCAAATAAAGCATGCCCTCAGGTATGAGTGGTAGTACACGAAAAATTATGAACCTTCAATTATTATTGGTCAAATTACCTAAATTTGCTTGATTTAAAGATATGGGCATCAAAAATATACCTGATTAACTCTTCTGACTCTAAAAATTAATAATCACTCACAATGGAATCGGAAAACGATATTTATTGCTACGGAAACCAACAAACCGTTATCTCATTGGATCAACCTGGCATAAACATCGAACTTCCTGATTATCTGATCAAGTAATTCAGAGCTTTGTTCCCGTCAATGCGTAAAAGACAAATCTTCTTCGGAGGGCATCCAGTTTCAATAACCAGACAGTCATGTCAAGATATTTTCACTCTCGATCATTACAAAAGCTCACCTTACCTTGTGTGTGAAAAAAGTGATGGAGTCAGGTATTTGCTCGTTGTTGCTAAGGTCGAAAAAGAAGATTCGCTCAGAGATTCCCACGAACAAAGAGATTTAATAACTCAATGCTACTTTGTGAGTAGAAAAGGACACACAGCTCTTGATGCTAGCGTTGTGGATATCGGTGTCTCTTTCGATATGGATTTTGCCAGCAACGAGGTCGGAGGATAGCGTCGTCATGTTGTGGAAATCCTTGACGGTGAGCTGGTGCAATAGGATAGGAACGGGCAACCTTACTTTAAGTATCTGGTCTTCGATGCTTTGGTTCATTTAGGCAAAAACATCTGTCAACTATCTTTAAAAACCCGACTCTAAATGGTTCAAAAATTTTTGAGATGTAATGAGATGTTAGGTGTTCAACCTCATAGAATTCCAATCGAGCTGAAAGATTTTTTTCGACTTGTCAACAGAAAATTCAATGTTCTCTAGTTTTTGCTTACAAAATATATCAAGGAAATTTAACACGAGAATGATGGCATTCTTTTCAATCACGAAGACAAATAGTACGTAATTGGGACGACCAATCCAGGATATATCAAATGGAAACCTGAGCATTTAAACACTGTTGACTTCATGGTGATGCCCAACTATAACCTCATTGAAAACTATGGGAGAAGGGTGCTCGACCTGTACACAGCCGTGCAGGATGCAGACTTGGGTAGATACACCAGACAATTCTATGGTTTTATGGTGGTAAGTTAGTAAAAGTTTGATGAAATTGTCGTAACTACTGAAGCTCGAGAAGAAGAAAAACTCGACAAAATAATGGATAACCAGTCATTTGGAGAGGTTGATTAATTTGGAGGGGCACTAATCGTTGAGTGTAACTACGATTCAGTGGAAGGAAACCAAGCCAAGTCAATTCTAAGCTAATTGACTAGGAGTCCTGTCGAAGACCTCAGGATGCAACTAATGAAGCAAGGAGAATAATAAAGAGATCTTTCAGCTATCAAATAAATGAAGAAGAGAATTTATGACAAAAATTGGAAGATATACAAAGTAAGAGAAGACAAGCAGCTCCCCAATAACAACGACGTAGTGAGGAGAATCGAGGAATCCATCAGAGATGGAATTACGAAGGCTAACCTAATACTTCGAGCAAAGGAACTAAATGAAAAGGCCTTCAGATGATTGATTGTTAAAATTATACTTAATCATATTGCCAACTCAGTCAAAACTATTAATCCTTTCTTGATAAGTTCATTGATCTTAGCTTTTGTTATTTTTCTTGAAGCTGCTACATTCACGAATTTTAGATGACCTCCCAAAAAATCAAATATCTTATCTTACAGTTCAGGACAGCCACTTATATCTAAATGGGTGAGATGTGGTAATTTTGGACCTATTTAGAACATTTGTGTGCTGTATAGTTGAACCTTTGAGTGATCAGCTTCTCCATTCATATTTTTCAGACTTAGTTTCTTTATATGTTTCAAAAAATTCACAAGTTAGTTGACTACTCCTCCTTTCATCCTTGTAGCCCCTAGATTAAGGGCTTTTATATGTTAGGCCCTTTGAAGATGCCTTGCGGCAGGTTTGCCAACATTCGTATTGTAAAAATTGACAGAAGTAAGCCTGCAGTTATGTTGTGCAATTAAAGACCCAACAATTTCATCTGTCAGCCAGGTACAGCCCATCAAATTTATGTGCTTTAAATTTATGAGATTGTAAGCGTACATTTGGGCTCTTTACTTGTTGATATTTTGGCACTACCTCAAAATAAGAGTTTATAGAGAACGCAATTCCCAAATAGCATCTCCCTTGAAACCCTCTTAACCACAGCGATAAAGCATCAACTCTTTCAGATGTAGCGCATTTTATTTAAGAACAGTTAGCGTGTGGTCGGTGACTTGCCGGCACTCATGAAGAACAAGAGTTTTTAGTGTATCTTTGTTTCTAATAATGACAAGCTCCAGTTTAGCAGAATTTATTTCTATCTTGTTCAAAGATAGACTGATAATTCCTGACATCTTACTGAGCAGATCCCAACTTTATTCTGACATAGTTTGTTGTAGACTGTGACAATCCATTCTGCCAAATGAAAGATACTTCATATTTGGATTTAATTTTTCCAATATTTAGGGAGTAGGCTCGGCTATCCAAATATTTTGGAGGCTTGGCATTTTTTGGAGCATGAGTAAAGTACTTTGATTATCGAGAGGGTACTATCTCTGGCCCATACTGTCCTCAGGGAACTACCTTTTTTAATCGAGGATGGCCATATTTTCATGATAGTTGTTTCCATAGAAGAATGTTTAAATTTTACTGGCTGATTTGAACTCACATATTTTGACAATAGTCTCTGTATCGATATCATTGTAACAGTTCAATTCTATTTTTTTCAGAGTTTATAAATGCTCCAGATAGTACAAAACAGTTTCTTTTGTTGCTAGTTTTGAGTCAAATAATATCAACTCTTGTAAATTTTTGTAACTCATTATTGCAAAAATAGCTCTTTTCAGCTCATTCTCATAATGCACCACCACTCTCTTTACTAACTCCCGATTTCTGCTCTCATGGTTCCAAATTATATCATTGTTCTAAAATGTTACCTTGACCGTATAAATAGAGGGTTTGTTCGATCTACTCGAAGTTATCTGTGTTGGAGATTCTTGAGATGGAGGAGTTTGAGGAACCATTTGTTTAGGAGTCAGGTCAAAGGTAACTTTTTGGGGAACTATTCTCACATTTGAAGCACTTTGAGAGCTTTTCATGATTGATGTTGGCATCATTATATTTGATGGACTTGATCTGTTGATCGGCATACTGTGAATACTCGGATTTTTTTGAATGCTCTGAGGTTACTCCTCAATGTCAATGGTGATTGGCTGTTGTACAGTATTTGTTTTTTGCTTTGAATAATCCAATTTATTCCATATTTTTGAGGCTTTGTCTTTTTCAAGAAAATTTTTGACAGCATTCATCTTGTCTTCATAAACTCTGCGTATTCTGTATTTATTGAAATTTTTATCCAGGTTGTCAAATCGTTTCTTCATTTCTTGATGCTCTTTTTCAATAGAGCTTCCGATGTTCTCAAAGCATACTTTGCAAGCTTCTTGTAGCTGATCAGTATAGCTGAAATCTCTACACCCTGAATACCTGAGAGCATTTGCAATGATATCTATTTATTCTTTTTACTGAAGACTCATATTATTGTTTGAAGTCCTGAGCTTGTTAATGAAGTATTCAATAATATTTGGGTTGAATGTATTAGTTACCGCATAAAACTGCATAGCCAGATCTTTCTTAATATTACGCATGCATTCGTTTTGCATTTATATGAAAGATAGTAATTTTTTGTTGACTTCCTTTTCAAACATTTCAGATATCCTCTTGTGTATCGCAAAGGCTTCAGGATGGTTCTTGTTAATAGTGATTCTTTTCATGAAAGTGGTCACTTCTGCTGGCTGCTCGGACATTGACTCTAAAGGGAGAATGTGTTTATCACTCGGAGTGATACAATTGAGACAGAGGAAACGTCTGTTTCTGAAATCGTTAAGAGTCGCATAGTGAGCAGGTTTGTTGATTCCTTTGTGAGTACAAGCCGAACAGAGAAAGTTATTACTTCCATTTTTGATTCGAGGAGGTTCCTTCTATCGATATTCTGGAGATACCATTTAGATATTTTTTTGCTCTTCCAAAACAGTTTTATTTGAGTCTTCAATTATACATATCTTTGATGTTGTGCAATTTTTTGATGCTTGATTGGATTCTGCTTCTTATTCCTGATGCTAATATTCAGGTCTCATTATCTCTTAGGCATCCTTTCCCTAAATAGCTTCCTCTATTTGGTGCTTTGTAGTCAAGTTTGATTCCTAAATGGGAACTTACTGCTGTATTTACGGGAACATTTTTGTTGAAGTTTACTAATATTCTTAAGTAGCTAAGGGTAGTTGCTCAGTTTAAAGGGAAGGTAGTTCTTCTTGTGTATTTTTAGGCTAGTTTGTTGGATTTTTTATTCCAAAATATGGAGTTTATTCATGAGAATCTTATTCTTCGGAAAAACGGTGGTCTATCTGTTTATTGGTCAAAACATCTTACTCTCTTATCTATGACTTTTATCCTTCATGTTCAAAAGAAGAGGGCTATCGATGTTATCTTGAATTTATCTATTTATTCTAAACCTGTTGAATTTGGGATATACGGTCAATAGCTAAGTGAATTTCCTTCAATGCATTTTAGATTTCTTTTTCACTTTAAGGACTTGTTTGAGTAGTCATCTCTCTTCTATATTTTCAAAGTATTTTGAGGTCAGTTCGAATGTGTATTTGCATTTGGTTATATTTTTATATGCATTTACTTTGCAAATACTTATGCACAACTCTTTGTATTTATTAGATGTTTTAATGGATAATAGAGCCATTTAGATAAATAAATTCCTCCTATGAGGTTGATAGGGTCATATTCAAGTTTCTGATTAGATCATCACAAGAGTTTTGAGAACAAGTGGCTGTTGACTCTCAACTCAGCTCCTCCATTGTACCAGAAAAGTTAGTCATTAACTCTGACCCACACTGTGTTTTTGGATTTTCTTAGCATGTTCATCCATTGGCAGCCAAAGGACACATATGAGAACTTGGATCTCTCCACCACAGTTTCACTAGCTTCAGATGACAAAAGACTGGTGGGTTTCAAATACTGGATGTGAAGTTGGTTGTTGTTTGTCCAGCTGATGGAAGTGATCTGCGATGCTGAGCGCTTGAGATAGTTAGAGTATGAAAGAGCGGCACCTATCTCATAAAAAAAGTACCTGCACCTGTAAGACCTCCAACTAAAGCGAGAGCTCCATATGAAGGGAAGCCCAAGAGGAGGGAGACAAGCTTGCCTGTAGCTCCAAGGGTAAGCAGCTCTGCAAGCTTATATGTGTTGTTTCCTGGCTCGGCGACAAAGACAGTTGTTTCATTATTGTACTCTTGCTCGAAGTTGAGAGCTGTTCTTTCACTGAGTTCAGCTTTGATGCTGGATAATGATGCACATACTCGTTGACAGCAGAAGCTAGATGCTTTGATTACTGGGAGATTATCTCGTTAATTTGACGCAATTAGGTTTAGGAGATTCTCACTCCTTGAGCATCAGCGATTTTGTTTAGAGTTTCACTGGTTGAACTATTTGTGATGGAAGAGCTGAACCTATAAGGAAGACGGATGAGAACTCTACTCAACATGATATATATTTATGATATAATAGGGAGCATCACTTGCGAAGGAAATCTAAGGGATTGAAGTTGGGATTGTTGCCCTGGTATGGAGGAGGTCCTTGTGATCCTTGATTTTGATAAGCATTCGGGGGGTACTGATTTGGAGGAGGATACTGTCCTGGAGGATACTGGTTGGGAAACGATTGGTTTTGATTTGGATAATTTCCATAGCCCTGATTCATTCCTTGAGGGTTATATCCAGGATTATAGTTTCTGTTTTGGGAAAATTGTTGATTGAAACCTTGTTGTTGTTGATGGATAAAGGCTTGGTTGATTGTTTGGAAAGGATTCGACTGTTGTAGAGGAGGAGGGCTGATCGGATTGCCTGGTGAGTAATGCTGTCTATGACCATAGTGACCGGGAGACTCAACATCCATTCGATTATTTTCATTTGTGTTATGAATACCATTTATTTTGCAGTAATACTTATTCAACTCTTGAAATTCAATCGAGTTTGAGCTGTCTTAGTCAATTAGCTCGAACCCTAGCCTAATCTCTTCATCAGTCACTTCCAGATGATTTCCTGATAATTTTTTAATCAGAAGAGCAAAATCCTGAAGTGTCAAGCTGCCCTTCTTCTTATCAAAGTCATTGAAGACCTTCCACAAAGACAATTTGTTTCTTGTGATAATTTTATACAGTTTTTGGAAGCAGCTTTCGATCTTTTTGCTGGATTCTTTGGAAATATAGTTGAAAGTTTCAGTTTCTTTTCTTTCGAATCTTGGCATAGTTTCAAATTGTTTGTCTAGCTTTATGCCATTGCTTTCCAGCAAGTGTTTGAGTTCGCTGACAGAGATGGAGGTGCTGTTATCAGTGTCTGTTTTCTTGAAGCAGTAGTCAGCTTCTTCAGCTGTTATTTCAGGATATACTTGCCTGAGGAAAGAAAAGAAATCATGGAAAGATATCTCATGGACTTGACTTACGAACCCCATCTCAGTTAGAATTTTTTTGAGATCGAGGTTGTTGCGACTGATGTAGAAACGAAGCTTGTTAAGAATCATCTTGAGTTTGTTCTCAAATTCACGTGTATTATTGTGTGTAAGGAAAAAGCCTTGAAAGATCGGATGTGCGAATATCTCGTCCCAAGAAATACGGTCGACCTACCTGACCCTGAGGCACTTAGTCAAAAAGTCAACAGTTTAGTTGGAAAGGTCTTTTCGTTTGATATTGAGAGGTTGCTTCTCTATATTTCTCACCAGCTGAATTTAACTGTGAGCAGTCCAGGGGGTTTCTCCATGAAGAAGCTCATAGAAAATGAAGCCTAATGCCCAAATATCGCATTTACTGGTATATGACTCTCCTTTGAGAATTTAGATGGACATGTAGAGAGGAGTACCAACCATGGTAGCAACCATTTGACTCTTATTTTCCATTTGCTTTGCGAACCCGAAGTCTCCTAGTTTGAGGAGGTTTCCTTTTTTCATGACATTAGCTGGTTTGAGATCTCTGTGTAACTGAATATAAATACCGATGAATGATACCTTCTTTCACAAGTACCAAAAAACCATTGCAAATCTGTCGCAACATCTCAATGGCTTCTTTTTCTGCCCTTTGGTAACCCTTTTTGATCTCTTTCGTGAGATCTCCATCACATAACTCCTGAATGATATAGTAATTTTTGGAAGACTACATCACGTCGTGGAACATTACGATGTTCTAAGAGTGGAGCTTTTGCAGTATTTATATTTCGTTCTTAAGGGCAGCTTTAAGGTAGTCGTCATGATCAACTGAATTATCAATGGAATACTGTGCTACTTAGGTAAAATTTTGACAGCGACTTGTTCATGAGTGTGCTACTTACGGCCGATATAGACTGATCCGTAGCTACCTTTACCCAATATTTTGTTCATGTAGATCGAGTAACCTTCAATTTGTTTGATTGTCATCGCAACTTTATATTTATAGTAATACCTATCTAACCAACTTTTAAATTAAGTTCAGCAGGATCGATATGCCACCTAATAAAATCTGTTTATTCTCAAACTCCGACTGATGACAAATAGGGATTGTTTTAATGATTTCTCTTCATTGTAAAATTATCAAATATCGATATCAGGATGTATTGTGCATAAACATCTTCAGAGATGGAACCATCTTCTTGGATAACACATGAACACGCATAAACGTAGGGCTTGTCAAATTGACGCTCACATCGATTGGGCAAGTGCCGGTTGCTTCCACCTGCTTTTTGATCAAATAGCAGGCTCCGAGCTGATTAATTTTGCCTTCTCCTATGTATTCCATAACGCCTTAAGCCGAAAGCCTCCAACCACTGCTCCACAAACCCACTATCTTTAAATATTATCTTTCGGTCTATTATGGAGTCAGTTGTGTTGACAGCAAAAATCCGTCTTTTGTATTGAACTCTGTTCCAAAGTAAGTTTTCAAAAACTCGTCTGGTTTTTTCATGTATCTCATCTCGATTTCGCAGGAATCGCTCACGTTGAACTTATTGTAGAGTGTAAATAGTTCGTTTCTTTTTTCAAGAAGACCAGTCAGTGCTTCTTCTAAGCGATTACTATTACAGCCGAACTACATAAGCATTGGTTTCCAGCATGGAGCAGGAGTCTCTTGCATGATATAGATCAAATTGAGAAGAACTTCGTCATTTGGGATTTAATTGTGTATTTATAGCTGTTTTTTACAGTCAAAAAGGTCTTTGTGAATTTTAGCCAAGATTTTCTAATAATTTTATGATTATTTCAAAAGAATAATACTTGAAAGTTGGCTTCTCGCATGTTTTTCGATTGCTGATTGCTGTTTACCTGGATTTTTTTAAATACTTTTTCGATTCTTCTTTGTTATGAACTATTTCTTAACTTTCATATTTTTCAGATTTGTATGACGCTTTATACTTCGAGATATTGTTGGCTGGTCTTGGCATCGATCATAGGCGTTTATATATTAAGAAAGTTTTTTTATATAGTGTGAAGTCAAGCTCTCATTGTCTATTCCTATGAAAGATCGGAGACTACTCAACCAACCCAGCTCCATTTGCATGATTTAAATCCTTTCTTCATGATGAGATTCCTCAATGACATTGTATTATGAAAGAATAACCTAGCTTTCCAAGAAAAATTCATCCTCAATGGGCTTAGATGAAGCTTTTATGATTTTACTAAACAAAGTGTTGAAGTAAACGAGAAGAAGTTCTGGCATTGGGGCTAGAGTCACTTTGATGTAAGAAATGATTGAAGTGATTTTTTCCTAAAGAGGCAGGGGATTCTCAGCGTTTTCAAGAGATTTTCTCAACAAAATCAGTTAGTTTCTCGTTAGAAGAGGAATAGGAAGTTCTTGTTTGCTGTAAATCTTGCGAATAGCTTTTGAGAAGTTCTACATGAATCTGAAGGTTTTATCATCATCCAGATCGAGTTATTGTTGAATTTGAGTTGTATTAAGACTAGACTGATGAGATTGCCTGGCACTTTAATTCCTTACCTCAACAACTTCAATCTCTACTTTTTTTTCTAATTAAGGAGGAGCTTGAGTAGACATGTAAGCTTCTATGATAATTTTGAATATTTTTTGGCTATTTTAAATATTGGAACTCCAAATGTTTCTTAGAACATTTTATCCCTTTAGCATAATAGTTGAATGCTCTCTCAAATTCCAATGCTTTAAGATACGCTCATACTCTGGAATGATGGTTGGGCTAAAGGTCAATACATAGATATGTTCATTTTGATTTTTTTTCAAGAGCGACTAGAGAGAATCTTATTGAGTCGGCTCGATAATCTTGATGGCATCAGCTATTAATTTTTATCGAAGTTCTTGATGTTTTTTGTTGGATAGTAGCTGGACAATTTTTTGGAATGAATCACTTTACTCGTTCAACCAAAGGAGAGGCTCACAAAGATTTTATTTTGATTTTACAAATGGAGATATTGTCAACCATTACTCTTTCCTAAATATTTACACAAACGCTTCAGCTATTTCTTATTCTAATGACTCAAAGTCCAAAATATCCACAACTGGCCTTTTGATCAATTGAAGCAGGCAACCTTTAGTAATTCCATCTGGTGTGAGACAAGCATACAGCTCTTAAATTGACCGATCGTGATACACCATGACGAGAAGCAAGGAGAAAATCACATATTATCGCTAATTGTACATCGGACCCCACTGCCTCAGAGTGAAAAGAAGTAGTGAAGGAATGTTGGTAACAAAGCCTTTCAACAGAGCGTTTCTGATACTATGGAAAAACTAAGGATAGCTTGGTTTCCATATTTTTTGTTCAATTCGGCTGTCCATGAATCTAAGAATTTCTAATATTTTTTGGCAAGCAAGATGGAAATCCTCTCCACATTCTGGTTCAATTTTGGCGCTAACAATAGCATACTTTTCTTGACAATCTTTAGCAATGTCCTATTTTTCCCTTATTTTTGTGAATTGATTCTGTGCCTTGATCATCACTTTGTCATTGACTTTCCCAAGAAGCTCAAGGAGGTCAATTTCATTCAACGATTATTCCCCGATTAATTGCTCATAAAGATTTTAAGCGACCTGGTTCATAACATTTTAGCAATCAAGCTTGATATTTCTCAGCTTGCGATGATAGTCCAGTTTTGTGTATTGATGTTCCCGGTGTACACAAGACAAATATTCATGAATAAAAGCCTTTTTGGAAATTTAAAAATTTTATTGGAAGAGAACCACTGTGAACTCAGCTTCTACTTGTTTGGGAAGAACTATATGGGGAGCTAACAGCATATATACCTTGGCTTATTGGTGAACTAACACTTCTTCGTTCTGTAAAGTTACAGATGTAACAGACTCAGGCAAGAAAAGAAGAGTACCGATTGGAGTATCATTGAGGTTCAAAATTGTGTCCTGATTTGTTACTTCAATGAGAATGTTTGTCGGTTTTGTCAAATGTTATGAAAGTTGCTCGATGAAATCTTTTTGATTTTATCGTAGGTTGACAAATGAGCAGTTCTTTTCAAGCCATTGTTTTCCTCTTTGACACTAATCACGTATCGCTACAGGTTTTGCACTGTGGAATATAATGGCCATATTTTCATAAAAGTCAGGTGCCTAATCAACAGGTTCGGCATTGAACTATTCTTCTGAAAGCAAGAACAAAGGCAAGAACGACTATATTTTTGGGAGATCCTTCATCATGGAAATATTCTGATACCATTCACTGAGCACTTTCCTCCTTTACTGATAGCTGCAGTTACTCAAATAGATGAAGTAAGAAGCTGTCACTGCAAATATTAGTTCAAGTCGGTTTCGATCTTCCAAAAATTATTGATACTTCTAATGCTTTTGCAAATAATTAGGCTCAAGCCAGCTGAGAATTTATGTTAGCTTTTAATTCACTGCCAAGGCTGTTGATTTTTCTCTAAGTTCAAGCTCTATTTATGCCTTCTGATCTCGATCAATTTACATTTGTTTAGAAATCTCCTTCAGCTTTAGGTGGCACTCCTCCATTCCTTGATTAATGATGACATTGGCTGTGCGCAGCTTCTAGAGAAGAGAAAGTATCTTGCTGAACCTTTAGGACTCAGCCGTCATCTCGGGGATTAGATTGCTGATGAAAGAAGAAAATAATCTGACGCAGTCGTCGTTTCCTCTCAGAGAGATACCATAGGCTTATCGAGAATATTCATATATCTGTGATATGAGGATTTGAGAGTCTTTGCTGCAGATAATTCCGTCAACATCAAGTAATTTTTAATTGTATTGGATGATACTGGCTGTAGGAACTTCACTGCAAACATCGATGTAAAAATGTTTTCGAAGTGATTTTTCAACAAGGGAGAAAGTTCCTGAGCTGAGCGTTGCTGCAAGTCTGATATTATTTTTGTTCATTGAAACCTCCTCATAAGTTGGCTTGATTTTGGGCATAGTATAAGTATCGCTAAAATTCTGTTCTTTTCTGGCTGTCTTCATCATGGCCATGGAAGCCTTTTCTTTCTCTTTTTAGCGAGTACCTACTCGAGGCTTACTTTAGCATTGTCCCAAGATTTAGCTTTCAAAGTCACATTCACAGTATTCTTCCAAAGAAGTGGCATCATTTCTATTATTAATTTTCTTGAGGAAAAGGTGAGGAGTCGGAGCTATTCCTTCAAAGAGCTCAAGGACAGCACTTTTGACATCTCCCTCCACAATTTTGAAATGTAAACCATTGAAGAAGGCAGCTAGCTTAATCAGAGATTCTTTTCCAGCTCCTTTTCTTCCAACCAGCATATGGTCTTGCTCCATTAAAATAGAATGGCTGATCGATAGAACCTTCTCAAGCAAACTATCAAAATTGATAAACTCAAAACTGTCTCCATATCTTTTGATCTCACTTTCATTGTATTTTTCTATTCTTTCGTTCAGTAGATTAAATATTCTTTTGTTGTCTTTGATTTGCTCGAGTTTTTTCTCGAGAGGCTTCGCGAAGAGGTGTGTATAGTTGAGCTGAGGAGTCCTAGTCAACTCGTAGGCTTTTAGTTATGCTTAAAGGATTGTGTTATTGTAGCTGCGGAGAGATTCACAAAGAGCATATGACAAGTATTTCTCGACCTATTTGATGGGATTAGGATATTCCTTGTGCTTGAGGAAAGAAAAGCCCATGATAACCCGTTTAACAACAGTGAATGTTTATTTCAAATATCCATCTTTTTCCTCTGTAACTTTCTTGGCTATATCTAAGGTTTCAGAAGCCATTTTGTTCAGCATTTGTGATGGAATGCTCCATTATTTGTCAATGCATTGATTGAGGAGCCATCCGAATATGGCCTTGAGTTTTTAATTATCAGTTGAAACATGCACTTTGAGGGCATTTTATAGAAGATTGTTTTATATTTATTGACCAGTCAGGATAAACTTGATATTCTTAAGAGAATACTCATGGTCATTATTTTGCCATTTATTGTATGCCAGCATTTGATGAATGGGCTCAAGAATTTATTGATTTACCATATGAACATCTTCAACCATGATGATTGTTTCCTTGTAATTTATACGAGAGCCAAGCAAGTCGAGCCCATGATGATGAAGAGTCTTAATGATTTTTTGGTTCCATTGATGGTGTTGTTCAGAGGTGATGGTCAAATAGAATGAATTTTGGTGATTGAGTTGTCTATATATTTTGAGTAACGTTGATTTGCCAGAATTTCCTTTGCCTTCAAAGTAGACTCCATAAGCACCATAGTTGTGAATTCTTCTTGTGATCATCAGAATGTGCGCATATTCAGGAGTCAAAATAAGCTCTCTGTCTTTGAACTGATGCTATTCAACAAAATGATTAAGATACTGTTTTTAATTCAGCATGCTTTATTTGGGAAGATGCTTACACAATACAAGCTGGCTAAGATGAGTATCGTCTGAGAAGTATTCCTCAGGAAGCTGTTTCTTTGTCAGATAATCAAGTTTTAATAATTCCTATTCGCTACCTCGATGCATAAGAGCAAGGGTATAAATGCAAGCTTCGTTTATGTTACTGACTGGAAGGAGGCATGAGTAGTATTTGAGGAAGCAACTGAATTTGGATTAAATGACGAGCTCTTCTCTGATATTGAGTGCTTCAATGCAAGGCAGAACAATTTATTGAAAAGCTTTGATTGTTGGTTTTTGCTTGTCCTCAGCAACATTTTTGATTGCCCATGAATTCAAAAGATTATCGATATGATGTTTGGGTTGTTAGAAGTGGAAAATTGGGAAGGAGTGAACAGCATGAGGATCAATGAACTTATCAAGAACTGGAATGTCCAAGACAACTGCAAACTTTCCTTTGTAGTTTTGCAATTATTTGTCATAGAAGACCATTTTTTCCAAGGATAGAAGAAGCTAGATGGTAACTTCCTTGAAGTAAAACACATGTTTCGATTAAGAAGGATGCTGTCCCACTAAGAATGAAATCAAAGACGAAGCAAAAAGCTTAGAAATAGGTATACTCTTTCCAAATACTTCGATAGATTTTATGTTTTATTTGCTGAGTTATTGATCAAGGAAATATTTTTTGCTTTCTCCTCGACCTCCAATCAAAATTACTCCTCTTTCCCACATACATTCTATTATTTAGGCCATTTTGTTTTTTTTATCTCTTTAACCAGATTCCTATAGTGTTATTAGTCCTAAGTTTTCAAGGTGTTTGGTGAGAGCAACATGAGTCTCTACAGCAATACATGGCTTTAGATGAGCCAATAATCTGCTAAACAGCCGGTATTAATCAAGATGAACTTCTTCCTTGATAGTTTAGTCCAGGAATTTCTCGAGAGCAACTCCCTGAATTTCACTTCTTTATTCCAAAAATCTAATGAGTTCAAAAATTCGAAGAAGCAAACTATTTTTTTCTGGTGAAAATATACCCATAAGTTGCATTCCACTTTTGAGAATATCACTTTTAGGAGGTTTGTAGTTGACTACTCTGAAAGATTGACTGAAAGAATGAGCATTTGTGGTATCTCTCAGCAAAGTGAAAAGAGTTGAAGTTTTATCAAGCTATTTGAAATATGGTGAGTTCTTTTTAAGAGATGTTGTCTTAAACTAATTTATGACTTCTTGGTAATCAAAAGAATATTTAACCTGAGCTTTTAAGAGATCAGCCGAATAGAGGATGGGAAGATAATCACTGAAATAGCAGCCAATTGAAAATTTACAAAGTTCATCTCTGGTTGTTTCTGGTGAGCAAAATACCGTCAACATTTTATATCCGATAGCATTGAAAAGTCTTTCCAAATTATACTGACTTCCAGTATACACAACATTTTCATTGAGTTTCAGGCCCAAGAGAAGCTCAGGCTCATTTTGAATTATTACCTTTATTATTGAACCAAGGAATTCATTACCATATTTGAGGTTCATATGAAGTTGTTTGATTGTGATGTTTGGCTCGTCAGCGGTCGAGTCTTCCCAATAAAATTTGAGCTGACTTGCCCATATAAACTCCTCGACATATTGAATATTTTTCTTAATAAGCTGGTCCAAAATTTCTTCATAGACAAGCTGCTGCAAAAGGAGAGTATCATATTTCTGAATGTGACTAGAAGTTAGGGCGTCGTGACTTGATTTAATTTCTTTGATGAATTGCCGATTTCGAATATCTTAAGCAGTATCTTTGCGCATGACTCTTCTGAATTGCGCAAGAGATTATGGAGATTATTGCTGATTTTCAATTGAAATAGTAGTATAGTGACTAAAGTCTACTCTACTGATCGCCAGAAGGTGCTGAATGTTGTATTGGTCTATCATCGTCGTCAGGTTATTCTCAATAGCCTTGTACCTACACATTCTCATCGTCCTGCGATGAAGCTCACTCATCGTATCTGATAGCTGATACAAAATTTGCTCTATTTCGGAAGTTATAGAAATGGGATTTTTGATTAATCGATCGCCATCAATAGTAATCAAAGCTGTTATTCTCTCGTTTTCGAATTATAGCTCTTTGAGTCCAGGGAATAAAAATTTAGCTGCTTGCTCGATATTTTCATGAGTATTTTAGGTGATTAGCTTGATTAAAGCTTAATCTTTGAACAAATAGAAAGTTGGGAAAGTTTTTCTATGTTCGATCAGAATATTTTTGATGATACCCTCCACTACACTCATGTTCGTACTGATTTAGCTCAGTTTATCTTCAGTTACTGAAGACAGTAATTTTCCGAGTTTGACCCCTGATTCAGATCCTTTAATGAGAGTTATTTTTGATATCTGCTTGTAAAGACGTTCAGCGTTTTCGAAATGGGTGTACTCAGGAAGCTTTTTGATATCCAACAACTTGCATAATTTTTAAAGTTCAGTGAGTCGATCTTGAATCGAAAGCCATTCATCAAGGATTTACTGACTATAAATGAGGGATTCATATGTGATTGAGTACTGCTTGAGAGATTGAGAGAAAGGGTCAGCTAAATTTTATGTCATTAACAGTAATACTTTGTTCAAATCTTCTCTAAGACTAGGTCCATTGGAAATCAAATTAAATCTGCCTTCAACTTTGATCTTTGCTGTAAGGTTGTTCCATTCATCTTCCAGGAGTTGATATTTGTACTGCAATCTAGCTTCGACGCGACTTTTTTCAAAAATATCCTGGATTTATTTGGAATAGTCTCCAGCTTTACTATTCAGAAACTATTGCATAGTAAATTATCTCTTTTTGAGATCAAGAGGAAATTTCTCAGGAAGAACATCATAGATATCGTTCCAATGACTATCTGAAAGAGGCTAAGACAATCCTTGGAGCAAAGGAACATTGATATAGAATGAATTGTTTTTTTATTTTAAAGCTGCCAACACTTCATTAGGAGGAAGACTTTTTTCAAGTTCAAGAATGATCTCACGATATCTTTCGACTTCTTCAATTATTATTGACATTTGAGTATCTTTGACAATGTCTGGAGCACAATCCTCAGCAAATTTTTACCATTCTTGAAGAGTTTCCCACAATGTTACCCGGTCTTTGATTTTGAGGGAAAGTTATTCCAGGCTATCAACTGGCTGATGAGTCAACTTGAGAGCTCCCATATATGAAGAACACCTTTAATTTTGATCGATTAGCTATTTTTCTCTTCTTTGAAGTGTTTGTAGCTCAGCCAAAACATCCTATCTTTTATCTGAAAGTTCAAGGAAGCGAGGTTGTTCCACAGCTTAAAGAGCCTTGTTAACGTCTTTGAGTAAGTTGGGGAGATGATACCTGATAACTTCTTTAGTATAGAGATCCGATTTTCTTTCGATATTTTGCTCTGCTGAAATGATGAGCTGATCAAGATGATCTTTGAGCTTCAATGTTACAGTTTCGAAATCTTTTCTCCTGCGGGTATCCATTTTGAATTGATGCATGGTCTGATACATTTGAGAAAGTTCTGAACATTCATCTCTCCGAGATCCGAACTCTTGCTCAGCTTCTCTAATAACATTGACAGTCCTAACATAGTCATCAATGTTGAGAATTTATTCTCTTAGTTTTGATCCATACGAGGTCAGCCATTCGTTGAGAACATTTGTTCGCTCTTCCACAAGTTCAGGCAATCTCAGCTTCAATTTTTCGATAATGGTGGCAAATTTCTGCCCAATACTATTTTTTACTCTAGTGACATGTAAAATAATAATTCCGAGCTCCATGCGATGAGGTATATCTTGGGTTACTTTTTCAAGTAGCTTAGCAGTATTTACAAGAAATTGTTCAATAGTTTCAGCAGGGTTCAGTAATTCAATGCTCTCAAGTTTTTGAAGATCAAGGCGTTAATATTACCAGTAAGCGTTGAGAAGTGGAGTCAGAATGTTGCTGATAGTATCGTTCAGCTTGATTTCTGTTACTTTCAGAACATTCTTGAGTCGACCAAGGATGGGATCGATATTGTCGATAATTATCAAAGGATCTAGGTTATCATTTTAGCTGATTTACCAATGCTAGCTGACTAAGTCATCCCATTACTCAAGAATACTCACATATTTTTGCATTTCCCTGTGTTTGGACCAGCGTTCGAAGCATTTCAAGGATGAAAGCCCCTCTCTCAGCAGAAAACTCAACTAATCAAGAACTTCCTCAATATTAGGTTGCAAACTAAGCCAATGCTCTGCCAACCTATAGACCCATAGTGGACTACTCTAGGCCTACCCTCTCAGACATATATCTCGAACAGGCACGAATCCTTCTTTTTCCCGAAGTTCACTTATTAATCGAGAAGGAACTTCTTTGAAGTTACAAGATAATTGAAGAGCGAAAATTCTCTCATTGTTTATTTAATCTTTTCCTTCTTATATAGTAGATCTCAGTTTTACAGGTTCTTAAAGTTGAAGCTCTTCCAGACGGGCGATAAATGCATTCACCTGACTTGAATAGAGATCAGCTAGACAAGAAAGATGGAGATTATCAACAAGGTATGAAAAACGAAGAAATTTGCCTGTCTCTTTGCGAAGCTTTGATCGGTGTTCATATGACATTTTAGAGGGAAATCCTAAAGCTTGGAATGCACTTTCTTTTGGACTCTGATTGGAATTAGCTGCAGTGCTTGTTTGTTTTTCCTAACTTAGAGTTTTTTTGATATTTTCTCTGAGCTCAGTAAGTCTGCTATCGAAACATTTTCTGACAACTGATCTTGATTATCTTGAGTACTATTATACAGCAAGTGATGCTTCTCTTCTAGCTCTCTACTGACAATGCTTGAAACTCTCAAGCGTATAACTGCCTTAATTTCTGGCAATGATAAGGACCGATTTTTCCATCTCTATGGTCAATTTTCTTAGCTAGATCAGTGTTTTTCTTGTGATTGGCTCCAATAAGAATAACTTTTCTTGTAAACTTGTAGAAATTGCCTCTCTTCTTTGTCTCGTTACTGTTCTTCTCCACATTTGCAGAGTTTTCCATCGTCTGAATCGATAGAAAAACTTCAATGATTTAATTTTTGAATAAAGCTGTTTTTATTGAGCCCAGTCCGCAATTTCAAGAAAAGTTTGAGGCTTTCCTCCGACGTACCTGCAAAATCCTTTCTTACTGACTGTATAGTACTCGTAATTTGGTTCTCCTTCGTGAACTCTTATTTTTTCAAAGTTCACCAACTCCAGCTAATAGATGTTGTCTTCACTTCCTCTCACCAAATACAAAAATTATTATATTTTATCGACTCCTTTAAGAATAAGGCTGACATAATCATCCAGCTTTGATTATTCAGATTCTTTTATTTCTAAGCAAGCATCATACTGTTATTATTTTTCTCTGGCTTCGTAGAGAGTATCTCTCAGCTCGTATTGATCTTTTCTGTTTGTCTCACTTGGAAAAAATCCAGATACTGTGTGAGAATTAGAGCTAGGCTTTGGAGAGAAAGGTAGTTTTAGATTTTTACGGATATTGAAATCCTTTCCGTGAGTTTTAAGCATGGTCGGAGAGTGCTGAGGCTGGTATCTGAGTAGCTGAGCTGAATGCTATTTATGAAGTTGCGCTAGAGGATGTTTGGTTTGTAGTCGATTTTTAGGTGTACCCATCTGATTGTGAAGAAAGGGGGTGATAATCTTTTTGGGACTGTTATTGAGCCCAACTTCGAAAAGCCGGTTTCTGAGATCATTCGATTTCGCGTATCTCTTTGGCATGTTGAATTCTACTTTCGACTAGCGAAGTTATTTCTCCATTTCTTTTTAAATTATGTTCTATAATTTACATAGCCAGGTTGTTAGAATCAAACGATAATAGAGTTTACGATGAATATTGCTATGAATAGAAAACAATCTTATTCATTTTTCAATGCGAATTCATCTATTATTGTTAGAGCATATGCTGATCAAATTTACTATTTGAGCTCTGAAGTAAGCCAGTCAGACAATCAGAGCTCTAAGTTATGATAATATTATTCGAAAACTTTTAATATTATATAAGCTTCCTTCGCTTTTTGGTCATTAGGCTCCTCCATAAATAATATTATTAATATATATGCATTTTCTCAATCTACTAACCAACAGCTCTAACAGTACTAATTTCCTCTATTATAGTTCTCAATTTCCAGCTCAGCAACTCACACAACCTTTCCCAGACTTCCACCAATGACCAGGTTGACCATTCGGCCTTCAGGAAAGTACCCTCCAATGATCTAAACATGATGAGTTTAAAAAAGGAAGACGAAAAAGGCGCGTCGATGAACTAGTTGGTACCGATAAATGCTATATAGATGGAAGAAAGACAAAAACTGATTAACCAGTATCTTCAGCTGAACATTCAACTCCTTGAGAAAGAAATTCACTCTAAAGAAAAGGCTATCTAGTCCAAGGATTGCCACTAGAAAGAGGAGAGTGCAAAGGAAGAGGACAAAGGAAAGGATGTCAAGGTGGAGGTCTAATCCAATAAAAAGAAAATGTATCTCATTTTCTATTTTTAGAAAAAAAGTCAACAATTGTGGGCATACTGACAAACCCCACTATGCCAAAGGAATGTGTAACAACTGCTATCATCGGTGTGGAAGAGACAAAAAACCTTGGAAGTGCCAACACGAAAAATTATATGCAGCCGGATTGTGCCAAAATTGCTACATCAACGACTACAACAGAAAGAAAAGGCTCGAGTTGGGCCAGAATGAAGCTACAAAAAATATTTCCTAAGCCATGAACTCTGAAGAGGAGAGAGTGATGACCGGAGAGGGTGATAAAAAAATTGAATGACTTGATTATTATGCTCCTAATCTTTCCCGAAATCATCCTTATACAAATCTTTGATTGCTATTAAATATACATTTTTTTACAATCAATGAGTATATTTTACACTTCAAAGAATAACGGTATAATTCTGGCCTTTTTCTATTAACTCCAGTGGTTTTCTATTCAGTAACAACTTTTAAATCACATTATCTTCAATCATAAAAACAACTGGAGCACTGACTGTGTCTTTGGTACAGGCAAGGAGTTGGAAAGGGTGAAATCAAAAGCGATAAAAGTCATTTCCAGGCGTTTAGGGTTTATTATTAATATTTTGAAGTGAAGCCGATGGGAAACACAGGCTATTAAGCTTAATTGCTTCAGCCACTACCCAAATAGCATTGGGAGCTACTATCCTGTAATACTCCGAAATCCACGCCTAGGCTTTATGGAAGCTACAGAATATACCAGAACATTTTCACTCAATAGTA
>Ga0100378_1001379_pt1 | contig 25762 bp, 24 predicted proteins | sample CryGeymeta201502_FD_81535 | JGI IMG/M metagenome (GOLD analysis project Ga0100378, IMG submission 81535) | Groundwater microbial communities from Crystal Geyser aquifers in Utah, USA - Crystal Geyser metaG 2015-02 | ecosystem: Environmental > Aquatic > Deep subsurface > Groundwater | place: USA... | reverse complement strand
ATCTTTCCCTGTCATGGCCAGTGGGTGATATTCCCGAGGCGACCCTACCTCTTTTGATGCTACCAACACCACCAAAGGAGGTCTTTTACTGTCTGTGATTATCGATAGGCTTACTTTGCGATTTTTGAGTGGATTGTCGTCTGGATGTAACTTGCCATTCTAATATTAATATTATTGTCTGTCTCATGATAAACCAACCAGCCTTGATGATATGGGATAAACTTAAAAGATCTCTTATTTATTGAGATCTGAAGTGAATATAGTAGATTCGTTAATAATTCAAACTTAAATATGCTATAACCGGGAAACAGCCGATTTGTGAGTTAGTTTACGATCAGCCATAAGGGAACTCCATCAACAGCTCATCTTATCAACAGCCATGAATCATCTTCTCGAATTTGTCAATACTGCAGTGAGCATTTATCGACGATCACTGCTCTCAGGAAAAATGAGATACTTCTTGAACTGAAAATAGAACAATTGAAAGAATAGGTGGATACATTGGAAAAAGAAAATTAATAACTTGTCAACAGCCGAGTTCTGACCTATCATGAGTATCAGGGCAAGTTGGAGGATGAGAACAGTCAGTATTGGAACAGATAAGATATCGAGGCCCAGCTCTTCGAAGCAAAAATAATTATTGAGCTGCTACTACTCAGCAAGACGAATCATCCTCAGATTAAGCCTTATACCTAAGAGTCCTTAAAACAAAAATACAGTGAAATTTTGCTGTAAAATCTCAAGCTCAAAGAAATGGTTTCAGTCAGAGATAAGCTTATCCAGGAGAAAAATATGTTTCCCCTGTATCATTATGATAAAAGAATTGAAACTTTGAGAAAGGCTGTTGGGTTCTGGTATCGGAAGGCATAAGGATAATGTCAAAGAATGAAATGTAGAGCAAAGGATCTAAAAGCCAGGTTGGAAGGAGACAGGGATAATTTATTGGAGGAAGTTAGAAGATAATTTCAAAAAAACAAGGCCTAGCTCTAGAGAATTATATAAATGACCAGCCAAATATAAAGACCAAACACTTCTCTATCAATAATTCACAAAAAGCCTAAAGCACCAAACATTCTTCCAGAAAAGAAAAAGATTACCCAAAGTTCGGCAAAAAGCGAAATTAAAAAAATACGGTGATTTGATTCATTTGTAAGTTCTTACAGACAAACATCCATATTGATCAGGGTTTGTAAATTTTTCCAGGTTTAGCCGAAGAGTCATAAAGAAAAAGATAATTCTCTTTGACCCATAATCCTGGAAACTTTCTTGGGAGAGCTTTGTATCTACTACCAACTACCAGGTTATTGATGGCCAGGTTCATCGTTTCTGTCACCATAAATTGAGCCAGCTCTAAGTACTCAATCTTAAAGGAGCCACTTTAGACAAATGTTGGTGTGCCTGAGATTGAAGTAACCATAAAATCAAGAAATTTGCCTATTTTTGGTGAAATTTGATAGGTGACGACGGTATTGATACCTGCTAGTCTTGATGTATTTGTGTAATTGAGAAGACATCCAAAGTTGACCTTGACCTCGTATGACAAGGATGTTTTTCTGCTAAAGGAAAACACAGGGTCGTCCAAAGCAGTACATTGTCCTGAAATTTAAATCATTGTTGACATGTTTTTAGTGCTACTGGGCATCACCTCGTGTAAGTCACCCATAAAAAACTGAAAAGCTCTAGATTGCCACCACTATTGATTCAGAACAACATTCAGCCATCCCTGTTTTAATGCATACTTCAGAGTAGACTTGATCAGGCTGTTGCTGATAAATTCTTGTAGACCTCCAAACGTCGGGTCATCTGGGGTCTGAGGAACTGGCTCTCCGCATTCAAATTATGGATCGTTGTGGATAACCTGGCTAAACAGGAGATAGAGTCCATCTGTAGCCAAGGTTGAATTCATCAATGTTTGATTAAAGATAGCTTCAAATTTACCATGATAATCTGTGTACTCATATTCGATTGTTTTTTCAAACTTAAGAGTCTAGATAAAAGAGGATTTACGGGATCTTCGAGAACCTTCTCGGCCAGAATAGCAGAATAATTGGCATTCAACACCTTGAGCAAATTATCCTTGACTGTCTTCTGTCCTGTTTTCAAGAAATTAAGCATATTGCTCAATGTTTAATAATCTTTGTCCTTATAGGGCTGCATAGTCTTAAGAGACAAGCCATTTGTTATTGTAATCGGTTCCACGTATGACAAATGCCACTGGAGTTCATGTGATCCATTTGTTTGCAATGTTTTCTAATATATGATGTTGTCAGACCCTACAGTACCAGTTCCTGTGCCGAATAAAGAGCTTCCAAGCTGTGTTTTTTCCCAGTCAAATGTGAAATCAATTCTAAGAGATCCATTTGCGATCCTGAGTACATTATGTCCCATAAGCTGGGGATTTTGCTTCCCTTACAAGTATACAATATTTTGCTTCATATTGTAGATCCTATATGTTCGATAGGGCTGATCGCTATAGGTCACTTCTTCGACCTTGGCAGTTTTATTGATTTCTTCAAAGGTCAGGGTAAGATCCTTTTGCCTGCCAAGGACATAGGTTGACAAGAATAAAAACCTGTTTCCTTCGCATAGTCCATCCTCATTGACTCCAATCCATTCGACAGAATTTACATAAGAAAGGATGGTGGTTGTCAAAAAAAGAGATATGAACCTGAGGATCATTTATAATTTATGAGATGCAACAAATATAAAATATCTACTTGATATGTATAATCATGGTAACTTGAAGAGCAAAGCTAGAAGCTCATCGGGTCGGATAGGATACTGAATATTGAGCTCTGCCAGAGGAGGAATCAGGTAGATCAGGTACTTGGGAGTAATGAGAATACCAGCTCTTTTCTTACGACTGAAGTAATCGACGTATTCTCTCTTGAATAGATCGGCCGAAGTAGACTGAGAAGCTTTGAATTTTCCAGCCAAGTCGTAACGACCACTATCAAGAGCTTATCGGAGGTCAGCTCTAAACGCAATGTTCATATGTATATCTTCGAAATCGCAAGGTTATTTGTGAATCCGGACGAAGTCTACTCCGCATCTGTCTTTTTTGTTCTTCGTCAAAAATCCACTCCAGTCGGCTAATTGGTGCTCCTCTTCAACATCCATATTGCCAACATGCTCATTTAGAATACCCATTATCCCATCAAAATCAAATTCTTGCTTTTGCTCCACAAATGGTTGATTGATAGGGTTGTAGAAAGCGTTATCGACTGGCTGTTGCATTGGTGGCTGAGGGTTCATCTGAGAGGTGTTGGACTGTCTTTTACGTTGATATCTAATTTGATTGTTGATGTTGGGATATTTTCTTGTTATTTTTTCGTTGTCAATCAGCAATGTGATCTCGCTTTTTCTGTCGCCCAATTTATCACGTTGAAGCTTCATCTTTTCCCGAGCTCTAATAGCCTGCCCTATTGTTTCATACTCAACAAGCACATAGGTCCTTTGAGTAGGTAGTTAGTTCCTTTTGATCTCCAAATTTCTGATGAAGCCATATCGACTGAACATTCCCATCAGATAGTCCTCGTTAGCAAACTGTGGATCATTTCTGACCGAAGCATATACTACAGGTATCAGGTGTTCTTTAACTTAGTAGGTAGGGTTGTTGCTGACCACATTAAATCTTTTCAAATGATCAGCGAAAAATATTTTGAAGTTAGAATTGTGGGTGTTCTGATGAAGAGTTGTATTGATATTGTGGTAGTCTGCGCAGGCATTGGAGGCATCCTCGACCTTAAAGTATTTGACGAAGATGAAGTTTTTGATTATTTCGACAGCTTATATCTCTCCATAGCGGCTGAAAAATTCACGGATAGATTGTTCGCTAGATTCATACATTCCACTCACATACAATTCCCTGACCAAGATACACTCGTGAATATGCTCTTGAGATGTGGCCTGTTCAGCTAGTTCTTCTCTTTTTGATTCTGGTAGCTTCATGTATTGTTCGTGGATATTCATATCGTAGTTTATCGAATTGTTGCGAATAGCAAGCCTGATTTTCTGATCCCTCTCTTCCTCTAGCCATTATTCATCATGTCTATCAGGTGATCTTGAGACATCTCGCCGAGAGTTGTATCGGTTGTCGTCTCTGCTCCGACTGTAATACTCCTATCGGTCATGGTGAGAGGAGTGTCTGTGATGGGAATCCCTTCGCCTGTCCTAGTCTTCCATCGAATCTGATCGTCTTCGGTGGTATCTGTCTCGATCGTACTATCTGCTGTGTCGATGTCGATCTTTCTCTCTTTAGCGCTCGTAGCCCATACAATTATATATATTATCCACTTATTTAAAAGAGTCAAGCATGGCCGACAAAAATCTAACTCAACTGATAGATAAAACCACAAGGAACAGGATATTTTCAAGTCGGTATTGGAAATAAAAATGTTTCGCTCTTAATGCTCAAACTCTTATAGACAGAGCAGTGGAACTCAAATCAATAGGAGGGCTCTATGGAGGTGCCAAAAAACCAACAAAATTTTTATGCCTGGTTTTCAAAATGCTTCAGATGAACCTTTCCCGTGAGATTTGCTAGCTCTACCTTCAAGAAAGAGACTATAAATATCTGACTGCCCTAGCCATAATGTTCTTGAGATTGACTGTCAAAGCTCCCGAAGTTTATACCCTCTTGGAGCCGTTTTACGTCGATAATCGCAAACTCAGGCTGAGAAATAGTATCGGTCAGTATGAGCTGACTTATATGGATAAGTTCGTTGAGGATTTACTGAGCGAATAAATTTGTATGGGCCTAGCTTTACCTTTCATACAAAAACGACTGACTTTGGAGTTACAAGGAAGCCTGGAGCCAAGGGTCAGTCTGATTGAGGAATAGTTGAATGCTTATCGAAGTGGTCCTGCTGCTTTGAAACATTAGGAGCAGATCCCTGAATAGAACGAAGAATAGGAAGCTTGATTTATTTATAGTAGTTTCTCAGTTAACTGTCCCTCTCTTTATTTGTAATAGGAATCCACATATATAATCAACCTATATGGATAACAATCCCCCAAACCAAGACTCTCGCACCTCTTTAGTTAAACTAATCGTCCTTATCGTAATCTACCTCTTTCTTACTTTGTCCTCTCGCTATTCGGAGCACCAGTCGCATCATGGTATTTCCATAGCGCAAAAAATAGCCAACGAACAATAAGAAGTCAAACTTCAAGACTTGGCGACCCTATATGAGTTTTAGGAACAGTATACGGGACTATGGGAAAAATTAGAGTCTGAGAAGGCTTTGAAAGACCTCGGATTGTTGGAAGGCAAGGGAGAAATGCAAATGACTATCAACAGAATTACTAGCTTCCGAGGAATGCAAAGGTATAACATTATATTTGCGCTCAACAATGGAGAGTATGTCGATTAGGGGGTCCTCTAAATCAGTGCCATCTTAGATGTTGGAAGCTTTTCCTCAGTTCGAACTGGCAATGAGTCATTGGCTCTCAAACTCACTTAGCCTGTAGAACTGGACGGAAGCTATAGCTATAGTAAACTGCTGTTGGTTGAGGGAGAAGGTCCTGTAAAAATGACTGACTTTGTCTTCAATTTTAACCTTATTGAATAATCCAAAATTAATTCAACCATCTAGATAAGCTTTACTACCTAATAAGATCAGCAAGTTGCTTCAAAGGCATCTTTCAGACTAGTACCGAAAGATCACTAAAAAAAATTAATCAAACTGATAGTATGCGCTATAGTCATTTTTCTTGTTTCCTACATTCCCTTCATAGCGGCTTTGGATCTCCTGAAGAAGTTTTACGAAGGGACTGCCAACCCACTAAACTACTCTCTTGCCTCTGTGACTGTGAGCACAATGTGGGATACTGTCCTGTGTATGGTAGCCTTCAAGATGGCCTTTACTGATCAGGAAAGTCTGGTTCTCTTCATCATGCCTGCTTTCATGCTGTGTCTTCTTTTCACCAACATTGAACCGAGATTGATGTTTATTATATTTGAGAGAAACCAGCTTCCTAACGATCGACTTGGTGGTGGCTGCTGCAACATATTCAACCTGATCTCATATGGGAGCCTGATCCTGATCTACCCGGTCATGATCTTTACAAATCTGAACAGGTACCTGTTTGTTGGTGTTTCTTGCATGCTATTTCCGCAGATTTATCTAAATGCAGTCAAAGGAAATAGGCCAGAGTATACTGATGACTATTATGTGAAATTTCTCTTCATTCGATTCCTGCTCATCCTCTATCTGAGATGCTTTCCTTATAACGTGTTCGATTTAAGGCCTGACTATCCTTTGGGCATACTATGCATTATTCTTCTCACGATCCAAGTATTTGTTGACTAATTTAGGCTGGAATGCTTCAATTGCAAAGTAAATACGGCCCAAAGATCGTGATTCCTAAATGGATGCTTTAGGCCCCATTTGATTACAACTATGAGGAAGCCTTCAATCTTGAGTAAGGCCGAGCAGACTATGACTGTTCAATATGTCTGCTGTAACTTTGCAATTAACCTCCTGAAAGCGAGGGGGAAGTTGCTTTGCCATTCAGACTGATGAAAACTCCTTGCAAGCATACTTATCATAGTTCTTGTTTGATATCCTGGATGAAGATAAAGATGGAGTGCCCTCAATGCCGAGCAGTCCTACCTCCATATTAGTGATATCAATGTTAAACATCCATGCAATTAGAACATATGAATCAGATCAATCTGTAGTTTTCGGACTCGAATTTTTCCTGTATCGTTTTCAGAGGACCATAAATTATCGTTTTGTGCATTATCACCTCGTTGTACTAGCTTGTTACGTTGCTCACTTTGATGTCTATTCCATACCGGAGATGATGAGGGTTTGCTAATATCTAAGCAAATACGTAGTCGTTTCCAGTTGGACTCTTGAGTTCAATCATCGATTCTTGCTATTATGATATGTACGATTGGTCTGAACAAATATTTTCTTCTAGCGACTCTCAGCTTCATTCTTGGCAAAGAGCACCTACACTTCCTTGAAATCTCTATAGTTCCTCAGTAAGTGCTTAAAGACATTTTCTCTGTAGTACTCAAACCTCATTTCGGAGTACTTCTTCAAAAACTTGAACTATCCAGCTGACATCAACTTCTAGGCTTCTTGAATGTTCTTACTAAAGTAGAAGCAGTATGTTTGAATCTATATCGATGAAGGCTCTTACTTTTTTTAGTCTGGCCCTGAGGTATGTCTTCAACAAGTACTCTAATTTATCACATTATGCACTGTATATCATGTAGCGAAAGTTTTTGTCAGATCGACGAGTCTATTCATCTTCGTGCCGAAGAAACTCCTTGAGTCTTGAGCGTTGTTAAGCGACTGCATCTTTCAGGGAGGTGAATAGTTCATTGAGGAAGGGAAGGAGAGAAGTGTTAAGTTGTTACTGTTTAGCGGCCTCTACAAACTTTTCGATGAGAGCCATTTGTCCTTATCCTTGGTCTTATTCCATGGAGGTTTGATTTTTTTGCGGTATTATTATATCTTTAAAATTCACACGGAAAACAACCGCTCTCACTTAATAAACAGTTCTCAGCCATAGCAAAAAGTATTGACAGGAGAAATATGAGTGATATGTGATGTGTGGTTGCTGATAATTTAATCGAACATTTATTTCTTATTTTTAAAATAATGTCAGTTCCAGCCAGATAAGCCGAATAGAACTTCACTGAGGCGGAAAGAGTCGCATAAGCCATGTCAGCCAAGGAGTACTTCCTATCCGAAGAGGAAAAATTGATCAACGAATGGGCTGACAAATCCGTTAAATTGTTCAGGTATATCTTTCAGTATGTAGGTTCACAGGAGATGTCATGAAAAGCTAATACGAACTCAAAAGCTCAGAACTTGTCGAAAGATATACTCAGGATTATGAGGGTCTCTTTAATCAGAGCAAGAAATAGTTCGAGGCATTTTGCATTCTCAACCGAAAAGTAAAACTCGATTGATCCAGGTCCAGAAGAAAGGTGATGAGATCTAGAATTTCGCTACTTTCTTCAACTCAAAGAATCATAAAAAGACTTTCTTCCAGGCCTGGAAGCAGCATACTGACAAAAACAAATATTTGAGAAGGATGGAGGAAAGGTGTGATAAATACAATCAGACTCGCACTCTCAAAGTATGCATGAAGGAATGGCTTGGCTTGACCATGAAGAGCAACAGAAACAAGATCAAGAACGATGTCTTGCAGCACACAGAAATCGAAATTTCTAAGATTCAAGAGGACTACGAAAAATTGATCAAAAATCTTGAGGAAGTACTGGAAAAGAAACTGATCGAGCTAAAGAAAGAAGAGGAATAACACAAGGTTCTTCATGACAAGTACGAGGCCATGTACACGAGAGCCAAAATTGAAAATATTTGATAAGACTCATCTCATTTTTAATATAAGCTTTAGAAGGTTATAAATGTTCAGAAACGATGGGCATAGAATAGGAAAGTTATACTGAGTAGTTTTGGGGTGTTGGAGGAAAAAAAGCAAAAGGTGAAGCTGGCTCCCTATTTTAAAAGAGTCTACCTTTGATAAAATTTGATTTACTTTATATAGTGTATTCGCGCCTAAATATAATCTCGAGATTTGAAAACCCCTATTATAATTGGTTGATTCCATTGCTTCATACAAAGACATATTCTCACATCAACTATGAAAAGATTTATGAAACACGAAAAAATAAACTTCTTCTAATCCCCTCTACCCTCCCAGAGTAAAGACTCTCTTATATAGTAAAACCTCAGCTCTTCCTCCAATCTCCACGTCGGAACTGGCAGGCCTGGCACGACTGCCACGAGGATCAACTGTTCAGCACCCCACTCAAACAAATCAACTCAACAACATAACAATGGATGGAGCCTGAATAAATAGTGAGGGTTGAAGATATCGAGGAGGAATCAGAAAGCAGAAGAAATCAGATAATGTTATAGAATTAGTCTCTGATGCCAGAAATCAATAGAAAAATCCTATTTAGCGACCAAGAAGAGTCTGAATAATAAATGCTGGAATTCACTCCCCTTAAAAAACAATTTCATCCCAATGATTAATAAATGCTCAATACAGTTCAAAAAAAGCTTGTGAGCTATAACACTCCGCAAAATGAGTAAAAAACTTCTTCTCCGGAATCAAAACTATGCTAAAGAGGTTTGAAAAAACTTGCCTTTTAAGCTTACCTTTTTGTCTCTAGTCAAAAAAGAACAACCTATAAAGATGTGGCTCGTAAGCTGATTGGTCAGCTGAGCGATTAGGGTGAGCTTGAAGTATAGGTACTATTTTTATAATTTAGAAAAAAGGTGAACTTAATATAAAAAGAAGAGTTTATGATGCCTTGAACGTTCTGCTTGCGTTAGGCCTCCTGAAAAGAAATGGCAACAAGATCATGGGAAGAAGGGGAGACTAAACTTTGACCGTCAGAAGAAATTGTCTCAACAGCAAAAATTCCAACCTTGATACCAAAGATGAAGCTGCTCAGGAGGAAAAGAACCTTCTAATTAGAGACATCAAGTAAAAGGAGGCAACTGTTATTGAGAAGAGAAAGATCCTCCAAGCCTTGATTCAGAAAGTCGCGAATCTCAAAGGGTTGTAAAATAGAAATAAAGCTCATCATTGTCATAAAAATACCATAAAGCTACCCTTTGTGATGCTATGTCCTCAGTAACTGGTCTCAAAAGATTCTTAAAGCGAACTCAGCATCTGGCAGGCTTAAAGTCAACTCAACTTGAAGTTCCCAACTTCTTCCATTCAGCTAGCAGGAGATTTGGATATTCTGAGTCAGGTCAAAACATAGCACTCTCGACGGTCCAATAAACGTTGACCGGAGGAGATATTTTAATAAGTATGATTGACGATATCACATTATTCAATATCATTTCAAATACTTTGTCAGCTTGGATTGGTAGATTAGTTTTCTGACTAAAAATTATTTGCTCTGAGTTTTTGGTTTCTCTTCAATTCTTGTTCTCTGCACTCTGAGATCTTTAACATAGCTCAACAGCAAGTCTTCATGATAGTCAATATTTCTCTGCTGGCTGTACTTTAGGGACTCTATTACTCTTGCCTTCAAAACCTCGAGCCCAAATTTAGATTTGGTGCTAACAGCTATGATTCTCTCATTAACTTTTTTTAAGTTGAGCCTTTTGATACCTTCGACTACTGCTCTCAGCTGGTGATAGTACAGTCTTCTCGGCACATTATCAACTTTTGTTAGAACGATCTGAATATCTATGTTGTATCTTTAGCATCTCTGAAGAAACAAGATGTCGTTTGACTTCAATCCATGCTCCAAATTGATGCAGGCAAATATTTGAGAGAGTCTGGAAGATACTTTCATGTATTATTATGTTAGCCCGAACCACATTTAACGCCTTCTTTTGTTCATTTTTGCAAACCCGTAGCCAGGAGCATCTACAAGCAAAGCTTATTTATTTTTTATGTGATGAAAATGCAGAAACTTTGTTGTACCTGGACCTTTGGAAACTCTTGCTATCTTCTTTTTGCTTCTTCTCCTGATGTTGCTAAATATCGAGTTTATTAGGGATGATTTTCCAGAGTTGGATCTTCCCACGAATAAAAGCTCCTTTTCTTTGCGAAATAGAGTTTTATCCTCCTCAAGTTGGGAGGTGAGAAAAGCAGGGAGTGTGGTATAGCACACCTGGTACTTATTGGCTTGATCAATTTATAGCTTTTATGCCTGTTGTTCCTACATGTTTTTGATAGTACGTAGTATTGGGAATATTCGAGAGGTGTGTAGTCCGAAGCAAGAAAGAAAGGGTAGTACACTTTGACTTTTGAGCACTGGAAGATTCTTCGAAGCGCCAAATTCCACATGACCTTATTTAATTTAGTTTGATAAAAGTGTGGTAAATTATAATCAATACTTATTGCTGTAGGCAAGACGATGAATAAAACAGAAGTGGCAATTCATTAAAATCAAAAGTTTATTAAGCTGCAGGAGAATATTAAAAAGAACAAAGACGAAGCCTATGTCAGGGTGTACCTCAAGGAAGTAGGCCAACTAATCAGGGAGCATCATTTGGGACTCATATTGGCTTTGCACCATAATGGGGCCTTATTGGTATTGCTTGAAAATACTCAAAAAATTTATATCAGCAAGAAGGAAAAAGATCTTCTGGAGCATCTCTACCCCGTTTTCCAGATATTAATTTAATGCCTCTTAGACTATGACTAAAAGTACAAAAAAGCTTTCAAAGGATTCAAAACTAAATGGTCAGATAAGTGCAATCTAAAGAGCATAATTAGAGAGTCATAGTATGATAACTATTAAGAAAGAAGAGCACTCATTGAATAATTTTTGAATATTAAGTATGGTAAAGAGTAACTGTACGCCAAAGGAAAATATATAGCTGATTTTAGATAGAATAGGCTCATGAATGCCAAAGCGAAATCTGTTTACGATGAGGTAGTAATAAACTGGCTAAAACAGGAGGTGGTTTCTTCCATCAGAAACATCCTCAAAGAAAAAACAACACAAGACGTAGGATACTGTTGTAACCAATGCTTTGTGTTTTCAGTTTCTCTCTAATAAATGTAATATCCCAATCACTATTACGTCGGCTTCATTGGATCTGACAAAAAAGTGGTTAGAGAGTTTGACAAATAAATGCTTGCAAAAAAATAATATGTTGCTGAAATTGAGTAGGTTAAAAAAAAGATAGTGGAGTATTTGAATTGTCGAGGTGGGTATATCCTATTCGGTGTTTATATTAATGCTCAGATCAAAAACAAAGGCACTTTCAAAGGTCTATAGTTCACAAAAGACAAGAAAGTTGACTTTTTGAAGCATCTGCTCGAAGATATTGTCTTGAAAATATATCCAACTGATGGATAAAACTAAAACGAAACAGATAAAGAATAACATTAAAGACTCAACAACATCAAAGAAACAAAATTAACCTAATTCAGAGATAATGTCAAAAATACATTCAGACATAAGCTCAGTGAATGCATCGAAGCTGAGTTTGTTCCGATGTGTGACTGCAACCTCTTTGATGTTATTAACTCAGAGGGAGTTAACAGGTATATTGTGCGCTTATCGGTGACTGTGGGAAAGTCAGTCGAGCTTTACTTTATTTTGAATGAAAAGGAAATACCGGTGGCCTACGAAGGATCAACGCCTCTGGGCATAAAGGAATACTATGACAAAGTGTACAAGAATCTAAAGGATGAAGCCGATCAGAAGTTGACTAAAAAATAGCCTCTAGAGCATTCCTTTTGTATTAACAATTTAAATTACAAAGGGTGATTGTATATCAACAATACTTGTGGGTCTTTTCTATTTATAGTATTAAGTTTATCTTATCCTGTTGATATTTATTAAAGATAAATGTAGGCAAACATTCTTCAAAAAACAAGGCAAAAGGAATAATGGCTGGATTTTATCCAGAACCAAATAGGAGAGGTTATAAATGGAGCATCGCTGGTCTCATTATTAGCCCAAATTACAAGTGCTGTCATAAATAGCCATTTGGGTTGCATCGTTGCTCTTCATCATAAAGAAATCTGGGAAAAATTATTTGAGCTTTCATGGCAATTTTTATCAACTCACAAGTTGGGAAAATAAGAGGCTCGGCAGGTAAGCTAAAAAATATAAATTTTGTATCACTACGGTTATGACATTTTCTTATAACTATTTAAGAAACAGTATCCAGTGTTTCGTTCTCTTGCATAAAAATTCAATAAGTAAACTTCTCACACCAAGTATACTGGAGGGCTGGAATCATAATATGAAAAAACATTCAACTATATGAGGAAAACACTTAAGGAAGTATTGGAATTTAAGTATAATGTCAAGAAAGAAAAAGCTCGGATTTTAGCAATATAGAGACTAATGAACAAGACTTCTTCCTTTAAGCCTAACTCTTTTTATGAGGAAATATTCCTTACTTTTATCCGCTAGCAGCTCGAGCAATATCAGCGATAAGAATTCAACTCAGTTTAGATTAACAACACCACCCTTTGCTGCAGATTTCATTATGTGCAAAACGAGACAATTTCTCCTATAGATACTTCATATCAAACATTTATTTCTGACCGAGAGAAGGAAAAATTATTTACTAGCTAGTACTATCGAGAATACTTTAAGAAATTAGCTGTGGGTTACTTGAATGGAAACGGTGGAGTTATAGTTATCGGTTGTGATTGTGATGGGAAAAAAATCACGATGAAGGGTGTATCTATGACTGAATCATAAAGAAAGCAATACAGAAGTCTGTTAATTGATACTTTCAGCTCAGTTTATCCTCAATTGTAAGATTCTGCAATTGAAACTCAATAAATGGAAAATGATCAAGTTTACAATGAGGCTGAGGATAAAGTAAATCAGTTTATCTCGGTTGACTATTTGAACCTTTACAATCCCAGCTATCTCAACTATTCTCGTCGTGCAGCTGAAGTTTTGTACATTATTCGCATAAAAATAACACCTGGACATCCTTATGAATTATATCACTACGTCAATAGCAAACAAACTCCAGAAGCAATTATTCGATAGGGCAAGAAAGAAAGGGTGCTATCATTCCACGAATTCCATGACGAACATTACCGCCGTGCGAAATGTAAAAAAATGAAAGGAAAGGGTTATTTCGGCAGTTGCTGGCTACCTCACTCTTTTTGTCGACTCTGGAAGCCATATAAATGTATTGAATACGAGGAATATTAATGATACTTTACTATTTGAAGCTGAGCACTCATAATCAGTTGTCAGTATATCAAGCAACAAGTATCTCCTTTCTTCGATCTGCAGGTGACGTAAAGGACGAGCTCAGAGTCTCCCATGTTAATCAAATCGCCTATTGTGTTGGTATTGGGAAGAGCAAGCTCTTTTTGATCATCTGTTTTGCGATAGGCGAAACTATCTTTTTGGCTATCTTTGTAGAGCTGAACCAGATGTTAGCTGATTTATTCGAGGGTGGTTTATTCCTATACAGAAAAGACGAGGTTTTTGCCGACATCCAGAGCGATCAAATTGAGTTCGATTTCTCTGCCCATCTCTTTCGATAATTTAATTATTAATTATAACTGTGAAAGACAGTTAATGATAGAAAACATTCAATATCACAGTTCGTACTTGTAGGTATTGACATTAGTGAAAACCCAGGCGATGAGGCATAAGACTGTGTATGCTGTAGTAGTTTGACTGAGACTGGAATAGCTGGTGCCTGAAATGTTGTACTCGACTGCGTAGGTGTGACTGACGTTATATATCACGTAGCTGATTGTGTAAACTGAGTCATATCGAGATTACATATCATTTCTATGGTACAGAGAATGAAAGCTTTGTTGACTTTGTCGATTTGAGCTGATGTGCCTCGTATTTTGATGAAATCGTCTTAATAGTGTAATTCCTACATTTCTGTTTGGCAATCAAGAAAGAATACATGGCACCCAAGCTACTCAATATAGCAACTACTCTCAGAGCTTGATCCTCTACTCTCACAAGATCTGCAGACACCGACAGTGACAAATTTAGGGTGATGGTGTAGAGCAAAGCCATACCAGCGAAAAGCCCTTGAAAGAAGGTGGTCACTCTATTCATTTTTTCCTGAAGGCCTATAAAGAGTGCCTTCATCTATGTCTCAAAAGAGTTAGTTGTGTATTAATACTCATCCTATTTTTACTTACTTGACTCCAGCATGTAGTTTTCGCTAATTTGTGTGAACTCTCCTGTCCGAATGTCTAAATTTCGACCGAGGTTTACTTTCGATGTAGTAATTATTGGTGGTCTTCTGGGGCTCATGTCGCAGCAAATCGAGGGAGTCATTGTTGGGGCAACGAATGAATTTAAAACGCTAATCAACGCGGTCTTCTTGATTGTAGTCAAGAACGAATTAACCGTTTGTAATGTTCTTTGGCATTGCTGTTATGCTTACTTATATTATAAAATACGTTCAAAAAGAAACTCCAGCTTAAACAAATGATGTGGAAATTATTTGTTTGTAAAGCTGTGAATATATTTATTTCATGTGAAATATGGTAAAACTATATTTATTGAGCTTTCTTAATTGCATTGAGCCTCTTTTGACTCTTCATAAGATTATTATAAACAAGTATTAGGAATGGACGTCACTACGGACAACTATTCACAGGCTAAAAAGATGATCATTGAGACCATTCTGCCGAAAGTATCTTCCTCCACGAGTAGACTAAATTCATCGCCTACGATCTGGAATTCACAGGAGTAAAGAATGAAAAATTCTAAAGAGACTACATCAATCTTCTTCCCTTCGAAAAGTACAAAAAGGTAAGGTTACTTCAACATAGCTTCGTTACATTGCTGAAAACTATCAGATACTGCAGCTAGGCATGACATTCGTCACTTTTGAAGATGGGCTGAAAGCTTATCCCTTTAATTTTTACCTTTTCCCTCGCAATCCTGTAGCTTTTGATAAATAGCTGAAGATGCAGCTGAGCTGTGTGAAGTTCAATGATCTGAATGGGATGGATTGGAACAAGTGGATCAACAAAGGAATAAACTATATTAAAATCAGCTAAATTGAACTGAAATAAGGTAGCTCCAAGCACAAAAGCAGTCAAGCAATGTTGGATTATTGGTCGGAGGACTGGCAATAAGTAGGATAAAAGCTCATCAGAAAGCTCGGAGACATCAACCGATAAAAAGTTGGCACTCAACTGAAATACTCCAACCATAAAGTTCCTTTTGCGCAAAAAGGACTGGTGAATCTGTTCCATGCCTATGTTCAATAAAAACAGTTCACTCTATCACTCGAATAGGTCGGCACAGACTTCGTCATCACGAAAATATCAGCTGAGGAAATGAAAAAGGTCTTGGATAAAGCCAGGGATGAAAGTTTAGGGTTCGCTTTGCTCTTCAAATAAATTTGGAACAGCAAAAAGACATTCATCGGGCATAATTGTTTTCTTGACTTGTTGTATGTCTATCACAACTTGGTAGACAATCTTCCTGAGAACTACTTTGAGTTCAAAAGCAACATTTAAAAATCAGGGCATCAATTTTTTGACACCAAGTATATAGCTCAAAAACAGAAGCATTTGAGCTAAGGAGGAACTCGTCTGTAGGACATATTCAAATCTCTCAAATAGCTTGGACAAGGAAAGGAAAAGCTCACCAAAATAGCCTTGGAATACCCTTTTAATCGTTACAGCATAGAAAAGCAGGTGTTGCACGAGGCTGGATACGACAGCTACCTGACAGCTTGGGTCTATCAGCAATCCATGAAGTTTTATGACAATTTGCATCAAGAATGCAAAAACAAGCTGAACATAAACAAATCATTTTTCTTCATGAACCTCTCGGAAGCAGAGGATGAAGTCAATCCTTATGTAAGCATGTATCTACCCAGTATGCTGAAAATATACTCAGATTCAACATTCTGATGGGCTAGAACGATGATGTACGCCAAAAAAGGAGCTAATTAGTCAAATCAATCAACAAAAGATTGAAAGAAGTCGATGGAGCATATTCCTTGCACTAAGGATACAGAGAAGTCTTTCTTGAAATCAAAAGTCATCGTCCTGAAGTTGTAGAGGCAATCATGAGCTTTAAAAAATAAGATTAAAGAGAGAAAAAACAATCTTTTGAAGTCAATACATTTGGGGCCTACTTTTTGTGGCAGAAGGAACGTGTGACCCGCTAGTATAATCGATATCAAAAACCATATAACAACAAGGGCTTTGAGAAAAATTGGGCAAAAGAAGAAACAGCTTCAGAGTCCAACAGTGTTCGTAGCAACCGAAACAAATGATGATCATTATGATGGATGCTTTATAATATTAACTTAGAATGGAGGAACTCAGATTTCCTCGAGTAACCAACCTTTTCGGACCAAATCTATCTCTTTCTGATTTCGAACATATATAAAAACTTGGAAAGGGAACATTTGGCTTTGTTTCCCTATACAAACACATTGAAACAAATGAGTACTATGCTATCAAAAGGATCCAACTTGAGAAATAAAGCAAAAAAAGTCCACCCCGAGAGTAATTGGAAATGTTGACGAGGAAAGAGCTGCAGATTTTGTACAAAATCGACAACAAGCACATTATCAAATTACTGGACCACTTTTAAGATCATGAGGCCGTTTATCTGATAACATAGTTCATTCAAGGAGTATGCCATTTTTTATTTGTAGCTGAATCTCTATGACCAGACTCTCAAGACAAACAATCATCTACCTTTCGAGACAATTTCCGAAATTATATTCCAGCTGTGCTAAGGCCTTGAATAATTGCACAACAATCACATTATTCATCGAGATATCAAACTTTAAAATGTGATGTTTAACCATGATCTTGTCAAAATAGTTGACCTTGGCTGCAGTAACTTCTATGCTGACAGCATCAAACGTCAAACAACGATAGGAACAAGGTTGTACTGGAGTCCTTAAGTTATTGCCCAGGAATAACAGAATGACCGATTAGATGTGTGGTGTATGGGAGTCGTCCTATACGAACTTATCTACCTCGATCAACCATTTAGTGGAAACGACATTGAGAGAAAGATCAGGGTAAATATTTGCCTGAGTTTAGAAATGTGAGTATTCGTTCCCCAATGACAAGAGACCATAGCCATAACTGGAGGATCTATTCAAAAAGATATTTACAAACAAAATGAACAGGATATCTGCCAGAGCTGTCAAATATCATCTTTGGATCAGAAGTAACTTTGACTAGAGATAGAATATCGTAAGCAAAGCGAAAACCTCCTTCATAAATTTTAGCAAATGTTCTCAGAGGAAGAAACAAGTCAATATAGATAACTTTTGAGAGAAGGTGTTGCATCCAATAACAAATTTTTGTAAGGACTTAACAGCAGGAGTGATAGAATTGAAAATTGGCTAAAAGAAGCCAGACGATAGCTCAAAAAAAAATGATGTATTGAAATTATATGTCAACTAATCATATCTAGCATTTCCGATAGTTGTAGCAGCTATTGACCTTATACCCTGAAAATATGGACTTGTTCAGGGAATACGTGAATCGCTAATTCCAACAAAATCTGGTGAATGCACATATATGGCGCCTGTTAGCCGGCTTTTCTCAGCCAAGATGATTTACAACTACAGTCATTGAGCCTGACTCTTGAGTTACTTTTGAAGATCAAAACTTTCTCCTTATCTAGTTTCATTGAGAAGAATATTTGATGATCTTAGATGGTGACACGATGAGGAGCATCTTCCAGTATGAAAAGGGCCACTCTGAATGACTGCCCCATCAGACTACTTGCTTGCTGGAGTGATTAAAGCCTATCTCTTTCGTCTAGTTTGAGCCAGTCTCGAAGGCGGGTCAATACAGTTTGGTACGCAATTTGTACAAGGGACATTATATATTATCACTTATTTTAAATCACTGCACAAAAATTGTATAGGAATAAGCCAGTCACTCAAAACTTTTCTTTAGAAGGCGAATTCTTAATTTGCTGTTTGAATCTTAATTAAAATAATAAGATAGAAATACTGAATGAACGACTAGCTAACAACATACTTCAACACAAAATGCTTTGAGACTTGCGTGGAATCTTTCAAACATAAATTGCTGACCCCCACCTAGAAGTAATGTATGAAGGTCTGTCTCAAAAATGTCAGAGGGCTGCATGTATAATTCACCAATGGAAAAATAAAGTACGAGCAGGATATTCGAGATGCACAGTCAACAAAATGATTCATAGGAGTGATTCAGTTTAATAAGGTAATCATAGGCATGACTCACGAATATATTGTATCAATAGACGACCTTTTTGTGCCGGCCAGAGTTTAACCTCTGTAGCAGTGTTGTATTGTAGTCTCGTAAGGTCTGATTATCAAAAAGGCACTTCTCATACTCTGATCTTTTGGTCATATTTGAGGTTGTCTCTGCCATCATGTGTGGTTTCTTCAAAGTTTCAAAGTGCTACCAGCCTTAAGTTTTTGTCGTGAGTGAACTTGTTTTCACAATGTTTTTGAATTTTTAGGTTGTTTCGAGAGGAATCTGCTCTATTTTTTATTTCATCATGACCTTGTGAGGTGTCGAATCAATCTCAATATTTTTAGAATATTTTTTAACAGTTTAGCCGACCTTACTTTAAGTTTTCAACTCTTCATACTTGTTGCTAATGTTTGTTATCTCTTTTTCCAAACTAGATATCTTGCTTTCCTCCAACTGCAGAGAATTCTCTAATTCTAAACATAAATAAAAAAATACCACTGATTTTTTAATAGTTTGCACTCAATTAGACCTTTTGCTTTTTTATCAGCCCGACCAGTTTGCTTTCTTTCAGCATTAGCTACTTTTCGAGCTCCATCATTTATCTTTCATGCATGATAGCCCATCTCTTCCAGGCCTAGCATTTTTTACAAGTGTCAGAAACAGCTATTGTTGATGGCTAGCGAGATATTTAACTGAACTTGTAGAATGTGTCAATTGGAGCAGGCTTTCTTTTAGCATAAGGAACTTTCTAAATAATATGGCAATTACATGAACTGATGCAAATTCACCTTGAGGGTTCTCAGATTCTTCCGATATCGAGTCTCTGTTGATTGAGAAGGTGACACTTTGGTGGCTAATGTGTTGGCGGATGGATGAGTCAGTAAAAGTTGCTTTCTGTTATTGTTTAATCATTTTCTATAAAACAAAGTAATTATTAACAATCCATTATATCACTTATCAGCTCCAGGTCGATAATCCTCGTCTTCATATTTTAGCTATGCATCCTGATCTCCTTTCTTCTTTTCCTTTTTGATCTTCTTGCTCTTCTCCTTCTTGCTCTTCTTCTCTTTCTTATCCTTATTTTGTTTTTTGCTCTTAAGTCGAGGAGCCGATGCCGATTCATCATAAATATCCTTGCTGTTTGCCTGTTCCTCTGAAGCATTTGATTCCAGTTTGACATCCACTTTATCCCCATATAACTTTTGTATCATCTGAAGACCTATTGTCTTCAGATCATCATTTGTTGTTCTTTGATCTCTGATCCTTTTATTTCTATCTTTTGCTTATTCCTCGGTTTAAATTCGGATAGCTGTCTCCTTTTCGATTCGTGATTTTTGTCCTTGCTCAGTTTCATAAAATTTCAGAGGTGGTTCAATCAAAGGATCTACTTTTTCAGGTCCTCCCCACCAGTGTTGACAATATTTAATGATTTGTTCATCTCTTTCTCTTTAGAAGTCAATATCACTCATTTAGTATATTTACTTTAAAAACTAATGAGTTTCCCTCCTGAAATCGTAAGTTTTGTCTGGTTTGCAAAGAAGCACATATTTTTCGGGGTTGTGTTAAACCAACATCTGAACTAACTTGCGATAATCGAACAGATTGATTTTGCATTTGGAGAAGTCGAATCTGTTGAGCTCATTGTTTCTGTACTTAAGAATAAAATCTTTATCTATTCCTATACTATGGTTCGTCAAAAAATCGTGAGCTACCTCTTCACAAATCAGACCTTCTCTATGACAGAATTAAACTATTCCATTGAACAGGTAGCGATTAAGGTCAATTACCTCCATTCCATCTGTTAGATCTTCTTCTTTTTCTCTTTTCGCCTAGGCAATCATCTACAGCCTTGAAAATTGCTCCATGTGATTGTATTCTTCTACTTCAGTCACATGATTCTATTATTTTCCTTCTTGAGACGATCCCATCACATCGATGGGGTCTACTTCTTCATTTTTGACTTATATCTAAGATTTTATTGAAGAGTTTGGCAACTGAGATATCTAGCTAGGAATTTATGACCTGAAAATCGATCGTTTGTTATTCCTCACTTACTGCGACATAGTATTAAAACTGTATAGGGTAAAATGAACCTTTCTCTTGCCAAAAGAGATTTATACAAATACAAACTTCTCTATTTGAGATTTATTAAGTCACTCTCTATAAATCATTGTGGCAAACGGGTCTTTTCCTCGTACTGATAAATTTTTCGCGTTTCAGAGGCAGTCATATACTCGATGGTCTTGATCTTTAATTGAGTCTTGGCGATTTATAGATAAATTTAGCTCTACTCTTTTTATTTTTATTGCAAATCGTGTTGAAGTGTTGACTATCGTTCCAACACCTTAATTAACTTTTCTTGGTTCTACTTCAATTTTTTTTATAATTTAGAGGAAGACGCATTTTTACTGGTAGGCTCGGGCAGGTTGATCTATGCCGACCAAACCATGGGTTTTTTGAAGGTAAAATTGAGATGCTAATTGAGAAACAATGGTATGGGTTATTTGAGAAAGTCCTCGGGTTTTTTGTTGGATGGGTTAGACGCAAGCTCTTGGTAGTCTTTCCTTTAATCTTTTTTTCCTCCTGTGAGACAACAGAACATTTATTTACCGTTAATCTTATATTTGAATAATGGAAGAGCTCATAATTGTATAGTACAGATATCAAAAGGAATTAGAGAAGTTTCATTGAGTTTATTGTCCCTCTTGAACATTATTGATCAGAACCTGTGTAAAGAAGATATATACGTGAGTAGTGATTATTTTCTAAGGAGTGTAGACCACTGGCATCTGTGCCATCTGGCATTGATTGGGGAAGTAGTAGAAGTAATATAAAGGCTGGCCAAAGGCCTCATTCAAGGAAGGATGGCTCAATGAGTAGCTCAAACCTCCTCCCAATATGCTTTGTTAAGCCTGGCCTTCGGGATTACCGTTGCCATTTTCTATGCTACTTTGGTGAGGTTGGTCATGTTGGTTGGTCTATTCGTTGGCCAAGGCAAGCTTTCTAAGCAACTCTTCCCCAATTTCAATTTAGTCTTCTGAGGGTTTTCTTCTGATAGCTTTGAGAAGCTCCCTGAATAAATGGAAGCGTTACCTCTGATGTCTTTTGAACAATCGGTGATAGTATTCGGTGTGACCGAGCTCAGTTTTTTTCTTGTGGAAATTATACATATTGAGCTGAATAAGGATAGTTTTACCTGTCTCTGGAAGGAGGTTAAGTTAGAATGTTTGAAATAGATAGGAAGAACCTCATTTTGAAAAGAACTCTCATCAAGGATTCTGAACGAATTTCCGTCCTCAGTCCATCGTACAATGTGACTGAAGGAATTATTCTCCAACATGGTCCAGGTCTTGTCAATGAATGCCGAAATTGATTGTTTTTGCATCACAAATTATTACAGAATAGATTAATAATTTACCTATAAAAAAGGGAAATCGACCAAACTGCTTTTTTCAATGTCGTAAGAGTCTATCCCTTCAGGCGGCCTCGTCCTGATTATAATTATATATTTTTTGTTTCCATTCCATCAGCATCAACTCGCCCTTTATTCTTCTTGGCGACCGAAAACCATTTAAAGCACTTTCCAATAAGCATCTGTGTTGAGAAATGGCATGAGGGTAAAGTTTGATGGGATTGGAACAAGTGGGAAGGCTCTTGTTTTTCAAATATTTGATTGCTAGTTTCCAATAAAAATAAGCGGAGTGTGGTCAAAACTTTCAAAAAATGGATCTAGAGACTATTTAAAAGGTGACGGATAGGTTTCCAGTTATTAAACCATCTTAGTTTTCAACTCCTGGTTTTCTTATGCTACTATTCGCCTCAGAATATATCGAGATCAAATAGCATAAGGACCTCACCCCAGCTAAGCTAGCTTTTCAAAATAACGAAAAACACTATGATGTGGGAAAGCCTCCTCCATACTACTCAAGATCGCAACATGGAAACAGATGGGATCAGAATAAGCAAAGTAAGAAGAATAACAATCGATATAGGCCCGAAATACTCATCTGCCAGCTACTGTCATATCTAATCACTTCCAGACTGCTGTTAGGTTTAGCTCGGATTTTCAGGGTAGCAAAACATATCAACTCTTATGGTTTTCTCTTAAGATTTTATTGATTTCTCCCAGAATGAAACTCATCACACCAAATATAATGAAATAATGATAATCAATATTTAAAACAACTAGTATCCCTTCAATTGCTATAGGAGAAGCCACTAACTTACTGGCAACTTAGTTCAACGCATCTTCAGGCAGGGCTCTTCTCCCCTCAGTCATCTGCTAATTTAGAAAGTACATAGAATGATCGACATTCCTTTAGCTGGCCTCATCCTCATCAAGTTTTACTAGGAAACTCCAGATGCGATCTACCTGTACTACCAAAAAATAGACCATCATTTGAGCGAGTTGATAGAACATATGAACGCAGTAGACATCAAAATAATGCATCAGCAATTTATAGAGCTTGTTATAAACCTGGCAAAGGAAGGAATAATTACCACCTTTGATAGTAAAAACTGTGGAGGCAGCCACGAAGCTGATGGAATCGCCTTGAAATACTATCTAGACCCTGTAGAAGTCATCCTCACTTAAGATATAGAAGTCATAGAAGAAGCAGTCTATAACTTCTGCCAAGCAGCCATGCACTTCCTGCTTAGCTGCGGATAAAAAAATTTACCTCCCACAAACTGTTGCATTTCGGAAGCAAAACTACAGTTTCATGAAAAACACTCAGTAGAGTCATCCCAACATGCTTCGTCAACTTCCATCGAGGACAAAATTCACAACAGTCGACAATCAATGCTTTCAAAGCGAGAGAGTATCAACAAAAGGCAGAGGAAAGAAACATCTTTGAGAAAGCTGTCAGTCATGAGTAGATAATTGTCAGAAATATCTGCAAGACATAGAGGACTCAGAAATGTGTTTCCTCAACTTGATAGCAAAATTTCACTAGAGACTGTAAACACAGGAAAGGATAGCATGGAATATATGAGATAAAGTTAGCCCTTGTCACCTATACTGCTTATGGCAAATTCGATCCCAACTTCTCAGCTGTTAGCTCGCAGCAGAAGAGCACAAGAGCTACTGCGGCAAGTGAGAGAGAAGCTAACACCATATCACCAAATATACACGATCCTAAAATAAATAAAATTAAGGTCTTGATCGATGATTACTTATATTTTCCTATTTCATAAATCCTCATACACCTAGGCCTATTTTGTATTTATATATGATGGATCTATTAAGGCGGTAAGCACTCTTATTCTGATATAATAATTTTGGAGGTTCGATGGACTTTGACGACGACAATAAAAGCTAAGGCGGAGATCTCTAGAACATTTAAGATATGCTAGACGACCTAGGCCTGGGGGACGATGCAGCCAATTTTGAGGTCTCCAAAAAAGATTCCACAGTATTCATCATTGACTGCTCACAATACATGTTGGAGCCACTGGAAGCAGGATAGAAGTGCCAACTAGAGCAGGTTCTTGATGGTTACTATAACTTCCTCCAGAGAAAAATAATAGCCAATGCTTCAGATAAAGTAGGACTCATTCTCTACAATGTCGTAAGATATTTTCCTAACTTAGGCAAATTCAGAAAACAGCATCAATCAGGATCATATCTACAAAGTGCATTCCCTTGATAGCTAGGTCGATGCTCGGAGGATAAAAGAAGCAGCAGGTCTGTTCAAATAATTCAAAGATCGGTTTGGAGGATTGGCGCCTCGACGAGTCTCACTGAATTATGTCTTATGGGAGTACGGAGCAGAAATCAGCAATTTGAAGCAGTCTGATTTTTATCTGCGAGTCTTTCTCTTCACAGCAGAGGATGACCCTCATCCGAGTGGCAACGAAGACAGAGCTCCTTCCATCAAAAGAGCTCAATAATTGGCTGCTAAAAATGTCGTTATCTAGCTCTTCCCCATTCGAAAGGCCAAAAAATGCGAGTTTGACGTAAGGAAGTTTTACAACTAAATTATTACTTTCGATCCCGATGAAATCAACTCAACTGTACTCGACAGCTCCAGCAAAATTCTTGACCTGCAAGAAAGATTGAGACAGAAGGAATTTAAAAAGAGAACCCTAAATAGACTGGTGATGAAGGTAGGAAAGGAGCTCAATGAGGAAAATGAAGAAAAGAATGTTGAGATCGGTGTCAAGATTTACTCACTTTTTAATAAAGCCAAAAGACCTCAAGCTAAGAAAGTTGATGCCAAGACCAACAAGTTACTGCAGAGGGTGACTAAAAAGCTGAACAACCGAGGATAGGTATTATTCGATGGTGTGGTTGGAACTTATTATCCTTTGGGAGGCGAAAAAATCAAGATAACTAAGGAAGACATGAACAAGATAAAGAATATTGAGCCACCAGGAATGACTCTCGTGGGTTTCAAGCCGAAAAATTTAATCAAACCTCACTATAACATTCGAACAAGCTACTTTTTATATCCCGATGAATAACATATTCAAGGAAGTTCTCAATTTCTCGATGCTTTGATTAAAGAATTAGCAGATCAAAATTTAGTAGCTATCGTGAAACTCGTTCCTAGAAACAACAATTAATTGAGGTTTGCAGCTTTGTACCCTCAAGAGGAAAAGTACGATGAATAAGACCATTTCCAAACTCCTCCTGGACTTAACATGGTCATTCTTCCATTTGCTGAAGATATTGTAAATTTTGTAGGAGACAAAACTATCTGCAAACCTCAGTAAATATCTACTGAACTTGTCCAAGTCACAAAATTGCTAATCAACAATCTGACCATTCACGACTTTGATTTCAGAAATTTCGAAAGCCCAGCTCTTCAGAAATTTTATAGCCATTTGCAAGCTCATGCTCTCAATTAAAAGGATGTCACTTTAAGGCCAGATTTGCTCTAACCTGACATCTAGGGATTCAATAATTTCAGAGATGTGATAGATCTTGTCAAGTAAACTGTGATTTTAGATTGCGAAGGAGATAGATACGGATGTTCTGGAGGAACTTCTACAACTCCTACACCTGGAGTCAAAGAGTAAGATATGGGAGAATATGGAGCTCGAAGAGGCAAGGCTAAACCTTTGGCAAAGATGGAAGTAAAAGAGGAGCATATGGCAAAGT
>Ga0100378_1001377_pt1 | contig 25785 bp, 29 predicted proteins | sample CryGeymeta201502_FD_81535 | JGI IMG/M metagenome (GOLD analysis project Ga0100378, IMG submission 81535) | Groundwater microbial communities from Crystal Geyser aquifers in Utah, USA - Crystal Geyser metaG 2015-02 | ecosystem: Environmental > Aquatic > Deep subsurface > Groundwater | place: USA... | reverse complement strand
GATTCTGAAATAGTCGATGTCCTACGATATTTGAAACCCCTAAAGAAAATAAAAGGCCTCAAATTGGTAAAAAACAATTTGACAAACGACGGCTTAGGGCGAATTCTTGAATACATTTCAGGAGTAACCAACCTGAATCTATCTTTCAATGTGCTCAGCTAAGAAGCTCTTGGAATAATATTGGCCAGTCGTGAGTATTTACCTTTGCTTCGCATCATAAATATTTCCAACAACAAAATCAACGAAAGAAAGGCGAGGTCGATGATCGAGGAGCTCAAAAGACAGGGAATTATCGTGACCAACTGATAATATTATCTTACTTTATAGTCATTCTGTTTACCGAGCAATAGTTTCCAGACTTAATTTAAAAAGTTTAGAATGGGAACTATTTTACCTTCTACTAAAATCACCCCTCAAACTAAAAAAGCATCCTTGACTCCTCTCTTCTCTCTACCATAATAGGTCAGTCGAAGCAGCTTCAAGTTCATTTCTAAAATCGGAAACTCTGGACCATATTAATAATCTATCTGGTGGCTTGCGTCTTCTATAACCTGCCCATCAGAAACGTTTTATATCCGACAGACGTGCAAAACAAAGTTCATATTAACTAATTCAGAGTATACAATCACAAACGAGTCGAGCCAATCCTCGAATAGATGCGACTATTGACAAAAAGCACAAATAACCACATCATAAAGGTTTATGCAGCGTTTCAAGACAGTGAGTACCTCTACCTTGTAACTGAATCGCTAGATTCAGTATCATTCGAAACTTTGCTTGAATAATACTGCTTCAGCTAAGATTAAACCAGGTATGTCGTTTCAGCATTACTCGATATCATCAATTATGCCCACGAAAGAGGATATGCCCTCACAGAACTTTCCCCAAGTAATATTCATTTCGACAAAACCAATGGCAGGCTCAAAGTAATATTTCGGTTAACATAGTTAATGGAGCTTATTAATCCCATCAAAATTGATTTCAATTGCCGAACAAGTACAGTTTAAACTGTATGCCATTATTCAGCGCCATAAATACTGTACAGAGGTCGAGTGCTTGCTGAATGTGACTTTTATAGCCTTGGAATCATCATGTATGAAATGATGACCCAAGAGGTATGCTTTTGTCTAAGTAGAGATTGTTCAATGGTAAGTTAGATCGTCAAACACTACTCAAGGAAAACATTGAAGTCGAAAAGAGCAAAATTCCTGAAGAATGGTAGCCTGAAGCAGCAGATTTTTTGATCAAAATTTTGGTCAAAAATCCTGCTCTCAGACTCGGAAGATATGGTTGCTATGAAGGTAAATATTGCTCCATTCAGTTAAAAATCATCCCTGGCTCAAGGATTTCGACCTCTAAGATCATTTCAAGAGTCGACTGGACCTCCTGCCAAACCACAATTCTGAGCTGAAAGAACAGAGAAAAGAAGAAATAAAATAATTGTCTGAATGCAAGTCAAAAGAACTTCTCAAGGAATTTTACTTCCAGCAAGCATTTGATGAATACAGTTACCGTTGGGAGGAAAAGAAATCCGTTAGAGACAGCCAATAAAGTAATTGGGGTAAATAGTCCGTTTTCTTTAGCAAAAACAGTGACTTGCTGAAGAAAAGTAACTTTGAATGATTTTTTGGAATAAATTTTGAGTTGGAGCAGCGTTAGGCATTGATGGGGTAAATCTTATTTTAAATGATTGGTCTTAATTTCTAAATCTATAATGTTCCAAATGAAAGCTCACTCAAGAGGCAAAAACTATTTCCAGCGCTCAGTCGCTCAGTGTGTTTCTCGTAACCTCAGCCTGAACAAGGACAAACCAAGAAAATTTTCAAAGGATTTAGGAAAAACTCAACAAGTCGGCCGCTACAAACTACTTCTTGATGAGGAGCTTGGAAGTGGCTACAGCAGTAAGGTATTTAAGGGAGTTGAGGAAGGAAAGTAGCTCAAAAGATATGCTATAAAGGTGATTGAGCTGAAGAATTTCAGTAGTTCCTGCTTACAGTTGTTCGATCGGGAAATAGAAATCCACAGACAATTGAAACACGACAACATAGTCAGGTGTTATGATGTTATTCGAACAAAGACACACATATACATGGTCATGTAGTACTGTCCTCATGGAGATCTAGCTTCCTACATCCATCAGAAAAAGAAGTTGGCAGAACCTGCAATTGCCGATATCATGACTCAGATTCTAAACGGATACAAATATCTGGCAAAATAAGGAATTCTGCACAGGGACCTCAAGCCTGCCAATGTTCTCAGAAACGGGAAAGTCTGGAAGATCTCTGACTTCGGATTTTCTATCCGCTCCGGAAGTTTTGTCGATGATATTAATGTTGGCACACCTCTATATATGCCCATTGAGTCTCTGTCTCGAAGCTACTATTCCACAAAAACTGATATCTTTGCTCTGGGAGTCATTCTTTTTGAGTTGGTTCATGCAAGAACTCCTTGGGAATGTGACTCATAGACCTAACTTATGAAAAGGCTGAGCAACGGATAAAATATCAAAATCGAAAAGAGAATCGTCAACACAAAGATAAAGGAGTTCATAGTCAAAAGTTGCGCTTTGAATGAGGCAAAGAGACTTTCAAAGCAATAAATGGAGAACTTCAGTTTCCAGTTCAATTATCCCGGAAATTTCAGCAACATAGTTGACGATTTGTTCACTCCTTCATACAGCTACAGGGTGGAATAAAAGCCAAAGAAAGAAGATTTCATCAGCAGCAATAACGGAGTTCTATTGGGCTATTTGAATCATTGTAAATTTGTCTATCACATGATCCAACATATCGACTGTTACATGCTTGATGGCCCAGGAAAGAGCAACTTCTTGATGGTTCTGCTTAAGTATCTCCTGAAAGTAGCTAAAATGCTGGAGGATGGCAGATTCACCTCTCAGAGACTCATCCAATTTGACTAGTACAAGACAAAGGATAACTATGTCCTGTTGCACAATTAAATATAAGAAAGTTCAGCCAAATACGAGAAAACTTATCTTGATTACATCAAACATGCCGATGTGAAAATTATTAGACAGGTTAACACCAAATTCAGATAATTTACTCTTGGAAGTCAACCTCTCACCAGTTAATTTTATACAAAGTTCAGGGAGTATCTAGTAGATACCCTCCGAACAACTTCTGAAGCTTTAGGTTGTATTGTAAATGACTCTCGCTAGGCATAGTTGCTTGGCGAAAGAATGGAGGCACTAAACACCCTGATAATATTGTATCGTTATGTGGACTGTAAGAGCAAAGGCAACTCGATGAACTTCACCTTCGATACCTTGACGGACTACGGCTAGACTAAGCTAAAGAAAGTGGATTATTTGAACTTGAAGAAGCAAGTGAAGGCCTTATGATTAAAATCTACTAGCTAAGCTTATCTATTTGTATTTAGTCTAACTATCCAGTGGCTGTCTGTTAAGAGGCCTTATAAAGTTAATGATAATCATAACTTAGGGCTTAGAAGCAATACATGAACTCTACTGCACGATCGAAACCCAATACTTATCTAAGCAGCCCAGGCTCTAATTAAAACTTCTCTCCTGTCCACATCTTCTCACCTAATCCTTCCACTGAGCTGGTCCAGCAGCTTGCCAATGCCAATGTTGCACATGTTCTGCACTATCGCCCAAAAGATCTGGATATGCTGCTCTCGACTCGTCCTCCTCGCAGCAAACTTGTCGTTCTTGTTGAAACAGGACCGGAGCATCATAAAACAACTCAGGGTGGTTTTCTTTTTCCACCTCATTATAAATTCCCCCGCAGCATAGAAAATACTTTCTTCAGCTTCTATTCTCTCACCCTCAGCTCCACTCACGACGTACTACAAGGTGCCAGTCAAGCAGTGGAGTATTGTGTGAAGTGCCTGGGAAAAGATCATAAGCGAATTAAACTGAGAAGTGTACATTCACTGAGTACCTCTCGGGACAAAACTTTTCGTTCTCACAGATCTCCACAGCCTTCCAAATCTATAGACAGACCTCAGTACATTGAGCTATACTATCTCCAAGATGTATCATCACAGATTAAATCGTCAACTAACTATCGCCTTTTTATTGCTTCTTTGGAGGGAATGTAAAGAGCTATTCCTTTTGATAGTTTTGACGAACTGGTTCTAAAATTAAAAAATCGAGATAAAAGGTGTTTGGTCCTGACTAATAATGTCTAACTGCCCCTGTTGCTATAAGTGCTTAAAAAAGAAGCAATATAAAACTACGACCTAACTATTTTAGGCCTTCTAGAGCCCAGTACTTTATACTTGAGTCCTCACATAGTCTTGGCGACTAATGATTCAACAATGGTAGGCAAATTCATAGAAGAGCAAGGTTTTCGCTTTCCTCCTCCTCCATAAGATATGAAAAGATCCCAACGTTTTTCAATGTCAAGCACAGACTTCAAGAATGTCATGAATAAAATAATGAGAGAAGACTCTGAACATTCTTCCTAAAATAACATATTTCGATCAACCTTCAGATCTGGTGTAACTCGCTTTGATAGTAAACCAGTTAGACATTGGAAAGTTGATAAAGATCCGAATGATAACTCAAGCTTCCTCACTTCTGAAGTAGTTGACACTAGTATGAATTATCCCTAGTTTTCTGAAAAAAGAAAACCTAAAAAATTCAAGAGCCCTGTTCGATCGATCTTTTCAGTGTAATCATAATAGTCTCATCAGCCCTTGCTTCAGAGTGTCTATAAAAATTCTTCTGATCAGCCACAAAGTCCTCGATAAATTCCAGCTTTCCAGGCAAAAGAGTAAAGCATTAATCGACATAACCCCTCAATCCAGCCTATCTTCAGCTATGATAATTATTACAAAAATCCAATTTCCAATATCATCCCAGAAGTGAGTGATTAATATCGAGGCTCAAATAAAGAGTCGGTGATGAATATCGAGGCTTCCATTAACAGCAAAAATTTTAAGCAACAGGCTTCTGGAAGCCAGCATCAAAGTGACTATCGAAGCAATAATCGTCTTGAGTAGCATTTGGTCAGAGCTGGAAATCAAAGCTGGAGGCACACAAACAGTCAGAATTCTATTGGAAGTACGGAAAAACTGCTGACAGATGGAAGAATAGGGAGTCAAAATTCCATTCCGTATGTACCTGAAAACAAAAGTCCTTAAATTATTTCTTTAAAAAATCCATACAAATCACCTGTTCGAGTTGTCAAAAAGGCATAAATAGTAAGTCCAGAGTAAGTCATGCCAAGTTAATCACAGTTAAATGAACCAGCAGAAAGAAGCCCCCGAGTAATAAACAAATACAACAGAGCAGATAACCACTATTTTCCACCAAAGTATGCAGAATCACGGGCTGCCATCGCTGCAAGAACAAAAAACAATCCTGTTCAACATACAGACGTTAAAAAGACTATTAAAGAAGATAAAACGTAACATATCAAACAAGTTGTTCATCCTTCTTTTCAAAATTCTTTGAATAGACAGTTCGAAGGTTTTTAGAGAGTTGAAAAAGACGGCATTGTTGTATATCGAAGGAAAGTAGCGAACTAACCTGAAACATCCAACACAATTAAAATTCTGACAGCTAATAAATCAAGCCCATCATTTTCTCCCAGAACTATCACGACTCCTATTGAGCGGAGGCATACTCCTGAAAAGACAATCAAGAAATAGGCCAACGATGAAACCCATAAAAAGACAAACACAGCTGATCAATCTCGTAGCCCTTCAAAGTACTATGTGAACAGCCCTCAGTCAAATTCAACTTCAGTTCTCCCTTTCAAGTCGACAATAAAACCCAACAGAGTTCAGCCTAAGCCTACAAACAATAAAAGCCCTAATTTTATGAATGACAGCATGTTTTCAAGAATGTCAGAACTTCACTCAGACGGGTCCATATTACGAAGAAATAATATGCGATTCGGAGTCAAACCAAAAATGAAAGAAGAGCCAGAAACTTCCATGCTATGGCAAGAAAGTAAGCTAAAAAGTGGAATATATAAACCAGTTGGAAATGATCGTAAAAATACTTTGAACAGATTGCTTGTGGGCTAAGAAGCTCTCGAACAGGAAAGAAATCAGTTGCATCATGTGAATACTCAATTCAACAATTTCCATTTTCTTATTCATGAAGATCTTACTTACCTGAATGTCCTGCTCGGCAACAATCTGAAAGGACCAACTGATAGATTCTAAACCTTCATGTCCCTTGAGCATATGTTCGAATGCATTAGACCAGAAAAGACAGGTGACCTCTTTGACGGTGGATTCATCTTCACCCTCAAGCATCATATTCCCCTGATCAATCCTAAAATCCTTCCTGAAGATTACTACCTTGTGGTGGTTGATCGATTCAAAGGTTCTTTACTTTAGGTCAACGAATAAACTCGAAGGATCAGGTTAGATCATTTGGGACATCTTTCCTTGGTAGAAAAGATTATTGTTGATGCTAAATTGTATCAATATGTAGCTTATGGTAGCCAAAGGAAATAAATTTAAACATTGGCTGACAAGTTCTTACAGACAGAGTTTGTATTGGAAAAAATATAGACTTAATTTAGCAGTGAAATCATCGATTTTTACTATTGCTAGCTCCCGAGACTGACTCGACTGTATATCCTTTGTGGAAAATAATAGCTTCCTGAACTGCTCAGACTGATGTAAATATATCAAGAATTCAATCCTGCTTTCGACCCTCAAAGCGTCAAATTGATATGCCTGATCGGAAACATTCTCTAAAACGATGACCTCATCATGGATCATCCCTCAGTAACTTTCATCAACAATCCTTAAGATATCAAGCACTACACAGATATCCTTCGGTATGCGCACTACACCGAAGATCCTAAACGACCTTTCATACTCGACCATTTTTTCTATCACCATAAGCATGGTCATCTCGAGACAAAATTAGACACTGCTTTTCCTGGACGTTTCCAATTGTGCCCCTTCAACAAGCTATCCGAAATATATCCAAAGATAGAAAGAATAAACAAGGTAAACAGCAACAGGCAGCTGTAGAAGTTGAAGCATTACATGCTTTTACCTGACAATTTAAATGGATAAAAATTATCGACCTAACATTTCTTCAAAATTTATATGCTAGGAAAGGGTAAATCAGTGCAATCATCTATCGTGAGAGTCTTGAATCTTGATGAGTTGGTTGAATTGCTCAAAGTGTGATTTCTCAAACTATTATGATAATATTCTTTTTATTAGACTTACTCATTAAAATCAGATTATGAAGTAGCTTTTTTTATAGAGGATGTAAATCATATCATGACCAGAACCAGATCAGCAGCAATTGTCAGTGGGGCGAGTGTCAAGGCATTGACCAGCCCAGTCCTCGATGCTGATTGTTTCCATTCTCGCAGAGTCAATTTTGAGGCCCAGCATTGTCACAACTTTCTTGAAGTATTTGTAGCTGCCGTCTACCAGGACCTGTATAAAATGACTATTACTTCATTATACTTGGCTTCTATATTCCGAATGGTCTTCCGCCAATCTCCTGGCTTGCTAGTTCCCTACCCAAAGACACTCTTTTTCTGGTTGTGTGAGTCGTTATAGTTCATCTCGACTATCTAATTTTTGATCCTGTTGAGCTTTTCATGAAGGTCGGCCAACCTTTATCCATATTCTGCTATTTTTTATTCTCTGACCCTTTTGTCGATAGGGCGAGCAATCTTTTCGACGAGGCGGAACTTGAAGAGGTACTAGATAGTGATAAGGCAGTCCTGGAGGATATTTTAGTCCTCGGTATCGTCATTTAGCTGGCGCTTCTTCTTGGCCAGGGTTCCCTTCTTTCTATTATCCATAAAATATAACCAACCCATTCACATCAACTTTCGAACAGTTCCATGCCTTAAGCAAAAGACTCAGGCTTGGCTTATAATTTAAAAAATATTTAAAACAGAGATTTGCAATGCTAAAAGGACTCTACGATCTCGACTGTGTGACATGGTCACCCCAAGGCAAACTGTTCCAGGTTGAATACGCCATGGAAGCTGTCAAACAGGGCTCTATCTGCCTAGGACTCCGCTCCAAGGATCAGGTTGTTCTCTGCAGTCTCAAGAAACTCCCATCAGAGTTGGCCTGCTACCAGGAAAAGATGTACAAGGTCGATGACTACATCGGTATGGCCATCTCCGGTCTTACTGCTGATGCTCGCGTTCTCTGCAAGTACATGAGAAATGAGTCTCTTAATTTCAAGCTCACCTATGGCAAGAATCAACCCATCAATCGTCTTATCTTCAAAATAGCAGAAAGTAAAGCATTTTTCATTTAGAATCCCAAGTCAAGACCCAAAAAGCTTCAAAGAGGCCATATGGTGTCGGCCTTCTCGTTGCTGGCATTGATCGCGAGGGACCTCATTTGTTCGAGACCTGTCCTTCAGGCAACTACTATGAGTATTATGCCTACTCGATTGGAGCCCGATCTCAGTCTGCCAGAACCTATCTTGAAGACCACCTTGCCGAATTCAACGGATCTAATGAAGATGAATTGATTTTCCATGCCTTGGCTGCCCTTAAGAAATCAGCGAGTGACGAAGGTGAGGTCAAGGGAGACAGTGTGGAGATTGGCATCGTGGGTAAAGACAAACCCTTCAGACACCTATCATCTGAACAAATCAAGTCTTATCTCGACAGGCTCAAAGATTTCAAGGGCACTTCCGAAAAAATGGATATTGAATCTTGATCATTGTAGCCGTATGTCCAGCACATATCATGCATAATCAATTATTGAAATATCAGAATGGATAAACTGGAGGATGACGTTCAGATCTCCCCATTGCATATCTTACTTTTTCATGTGTAATTTCAGGATTGTACGCCAACTGTTTGACATCAGAATAATTTCTCGGGTAAAACTCAGGCACAGGTTTTTGTCCTATAACTTTCTGGATTTTTTTCTGAGCAGTCATGAATCCGATCACTTTACGCATGAAGTCAAATTTATTTTTATTGAGGAGCCTGTAATTTTTGATGTCTAAAATTTGAGGTGTTTTATTTACAAACAGTGTGGCTCCTTGACTAGAAGTATGCTGATCTGGAAATATCTACTCAGCCATATGTTCAAGAAGAGCAACAGTATATGACGATGCCTCATAGTACTCTTTAAGCTTATCGAGGTTATTTTTTCGAGAGCTGAGGATTTGTTCGTCAAGGGGTGATTTAAAGAGAAGGTTATTGTCGTAATCTTTGACTTATGATACTGCTGATGGATTGAGTATTTTCCGAGCATTAGGGTCATGATTCCATTTGAGGTTGAATATCCTAGTATTTTCATCATGATGTTTGAAATCTTCTTTTTTAGTTTGACTTTTATTTGATGTATTGACATCTTTGGCTGTAACTTGACCTATTTTTCCATTAGCTTCCTCCATAGCTTTCAAGTAACTGTCGTCATAAAATATTCTAGAGCGGTCATTCTCAAGGACAGATACCACTTCTGTTACTTTTTGTTTTTCGTATTTTTATCGATCATCCATATTAACCTTGACGGCTTAGCCGTACATCTGGTAATTCTTGAGAGAATAAGGATTGTTCTTGTTGACCTCGAGGGTTCTATATATATTTTGGTCTTTTGATGAAACCCCCCTCACTTCCTGCTTATATTTGGTAACAATTTCCTTCCTTACCTCTTCCTTCAAAGCCTCTTGTTATTCTGTTGCAGCATAATAATTTGTATCGAAGTCTCTTTCTATCAGAAAAATTGGATCATACATGTCTTTGATTCCTTCAGTAAAATCTTCAATTATATCCGATTTAGATATTTTGATTAGTCTTGTTTCTTGGTCCAGCGACCATTTGAAATGAGCTGAATTTTGTAATCTATTCTCAACATCCCTTATTGTCTCCCTTTATCTTGCTACTTTGTTAATGGCACTTTTCTTTAGACCCTGAAGTGTTCCTAACTCTATCAAAATCCTTTCTTTCTTCTCCAGATTTTCAAATAGAGAAATAATCGCTTCGATTATGATAGATGGTTCTTTTGTGACATAGGTATTGAGTTCCTGAAGGTGAGCGACTGACTTTGAAATAAAATGACGAAGAAACTGAGGATCAAAGTCAGAAGTCATGTACTCATTAAAAAGGTTATTGAGAAAAAGAAGAGTGCGAAACAGAGACATAAAAATTCTATTTTCTTGAAATTCGTTTGAATCTAATTTCAAGAAATTCAGCAGATAGAGTCGTTCTGTATCGATCCATAGCCTAAAAAATCCCATGATACTTCTAAGATGGTTGTCTTCAATGAAGGTGATTCGATCATCCCACACATCGACGTCAAAGCTTTAGTTGAGAAATTCAAAATATTGAACAAGATGCCAACATTTTTCATTCCATTATCCTCGATCATTGATTTACTTGGCCACAGCTGCTTGGTAGGCTGGAAAATGCTAATTGCTGATGAGACGGTTGAGATAGACAGAGAAAGATATTTTAAGAAAGGGCTTGAAGACACTATCTGTATCGTAAGGTAAGCACCAAAGTGCAGAGATTTAAGCGCCCTCTAGCATTTAACTTTATCGTATTATAACTCACAAAAATTAATCAATGTTAATCTCATCTTACCCACCCAACAAGTTCTTGATCTTGTTCTTAATCTTCTTTTTCTGCTCCGATATCAGCTTATTTCTTTGCTATTCAGCCTTGTTCTCCTCCAAAGCTTTTACTCCTTTCAATAGCAACTGTAGTCTATGAAATTATTCAGCACGTCTGACTCTTGGTCTTTCCCAGTCAAAGTTTTCCATAGCGAGCTCAGGAGTTACCCTTTTCCAGGCCGTAAAGAAGATCTATGTAATGGTTTTAGTACCTTGATGTGATTGACTTCATGCCTGACTTCATATTCAGCCTTTAGCTAAAGTTGCTGAGCCCTGTTGTGCCACAACCGACCGATCACTTTTAATTTCAATTGACGTTAAAATTTTTTATTCATCCTTTAGTACTGAAGCTCCAATTATGAGGAAGCTACCGCATTCAGATTTTACAAGAATTTACATCCTTTGACTCGATACATGATCAAGAGAAGAGATTGATAGAGGGTTTAGCCCTGATGTTTTCTATGTTCCTTGATGTTTTTGAGCTGAATCCAGCCATAATATTTTAATAGTCGCACCCTGTTGAATTATTGAGCTTTTCTTTCTAATTATTTTAATCGTTTTTCCCACTATTCCTCCTATTTTTTATTTTTGACAAACTGGCGATACTTTTCTTGCTTTACTCTCAGCTGCTCTGCTTCAACTTCTTTTTCGATTTATAATCTTTGTTGTTACTCCTCCTTCTTTTTCTTCTATCTCTACTCCTTTATCTTTTAGAGAGCCTCTTTCCTTTTCTTATGTTTATTTTCAAGTTATCTGCGTTTCTTGTCAAGTTATTCATTGGTCATTGGCTTTTTGGGAGCTGATATATTGTTTGGGGGCTGAATAACTACCTCCTCTATAATATGCTCTTCTTATCTGATTTATTCTGGCTAATTTTCCTCCTATGATCTTTCTTATTCAATAAGCTCATGCACTTTAAGATGGGGATCAGATTCATCAGTATGCTCCTTTATAGTTCTCAGTCTATCTTTGTTTTATATTTTGTCCTTTAAGCCATCAAGAAATCCTCTTAGTTTACTCTGAAGTTGCTGATTTTGTTACACAGGCTTACTCTTTGGAGCCATTTCTTCTTTCTTTGTTGCTTTCTCAATCTATAGTCGTCGAAGTTGCTTCTCATAAGCCTTCTTGCGAATCTATCTTTTTGTGATTGTTTCCCATCCACTAAATCCTTTTTTTAGCAGAGTAAAAGCCCTAAATTATTTTGCCATTTCTAGTGCCTGCATTTCTTACTGTTTTCTGCTGTATTTTTCCCCTTTCGAAAGGATAATTTATGTTTTCCAAGCTCGAAAGATCTTGAATTTTCTAAATCTCGTGATGAAATATAGTTATTTTTAATCTTATGTTTATGCCTCTTTTTGGATTGATTTCCATCCAATACTTAGCGATCTCCTGTATCCTATCAAGACAAGTGGGAAAAGTTGATCAAGACCAGCTCTGAACAGCTTCCTATCATTTTGTTTCGGAGCTTATCGAGGTACATGTTGAACGATGTGCTTGCTTAGGTGCACAGCTTCCTTAGCTTTGTTATTTTTTAGCTGACTGAGTGTTTATTTAACCTTTAGAGAGTATGCTGACTGAGGTTTTTCTTTTTGTTGCTCTTCTTTATGAATTTTTGGCTTAGGCTTATTCCCTCCAAGCTGCTAGACTTATCGGTAGGCGCTGATGATTTTCTTCGCCTCGACTTCGTAGGCTTTGCAATCTTCTTCTTCAATTTGCTTGCTAAGTTCGTAGATGTTGTTATGTTTTTTTGAATTCATAACCATTATAAACATGTCAGTCGACCTTAGCTTCTTTTTTTGAATTATCAGCTCTTTACTCTGATTGCTATCCCCCATGAATGCTAAGATTCGCCTTGAAAGAAAAATAAGAGGTTTGGACAGTTTGAGAGTCTCAAGAGAGAGTGTTGATTTTTCATAGAGAATTATAGACCCCAGAGAAGCAGCAGAGAGGCATCTCAGGCCGATAGAGGCTGTTGAATTTTGATTGGTTTAAAATGAGCGGACTGGATTAAATTGACTAAAAATTTAGGAGGTAAAGGGGATCTTTAACATAATTTGAATCATGGCAGGAAAAGGAGGAAAATCAGGAAAGGCTAAAACCACCTCAAGCAAGGCCGTCTCTAAGTCATCAAGAGCCGGTCTCCAGTTCCCCGTCGGAAGAGTCGGCAGACTCCTCAGACACGCCCACTACACCGAAAGAGTTGGTGCTGGTGCCCCCGTCTACCTCGCCGCTGTCCTCGAATATCTCGCTGCTGAGGTCCTCGAGCTTGCTGGAAACGCCGCTAAGGACAACAAGAAGACCAGAATCATCCCCAGACACATCCTCCTCGCCATCAGAAACGACGAGGAACTCAACAAACTTCTCCACAACGCCACTATTGCTGAAGGAGGTGTCCTCCCCAACATCAGCGGACCCGTCTCTGGTGCCAAGCAGAGCAGCGGCGAGTCATCCCAAGCCGTTTGATTGCATAGTCCTTATAATAGTATTTCCTCATATCAAAATCCCTTGATCAACTGTCTGATCTAGGCAAGCTCCTTTCCAGTCATCTTCGACTATCTGTAGTTTTTCAAGATCGATATTTCACTCTTCTCGCTAAAATGCCCGAAATTTTGGAATTATTGCATACTCAGCTCAACCAACTTGCAATATTTAAACAAAGCTTTAAGAGCTTCTAGGCGAGCTGAGCCTTCTTACCCTTTTCCTTATCTCGCTTCTGGATTAAGAGACCCTATACCTTGACTGCACTACTTGATATAGGGGATGATGAAGGCCAATATTTTTCTGTAAAACATAATGCTGAAAGGATCATTTGATGTGAACTAAGGCAATTTATGATTGACCTATTTGATGACATTGATTTATGCTCTTTTGAGGAAAATCAAGTATTATTTTTAATACTTGTCACAGTAATCCTTAAGAGTCTTGAGAGTGGTCACATATTTATTACTTTTTCTAAATTGTTACCAGTTTGTCAAAGAGAACCAGTTTGTTTTGCTGTCAGAAAGTTGTTTGATTAGTTTTAGTAAATGTTTGAATAGCATCAGCGATACTTTTCCTTTGTTGGCCCAATTGAGCTGCAAGTATACAGCATTTTCGATCAGATAGTACATGAATCGACAAAAGTTAAGCTGAACAACCAGAATTTCATAATTTTTCTGCTAAATCTTCAGATCGATTTCTTTCTCTGATGAATGGTTTGTGTCCAACTTGCTCGAACTACTACCATAGGTCTTCACATCAACAACTTTTCCTTTGGAACCAGAACGACCCTCAACTTTCGGAATGTTCTTAGAGGTCTTCCGACCATACTAAGTTTCATGTTTTGGCTTGCTCTGAGCTTATCTTTACTGTTTTCCGACGGAGAATATCCTTGCTCTTCTTTGAGTTGTCTGAGTCCGAAGCCTTTCATTGAGATCTATCAGACTGGAAAAGTTATTAACATTGATGTCCATGAATTACTCTTTTGTCATGCGAAAATCTCGATTCGGTTGGCACATTTTACTCAGCAAATATTTGATAGAGGATGTTATTTTGTATTTTGCTGGCACGTCAAAGGGCACTGTAGCCATTTTTTTGATGAGTTATTTTTCAGTTCGACTTTCCCAAGGAGTCAAGCCAATCATTAGCTCATAAAAAATGACTCCCACTGCAAATAAATCGCTTTCTGCTGAGTAGAGGTTTCTTTGAAGTGACTCAAGAGGCATGTAGAGAGGTGTTCCTACATTTTGCCTGGTTTTTATTTATCCTTCAGCTTTGATAGCAAATCCAAAATCCCCAAGTTTCCATACTTTATGATTTCTGAACACATTAGCAGGCTTCATATCGCGATGCACTATATTGTGCCTGAACAGACATTTGGTCGCCTAGATAATTTGACCGATAACCGCTATGGCTTATTTTTCACATAATCTTCCTTGTCGAGTTACATACTCTAATAAATCTCCTTCATGGCAATACTAGGTCACAAGGTAGCAGTGCTAGGCGTTGCGGTAGACGTCTTAGAATTTTATGATATTTGGATGGTTTAACTGCTTCAAAATGGTGATCTCATTATCCAGCATCTCCATACTAGACACTGAGTATTTTTTGATCTAGATGACTTTCAAAGCAAACTAGCCTTCCTTCTTTAAACTCCTGCAGCGATAGACCTTGCTTGTGTAACCTTCGCCAATGATGTCTTTGGTACGATATACATAGTCCCCCACTGTCTGGGCATCGTCTGCTAAGAGGGTCAGAGTTTGAGGAGGTACGAAGTTGGAAACTGAGCCAACTGTCCGTAATTTGCGCTATTGTTATTTTTGCAAAGATTGATGTTCGGCTGCTTCTGAGAGTGAAAAATGCCTCTGTGACATGATTATATCGATTATTAATATTGTCATGGTTGCTCACTGAACTTGCCTGCTAGGAAATTATCTCAACAATAAACAACTTCACAATTAATTTATAACAATGCTTGCACTCATTCGCAACAAATTGCCATCCAAACTCACTTTTATACCAATCCTGTCGCTGAAAGCATCAAAGGCTATTTTCCAGCATTCATATTCACTATCGACAGCTTCTCAGACTTATAAGCCTTTCTTTTTAAAGGCAGGTCTCACCACAACATATGTGCATTGCTTTAGTACAGCCTCTTCATTGAATACCAGCATCCACCTTATCAGAACAACCTGCCAGCAACTTCTCGAGATATAAAGCATCACTCTAGATAACCTCAGCATTGTGTTTGGGACGCACTATCTTCCACGCGAAAAATTTTCACAAGAGCATCTCTATATCAAACACTCTGACATGGTAATCAGGGAGCTGAGGGAAAATATAAAGAAAATTGCTCCCGAAAGCAATATCGATGCTATTGCGATGTTCAACAATATCAAAATAGTTTTTGATTTTTTGAGTAATAGCAAGGTAGGCTTTCTCAGAGGAGATCTCCATACTTTGACCTACTTCCAGCTGCAAAAAGATATTTAGGATAAGCTATCAACTTATGAGCAAAGGAACGAGGTGTACTATGAACAAGAAGATTTTAAAAGAGTACTGCTCAAAGCTACAAGTCCTGTCGAGTTTAGGCTGCCTTTCAAAGGCATCTATCGCAGATAGTTCGAATCCAAGGTCAATCTATATCATCGTCAACTTTTACTTGAGGAGGTCACAAGCGATCAATCTCATATGCATTTTTAACAAATTCTAGATTCCTTGATGAAGCTCAATAAAGTTCATTAGGTCAACGTTTTGAGACGTTTCATGGCTGACTGGATTCTTCCGCTTACTACTGCCCTCAAAGCAGAGCAAAGTAAGTGCATGAACAAACAGATTAGTCAGGCTCGCAAGATCTACGGTCCAGACCTCATAAAAGTCAACCCTGAAAAAATAGCTTCAGCTGCTTTAACAGAGCTCATTATATGCATTTTCCAATAGATTTACAAGCAAGGGACTATCGATCAATTCGATATTCAGCTTTTCGACGGCATTGAGGAAAAAAAATACATCAGCCGAACTATAAAAACCATCGAGGCTCAAATTTCATTCGAAAAATAATAGCTTTCCTTCCGAGAATGCCAAAGATAGTATGACACGATAATCAAAAAGGAGGGCCTTACAAAACATAAATAGAATAATTCTCAAAATATGGATATGAACGCCAACGACAATAAAAATAAAGAGGTTAAAGATCCAAGGCATTGGAAATCAGAAACATTCAAAGCAAAATAAAAATAACTCCCTTATAAATATGTGCCTCCTCTATTGAGGAAAGAGTTTGTTGATAAATTACAGGCCAAGATCAACCGCTTTAAACCAGTCAAAAGTTAATTTACATAATAAGTTGAAACGACTCTTGGCTCTATTATAGTCTACATCCTTAAGTAAATTCTGACAGTTGAAAACAGCTACGGCTACAAGGTTCCTTTCTTGACCTCTGATCATCGAACTCTCAAAAAGAATCACTAATATCTAACTGTTTCTCTTCTGAGGGTCAACTAAAATTTTCTCAATTAGATTATTCCTAAACTAGAAAAGGCAGAAGATATTTTCATCCATATGGAGCGTTCCCTTCCGACCATAATTGAGCCTCTTCCTTGGATAGATCCATAAATTGGAGGTTATTACTCGCAGGCAACTACTGTCATGAAGTACAGTCACTGTCCTGTTCAATAAAGAGTGCTCAAATATGCGGATAATCACAGAGCTTTCTCGGTTTTGAATACCTTGTCTAGAACTCCTTGGAAAATCAATAAAAAAGTGTTAGATATCGTTGAGGAAATTTGGATCTCAGGGGGATAAGTAAGCTGCGTTCCCAGAAGGTACAGTGAAATGCTAAATACATATACAAACAAGTTGAAAATGGAAAACAATCCAAGAAGACGAAAATAATTAACAAAGAAAATTCAATAAATAAGAGATTAATTTTCACTGAGGGGAGATTTCAATCTCAAACTCGGTATCGCTAGAGCTTTCTCCAAAATCGACTATTTTTATTTTCCTCACAACTTCGACTTTCGAGGAAGAGTCTATCCCATCCCTCCCCACTTCAATCATATTGGTAATGATCTTGTGCGTGGTTTGCTTCTATTTGGAAAGGGAAAAAGAATTGGCCCTTAGGGACTTCGTTGGCTGAAAATACACACAGCCAATCTGATGGGAAAGGACAAGGCTCCCATTGACTAGAAACTTGTATTCATTGACTAAAATTTACAGAAAATTCATTCAATTGCCGATAATCCCCTAAAGTATAGAGAATGGCTAGAATATGAAGATTGCTGGCAGGCTATTGGAAGTATCATCGATCTTTCAACAGCTTTAAGGTAGAAAAATCCAGAAGACTATGTCTCTTATCTTCACATTCATCAAGACGGTAGTTGTAATGGACTTCAGCATTATGCTGCTTTGGGCCGAGACACAGAAGGAGCCTATCAGGTCAACTTAGGTCCAGCTCCCAAGCCAAGTGACATCTATACTCATGTGTCCAAAATGGTTATTAAGATGATTGAAGCTGATCTGAACGGACCGCCAGCCGAACACCACATAATGGCCAGAAAATTAATCGGAAATATCAAGAGAAAAACCGTCAAACAAACTGTGATGACAAGCGTCTATGGTGTAACTTTTATCGGAGCACGTTAGCAAATCTACAAACAGCTTCAAAATCAAAATTTCATGAGTGAAGACGAAAACTATGCTGCAAGCATTTATCTTGCTCGACTGACCTTGGAAGCTATTTCCAACTTGTTTACTGGAGCTCATGGAATCAAATAATGGTTCAGACAATGCGCTAGTAAGGTCAGTCAAACTGGCAACCCTGTCGGATGGATCACTCCTTTGGGGCTGCCTGTTGTGGAACCTTATCGCCGAATGTCCAAATTAGACACCATTCGTACCATTTCTCACAATATGCATCTCATCAAAAATATTTAAAATGTACTGTTTGATCAATCTATAGATTCCATTGAATAAGACCAAACAGGCTACAGCCTTCCCTCCAAATTACGTCCACAGTCTCGATTCCAGTCATATGATGTACACTGCCGAGGAATGCTTTAAGATGTATATATTTCATTACTTTAGAGGACTTACTTTTGCTGCCGTTCACGATAGTTATTGGACCCATGCAGCAACCGTCGATCAGATGAATGTCCTTCTCCGTGAGCAATTCATCAGACTTCACAGCTAGCCGCTCCTTTAAACCTTCCGAGACTCACTCAATGACCGCTTCCCTGAGATATAATTTCCACCGATTCCCGAAAGAGGCGACTTCGATTTGTAGAAAATCAAGGAAAGTATATATTTCTTTTCTTGAGGATTTTTCTAATCTGATGTTTACCGATCCTACTTGTCTGAACTATTTTCGAGCAAGTAAATTGAATATAAATAAAACATGGGTTTAGTTTACAGTCTCACCAGCTATTTTTATCCAACAACGCCTCAACTGTCAGCCATAGTAATCAAAACGAAGACTACACGACTGTCTCTCTGCATCAAACAGGCACAGTACAGACTACAGCAAGCCACAATGAAGTTAGAGGATAACCTCATTGACACCGTAAGCAAGAACAAACATTTGAGAAACAAGGAGGCCGAGAACATAGCTATGGAACTCATCATCCACAATAGTGAAAGAATGCTGGTATATGATGAGCTACTTTTATGTCTGGAAACCATCAAAAATTCAGCACCTGCTCTTGAAAACAACCCCAAGGATATCAGTAACGAATGTGTAAAAGCTATCAGCTCTCTTATTTTTGTTTATCAGCCTCTCAACTTGCATTAGTTTGTCAATCTCAATGAATTCATTCCCGAACCTCACCCTTAAATCCCTGTCAACCAAACTGCCTAAAGAATACAAAAATACCTCGGCCAAAAGCTAATTACTCACTACTAACGTAATCTCTATGCCTGCCAAATATCCCAAAGAAGAAACCTTCCTCTTGACGTTTTCAATGAAGTCGGTCACAATTTCGAGGCCAATCCTAAATAGCCGGAAGAAGAATCACCTTCTGCCCACATGTTTGCGATAACCTTAGAGGAAGTTGATACTTTAGAATGATGCTGTACAATCTTGTCGATAGATAGTGTTTTATGTTAATGAGGAATTTGTTTGCCGTCGGTTTATATAGATATATTATGTCGATGATTTACTCTCTGGTGTCGAGGGAGCAGGTAGTCCTGACTGACTACACTCCTCATCAAGGAAACTTCCCTCAGATCGCTCTCGATGTACCTCAAAATTCACAAAGGTCCTTGCTAAGACCAACCTTTCCAAAACATTCGGACAATATGCTACAGCAAACTATTCATTCTACTCCTACGTCAAAGAACGGTACGTCTTTCTGGTCATGGTCGAGTCAAGCGTATATTTTTTCTGATGCAGTATGAAATGAGAATTGCTGTCAACTTCCTCAAAAAGATCCAAGATGCTTTCTTCGGAAGGTATGATGCTCATCGAAGAGCCTCAGCTGTGGCTTATTCTCTCAATGATTTCCGACCTATTCTCAAAGAATGGATGGGCAAGTTCAATAACAAATCAGAAGTCGATAAGTTGTCAAGTCTCAAGAAAGAATTGAGTGAGCTTGAAGAGCAGGCTTTGAGAAATATGGACAAAGTAATCGAGAGAGGTGAAAGGATCTAAATATTGGTGAAGAAGAGCTAGACCTTAGCCGATCAGAGTTTGGACTTGAGAGACACTTCGAGGAAGGTAAAAAACAAAATGTGGTGGAAAAACAAAAAGACAATGATTGCCATCATTGCAGTCATTCTAGTAATTGTTGTCATCATCATCGTCATAGTCGCCTCCTGATAACCTTCTATTGTCCCTATCTTACTTTCATTATCAACAATCAAGCTTACTCTACCTATCACACCTTTGTATTCAGGAACTTAGAGTATTCCTCAGGGTCCAGACCAAACTGGAAGTCGTTTTGCACTTGTCTCTGAATCTGCCCATCCTCGAAGAATATGATCCTGTCACCGTAGCATTCCAAATCTTCATTATGAGTTACCATCACTACAGTTGTCCTATCTTCTATTCCACCGTAGCCCCAGTTGTTGATCTCAAGGATCAAGTTCATCACGTCTACAGTCGATTTTGAATCTAAATCTCCTGTTGGCTCATCGAGGAGAATGATCGATGGTGAGTTCGCTAATGACCTTGCAATTGCCCTACATTATGAAATAGATACACTCTTTGTTGCTCACCTCCAGATAGCTCAGAAGGCAGATGGTCAGCTCTTTCAGAAAGGCCCACTTTTTTCAGCAACATATAGGTCCTCTCCTTCATTTATTTCTAGCTAAGACTGCCCTTGATCCTCATAGGTAACTAGATATTCTCATAAGCAGACATAAGTGCCAACAAGTTGAAAGTCTGAAAGACAATGCCAATTTTATCTCTTCGCAATCTGCTAACATCTTCATCTTTGTTTGTGTGGTCTACTTTGTATCCTTCGATTGCTTATTATGACATTTGTACACAAAAAACCTCCTGATGGCTTGTCAATCGTGCCCAGCAAGTTCAGAAAAGTTGTCTTACCGCCTCCAGAAGGACCACGGATTATAACAAACTCACCTCGTTTGATGGCTCCCTCTGTCGATGGGCCTTTGAGTGTGATATTTTTTAGAGCCACTACATCTTCTTCTCCTTCAAGCTTATAAACTTTAGTCAGTGTATCACATTCAATTAGGCTTTGACCAGAGATGCTGTCCATCTTTGTCTTTCTCTTGAAATATAGAGCTCTGTTGACTAAATAGGATCAGGTGCTACGTGGCTTGTTACCTCCTAAGGTAAAAATCTCGGGAAGGTCCTGACCTGGCTCCTCCCAACTTATCTATCTTCTTAGCTTTTCGACCTCAGTCATTTCGTAGCTTTGCGATTGGGAATCCAGGAGTTTTTTATCTGCTTTTTAGTCAGTCTCCATCTAATTTTATAATCAAGGCTCAAAAGGCAATACATAGAGGGTAGAAATGAGTAGGATGTTAAGAATTAAAGAAGGATATAAAAGAAAGTTCTTATCCGCCGACAGCCGTATTGAATCGGATATAAAATATGTAAATTAAAGAAGAGAAGAAACTCGACGTAACTGAGGAATAAGCCGTTGCTTGGATTAAGAACAACACCTAGAATATTCAATCTAATCACTGGAGGGCACGGTATTACGATAAATTAGGAATCAAGGAGGAAGTTGAAGACAGAGAAACATAGTAGGCGGATAGCAACCTCCAGCAAGAAGACCAGTACGAAAATGACAAGTACTATATCAACTTCTTCTCGCAAAGAACCTCCCAAAATATCAGAAATCGATATTTGTCAAGGTTGCAGATCGCAGATAAAGGCGAATAAAATCAACCTCGCAAAAAAAATCAGCACAGTATTTTTACCCTCATTCAGTCTTCATCTTCGATTGGGATGATACGATCCTTTGCACCACATACCTCAGCTCCTTCCAGTTTCTGGATATTGGCCTGTAGACGAAAGCTCTTCTTGAAAAATTGGATGAGTGCTCTCACAGACTTCTATAAAGGGCTTCTGAGAAAGGTGAGAAGGTCTACATTATTACCAATGCTGCCAAAGGTTGGGTAGAGTATAGTAGCAAAGTGTAAAATTTATCACACGTAGGCATCTTCCCAAGACACACAAGGTGATTGCCGACCATTCCCTCATAATTATATCAGCTCGATCGATGTATGGTGAAGAGTTTCCTGGAGATTTCGCTCGCTGGAAGATCGAAGCCTTCAAAAGCATTCTCAAGACCACTGACAGAAACGTAGCACATTATGTAATATAGTTAGTAACAAACCTGATTTGCATCGGAGACTCCAACATCGAAATGGAAGCAGCCCACAGCTTATCCAAGTAATTTGAGCACAGTCTCGTCAAAACGATTAAGTTCAGGTAAAATCCGAAGCCTGAAGAGTTGATCAAGCAGCAATAGCTTGTTTACGAAAGAATGAAATAAATTTTCGAAAGCACAAAAAACTTGACAATTCGTTTGGAGCGTAAGCAGAGTAAAGAAAAAAAGGCCACCTGATCGACCTGTTCCCCATCAGCACATCCCGATTACTATCCAACCTATTCAATAATAAACATAACTATATCAGATCATTATCACTTCACATCCGCTTGCTGTTACTTTTTTCTGTTCGTCCTAGAGATCTCCTGCTGTTTCGACTGCCACTAAGAGTAGCCATGCTTGGATTTTGTTGGGTTACTTTATTGGGACCCTTCTTTCCAAACATCTGATTGAGAGTCTTTCCTTCATTGTAACCTGACTCATTTTTAGGTTGCTGCTGTCTATTGTAATTTGGAACTTCTTCAACTGGTCTAATGAAATCTTTGAGAGGGTTGTTGACAGTATTATTGGCGTAATATCCACTATTTTCATAGAAGCTATTGGATGAAGCATAGGAGATGCCTTAATTTGAGCCATTTTCACTGCTATCCCTTGATATTTTTCTGCTGAGTCGGTTTTTGTCTCTTGAGGTCGACCTTTTTCTATGTTATTACCTGCTTCTTCGCATCCTATCTAAAACAGTTTGATCAGAGCATTCATATCCTGGGGCTCCATAAACATCTCTTCCTTTGATCACCAAATCTTTCTGAACAAGTCGCCCTCTTTCATCAATGAAAGTGCAGTTTTTACTCACAATCATCCTCTAGTTTACAACATCGCCTCTCATCTTGTTGATCCTCTCCTGAGATCTTTCTCTATCTTCCTCGTATTACTTTCTTCTTTATCTAGTTTGAAGCTCCTCTTCATGAGAGCTATCATTTGATGACATTCTTTGGATTAACTTTTTACCTTGCTTGGAGTGAATCATCTGATTGATTTGAAGAGTTGATTATTTTTTGAAAGATCCTTTGGATTGTTTTGAACTATTTGACCTCTTTGAACCATCTGAAGAAAAATCTCGGCAGCTAGCTTCACTTCCTGAGTCATTTGATTCATTGTGTTTCATCATGGCTCTTTCTATTAAAGTCAGCTTCTTCTGACCCTTCGGATGACTCACATTATTTTGTTTACCTGGCTTATTCTTGACATTGATGGCGATTGTCTTTTACTTGGGTCTTTTTTATTTGCTAGTCGAACCTCCAACTGAGCCATTGGTCCTCTTTGAAAGAGGTGGTTTTGAAGAAGGAGGTTTGAAACTTTTTTGTGATTGGCTATAGTCAAAGAAGTGAGAGTCCGTCTTTGCTTTTGGTTTATTTAGCTCCTCATCATCGGAAAAATCAAGAAGTTTGGGCTTTTTCTCCTATTTCTTTACTTCAGGAATTTATTCCTTCTTGCTTTCCTAGCCCGAAGCATTTGAGTCATAAAAAGACTCTTCTGCTCGAGGACTTTGAGTCTTCACATAGGCCTTGTGATTTTTAGGTCTTGCTAGGGTAGTCTCCTTCTTTCGACTGGCCTTTTTACTTGACTTATTGCTTTGTTCACTCTTATTGTCTGACTAATCTCTCGAAAAAGTAGATGTGACTGCAGTGATCTTAGGCATTATTTATTCTTCGGTTTTCTTTTGTTCCTTGATACGTCTCATTTATATTCTTTATCTCAATAACTATTATTATCTCAACCTCTATTCCTACTATCTCTGTCTCGCCTATGCTTATTTTTTCTTTCTCTCGACTCTTCTTTTTTCCTTTTATATTCTTTCTTTCTCAAAAATTTAAGCCTGTCTCTTTTCTGCTTCATTTTTTTATCTTTCCTATTACTATTCCTCTTGCTGTTGTCTTCTCCTTTGTGCTTACTTTTTTAATTTTCTTTCTTTCTACCTTCGCTAATACTCTTATCTAAAGCGTTACTCCTCTCTTTCCTATTCCTACCTTTCTCTGCGAAGTCTTTTCTCCAGCTACTCCTATTGTTTTCGCTTGCGATTTTCTCTCTCAATTTTTCTCTGTCTCTACCTTTATTATTCTTCCTGCCTTTCTCTCTCTTATCTTTACCTTTCCTCTTTCTCTCTTCTTGCTTGCTATTCCTGCTTTCTGAGCCTATCAGCTCTTTCCTTTTCTTGCTTGGTCTGATTCATGGGGGTTTAGTTTCTTGTCACTGTCTTGATCGGAATTATTTATTGCTGCTTAATATCGGTCACAATTTCATGCCAAGGTTTTTAGACTGGCTTTTCGGCCTCCTCATCTGAATCATCTAAAGTGAACAATCCAGGTCCTTCACTCGATTTTTTTTTCATGTTGGCATTGAGATATTCGTTTTGCTTCAAATATTCATCGTTCGCCTTTAATAATTGCTGTACATTTTTCAGTTCCTCAGAAACTTCTTTTGAAACAAGAGTGTTGCCAATTTTTGGAAGATCCTGTGATCCCAAAGTATGCCTATCGATAGATACAATCTCTTTGTTTCTGACTTATGGGACCTCAGTTTTTCGGCCGATTAATTTTGTGTCTTTTGATGCAACAGTCATCCCTTTTTTCTTCTCAGGCTCGAACTTAAAAATTAATGAATCTCTATCCTTGTAATCTCCCTTTCCCATGTTGTTGCTTGTCGATAAATTCAAGTCTGATTTAGACTCATCTAGGGAAAAGTCATCTTAATTGTCAGCCTATTTTTTAGGAATCTGCACCAAGCGGTCATTCTGATGGGCTGCAGGCTTGAAGTTTGTTCTTTCTATTTATTTAGATTCCAAAGAAACTTGTCCAACTCTCAGCATATCCGTTCTACTTTCCTTGTTGTCTTTACTGTCCGACCTATCTCTCTTATCTCGGCTGCTATTGAAAATTTATCTTCTTCTTGAAGAGCTTCTCCTGGTTGTATTGTCAAGACCTGAAATTGAGCTTTCAGCAATAGAGTTAGTGACTCTAGAAGCATTTTCTTGTATAGATTTATCAAATATGTTTCTCCTTTTGCTTTTACTTGTTCTGAGCTTGCTTTATCCAACGACAACATTGCTCTCCTATATACTGGCTCTACTTTCCTCAGGTCTTTTTGGTTTTTCCTCAGGCCTATATCCTCCTACAATGATTGCATTTTTATTATACACGTCAGCTGGTTCTTTGAGCTTTATGACTGGCTCGTCATCGCTTCCATGGTGCTCAATATCCGCAAAAGGGGCAAATTTTGCGTTAGAATTTTTTGTTTATTTCGTTTATCTGTGATTTATTGTTTATTTTTGCATTGGCAATGGTGATGCTTATTTGGAATCCGGTCTATCATACTGATTTATGATGGACTCCTCTTCAAAATTGTTCCAAGCATCTTTGAAGCTAGGAACATTTGAATTACTAGATGGTTAGACTGGAAGTTGATATTTTTTCGTAGCTTCTATTTTAGGCTTCTGCATGATTGTATTCTCTTTTTTGGTACTCTTGTGGGAATGTCTGGACCCATTGGAGTGGACTGAGTGACTATCTTCTTCCTTTTATATTTTGGGAGAATGTGTAATTTTAGGTCGAGTCAGCGTAGTTTCCTTAGCTTTCTTTCCCTTTGACTTGCCCGAAGCATGAGAATGCACTGAATCGTTGTCATTTTATCTGCTGTGGTGAGAATGTTCATGGAGGTTGGCTCCGATCCTTAAGGTATTTTCTTTTCTTCCTCGCTTGCCACTGTTAGATCGATTGTTAGTCCTTTGCGTGAAGTTTTAGGATTCCTGAGAGACAATATCGTCCATGATGCTGGGAGGTTTGATTAGTTTCATCAACGACTGCTTATATTTTAAATATTCAGAATACCAAGCTATCAATAAAGCTATATTTTTGTACAAAATCAAAGGGGTTGGGGTTGGGG
>Ga0100378_1001359_pt1 | contig 25919 bp, 34 predicted proteins | sample CryGeymeta201502_FD_81535 | JGI IMG/M metagenome (GOLD analysis project Ga0100378, IMG submission 81535) | Groundwater microbial communities from Crystal Geyser aquifers in Utah, USA - Crystal Geyser metaG 2015-02 | ecosystem: Environmental > Aquatic > Deep subsurface > Groundwater | place: USA... | reverse complement strand
GACTGTTTCAGTTTTCTTTGCTGGATCCTTTTTCGTGACTGTTTCAGTTTTCTTTGCAGTTACTTTATTAGCCATTTTTATTATATAAAAACCATGTCTTTAAGGTGAAAAGAGAGGTTGAATTACATTTTTCGAAATATGTCAAAAACTCCACTATATAACAATACATCAAATGGTGTGGTTTTTGCATCAGCCATCTCTCGACACAAATAAGGTCTGCAATTTCTATCAAAAAATGGAGGTTTTAAATTATTTTCCTTCTTAATATAATTAATCACACCTTCTGTTGTATCATCAATCGATTTATATAGAGTTGGTACACATTCTCTTGTATACTGACATAGAAATAATGTATCATCAATCGATTTATATAGAGTTGGTACACATTCTCTTGTATACTGACATAGAAATAATGTATCATAAATAGGTGTTGGAAAGTTTGGTACATCTTCAACTTCATCATAAATAATATCTGTTCTCAATACCTTTGGTGACACCCATTTAGAAGAGAAACCATAATCAGCAAGTTTAATCTCAAATCTTAATTTTGGCAATTCAAATACAGTATCATTGACTATATACGTATCTACACCATCCTCCTTATCAACAAAGGTCAAAAATATATTGGAGAGATGAACATCTCCATGTACCATTTTAAGTTCCTTCCAAAGAATTCCAAGTGTATATATGATCCTAAAAAGAATCTGGATAATCTCATCCGAACTCATCTCAGACAACCTATTTTCAACTTCATCTTGCATCTTCTCCATCACCATCAATTGACGAAATGGTTTGGTGTCAATTGAGAACGAATAAACTCCCAAAAAATGAGGACACTTGTCTTTTAATTTATAGGCTAGATGACCATTCATGAATTCAACCAAGGGGTAATTTTCACTAACAAAATCTTCTTTATTTATGACACCTCTGTGTGACTTTTTTCCAGATTCGTTAGATTTTATTTTTTGTGGACTCATTAAAGGCATAAAAATACAAGGATAATTAATTTTTGTTCCAGCAGGATATTCCTTTTCAAAATCTTTATCCATAAGTTCACATATTATTCTTATCGTTTGATAATCTAAATGTGAAACACAGCGTAAATCTTTAATCGCTCTTTTACTACGCATCCGATCTTCAAAATCATCATGTTCGTCTTCAAAAACTTTAACAATGCATGTTTCGCCATCAATATTCACTTTATAAATAAAATCAAATATTTCATTTTCTTTTGTCAATTGTATGTGAATATTTTCATCTCTGTGTGTTTCAGCATGAATATGATCATTAATCTCTAATTCTTTCACTAAAGGATGATCCAAAAAACTCATTATAAAACTCGCATCACTTCTTATAATGAGTTTACCAAGGCCTTTGAAATTTGAAAATTTCAAAGAATATTTATCACAAGTGCATAAAACAAGAAATAATGCACAAAAAGAAATAGACGCTATTAAACAAGATCTTAAAGTTCAACAGAGAATAGTAGATTCTATGAACGAATTTGAACATCTTGTAAATCTAATCTACACCAAAATATTTGAAGCACTCAAATTAAATCGTAATTTTGTTGCATTTGAATACAGTGTCACTAAAAAGACAGAATTATCAAAAGATGAATATCTGGCTCTAAAAGACACATATGGAAATATTTACGATTGCTTGGAAATATTAGGAGTTTCAAATCCCACAGTTTTAACACGAAATGAATACCTTGAACGTTCAATAACAGATAGAAATCTTAAAACACTCATTGACCAATTAGAACCTTCAAGTGACACATTAATAATCTTCTCAATTTTTAATTCCTAAATATAGAATTAAAAATTAGTTCTTAACCTTGCGTCGGACCTTTTTTCCATCAGCACGAGTCACAATTTCATACTGGGGTTCTGAATCACCTTGTGAAGGACCAGTAACAACATCCTCATCTGGGTTGTAATTATCTTTGGCCTTCAAATTCTTTGCCTGTGGCTTTGGTCGAGGAACTTGTGTCGGTGGTTCAATGTCTGCATCTGCTGGTGCATCATTTCCACCAAGCATTCGACGACGTGGAACTCGTTGTTCGGGAATGTAATTGCACTCATACAATTGCATATTGAAAGTAGCCTTCTTTCCATAGTTTACATACCGAACGCGAATGACCATTTCAATCTTACCTGGAACCTTATGATACTTCAATGGGTCAACTGAACGATCTCCTGGTCCATACACATTAGTACCAAATTTGGCATTATTCTTGTAAAAAATAAGTGGCAAATAAAGAGTTTGTGGTTTACTCTGATCTTCTTCCCGCTTCTTATTCTTGGCATTCTTGCTAGCCACACCACCTTCTTCATCATCCTTCTTCTTTGGTCGCGAAACAATCGAATTCACCATCATACCCATCTTATCAGCCGAAACTGCTTGATAATGTTCAGGCAGATCGTCTTGATGTTCAATCATAAAATCACACAACTGTTGTTTCAATCCACTAAAGAAATCAAGAATTTGTTTCTCTTGTTTCGTTGGCTTTTCAACAGTTTCGTCCGATGTCAATGGAACAATGACTTGGTATCCATTGATATTGTCCTCTGTTCGTGGTTTCTGATATTCATATGTTGGAAAAACTCCATAACAGTGCATTTGCGGTGTTGTGAAATACAAATAATCATCGTCCAAAAGACGCTTTCCATCATCTCGTGTAAGAACAGGTTCATGATCTCCATATCCTACACCAGATCGTGTATATCCGTCTACGTCTTGTGGGACGCTAAACTTTAAGTTTGATGTGTCTGCATTTGTGATGTCTACAGTGTTGCTCATTTTTATATCAGATATGTTTCTTCTTAAGCGGTTTTTTCTTTACATTTTTTCTCTCACCATAGAAATCAATTTTTATTTTAATTATGTGTTTAGACTTTCAATTAACACATAATCAATCATTTATTTTAAAATACTCTTCCTTCCTTCATTTGCTAAAAAATCAGCCTTCTCATTACCTTCCGTCCCATTGTGTCCTCTAACCCATCGTAATTCAAAGGTCAACTTGTTCGTCGTAATATACTCATAAATCTCCTTCCATAACTCACAATTCTCAATTTGTTTACTCTTCCCACCCTTCCATCCTCTTGCACGTTGCCCTTTTAACCAACCAGTAATAACACCGTTTTTAATAACACCCCCGCCATTACCAACAACTTCATTCACTACATAACTGGAGTCTGTGTAAATGATTGTCTCTCCTTCACCAATAAATTTCAACGCCTCGTAGAATCCTGTAATCTCCATAATATTATTTGTGGTTTTCTCTGATCCTTCACATCCCTCAAATGTTAACATCAATTTATCATCAACATAGTATTCACAGTATAAACCCCATCCTCCAGGTCCAGGATTCGGAGAACATGATCCATCTGTGTAGATAACGGACTTTTTACATTCTGTTTCAAAGAAAAAATCTTCATCCATCTTTAATTTTACATATCTTAACAGACGTGTAAAATCATTTTTTCTTTGAGTTTTAAACCTATTCTTACAAATAATTTACGAGCCATGTTTCTTAGCATCAAAACCATAAAAGCACTTTTCAACTTCATCTAAAGTAATTTTATTGTATACATTTGTAGCACTAAGATAATCGTCTAGTGCATATATACAGTTTGATACAACACTCAATTTCAATTCTAATTCAACAATCCTATCACTGGTTTTTGTCTTGTATGAATTCATCCATCGTATCCGTTGATCAATTAACAATTTTCTCAACTCATCTAGTTCATCCAATTTACTCATTTTACTTTTTAATGCCTACAGAAAAAAGTAAAATCAATTTGTTTCCCAACTATAAAATATTAACTTTTCAAATTTAGATAACTTTTCTTGACATAGAAGAACATTGCTGGTTGCACATTTGGTGTATCTTTGAAAATCACATTGACATGATGTTTATCTATTTTTTCAGCATCAGGGCCTTTGGAATCGTTGTAGTGATACCACACTTCCAAATCATCAACCATAAATACTGATGTATAGTGCATCATACCCACATGAAGAACTGCACCAACTAATGCATATTCCCCATTCATAATTTCAAATCCAAAACCTTTTTGTGACCAATCTATCAATTGTTGACCACCAACTCTCTGCATTCTACCACCTTGCACCACAAAATTAAATCTACTGATCCCTCCATTCTGGAAAACTAGAAATGGTGGTTGAGACACTACATACGATGACATATCTGGTAAATCAACCATATCGAACATTGGCTGTTCTCGAATATAAATTTTATCGGCCTCAGCCCTTCTATATGTTATCTTTAGTGAGGGAAAAAGATCACACAACAAATCATAAGTTTCCGCCACATTAGTAAACTGACCAAGCCGAATATTGGTATTACATTGACTCAATTTTTGAATGAGAGCACAACTATGAGTATTCCTCTCTTCTTCAAAAAACATATTGGAAATTAGTTCTTGAACCTCTTTGGCATACTTTTTGACATCGGTAATTGGTGAATTTGTTGAACAAATGGCTCGTCCATATTGCTGAACGCTAACGCGTTGCTTTAAAACTTTTGTGACAAAGAAACCTTGGTTTGCCAAAAAAATAATGCTCAAAAGAGAATCCATGTAGCAACTATTCAATTTATTTGGATACAATTTCATAGTTTTTTTTTCACTTGTTTAATATCTGTCAATTCTTTAATTTTATTCACAACTTCAGATGGAATATCAATTTCTTCCAAATATTCATTACTCTCAATCTCCCCGTCATCCTCAAATATAGCCGTCCGAAGACACTCCTTCTGTTTAGTCTTGATCATCAAATTTGGTTTGTAAACCTTGATCAATATATCCAAGAGAACAGGTTCTAATATCTCAAAAATATTTTCATGGTCAAACTTCTTGGGATTGTATTCAATCACTCCATCTTTAATTCTCAACGGCTTGACAAGTTTAGCATGTTCTATCATTACCAGACCACCATTCTCATTAATAACATTTCCAAAAAAATAAGCATCAATCATTCGAGCGTAATCTTCAACATTAAGGGGGTGACTAAGGATATATGATCTGATCTCTGAGGGGTTCATATTAATTTAGACAATCATTTTTTCAAAATGATATAACCATCATACGGAAAATCACTTCTTAAAAATATCTTTTCAGAGTTATAAATGCTTCCTGTATTAGTAAACCGATATTTACACTTTAGAAAAGAAGGAAATGTTGAAGAACTTATGAAACTACTCAGTGATAAAATTGTCATTGATTCACAAAGAGATGGTGTGTTCACAGGCAGAGGTGAAGTTTATAGATACTATCAAGAATACTCCGTTCCAAATGGTACGTGGGAGGAACCACAATACATAAATTACAATACAATTGAAGTTAATGGAACCGTTAAATTCTTCCTATTCTCATTCAAAGTCAGAGGTGTCTTCTATTTTGATGGAGACAACAAAATAGAGAAGATTATAATTCGAAAGATTTAATTTTACTTTCTTTCACTAAAGTAAAAATGAGTGTGAACCCAAAGACGATCAAATTCAAGGATTATCCAGAATTCACTCCAAATCTCACCCCTAAGCAAGTTTTTCAACTTGGTGCTTTTGGTGGAACATATTTCCGCCCTATTAAGAGTGGAGTAACAAGGCGTAGCCACAAGAACGCTCATAAAGAGTTTCCCTCAAGTTGGTTCTCTGGATTAGATATCGAGACTGATGTTACTTCTGAAAAGTGTGACAAATCAGTTAACGCCTATGGTGTGAAATCAGGCACTTCCCTAAAGTACTGGGAGTCAAAGGGTTGGATCAAAGCCCAAGATCCATACGGTTGGTTTCAATGGTATTGTCGTTTCTATAGAGGTCGAAGAACAAAGGATGATGAACGACAAATTAAAAGATGGATGGGAATTGCTGGCCCAGAAGGTCGTTTTAGAAAGAGATTAATTAATGAGTGTAAGAAAAAGAGAAGGAAATACAATGATTATGAGGTCAGTCCAGTCATTCGTCAATTGCTTTTACAATGGGGTTATGAATTAACCCTTAAAGATTTCAATGCACAATACTAAGCATGAAGTGTGAGGTTAGAGGAGATTTGCTTATCGTTGAATTCTCCTCACTTGATGATCTTCACTCTACACTCTCCGAAAGACTCGTTAAGACTGAGACTGTTGGTGTCAAGATATCTGATTACACTGGTCTCAATTATTCCAAGAAAGTATTGAAGAAACATGATGTAAAAGGATTATTGTTAAAACTTGTTGAAAGGAATAATGTTGAATATGTTATTGGCTATGTGAAAGGAGACGTTGATACTTATGAACATGAAATAAGACATTACAAATATTATTCAGACAAGGATTACCGAAAAAGTTGCGATGAGATGTTTAAAGATAGAAAGGAACTGATATCAATTGTGAGAGGTAAAGGTTACAGAGAGAATGTCATTCTTGACGAAGTACAAGCACATTTTAATACATACTAATTTTACTTTTAGTACCCTCTAAAAGGAAAAAAGTAAAATTACTTGGAGACCTCATATAGTGAGTGATAACCACTCTTTTTCTGAACTTTGAAATCCAATTTTTTCAAAGTTTCTACGTCTCTACCACTCAAACCACCACACAACACCACCACACTCGGAAATGCAAAGGAATCGCCTCTAACACGTTCTAAATACTCTTTTCTCTCATCATATTGTTTTATACAATCAATAAACGATTCCATTTTAACATCCTATTAGTGATGGTTATTATAAATCAATTTTTAATGCCTTTCTTTCAAGATGTTTATCATTGTAGTAGAGCCATTCTACAAGCATCATATTTTTGAATTTTGTTTGAGAATAATATTTGACTCGTTCTGATAATTCTTTGAGTCTCTTATCTTTTGAAATTCTCTTGACAACATCATCTTCTCGATATACATCTGGATTGTATCTTAAGAATACCGTTCTCATACCCAATGAGTGAACAATATTCTTCATTCGAATCACCTCACAACTTTGATCATATCCTTTGTGTTGATCTTCGTCACACTCCACTACAATAAAGTGAGTTCCACAGTCATACAAAAAGTCTGGACGATACTTTCCACACCACTTTCCATCCTCTATTGTGACATCATGTTTGAAAGGAATATCGACATTTTCTTCGAGAAACTCTTTTACTACACTTTCCCGAGTTTTTTGTCTAACAGTTGATTCGGGATTACAGTAGGAACAGAGTTTGTCCTTCTTAATGGTGATGAACAGTTTACAACTTGGACATTTCGGATTTATCACATCTTTGTAATGTGAGAGCATATGATTTTTACAAAATAGAGGTTCTCCTTCAACCTCGCCGAATACAGGTTGTTTTCCACAATCATCATGTTTGCACTTCCGACTTCTTACATCAACATGATGATCATTCTTGTGGTTTATACAAAACAATGGTTTTTTTGTTCCTGGTTCTCCAAATGTAGGTTGTATATAACATCCTTGAAGTTTACATCGCCCACTATCTATATCAACCATTTCATCATCTCTATGATCTGAACACTTAGTAGGTTTTGTCATTCCACGCATAGAAAATCTTGCTCGACGGGGACAATGTTCGTGATTACACAAAGGATGTGAAATATCTATGTGGTCATTTTCTTTGTGATGTTTACAGTAACGAATTTTTGGTTGTGATTTATTTCCAAATACACCTTGAATATAACAATCATCATATTTACATATATTAAACGTCACAACATCCACATCGCCGTCTATTTTGTGTTTTGCACATCTTTCTGCCCTTTTAATTCCAATCTGTGCATATGTTGCCTGAACCATACAAGTGTCATTGTCTCCATGACAAATTCTTTTTCTTTTATCAACATAATTATGAGGTTTGTGTTTGACACAATACTCTCGAACATTACTATTTCGTTTACCGTAACTTGCTACTGTTCCACATTCTTCTACAATACATTTCTTTGCACGTTCTGCTTCAATACTGACATCTGTTTCTCCTTTGTGTCTTTTACAAAAGAGAAGTTTTCCGCCTGACTGTCCAAAATTGGCTCTTGTTGCTTTTTCAAGTGTTCCTTGTTCTACAAGTTCCTTGCATGTTATACATAATTTAGGAGACATTTTATCTGGAACAGTAATTGTATCAAAAACTCAATTTTTTAAATACAAATAAATATTCAGAATGATTTTTCCATCTTATTTGAAATTTATTGTGATATACAAAACCGTTTGATAATGTTACATCCATCATATCTACTACTAGTGTTTTTACATTTTTAAGAGAATCCGATACAATATAAGAAAGTAATCCATCATCTTTCAACGTTTCATAACACATCATGACAGTTCCATCCCAATAACCATGTAACCAACTTTTATAATCTTTATATCGCGAAGTTGATTGTTTATTACCTGGATAAATTTCAAGATTGTAATAAGGAGGGCAAAATAGAATCACATCAAAGTAGTTTGATGAATATTTTTTAAAATACTTATTAAACAGAATATCTTCACTTGGAATGTCATATAGTGTTATATTTCTTTTATCAAAAAGTTCTATCATAAATTTTGATTTTTCTTTGAGGTTAGGCATCACATCTGTTCCAACATATTCAGACCACATTTTTTCATTGGTATTGAGAAATGCAATCAAAAAACTATTCCATGACATTGCAGGTGTGAATAATTTTAAGTTTTCTCTTTTATTCAAAACATTAGGAAACAAATCTTGAAGAATTGCGTAAACAGTATATGGACATAAAACACTTGGAATAAAATAACACCGTTTAAATTGATCAATTAAATTACTGTATTCTGTACGGGACGTTTTTGATAAATCTTGAATCTTTAGAATTTTATCAAGTATATAAGGCCTTGAAATGTATTTGCTAAAAATATAATCACATGTCGAGTGTTTGATAATATCACAAATGTTGATATTATTGTTGAATGTCGATAACATCATCTCATCAAAGTGTAAATTTCTTATAAATTTTTTCAAATGAAGTTTACTAGTTCCATGAATAATACGTTTGTCATAATCTATAGTGTTTACTGCTGATGAAGGTATTAATAAATGGTTTTTGATATCATTCGGAACTTCAAACATGTTATCGAAAAACATGTAAATGAAATTTACATTTTGTTTGACAAATATGTTGTAAAGTGATTTCATAATTTTTGAACGATCTTTATTCTTTTTAAAAACGTCCATCAAATATTCCCCCTCATACGTTTTTGAATTTTCTCTAAATTCTTTATATGTACATTTTATAGGATCAATGTATTCTAAAAATGATTTGGGAGTTAATATCATTTTATGATATTGATGATTTAAATTGTAAATATCAATTTTTAATTTATTATTAAAAATTGTTAAAAATAGTGGGAAAATGGAATTTTTGACCTCATAGGCAGGTATAGAATATAAAAAATATCTAGACTACTGGGACCGTCACAGTACCTGATCCCACGTTAATCAATGATTGGTGGAATGCAGCAATCAATGCAGTGTATTGTTGTGGGTGTGGTGAGCAACCATCAGCAGTTACCAAAGGATCTCCGAAGTGATCAGTGCAGTTTGGAACTTGATTGTTATTGGCCACTGAGCATCCCAATGCAGCTGCAAGATCAGCATCTGTGCGTGTTCCTTGGAGACCAGAGAGACGAGCAGCCTCAGATGGGTATGAGTTCAAGATTACTTGGTTAATCTTACCCAAGTTTGGTGCATATGATGGCTGGAGACCAATCAAGTCCAAAGAGAATGCAGCAACCAAGTGGAGACCAGTTACATCTGGGACAGAGACACCTGGCAACAAGTATGGTTGGACCAATGATGTGATATCAGCGGCCAAGTCACCTGTACGGTTGGAGTTCTCGTACAAGACATTCTCGAATGAGACTGGGTCTACACCACAGCAGAATGGGAGTGTTGTGTAGTTTGAGCAGTCACCAGCGGTTGAGTCGTTACGGACAGCAGAGAAGATAGCCTTCACTGAGTATGAGAAACGAAGGTTGTAGTGGTTGCTCTTTTGTGAGTCCCATGATTGCTCTTGCATACGTTGCCATCCTTGGATGACCATTGTGCGTTTCATCTTGGCCATTGCCTTACGCTCATCGTTGGCAACAATGACGTATTGAGCATACAGTTCACCTTCCTCGATGGTTGGCTTGACACCTGGGCGTCCGCAAACCTCAATGTGTGAAACATTAGCATCAATTGGTACGCCTGTGTATGATTCTTGCTGTTGGCCTTGTGCAGGTGCAGGGTAAAATGCTTGAGGGTGGATAGCACCAACTGCATGGTCAGATGCACCTGGGTGAACAATGATCAAATCTTCAAAGTCGGCGAATTGCAAGTTGATGAACAATTCGACGTAGATGAGTGAGGCAGTTGGCAGAGCAACACCATAATCATCCTCGAAGAAGAATGGGAGAACAAGGGTGAAGAAACCACCTGTTCCGAGAGCAGCGTGTGTACCGTGTGCTGGGGTGACTGCATCAGCTTCGAATTGAGCCATTGAGGTCATGGTTGGGATATCACCAATCATGTTTTTGTAGCCGAGTTGCTTGTTGGCTGGAATCCAGAAAGCTTGACGGATATCCAAGATAAAGGTATCAATGACTGAGATAACTAATTCGTTAACAGTCAATGATCCTGACTTGACCAAGTTATGCATAAAGTTCTTGCAATAACGGATTGAGGCATCTTCTTTAAGGGCTGGATTGTGAGCCAACTTGACCAGTGGGAAACGGGCACGGAAGAAGGCGTGAATCAAATAATCACCACCACGGCTTACAAGCCATGAAGTTTCGCGACCATAATCTGGTTTTCCACCGGTATTGCGGAGACATGTCAAACCAACGGCGGCCCAGTTGGCCTTGTTGACTTCCATCATGACCCATGTAGTGCAGTTTGGTCCGCCATACAAGTAGGCTTCCAAAGCAGTAAGTGTAGCCAAATCGACATGGGCGACTGGCAATGAGGCACATCGTGTTGTAACTGAACCTTGTGTTGTCATATTTACAGTCATACAAGATAATTTTTTTTGAAATTTAGTGAATAGAAGGAAAGTATGAGATTTCAAAAAAATGCATTCATAATATCTTATTTAAGGGGATTTAAGGAAATGTCTAAAAAAATGAGTAGTTTTTTGCCGAATGAATTGATGAAAGTTCCTAAAAATCAGAAAGGACGGGAAGTTAAGAATTTCACTGCATTCAATTCATCGTTCTTATCGGTTGATCAGATTGATGAGGTTAGTTTTTTAGAGCAAAAATTGCAACAAAAAAAATCTCAATACAAGAAAGATACAAATTCTGATTTGATTGAATTGATTGAAATTGAAGAAGGAGAATTTGATATATTTTCACTACATGAGACGATCAAAAACAAGATTAAGGATAAGAATGAACAAGTTCCTGATTTTCATGAAAGATTGGAGAGATATGAATGGATCAGAGATAATACCGATGATGTTATTGAGAAGAAAGATGCGATGGAATTGATATTTCAACTGAAAAAAGATATTAAGAAATTTTCGAATGACCATCAACTGAATGAGTATGAGAATCTTACTCGATCAATCATAGAAGAATATAAAAAATTACTTTCAACCAGAACCTACAGTAATTTTATGAATACAGGTAAGAGTGATTCGTCAAAGGCTATTAAGAAACAAGAATTGCAGAACCAATTTTTTCAAGTTGCTTCAAAGTATGTCAAAATCAAACCATTAAAAAGTAAGAAGAAAGCAATGGCCTGTTCGAATTGTGGGAGTAAAACGTTTGAAATGGATGATGATGACACATTTTATTGTGGGACTTGTCATACGTGTTATGATGTTCTTGAGGTGTGTCCAGCGTTCAAAGATAAGGAGAGAATTAATATGTCAAAGAGATTTCGCTATAGTTGTGAAAGGCATTTTAGTGAAGCATTTGAAAAAGTGCAAGGTAAACAGAATACTACCATACCTGATGATATTATTATGAAGGTGAATGATTTTATTAAACAGAACGACAATATAACTAAAAAGAATTTGCAAATCTCGCATATTCTTTTAGTTCTTCATATGTATGGTTATACTGATAAATATGAAGATGTGTATCTTATTCATTCAATGGTGACAGGAATTCCACCAAGAGATATATCAAAGTATAAGGATGTGGTGATGAATGATTATAGAAAACAACAAGAGATTGCATCGCAAATAAAAGTTAATAGTGTTCGAAAAAATTCACTGAACGTATACTATGTTTTATGTCGTCTTTTGCAAAAGAATGGTTATAACTGTAAACTTCAAGATTTTTATTGTTTGAAAACTGATGAGACAAAAGAAGAACATGATGATGTTTGGAAAAGACGTTGTGAAAAATTGGGCTGGGAAGTAATTTTGGATTAACTTTAAACAAAAGTTTAAAGGAAATGGAGATTCAATAAAATATGGGAACTTTAGATAAGGATGTTTTCGATCCAAATGCAAAACCGTTGGATGCACGAGAGTTAGATCTTGCATTCCGAAACAATGTCTGTACACACCGTGAGTTTATTAAGAGTCACATTGATCCGCCAATTCTTGGTCAAACCTATGCCCTAGCCTCTTACAAATTTTTGGATATTACAAGAGAATTAAAGATTCTTCCTGATGGTGAACCATTGTATGGATGGGTAAAACTGAGAGGAAACTATGCTACTGAAGAGGAGGCACAAAAGGCTGCCAAAGACTTGCTCCAAGGTCAAGACTCCAAATCCAAGATTCAAATTTATCGCGTTGGTGGTTGGACACCACTTACATCTTCGACATTATTAACCAAACAATTTGATGAATTTTCTGATCAACAGTGGCGTCAAAAGATGATTGATGATAAGAAAAAGCAAGAACAACAGATCAAGGAGATTAGAGAACGTGAGGAACAACTCAAACAGGGTATTGATCAATATACCGAAGATTCCTTGGATTACTATGTTATGAAGAAGGTTACTTTGGCTGAAAATCAGTACACCATGGATCGTGCCATGAAGACTCTCAAGGAAACTCGCAAAAATATCAATGATCTGGAGAAGGAGATTGAAGAGTTGGATAGCAAGTATCCTGATCACAAGAAGAATGCTCTCGAACAATACAACAAGGAGAGACGTGAGGCTGGTATGGAAGAAGTTTCATCATTCAACTTTAAGAATTTGGCTCACCAAAATTAAGTTGAACTTAATTAGAAAAATCTTGAATCATTAATAAATGATGCAAGATTATTTGGATATCTTATCTCTATTGTTTGTTCTTGGAATTCTCACCTATGCAATATACTCTTTACTTTTTACTAACGCTGTATTGTCAAGTGATCCAGATGAAGAGGTATATCTCGTAGAGGTCAATAACACATCGCCGGAAAATATTAAAGAGATTGAGAAAATGTATCAGGCACGTATAGCAAGTCTCGAAGATGTGAGTGCTGCATGGGCTAATGGTGCTAGATGGGAACATGGGGCATATGTATCAGATGGTCAGTGTGTGACTTCGAATGATGCATTACAAACTCACGATCGTTGTGAATATGTTGCATTGGTTGGCAAAAAACCTCAAAATGTTAATGTCAGATGGAATAATGATAAATGGTCGCGTTACGAATAGACTTTCACTTTTGAATAAAAATAATATAGTTTGATATAAAATGGATTTCAAGTTTGTCAAACCTTCTCTCTATATATTGTTTTCTGGTGCATTTGTATCAATCATGATTTACCTCTTGTGGACAAATAACTGTTCTATTCCCAAAACTACTGAGAGTCCTGTCAGAGCAGTAAGCATTCCAGTTCCACGAGATGTTGAAAAGATTGTACTACCAAAAATTCCTGATTATAGAACGAGAACTAAACAAGCATATTTGGTTATCCCACGCAATGATATTGCAACTACATTTTTACAATCTGATTTTAACAAAGTGTTGGCAACATTCAGAAAATATGATGTAGAATTTGCAAGTGAAAGTCATTTAGATAATGAAGCAAATCGTGGTGGACATTGGGATCATTATGGATGGGTTAAAGAAGGTAAGTTATTACGACCAGAACGGCATATTGGAGCAAGACCATCAAAGTTTGATATAACTGGAGAGCCTGGATATGTTCTTTATGGTTATAAACCAATTGATCCTGATTCAATCAACGATTATGTTATAATTCCATGGAACACGAGTTCAAGTATATATAAATTACCTGAATAATTTTACTTTTTTTCAAAAGTAAAATTTAATTTGATTCCATTTCGTCTTCTAAATCAATATTTCCATATTCGTCAGCATATACCTCTTCATCAACTTCTCGATCAAACCATATAATTTTCATTGAGAAATAGAAATGTTGAGGAACAGTTCTACCTTCCAAGTTAAAAATATTAGGTCTAAAATGCCACTCGAAATCTATTTGATGTTCAAACAATTGTGAAAGGGATTCATATAATTTTTCTTCTTCAACAATCTCTTCAACGATTTTCATCATCTCTTCTGCAGAAGCGTTGCCTAAATGTTTTGGTTTTTTCAGATACCTGTTGTTCCAAAATCTCAACCGTCTCTTCTTTTTAATCTCTGCTTCAATGAATTTTTTACGATACTTTGTCAAATTTTTGGAAATATGGGAAATCTTTCGATTAAATATATTCTTAAGTTCTGCTTTAATAAGTATACGATCATATTCTTGTGATGATCGTATTTGTTCCAATTTGCTCATTAAATCAGTCATGATTCTTACTCTGCATCAACATTATTTTGTTGTTCATTTTGTGTTGTCTCTTTAGTTTCTTCCTTAGGAGAACGTAACTCATTTACAAACTTTACACATGCGTTCAATACACGAGCATTATACTGTTTCAATACTTGGCATACGATTGATTTTCGTTCTGTTTCATTTCCGTTAGTATACTTTTCGCTATACTCATCATTAATCTTTTTGAGTACAGAAAAGAACTCTTTGGGGAACATACAATATTCAGTATCAATAAAACGACGTTTATATGCACTCACAATCTCTTCTACAACAGAATCCAATTCCTTATCAAATACAACCAAATCATCTGAACGATCACTCATGATTCGTTTGAATGCTTCTCCTTGACCTGTATGTAGAGCATGATAGTAAGCCATTCGTAAATTGGGTTCATTACCTCGAATGTTACGATCAGTGACATAACTTGGATAGAGATATTTCACACACAATATATTCTTGTCGTCATTTACATAACCTGTCACCAAAAATCCAGTTGATGTTGTATCCACATCAACATTTTCAAGTTCCTCTTGAAGATTATTAAAATCAACATCAATAAACTCTGGAATCTCAACATGCTTGAAAGAATCGAATGTTTCGTCATCACGAACAGTCTCATACTTTTGTTCTGAAATATTCCATCTCATTACATAGAAGAGGCGATTTCGTGGAACATCAAGAGCAATCTTGTTTTCTTGATGAGATAGAAGGAATGTATAGCAAATATTCTTATCAAGAACATCCTTATTTTGTTCGTAATCATCTACAAAAAGTTCTGTAAAGTAAGTTCCGAATGGTTTAGCACTCCAACGACTACGACGACCATCAACACGTTTATAAGTAGACAAGTACCAACCACCTTGTTGATCATCTGGTAAAAATGCATTATCTCCTTTATTGTGATAAAAAAGACGAAGGACTGTTCCTTCATAGGCACGAGTGATCTCTACACCGCCATTGCCAAAGGCATCCAATTTCGCACGAAATCCACCTTCCGTACCAAGATTGTACTCTGGTGTGAGTGGTTGTGATGCAGCCACAACTCGATGAAGCGGATCATTGCTATTCTTATCAAAAATAACACCACGATATTGACCTACGTCGGTGGCATACTCATCATTCTCATCAGTGTAGTGGACAAGGTAAAGTCCCGAATTTACATCTTCGTCAAGAACACACAACCGTTCAACATTCTCGTCATCTTGTAGTCTAGCAAATCCTGTTTGATTATATTCTGTGAATGCATTTCCTTTGCCTCGAAGATTCAAACGTTTGTGCACACTTTGTGCTCCTGTTGTCTCATTTTGTGCTCCTAAAGTCGCTGATTGCGAACTATTATTTTCATCAGCCATATTTATCTTTTGATAGATATGTATTTAATTGATTATATAAATCAATTTTATCAAAATTTTCTCTCTGTAACTTTAGCCAGTTCATTAAAAAATTCTTGATTGTCTTTTATACCATACCTCACCTCCATATCTTCTTTTAATTTTGACAAAGCACATCGTCGAGTTACCTCATTTATACGAGTATCAGTCAACACAATCATTTCGTACCATGTGTAATTTGGTCGTTCATTTTTCGAAATATGATTTTGAAGTACATCCAAATATTTCCAATTCACACCACTACCTGACAAATCAAAGGTTCCTGCTAAATTATACTTGGCGACCATATGTAGTCTTACCATATTAACACAGTGGTTTTTCTCTTGTTCGCTTGCATTACTGTCACTAATAACCAAAGTTAACAGTAAATAATTTGGTTTATCTCCAAATTCGTTCAAATATTCATCTATTTGTTGTGTCAAACTTTTCTTATCCATATTTATCCTTTGATAGATATGTATTTAATTGATAGAATCATTTTTAAACGATGTCTTCTTTGTAATTTGGGTCAAGACGTTGATCAGCCCACTCTCGATATTCTCTGCATCCAAATTTCCACCCTTCAGGATAAGCATGCATTTTTGAACCACCATCTGATTGCCATTTCCAACCTGGACATTTAAACCAAAAGACACAATCTTCCAATTTATTAGATTGTGCACACTTCTTAAGAATTAAACATTGATGGTCACCGGTAAATTTATCCATCAAATCATTGAAGGCTTGTCTAGAACCACAAATACCACCAAAATTCTTATAAATCTTTTCGCGTTCTTCAGGTTCAGGTTCTCTAAACAACACCACAAAACTTACCAACTTACGAATTGATGGCTTCATATCAAGGGCATATTGCAAACCAACTACAAATAATCTCTTCCAATGTTGTCTTCCGTTCTTGAACGAACCAAGAACAATTTTCTTGTTATATACACTGGGATCATCACTACAATCGTCAATCATTTCAATCATATAAGGATATTCATTCTCTTGAATTAATATTTTCTGTCTCCTTGCGTGTTTAATTTGTGCTTGTTCATCAAAAGCATTGTCTACCCATAAATCACCTAAAATTGGTGTAAATGCTCCCTGACTACCTTCTGTACCACATGTTGCATAAGCAACTGGATAGATGTGTTTGAGGGCATAGATCATAAACTGCATAAAGTAAGTCTTTCCACTCTCTGGTGGACCAATGATAATCCAAGTGGAACTCTTAGGAATTGTTCTAAAATCGAATTGTTTAATCTTGATAACTTCGTCTTCCATATTTAATTTTCTAGTTATAGACTTTAATATGGAAAGATACAAAGTTAGATTTTCACTCTCAAAATTAAAAACAAAAAAAGAATATTTGCAGATATAAAAATGGCAAAAGTTGATCGAAGAATTCTCATCGCTGTCAGCGTGATTTTATTTTTACTTGTTGCGGCTGGCATTTACCAATCATGCCAAGCACCAGTCCCGCTTCAGCCAACCAAGAAACATAACTCCAAGGAGAACTACCAACACAGAGAAAACTATGAAATGGTTCACGATAACACCCCAAGTGCTCCCTCCGATGAAGATAACTTGAAACAATATGGTTTGCAAGGTCCACATTGTGGCATTGGAAAAGCCTCTCATTTGGGTTACGAGTATGCTGTCCCAGAGAAGCCAGTCTCTGTTGAGGATATGATGCCTGAGGAAGATGCTGATGCATGTGGTGCTTACCACGATACAGAGGCAGCACAACACGTAAGTGTCCCACACGTCTTTACCTACCCATTGATGGGATCAATCCTTTCATCACGTCACAACGATGGTGCTGATTTGTTTCGTGGTGATCTTACTGATATTGAACCACTTGAAGGAACTTGGGGTCAATCCAAATCGATTTATGGTAAGGGAGATGAATATGTTCAAGGTGCTTTCTCAGACTACACTCGCAAGGCTCACAGCATTATTGGTTGCAATAAGCAATTTGGTAGCAATGATGTTTGGGTCAAACACACTCCAGCAAATGTTGCAAATGAGCAACTTGTAATGGACAGTGATTGTTAGATATGAAAATTATATCTTTTGATTTAAACTAATCAAAAGATAATACAATATGAGTGGACAATCCTATACAGCCGAACTTCGCACCACTGAAAGAGAACTTAAGATTGTCAATGCCAAGGCAAATGGTTTACGAAAGAAGAAGAAAGAACTACAACGCAAACTCTATGACTATATGGTTCGTCACAAAGTCTCAGAGATTGAAGGATACAATATTGAAAAGATAGCACCACCTGCTCCTAAACCCAAACCTAAGAAACCTTCAGAGAAAAAGAAGGATGCAATAGATTACTTTAAACAACTCGGAATACGTAATCCCGAAGCCTGTTACAATGAATTTTTGAGTACACAGAAGAGTCAAGAAGAAGGCGAGTGAACCCGTCAACCATATGGATGTAATGAATCAAACACTTTGATTCCTCTACGTCTCAACATTTCCGAAGACCCATTCTTCCATTCGATATTTGTTAATGGTCCTAAATGTGTTCCATCTGTTAAATGGTAATATAATGTGTTATTGTTGGTTATAATAATGGCCTTTATCCTACACAATAGAAAATTATATTTTTTGTAGCCATTTTCTTTCCTGATACTGATTGTTAAATAGTCATTACTCATATATATTATTACTTTTGTTCTCTCACAAAGTAATAATCAATTTAGTTTAATTTTAACCACCTAACAAACGTGCTATCTACACAGAAGAGCCAATGGAGAAATGTTGCTATAACTAACCACATTGCTAAGGAATAGAAAAAGTTGACATTCTTTCCATTTCTTTTGAATAAAAGAGTTGTTATATAGGCCAAAACAATAGTTAGCAAAAAATCTACAACTGCAATGTCTAAAATACGATAGGAATGAGCACCTTCTCTTGGTTTACCAAAAATATCTTTATAATCACATAGATCAACCATTTTATATCTACTAAAGATATAAAATCAACGAAGTTTAAAATGAGAACTTACCATTTTTGGTGTCAACATTCTCTTCAAAATCTTTGCGATGATTTTTGATTATTTTCATAAAATAATCATAATCTCTGGGCATATGTTGCTGATAGCGTGCTGAAAGAATGATTTTTGAAGATTGGAAGACCAAAAATGTTGTATGTTTCTTCTTTTTCTTCTTTTTAGTATCTATGTATTTAATATTGTCTACTTTGTCTCTCACCCAACCATCTTCTTCATCATGAGTGAGACGCCAATAGAAATATCCTTTTGGTTTCTCAGTGTGAAATTGAACATTTACATTCGTGTCATCTGTGGGTTGAAAGCGAGACATATGGATTCGTTCCTTGAACTCAGATGAATTAAGAAGGGTATTCAAGTTCTTTCGATCAATCATAAAACCCAAAGAGAAATCAACATTAGTCATAACTGTTTCAAATGTAAAGTTCGGTGCTTGGTCATCCATAACTTCATAACAATCAGTCAATGGTTTGATATAATTTTCCCACAATATCATAATTACCTCTTCGGCCGTGTCAGTATCCTTACAACCCACAATTTTGAAACTTGTTTTGAAAACGAATACGTTGATGTTTTTACACTCACCAAGTGACAATATACAAGTGATCTGATTCAGAAAATATTTGCTGTCAGAATCACCCTCTCTCGTTTCTTTGGTTTTAAGTCCCCGAAAGTTGTTTCTATTCTTTAAACTTATAATCTGCCCATATGGTGCATTTACCTTTTTTATGTTTGGTAACTTCTTCTTCTTAGTTAGAGGTGGATTTTCTACATCATACACCTTCATATTATTGAACAATCTCTCTACGTTCAACAATATGTTCGAATAAGCCATTACCGTGATCGTCGATATACCTAAGTCAGAGAACTCCATGTTTTCTTTAAGTGATATTTTATATCGTTTAATTCATTTTTTATTACTTTAATTCGGATCCCAGTAAGGCCAATACACATGCTAATGAGGATTCTGAAATCGCTATTAGATTGTAACCGCCTTCCAGAACCATTGCAATTCTTGGAAACATTTTTGTATAGAGATGATTATTTAAAGCATTGTTTGATGTATATAAAATGGAAAAGTTAACAGATACACTTTTAGACAACACAAACGAGACATTGGTAATTAAAATACCGAGACATCATAGTGAGTCACCAGTACCTGTTAGAAAAATAAAATCGCATTCGTTGGCTGCAATAGCAGTTAATAACGCAACATATGTGGCACTTTTGTTTGATTGTCACCAATTTTTACTTACAAATATCGGAGGAAATTTGTGGAAGTTAGGCAGAGAGGCAATACCAATCGATTACCTAATAGATGACACAAAATTAAAAACAGACGGTGTTGGTAAAGAATTTATCTTTATTCCGAGAACACAAGAATTGAATTTGATACATAGTTATTACACTGAAGTATTATTTTTCTCACCAGGTTATGTCGTGTTCAAAGATGGAAAAGTATATCAAACTGATAAAATACCATCAAATCCTCAACGTTTTCTATTAGGAGAAATTACGAACCCCTCTATAAACATTATTATGGGACCGAGAGGAAAAGGAAAAAGTACACTTGTAAAAAGAATTGAAACGACTGTTTGTAATGGTGACGGACATATATATGATGATATCGAAGATCCTCTAAACGTATTTCTTAATTCTCATAGAAATACATTGATTAAAGGAATTCATATTATAACACAACAATCATATAGTGTTCCAATCAAATTATCATCACTCCGACATAATATCATAAAAGATTCCATGTATTTGACCCCACAATTTTGGTATATTTTGAAGCCAATAATTCCTAAAGATAAAGAAATTTTAAGGGATTGTTTGATTAAATTTGGTTATGAAGGAAATATTGAGAATGATTTAGAATCATTGACTGAAAAACCAGGTGATTTTTTAGTCTATAATGTCATTCTCAAGCAGATGTTTAAATTAGATTAATATTTCATTTACAAAATGAAATATTTCACGTTCTACTAACGCTGTCTACGACAGTGATAGAAAATGAAGAGAGCAATCATCATGAATATTGTAAAAACCATGAACCATTGCAATAACAAAAACTTTGAAATCTTCAATTCACCATAAGCATTGCGATGTTGAACAAATCCTGGTTTGAAAACAACCATGAATACCAGAAAGAGAAAAGAGAGTGCAGCCCAAATAGAAATAAATACTCGATGATTGTCTGCGTCAAATAGTCCGCGACGGGTTTGATAGGCACGAAGTTCAGCCTCTAATAATTCTACCTTTTCCTGAGTTGTAGACATTTTTACAACTACAAAATAATTTATTTATAAGGAATAAATGAGAGAGCATATTCAGTCCTTAAAAACTTTAATGTTACTTGTGTTTCCAGTTTTGGCAGCCCTTTCTACAAACGAATTGATAAAAGAGATTGTCAGGAAACAGAATCCCGAAGATCGTAGAACTGGTTTATTCATTTACTCCATCATTGCAATCTTAATCACGTTTATATTCTTTTGTTGCGTAAAATATGATGGCAATGGAATTAACAATGTTTAAACACTTTTCATTATAATTATAATGAAAAGTCCTTACACTAATATTTTAGTTACTGGTGGTTGTGGGTTTGTAGGATCAAATCTTGTCAACTACTTGCTTAATAAGTATGAAAACGTCCGAATCATCAACATCGATAAATTAGATTATTGTGCTGATGTTAACAATGTGGATCATGGAGATAGTCACGGAGATAGATACATTTTGATGCCTGGTTCTCTATGTGATTTAAATTTCGTCTACAATATTCTTACAATATACGAAGTAGATATCGTGTTACATTTGGCTGCACAATCTCATGTCCAAAATAGTTTCGGTAACAGTCTCCAATTCACACAAGATAATATAGTCGGTACGCATTGTCTATTAGAAGCATCCAAAAAGTATGCAAAGTTAAAAAAGTTTGTATACATGAGCACTGACGAAGTACATGGATCATCAACTCTCAAAAGTGAAGAGACTTTTAATCCCACCAATCCATATGCAGCAACCAAGGCAGCATGTGAATTACTTGTGGGAAGTTATTCAAAATCATTCAAACTTCCGTCGCTAATAATTAGGAGCAATAATATCTTTGGACCAAGACAACATACTGAGAAATTAATTCCTAGATTCATTTCTCAACTTCAAAATGGCGAAAAATGTCCAGTTCAAGGTTGTGGTGGACAAATGAGAACATTTGTCTATGTAGAAGATGTATGTGACGCGATTGATCTTGTGGCTCACAAAGGAGAGATTAACGAGATATATGAAATTGGAAGTCATGATGAATATACTGTATTAGATATTGCTAAAATTCTTGTTAAGAAGATTTTGAACAGAGATGATTACAAAGAACTCTTGACTTTTGTTGAAGATAGAGATTTTAATGATTTTAGATACGAAGTTAATGCCGAGAAATTAATAGAGTTGGGATGGAAGCAGAAACACAGTTTCGAAGAGGGAATGAATAAGACCATTGATTGGTATATTCGTAAATAATTTTAATCGTTCATGATTAAAATTAATTTTATGTTCTACAATTAAAAATATGTGAATTGTTTTTACATATTTTATAAACACAACACTTTTCTTGACATACTCCAATGGTTTCTAATTCATCTGGATGACGATATGTTTCGCATACTTTACATCTTGAAGCATTTATAGAATAATTGTCAATCCATCTCTGAACAATTGACACAAGTTCTGGAAAATCTGTTTCTTTAGTAAATTCTATTGCCTTTTCATCTACAATTTTATGAAATTTATCATGTAGTGCAACAAACCAGAAATGTTGAATTAGATAGTTATATAGTTCTATACTCGTTTTCACTTTATTTTCTCTGCCAAATGTTTGTTCATTTTCGTCAAGAAACCCTTTTATCGTTTTTATGATATTTTTGCATTTGTCTTTCTTATTCCATTTCCTAACTGACGGATGTGAACTATATAATGAAGCAATTCGCAAAATATTTTCTGAATCATTTTCAAGACCAAAGTGGTCAAAGAGTTCCTTCAAATATTTGTCCTTGAAACGATCAATGTGTGTATTATCAATCTTTTCAATAAGTCCTTCAATGTTCATTTTGTTACTTTTGTAACAAAATCTAAATATAAAAATCATTTTAGTCAATAACTTTGAATAAAGGTTTTCTAAAGAGAATTAGACAGTATCCTACATACTTTTTAGGTGCCCAGTGAATTCCTTCACAATCCCGACATTTATATTTGATTAGATCACATTTCTTATAAGTATTAGGTTCTGTATCCATTATGTTTTCAATATTTTGAAATAAAATCCAAAATTAATATTCAATTTCCTTTTTAAGTAATTCTTGAATTTCATTTACAAATACGGTATTAAGATTTATTCCTGGTCTTTTTTCCTTCATTTTCTCAATTGCTTCATCGTATTTCATACTATACTTTTTCATAATGTAATAGAGTACCAATGCAACACTCCTACTTTTACCTGCGAAACAATGCACCAAGAAAAAGTCATCACTATTTCCACTCACCTTGTTGTAGAAATCTTCGTATGAAGGGAGGAGAGAACCACGATTTAGATCTGTAATGTCGTAACGAGTGTATTGGAACTCATCTTCGTAATAGTTGCTAATAGATGGAGTAACATTCACAATGTGTTTAATGTTGTGATTCGTAAGCCATGTGTAATCTGCGGCGTTAAATGCTGAACCAAGATAAATGTTGTCAATTATATGGTTAGGATCATTCATAACAAGTTTATAAAGTGAATGATAATAAGATTCTTGTTGATTGCTTCTCTCTACGTTCTCAAAAAGATCGAAGAAGTTCCATAGCGTATACCATGCTTTATCTTTTAGTACCTTACCAACTACTGTTAAGTATTCTACAAATGTTCGCTCACTGAGTTCACTCATTAATCTTTTACAATTTATATTTATACTGTATAAAAGGATGTATAGTTTGGCCTTATTGTTGTCCGCATTTGTTTTTGCAATCTTTGGTATTTTTATCATGTTTATTCCTGGCCGACCTACACCAGAATCCAAAATCGCCGGATTCGGTATAGTCGCATTCTCTATATACATGATTTTGCTAAATATGATGATACCAAAAGATGAAACAAAATCACCTGCACTTAAACTTCTTCAATAATTTTCGTACTTCATTGTAGGAAAATTTAACCTTTTATCCATTTGCGTATTGCATTGTCTGATACACCATATTTTCTTCCGGTTCCACAATACCCTAATTTTTTAACCTCTTCTACTAACTGACTGATTGGTGGCCTTTCAGCCTTTATTCGTTTTTTATTTGAATTTTTTGCAGCACAACTTCTACATCTCTTTGCATTCTTCGATATATTTACATTACAATCCATGCATGTATTGGAAGATATTTTCTTCGGAGTCTTGTCATTAGTCTTAGGTATATCCCTTTTCTTAAATTCATAACTACATGGCTTACATCGAATTTCTTTATATGATACAGGGGTTTGACAATCTATACATGTTCTCTCAACAGTCTTCGGTGTATTGTGACGTATTGTTTTAGATATAAATTTATGGTTACATGGCCTACACCGTATGGCTCTATCATTGATCTTTGTCTCACAGTCACAACATGTTTTTCCTTTATTGTAGTGAGTTTTTTGTTTTCGTTCTATATCTACTGTTCGAATGACTTTTCTTCCCCTCCATGTATTTGTTTGAGAATGACAATTTGGACATAACAATCTTAAATTTCCTAACAAATTATTTGTGTTGTCACCATCTATATGATCTAATTCAAGAACAAGAGGTTGATCATTCCACTCATGTAAATTACACCAATTGCATTTGTTTTCTATTAGTTCGTGATGTATAATATATTTTTTAACTTGGATGTTATTTAATAAAGATTCGTTAGTCAAATATTCTTCAACTGGTGTTGTTATTGTAAATTTTCTTTTAGTTCCTTTGGACCATGACTGACCTTTGAAATGAGAAACATCTACATTGTCTTCTTCTACTCGCTTCCTAAGGGTTTTGACCACATTTCCCCAATGTTTGAGCCCGAAAGATTTTAAAATTTCTGTCCAAGTATAGCATTCCCTAACTAAATTGGCAAAATCCTCTTTGGGCATTGACCATATTATGCTTCTTCTATTATTACTCATTTAATATACCCTAAAATGCACCTTAAACATGTTTTTGATTCAGATGAATCAAAAACTATAGTAGAGGTGGGATTTGAACCCACGAAGCGATGTCGCATAAGATCTTAAGTCTCACCCTTTTGACCTCTCAGGAACTCTACTTTGAAAAGGAGAGAATACAATATTCAAACCTCTATTCTAAAAGAGTAGAGGTTTATTAGGAATGGGGAGGATCGAACTCCCAACCTCGGCATTACTTTGGTATCATTCTATATAGATGGAAAAATCTATAAGTACCGCGCTCTAGCCAATTGAGCTACACTCCTGAGAAACAATAAAGACCTCACACTCTATGAGATCTACCTATCTGTAAAGATAAGTAGATTAGTTTGCAACCAGCAGGATTCGAACCTGCGCCTCCAAACGAGATCCGAACTTGAGTCGGACGCCTTAACCACTCGGCCATAATTGCTTTAAAATTTGATCTGAAGACAACCAAAGGGAACAAGGGGGATCGAACCCCTGACCACACCGTTAAGAGCGGTGCGCTCTACCGACTGAGCTATGCTCCCAAATTTGGTCATCTTCAAACCTATTATCTGTTTTAGATAATAGGTTTATGAGGTCCCGGCCGGG
>Ga0100378_1001358_pt1 | contig 25936 bp, 32 predicted proteins | sample CryGeymeta201502_FD_81535 | JGI IMG/M metagenome (GOLD analysis project Ga0100378, IMG submission 81535) | Groundwater microbial communities from Crystal Geyser aquifers in Utah, USA - Crystal Geyser metaG 2015-02 | ecosystem: Environmental > Aquatic > Deep subsurface > Groundwater | place: USA... | reverse complement strand
TCCAGCCGCAAAAAGCACACTATTTTACGGGATGAGAGCTTGTCGGGTGAGAAGGATCAGAGAGATGATTTATAGGTGCTAGAAAGTGCCAAAAAATTGTTAAATGGAGGTGACTATAGGAAATCTCTCTTGGTCATAAAGTCAATTCTCAAGAGCAAGCCTGAACATACCGAAGCCCTATACTTGTCAGCTGTAAACTGGTACCATCTATAAGACAAGCAAAGGACACACTTCTACACCGAGCAGCTCATCAGGAGCAGTCCGGCCTACTCTCCTTAAATCTACAAACTAAAAGCTGCCTGCTACCTTAAGACAAACGAATACTCCAAAGGTCTCCACAATGTACTTCTAAGCCCATTTAGCTACAGTTGTGCCACGAATTATTTCCGGACGAGCCTGAAAGCTATGAGTTTGAGGGTAAAATATTTGGGAAAATGAGGAAATGGAAAGATGCAATTTCTAGCTACAGAAGAAGCTATGAGCTGACAGGGAATGTGGATATATTGGGGATGGTCGCCAACTGCCATGAGGAACTACAGGATTGGAATGATGCCTTAGAATGCTACACCATCATTTTATCCCAAGGGTCTTGTCATGTCAAATACCTGCTCAGGAAAATAAGGATCCATCATAAAAGACAGGAGTACGAGCAGATAGTCAAGACCGTAGAGTCAGCGGGAGACATAGAGCAACTGCTGCAGGGTTACCGTTAGAGAGACGAAATTTACTACCTGTGTTCCTACTCCCACTATAAGAACAGTACCATTGACAATACTCAGAAAAGTACAGCAGTGCCTTGATTATGATTGATGAGGGACTCAGGTACTGCGAACATGAATCGTTTGCTGCAAAATTTCACCAGCTGCTCTTGATGATAAAAATCATTTAAAGGGACATCTACGAAGCTCACCACTTTCTATAGAGACTCGAGGATGAGCCTGAGCTCCAGGTAATGAAAAGGTTTGTTGAGGGAGTCATCAATCTAATGCGAAGGAACCATAATTAGGGTATCGCTCTTCTACTATCTATCCAGTCTGAGCTCGGGTTCAGATTGGAGGGCCCCAGCAGCCTCAGTAATCACTCCGAGCTATCCGTTCAGGAAGGTGGGTAGGTTCCTGACTAGTTCTGCAACTAGCTGAGGAAAAGTTACCTTCTTTTCCTGAGCTACGGATACATAGCCATCTCGGAGTTCCATACTGCTCTCAGAATGATGCAACTGCAAAGAGACATTGGTGTTCCCGCCTACTTCGAGCTTGGACTTACCTACAATTAATAGCTGTGTACTGGAGTCATTCTGCACTGCGACAGGAAGTTCAAATAGGCAGAAAGTCATTTCATTAGAGCCAAAGCCATCTACGACAATAAACTGGAGCCTCCTTTCAGCTTGTCTATCAATTATCTTCAACGCTTGGTCAACTCGTCCTCTGAAATATAAAGACTTTCCCTTATTTAGGAGGCCAAAGGGTAGTTTGACGTATGCAAAAAGATAGTGGGGAGAGCACCCTCCAACACAGCTGCTAGCCTGTACTACTTCAATTGTCTTCTACACGGGTACCTCGAGTAATGGAAGGAGGCTCTTGCCTGCATCGACGAAAGTATAGATCGGGCCGAGGACCACTATTGGAGGTATTACTACATTCGAGGAATGTTGCTGGCTTGCATTCATAGCTTCAAAGAGGCTATCAACGATATCACGATCGCAATCAACCTCTCGGGAAACACAAAGCCAGAGTGCTACATTCTCCGGTCGAAGTGCTTGCAGATCGAGGGGGAGGGAAACGAGGCCTTTCGAGACCTTCAGGAGTACATATGTAAGTTGTGGGTGATACTAGGTAGCTTTGAAGCCAGATGACCCTGAAGTCCACAAGTATGCAGGACAACTGCTGTTCTAGAACGGAGCATTCGAGGATTCCCTTACCGCCTTCAGCCACCAGCCGATCCCTCTCATTCTCTAAAACTACGATGCTTTCCTCACCCAAAGCAAAAGTTTCTTCTTGTTGGGAATGTTCAGCTAGGCCATTGCTTCGATTAGCCAAGCCAACTCTCTCGATTCTTCTCCCTAGGTTCTTTTTGACATCAAAGTATTCGAATTTCTCAAAAAGCTCACATCTGGTGTACAATTTACGCAACTTAGCAAGACGTTTAGACAGCGAGATAGCAGTTGGAGACGACTTATGGAGACTTTTCTGAAATAGGACGAATCTTTAAGGCGTCTGACTTCTACCTGCTGAGGGCCACCTGTTTCATGTTGTAGAAAAAGTACAGCTAAGCCCTGTAGGCCTTTACGATCACCATAAGAGAGAAGACTATTGAAATATCTGGCTCCAATGGTTAGGACGAGGAAACTCAGACAGAGATCAAGAAAGAGGTGGACTCCTTTGCTAACCAAATGTACTACAACATGGCTATTTGTAACCTCGATCTTGGGCAACTGGAGTAAGCACAGCAATCGGTGCAGAGCATGAAAATTCCTCTCGACCAACCGTACTACAGCGATTTCGTCAATTTCAAGAAATGGGTGACTGGATAGGTCTAGATGTTCAACAAGTAGTAGGTCTTTCCCAGCAGAAACAAGCTTTCCAACTATCTTCCCAAGGTAGCAGTAGCAAAAGAAAAACAGCCGGACATCTATCTAAAGCTATGTGTTCCCTTTCCGAAGGTTGAACCTCCAGAAATATTTCCCTCTTTCGATAGAAGTCTCCTCTAACGTCTCAGTGTCCTGAACGTCGAGAGAAAACCAGAAGCCCCTTGGATTCTAAGGTAGGTCAACTCAATCAAGTTTACCTAGAAGATGGAAGTATTCTCGAGACTGGAACTTGATGACTCTTAGAGTTAATCTGGCAGGAGCACATACAACATGGCATCAGTTGACCGTTCTCGTCTAGGCAACTCTTCTCACCACATTGGGAGGTCCTCCCATCATTTCCAGCTCAAAGTGGCCTCTCAGAAGCAGAAGAGCAGAAAGTACTAGCTGCTGGACCTCATTGAATGATGGTGCCAATTTGATAATAATAGATTGATAGTATATAGATATGGAGATAGAAAATAAGGCAGAGAGAGAAGCGGAAGAGAAGATGCATCGGTTGCTGGCCAAACTTTACATCACTCACTCCCGCTACCATAGTCTTTTCCCCAAAAGGTCAGACAGCAGACACATCCTGGACTGCTCTGTAGCCTCTGTCTCCCACAAGAGGAAAAAAATCAACGAGAAGCTGGTAGCAATGGAGTTCCTGAAAGATAGCAAAAATATCATTCTTGGCTATGACAAGACCTCAGAGAGAGGAGACATCAATTTTGCAGATGCTTCAGAACCTAAAATCAGTGATTTTTACTACAACAAACTGACAGGAGGGCTCGGAGGAATTGCCTGCTTCGACGACGGCAGGTACGTGATAGTTGCTGACAAGAAGGGCGTATTTGCCTGGGTGGACCTCTCAAAAGGACCCAATATCGACGATATCAAGGCAAACAGCATGCAAACAAATTTTGAGGGAGTTCTCGACATTAGCTTGTCTCCCTTCCAGACCAAGCTGGCCTGCGGTAACTCAGAGAACAAGTGCTTGATTCTGGATCTCGGGAAGGAGAAGATGAAGCAGATTCCCGCTCTCAGCAAGAAGCTGTCTGGCCATAGTTATAGTGTCAACTGTGTCAACTGGCACCCGTTCAAAAGTCTGGTGCTCAGCAGCTCTCTGGACACAAACGATATGGTTAAAGTATGGGACCCTTATACGGAGCAGCTGGTGAAGGAGATCAACCTGCACCACAAGGTCTCGGTTACCAAAAGCTACTTCCACCCCAACGGAAACACCTTCTTTTCCATCGGAAAGGATAATACTGGATATTAGTATGAGCTCAGATTTGGAGGATACCTCAATAAGTTCAAGCTCGATCATGAACCCACGGCCCTCGATATAATGGCTAACGGAAATGTAGTGATCGGGGACAGCGGAGGAGCTCTCAATTGGTACGATCGGTTCGGCACTCTGATCAAGAAGATTGAGGGGAGCTCTGGAGTGGTGATGATGAGTTCAGATGCCAGCAAAACAATTTTGGCTGTTGCTCGATAACGCGAGCATACTTTTGAGTTTTACACTCACTCTGATGCTCTTGATCTCGAACTGTTTTGAAACTTAATACAAAATATGTGCTATCATTCGTCTGCTTCGTCCCTGATGTTGCTCATGAGGCTCTGGTAGAGGAGGTCATTGGAGTAGGGGGAGTGACTGTTTCCGCTACGTTCAATATCCATCTGGTTGCGAAGTTCCTGCAATCGTCCTTTGAGAGGGTTGCTGGGGGTGAATTGGGCAAGGCTGCGATTAGGTGGCTGGATGTCTTGCATGTCTTCTTCAGCCTTGATCTGGATGACTGTCGGTTTTCTGAATATCATGATTCAAATCTGATTATAGGAATGAGTGTTCCCCCCAAAGTCATTTAAAAATTGTAGTAAAAATTGTTAGGTATGCAGTTGTCATGCGAACACAAATAAACTATCAGGCTTATTATCTGCCTCTGCTCACTGGGAGCCCGATGACTGGAGTGTTCCCGCTGGCATCATGGAGGGAAAGCACCCTCCCATCGACATCATCGACATCATGTTGTACCATGCCATGTATTGCCCTCCCATCATCATGCAGTTGCTCCTGGCCAACTCAGCCTCCCATCTGCTACTTCCTAGACCATAAACTCCCTTGAAATTATCATCTCTTCTGCTGTCTGCCTCTGATCCAGATGCAACTGTGATAGAATTTTGTGGAATTTGCTCTTAGACAAACTCCTGGACATCCCTGACCGAGCTAGATTCCTCAGAGGATGATCTCTTTGTTCCTTTTTCATTTTTAGCCGATTTAGATGTAGAAATAGAAGAAAGTCTGAATAGATAAAAGGGTACGGGAGTCCGTCGAGGAGGAGAGGGTGGGAGAATCGAAGGCGGCCGTGGTTTTTGATTTTTCTGAAGCCATAGAGGTTGAGCTGCCTGACAAAGCTTTCAAACTTGCTGTGTCTGAAGAAGAGAGGAGTGATTTATGTCTTCATTTTTTCGGAGTTTAGAACGTCAATGTATTTTCGGGAGTGGTCCCAGGTGATAATCTGCTCGAACTCTGGGTTCTGGGTTAGGGATGAGGTACACTGAGTATTTTATCGAGTTTGGACACGAAGTTTCCATTTTTGAACTATTTCTGCATTTCGAAAATTATTATATTTGAATAGAATTCGATTCGAAGTTCAAATTAGGTAAAAAGAACTTCCGTTTTTTATCTGTATTCCTCAAATTCACATCCGGCATTCCCATCAGCAAACTTTCCCTCCCTTAAACAATCTATTTTCCCTCAAATCTGGATTATCAGACTTTTTAAATATTTTTTCCATGATTTTTTTTCCTATCGATGGCCTAGGACTTCATTAGTGCTAAAGAGACCCTAGTGTTTTAACCAGCATGCCATCCGCAGCACTTTCTTGTTGAGTAGACCTCTTGAAAACGAAATTGATTTCAATCATGTATGAAAACAGGTAAGAAGCTGGTGGAAAAGAGAGGGTTATGAGAGCCAAGTTGAAAAGGAAAGTGTTCTGTTTAATATCTGATACACTTAAATTTATTGACAGATCACTAATCTTCCACTTTCTGCTCCTGTTTAAGTCCTTCCTTCTAACCTGCCATTCTAATGACCTGACCCCCATTTTCGATGCTGTTCGAAAGCAAGTCATAAATCTCAGCCACCCTCTCCATCAACCCCTCCCTTCTCTCATCAATCCTCCTGCCCCTCTGAGCCTCTAACAGCTATATGATTGTTCCATCTATCAACTTTGAACACCTTTCGTAATTGATCTTCTCCAGCTTCAGTCGATCGCTAATATCCAAGGGAAAAGACTCTCCCACGCTCTGATTGCTGACTTACCCTACCCTCTTTCGGTCTGAGTCTAGAGGAGGTATGTATGGCGACTGATGCTCTTGCAGTTTGACCTCGATAGAAACGTCTTCTTTTTTGATTGAGGAAGGTATTCCAGCATGCCCTTCGCTTTGTGCTTTGTTGAGAATGATGCTAGGCTTGACGAAGTCGGACTTTTACTTCTGCTGCTTTTCCTTCAACACTGCTTCAATTTCCTCCTCCTTTGGAAACTAGTCCTCTTATTCAGAAGAAGAAGGAGCCGATAGCTGGCCATGTTACTGTGTAGGCTCTACTATTTTTTATTTTGCAAGGAATACAGTCATCTCTTTCCCAGCATTTCCCTTAGAGACTACTTTGGTCCTGAAATCACATCTGTGAGCCTCTCGAGCAAGTTGTTCCAGATTGCAATCGAAGCCCTGTTAAACTAACTGATCGATACTGCCAGCTGGGGTATTAACGTGCAGCAAGGCAAACCCAAAGCCACCTCTTAGGCATTTGACCTGTTGAGGGTTGTTGGGGATATTCTATTGAAGGAAGATTCTTATTTTTCTGAGGAGGGCATCTTTTGAGGGGTGTGGATGTTAGGGCGAAGAGGGCTGCTGAGGGTTAAGAGGGGTATTATGTTCCATATATGTTAATATTATTGAAAGACCTAAGTGTGGGATGAGAATGGATAAAAGGTGAGAAGGGAGCAGGAGGGTATATTTTTGAATGTTTCTATAGGTTAGTGGTTAGTATTAAGGTGAGCGGCAAAATCATACTATAATACATTGATTTAAATAGCCTATGAAGCTTAAGGGTGCCCGACGACTCTCCTACGACGACCAGAGAAACTGCATCAGAGAGTTCCTCCTCAATTACGACGACTATGATGCCAACTATCTCGACCCCCGCTATGCCCGGAAAAAATACATGATCCGACTCGTAATCATCCATCTATTCAGCAAGCCATCGCAGACGAAGAAGCAAACACCCTCCAGGTCGACATGGAGGACCTCTAAGGATTCTTCCGCAAAGAAGAGGAGCACTTCATGGTCGAGGGCTTCCGCAAAAACACGGCCCGCTATATTGAAATCTTCTCGCATGTGGCCGAATAAATTATGCCCAAGCGAATGAAGCCCGTCGACCCCGACTAGGTACCTCTCTGACTATTAAGGAATTTCGCCACAAATTTGAGAACATTTTGAAGGAGCAAAGGAGGGAAAACCTAGAAACACAGAATCCCAACCTGCTAGAGCCCAACGAGCTGATTCCCATTGCTTCCCACAAGAACTTCGACGTTGCTCTGGTCTACGGTAACAACGCCAAGGTCAAACTTAACTCAATTTCGGACCTGACTTCCGAGGACATCGGGTCTCTGGTGATCGTGAAGGCCATCGTTGTGAGAGCCAGTGAGATCAAACCTGAAATATCTGTGGCCACTTTTGCCTGCGACGTCTGTGGGTGCGAAAACTACTTGGAGGTTCTGGACAACAATTACCGCCCTCTGGATAAGTGCAATTCTAAAAAATGTGTTGAAAATAGGGTCAACGGAAAACTCGCTTTTCTCCCCGGACACTCCAAGTTCAGATCCTACCAAGAGCTCAGAATTCAAGAGACACCCGATCAGCTCAGAGATGGAAGAATTCCCCGCACTTACTCCCTTCAATTAAGAGACTCCAATGTGAAACAGGCCGCCCCAGGAGACATAGTCCTCGTCCAAGGAATCTTAAGACCTCACCGAAAGCTGTCCTACAAGCATCAGAATGACTTGGCTTTTGAGTGCTTCATATAGGCTGTCAAGATAAAGAGATAGAAGAAGAAGTATATCTAGATGACGCTGTCAGAGGACCAGATTGCTGAGATTGAGGGAGTGAGAGCTAGCCTTGAGGATTCCAGCTTGTTCAATAAAATGGCAGCCTCGATTGCCCCCTAGATATTTGGAATGGAGAAGGTCAAGCACGCTCTTCTTCTGCTGATGGCGGGTGGTGTCACCAAGGAAACTCATGACAACCTCAAGATCAGAGGATAGATCAATATTGCCTTAATAGGAGATCCAGGTATAGCTAAGTCACAGCTCCTCAAGCACATTTCCTACTTGGCCCCTAGGGCTGTCTACACAACTGGTAAGGGTAGTTCAGGAGTTGGTCTCACGGCTGCAGTCGTTGCAGACCCTTTCAGCAAAGAATTATCTCTCTAAGCAGGTGCCTTGGTCTTGGCAGACATGGGCATCTGCTGCATTGACGAGTTTGATAAGATGGAGGAGTATGACAGGACGGCAATCCATGAGGTAATGGAGCAGCAGACAGTATCTATCGCCAAGGCGGGTATCACTACCACACTCAATGCCAGAACATCTATCCTAGCAGCAGCCAACCCTCTTTACGGAAGGTACAACAAAAAAGAGTCAATTAACAAAAACATCAACCTGCCAGCTGCCCTGCTTTCTAGATTCGACCTCATATTCGTCCTTCTCGACGAGGCAGACAAGGAAAGAGATATTTCACTGGCTCGACACATCGGAGGTGTCCACAAACTCAGAAGAGGAACTAATGACTCAGCTGTTTTCTCCCCAGACTTCCTAAGATCCTACATAGCCATGTCCAAGGCCTTCACTCCCACCATCAGTGAGGAACTACATGCCATTCTGGTCAATAAATATATCGAAAAGCGACAGGAACAAATTGGCACTCTCAAGAAGGAGGAAAAGTACATCACAACTCGAAGCCTTTTGGCTCTCATTCGTCTCTGTCAAGCAAGAGTAATCATATTTTTATTTAGGCTCGTCTCAGATTTTCCAACTAGGTCTCTATGAACGACATCACTGAGTGTCTCGATCTGATGGAGTAGGCCCAGAAAAGTGTGAGCCTCGAAAGCGACGAACGAAAACCCATGCACGACTTCACTTCCCAGATATACGAGGTGCTGAAAGAGATGTGCAGGTATGCTGATGGCATGAGTGTGGACTACAACGTCCTGAAGAAACGCATTCTGGCAAAGGGCTTCACCGAGGAGGAACTGGTAGACACCATCGACAACTACCTGAGAATGAATGTTATCATGAGAGAAGATACTATGCTGACCCTCATCGACCATTGATCTGTTTTACCTGATGGACATTACCTTTATTATTATGGGTTCATGTGTGATAGTTGGTGATTGTGTTTGATAGTAGGTATAAGCTATCACCTCAGCTGGGCCTGCTGGATGCGGTCACAGCATTCCTCCAGCATCCTCAGCAAAGAGTCATATGTTGTTTCTCCCTCCTGCTCCTCCTAACTACATAGCTTCGACAGCTCATCAGTCAGCTCCTGGATCATCAACCTCAACTTACCCTCGTTCTCCTGTCTCTGCTTCTGACTGGCCTTAAGCAACACTCTCAGCTTCGTTAACTCACTGTCGCTGTCTTCAGTGACTTTCTTCAATGCTTGAATGTACTTTTCTTTTTCCTGCTTGAAGTGCTCTTTGGATTAACCGATCAACTCATCCTTAAGCTCTTTGAGGGCTTCGTCAGTCAATCTTCTGTTAGCAGCATCAATATTTTAGAGTTTTACTCCGAGGTCTCCCATTCTGCTGGTCATGTACTGCTGCAGTCCCTTGTTGTAATGGTTGGCGTCCTGAGTATACTTTTGGATGAAGTTGTTTTTCTGGTCCAAATGCTTCAGTCTGAAGTCGGCCTCATCTTCGAATAGTTGGTTCAAATTTTCCTTGCACTCATTAGCTGATTCCTATAGGTCTTCAAGCTTTCTATCTATCAGCTGCTTTACAAACTGTTTACCTGAATTTTTCTGGTTTCGAGAGTGTTAGCAGTCTTGGCATGCTGCTTGAGATTTTGGGAGAGACCAGTGATATCAGAGCACCTTTCCTTTGCTTCTATCCTGATGGCATCCTCGACTCTTCCCCACTTTTGGTCGATAGCGTTGAAGCGTTCCTCGTTAATTTCCTTCTGGTCGTAGATTGACTGCATATTCTATTTCGATTTATATCGCATCAATTCTATTTATCATATCCCCGAACGCAAAGTCTACAGCCATTCAGCAACATCCATACTGTTACATCCACAATCATTAGTACACACAACGAATGTAAACATAATATCACAACAAAATTCTATGGTAAATCTGCCCCTCAAAGTTAATCGTGGAGGGAGCAAAAGCCGTCACCTCCAACCTTTGAACAGATGACTCCATTGACGCCCTCCCTCCAGGGCTGTACCCTGAATCTCTGAATTTTGCACCAGACTCTCTGAATCTCGATCCTTTTGCTCGATAGTGACGACTATCAACCATCTAAGCCTCAATGGTACCGTTTCCTCCATACAGAGAGCCATACTGCATGGACTTTTTGAGTCTTTCATCAAACTCTGACTAGAACATATCATTGACTTCTGAGTGCCTGCTATTTCTGCTGGACCTTCCTGAATTCTTTGATCCGATCATGTCCATAAGCGAGTCTTTTCTCGGATCAATGACGTTGAAGTTGGGCGACTCATAAATCTAGTCTTAGAACAGTTCCTTCCTGCCCTTCTCTTCTTTTTTGGGAATCACATCTCTGGTAGACATGTAGTAGTTGCTTATTGAGTCGTAGTTGCCTTTCTGAGATGGAGACCTCACATGCACAGGTCGGGACATATCGTAATACTCATTAGATTGTCCCTTCTGGTAGGCCATCAAAGGGTCCTCAGGTACATAGGCATTATATCTCAGTCCTTCAGCTCCATATATACTGAACTTTTCCCTCTCTCTGCTCTCAACATCCTTCTTCCAACCATCAGCAGTCTACAATAAACCTCCTCTAGGAAGGTATTGTAGCTTGTAGCTACTCACGTTACTTCTGGATAAAGAGTTGGGCCGTTGAGGTGAGGTGAATGAGGTATTTCTCAGGGGCAGTTTGGGGGAGACAGAGTTGAAGGGGCTCCTGTGCTGCAGATGAGTCAGTTGATCGTTGGAGGATACGAGTGGCGTGGGAGTGGGTGAGGTGGGTCTTTGGATGACATGGTAATTTTTTCGGAAGAGGAACTGCTCGTTATTAGAAATAAAGGGGTTAATCATTTGTATATGAGGGGGTGCTGGAGAACGATGGTGTGCTGTGTTGTTATAATAATTTTTGGAGATGATGTCTGAGTTGAACCTAGACACTCCCCCACAGGAAAACCATTCGACTCATTCATTCTATCTTCAAAAATATCCCAACCCCGTCCACACCTACCCCCATCCCACCCAAACCACCGTCGTCCCCGAACAAACCGAGTACCTCCACCTACACTCAGAAAGTACACCAGCACCAAAGCTCTGGTCGTCTTTAACTCCGATCGCAAGCACTATACACCTGCCTTCATCGACCCTCAGGAAAAGGTACATATCAGCTCATCTAGGAGCTGGTGCCAGAAAGGGACTCCGAATTCAAGGAAGCCTTTGAGGACAAAAAGAACTCAGACTTGATGGGAGCAGTAATCGTACTTAAAGACTTAATAATAGCTGGCCCCTAAGCCTTCGAACTGTTACTGCTATTCCTGCAAGGAGTAGTTCCCCGATTACCTTAAAGTACAAGGCCCCTGATCCAGCACATCGCTCACCCTGTTCACCAAAAGAACGTCGAGAGCAGCCCTCGCCAGGCCCTCATCGAGGAGTTGATCGAGGAATTTTGTCGCAAGAGGCCCACCTCGAGTGGATTTGCTGAGGCTCCATAGGTTCGCAAGCGGGTCAAGTAAGTGGGTGTGGACGCAGGTTGGAGGAAAGTCAAAGTGTTCGCAACAAGTCCGGCCCTCTCTTCAGGGAGGCCAGCACGAACCCCCCTCTTTCTTCACAGCCTTAGGTCAATTTCACAGACAATTGATCTTACTAACAAATGCACAGCATTCGGCCCAAGTAATATTCATCCTCTAACGAGTAACAAAAATACACCCATCACCTCCGACCACTGATATTGGGCAGCCGGTCCACCACCCTCTCGCTCCTTCCCAACTTCGAGTGCCTTCCTGAGAGCAACTATCTCCCCTCCCATTTGGCATGCTCAAGATCCAGTCGAGGCACCTTTGCAAATATTTTACTGTAGAGGTGTTCGAGGACCTCCTCATTGGATAGTACTTTAACTAACAGCTCTAGCTTGTCCTCCTGCTTGAAGTCCTCCAGTGTGCACTCTGAGAATTTTTTCCTACCAGTGATTTTTCTTTTAAGGTCGTTGACCACCTTGACAAAAAATTATTAGATTGAGCTGGCTTTATCGATGATTTTGGAGTTGACTGAGGACAGCTCCCGATGCTTTCTTTTGAGAAGATCTAGCTGTTGGTTGACTCTTTTGAGCTCACTCTGCTCCTTTTTATCTTTGTTCTCGGGATTGGCTATGGTTCTGTAGGTGATAGGGCTCATTGAACGCATGTACTATACCGAGTAGTTATTGCTGGTCTTGAGGGTCTGCTTTTCCCCACTGTGCACCTCTGTGGCAAAGGTGGGCTCTTCTCTCTTTTCTCTGTGTTCTTGAGGTGTCTAGTTTGGAGCAGCTAGCAGGAGTTATTTTATTTTGTTCTGCAGAGAGAGGATTTATCTCTTTTGGGTGCCGACTTCTCCCTTGAGGAAGCTGATCACCTTGTCTTTCTTTTCGAGGCTGGTCAGCAGTTTCTTTTAGTTGTCTTCTAGGAACTGTATTTTTTTTAGTAAGATTGCTAACATGCCTTCGTTCTCGTAGTGCTAAATCTTCTTCTGGTAGCCCTCTATCCTCTTCTGGTACTCCTTCAGCGCATCCTCGATCTTCATCATGTGCTGCTTGTATGAATTGACGAACTCTGTCTCCTGTCCCTTCAGCATGGTATTCACCTTCCCCTCCAGATTCATTGTGAACCCATTCAGTCCCCTCACCAACTACTCGATCTCCTTGACATTGTCCTGCGTTGATTACCTGGTACCTTGTAGTTGTAACTGTTGACTTCAGGCAGACTGATCTTGATTTCCTGATTGTGCATCTCTCCAGTTTTATTATTTTTATTATGGTCACCCTGGGGCCTAATAGGCGTAAGGAGGTGATGAGTAAATGTGAAGCCGGGGATAACGGTTTGCTTTGAGGTTTAAAAGCTAGAGTATATTGGGTATAAGTCAGAATTTATATATACTTGATGGGATCAGAGCCACCTAAGCCGAAGGAGCCCGAGAAGACCCTTAAAGGTAGGAATGTGTTCATGCAGAACAGGTGAAGGAGTACACTACGGAGATAAACAAGATGAGGCGAGAGTTTCAACGCGAGTGCATGAAGCTGGAGATGAACGACAAGAAGATGCAGAAGGACCTAAAGAAAATGCTGAACAGTAACACTCCTCAGGTAGACGATGACTGATGCAGGTGAGCCGGAAGACGCTGGCTATGAACATCCTGAAGAACCAGAAGTTTATATTGAAATATAAGAACCTAGACGCCCAGCTGCAAAACACGATGTTCGAGTACTAGTTTGGTAAAGTAGATTGCAGTCGATGTCCACCATGGACCAGATGGCTAACGTCATGAACGGAATGGCCAACATCATGAGCAGCGCCAAGAATAAAATCAACATCGAGCAGTTCAACCAGAACATGAAGACCTATACCACCGAAAAGGAAAGACTCCAGCTCGTAAACTAAATGATCCAAGACTCCATGGAGATGGCTGAGGACGAGATTGACGATACTGATGTTGACGGTCTCATCAGCAACATGGAGGCCGAGGTTAAGGCTAAAAAGCAGAAGCAGATAGAGGCGGATATGATGGGAGAGCAGGAAGACTAGGCCATTTGAAGCGGCCCTTGATCTGGAAGCCTTTTGTATGGACTGAACAACTAGTAGCAACCATATCATAATTCTTGTGAAGCTCATTTAGACATTCTATGACCAAGTCACTCCTGTGCACAGCATTCTTCGAATAGCATCAATACAGAGTCGATCTAATACTTCAATAATATCAGTCACTTATCACCTCTCAGTGCTCGGTCCAAAGATACTTGCAACTTCCTTAGCTCGCCCTCTAAAGCTTCCCTCTGTTTGCCCTCCCACCTCATGCTTACTAGCAAATACGACTTCAGCTTCTGAAACACAATGTTTACCTCTCTCAACTTGTCAGCCACGCTCTTGTCGCTGTATTGCTCTACTCTCGTATTCGCCAGCTTCAGCAGCTTGTTCTTGCTCGACTCAAACTGGTCTCCCACTCGGGAGTACTCGGCCATGTAGCCCTTCAAGTATGAAAGATGCTATCGGATGGGCTTGAGGTACTCCTCCTCAATGCCTATAGTTTTGTCCTTTTGATCGAGAGCCTTACTAAGATTACCAACCTTGGCCTCAAGTTGTTCCTTGATCTTCTCGATGCCTTCTGACAGTTTGGAGAGTCTTTAAATCTCTTTGGAGCTGGTTCTTCGTTCCTGGTCGAGACTTACCTGTAGTTCTTTGACCTTTTGAATGAGGGTATTCTCTTTATCCTTCTGACTCTTTTCTGCAGCTGCTGAGTCAATTTTGTAGTTCTTTAGGTTATGTTCCAAGGCCTTGATTTAACTATCCTTAGCCTTGAGGTTCTTGTTGAGATTGTCAAGTTACCCCCTAAGCTGCTTTTGCACTCCTTCTTCCTTCTTGATAAGAATTGCATGCTGCTCCTTCAAGTTAGTCAGGCTTTTCTCCAGCTCGTGCTCCTTGGCCGACCCTTGTTAGTTTCTCTTGCGAATGTTCTCGTTTATGTCCTTCAGCGAGTCAATCTGCTTGTTGGCTGCATCTATCTTTTCCTTCATCTCTTTTACAATGTCACCGTACTTGTCGATTGTGGTGGACTTAGCCTCAATCTCCTTCCTCTTACGCTCATTCTCAGCCGATAGTTTCTCAAGTTGAGAGTTGAAGGCTTTTTTGTCGACTGTGGTGCTGTTGGTGAAATCTTTGTACTCTTTGCTCACTCGGGACAGCTCCTGGTTAGTGTCTGCTAGCTCCTGAGTTCTTTGCTCAAATTTCTTCTGCAGATCATTCACCTGTTTTTCCAGGTCAGCTATTTATCTGTTGAGCTTGTTGGTCTGAGATGAGCTGTTGCTGCTAAGCTCGCTGATGTTCTTGTTCAGCTATACATTTTTTTGGATTTAGGCTGTGAGCTGGTCGGTTGTTTATTGAAGGGTTTTGCTGACTTCAGCTTCTAACTATTCCAGTCTATTTATCTCTTCTCCCAAAGCTTGATTCGTTTGCTTCTACCCCTGCAGCTAATTTGATAGGTCGTTGATTATAGCTTCTCTTTATGCAACTTTTTAGTTGTTAACCTCGATCACTTTCTGCATCAGGTTGGCAATCTGTTAGTCTTGATGATCAGGAGGGACCTAAATGTAGCCTCCATTGACAGCTGACATGAATGCAGTCAATTGCTGGATGTTTTTGGCCTTATATTGCTCCAATTGATATCTGGTGTCTGAGCCACTGGATATAGCTTTGGCTAGCTCCTAGTTAGTGAGCTCCAACTAGTTGGTGAGTTCTTCTATGTTTTTATTGAGTTTTTAAATGAGGTTGGCTTGCTCTTTGTTCTCAGTAATGTAGGAGGTGATTTCTTAGTTTGCTTTTTATAAAGATTCATTGAGGAATGCTATCTAGTTTTACTTTATCTTGATGCTGTGAGACAGCTCCTCCCCTTCGGTCATGCCTTTCGCCCTCTCTGCCTCTAAGCTATCAATATAGACATGGAGCTCATCGAGCTACTGGGACTTATCCTTGCTTTCAGTTGCTAAAAGTTCCACTTTTTTCTGAAGGTCCCCTATTTGGAAGGAAGACTATTCGTTGTAGTTCTAAAAACGGCTCTCCAAGTGTTTTATTTATTTCTCCATCTACTTCTTCTCCTGCTCCTTTGCATCAGTCGTCTACTTTAACTGCTTTTTCAGATTGTCAATATCCCTGATGCATGAATCCAGCTCCACCTACAGCTCAGACTTCTCGCTCACCAAGTTGTCCTTCTGAACTTTGAGCTCTTCATGCTCATAAACTAGCCTCTCGTATTATGTTCTCCTTTATGTTAATGCAATATCCAGCTATGCTATCTTTTAGGTCAAACTGCCTGAATCTTCCTGCTCAGCCTCGATCTGCTGGTTCAGCTGAATTATGATGTTTTCTTTCTCCTTCAACTTTTTCTTGGTGTCTCCTAAATCTTCCTGGAGTTTTTTTACGCCATCACCAAGCTCCTTTATAGTAGCTTCAAGCTTACCGGTCTACTTTGCCTTCAAAGCGGTCAATTCATCTATCTTCCTCTACCTCTCACTTACAGCATTCTTCAAGTTCTATATTTATTTCCTTTGGTTTTCATTTTATCTGGCTTGATTTTTGAGAGCACCTGTCTTCTCTTTTATGGCCTCATCTAGCTCATCACACCTGCGCTGGTTCCTTTGAGAGATCGCCTCAGCATTTGCTACATTTTTTAGTTGAAGAGCTATCTCTTGCTCTAATTATCCAATTTTCTTACGGAATTTCTTCTTTTCCTCCTCCAGCTCCTGATTGGCAGATAAGGCCTCTTCCAGTTGCTTTCTTCTATCTTTCTCCTCACTCAGTTATCTGTTCAAGGCTGATATTTACTGAACCAATCCTTCCTTTGAGAATTACAACTCTTCACACTTTCTCTTCTGCTTTGATAGTTCTCGGTTGATCTATGTCTCTCTGGCATCAATGTCTGTGTGCTGCCCCTTCAATTAGTTGTATTGATTTGTCATCTCCTCCAACCTCTTGGCAAGCCGGTTCCTTTATTCACTCAGTCCTCTTTCTTTCTCTCTCAGTCCCAGCCTCAAGTGACTCTATCGACCCTCGAAGTCATTGACCATGTCATTTTTCTCAAACATGAGTTTTTGTGCCTCAGCTTCAGAATGTGACAATTTCTATGTCAACACTTTAACCTGTTCTTTGAGGGTTTGCTCTTTGAACTATGCCTTTCTGAGAGTATTTTCATGCTCCACTTGTAAGTCAGAGTATCTTTCTTTGATTATTCTGAGCTGCCCTTCTGCCTCTTTCAACACCCTCTCCTGTATGTCTTTCTTGGCAATGGTTGTCTTTAGCTCCGTATTCTGTTGCTCATATTTGTTCTGAACGTGCTTGAGTTCTCTATCCAATTGCTGACACTTTGACTTCATGGTGTAGTCTGTCATTGTGTTGCTGGGACTCCTGGACTATCTTTCGGCCTATAGCTCTCTCAGTCTGGCTCCTGACTGTGAATGCTTGATGTCTCTCGGGGAGGCCACATCACTGCCATGCTCCACTTTGTAGTCATTGATGTTGCTTCTAGTGAACTCTTCATCTCTCATCGACTTCTTCATCCTTCTTTTTCGATCATCTTCTCCGAAGGTGATTCTGACTTATCCTTCGCTGGATTTATTTGATCTGTGGGTAGGCAGGCAGTCGATTTAGTTAAGGCACTGACAAGATACAGTCATATCCACTGTTGCTTCACTGTCTGGGCACTTCTCGACTTTGTATGTCTCTCGTGCCTGACTCTGGCTTAGCGAGTTGATGTTGATATGGATGGAACCTGCAGGGATTCTGCCATTTGATGACTTCAGGTAGAGCTGGACCAACACCTTCTTAGGATTAGCTTTACTTTCTTTTCTTCAAAGAGGTTGCGCTGTGAGTCATAAAGGACAGTGAACTGATGAGAAGCTCCCATCTAAAAGAGAGCCTCACCGACTCTCAGAGGACATTCCTGACTATAGGGCACTTCTTCGTGTTCTGAATAGATGAGAGAGTACAAACTCTGAGAGAGGCAGTGATGGAGCAGGGGAATCTGACCTTTAGTTTGATTGTGTGGATTTGGATACTTATCTTGAGCTGAGCCTGTTTCATCGATGATAGTGAATCTGTAATAATAATACATGAAGGCAATCGTTGTCAGTACCCTTCTACTCCTGGCAGCCAACTGCGTCCTTCTGGAGCTCACCTCTCGCACAGGAAGGAAGTGCTACTTGGCTGAGCTGTCTCCCGATAAGGTACACGTCCACTGATGCAGACCCTTGAGACCAAGTTTGGAATCCTTCGTATGACCAAAGATGAGTGCATCGTTAGGCTGACAATCAACATCATTGACGAGTCCATGTAGCCGAAGTAGGTCATCCATGATAAACAGTACATCTGCTCTCAGACCAAAACTAATGACCCTTCAATGGTGAAGCACACCAGCGAGCACCTTCCTTTCGATGGAAACTACTAAATATGCGTTGAAGGAGTCGACATTCGCAGCCCTACTCTTCTGGTCGAGTTATTCATGGGTTAGAAGTTGAACCCGACTCTGTATGCAGGCGAGATGGATCGACTTCCCCTTGTGGAAAATGCCTAGTTACTGGATGTTGAGCAACATATTCAGACCATAAAGAGGTCTTTGATGAGGCTGGGACAAAATTTCAAGGAGGCCAAGCAGCATGGCGACAGGTTCGACCTTCAGATGTCTCTATCGATGGACCAAATGAAGCTCATAACAATCGTACACGTTGTCTTGGTTGTTGTCTTTGGAGTGGTCTGGGTCTTCCTGGTCAAGCAACTTAAACGCCAGCAGTGATATACTTATAGTTGTAGAAGTCACTGTAGATATACAAAAAGGGATATGCAGTCTGGGGAATAATAGTAAAGGAAGTATTTACAATAGACAATCTTATCATCTGAGTTTGTTGAGCCTATTTTTTTCTATGAGGAAGTGAATGGAGGAGTGCACCATGTGGTCAATGATGGATGCCACCGTGAATATACCTCCCAGGATTCCCACGATGTCGATGAAGAGAGTATGCCACTCGTTGTGGGAGTATATCAATAGCACAGTCATCGGGTTTGTCTAGTACCTGCATCTCTTCAAAAATACCTGAAGTATACCATTGGCAGCTGGGCCAGTATGACCTCGTTTAGTCTGGCAGTATATATGTACAACTCTGAGCCCTTCTCGTTGTTCTCATCAATGTAGTTTTTCTCAATGATGTCCAAAAAGTATGTGTATGTGATGCCCATGAAAACCTCCTCGATTTCTTTCTCCGAATTGAAGTTCTTCAGACTGTTGGTTCCGTATTCCTCCTTTGAATCTGAATCTCCAAACCTTAGCTCGTAGATGTGATGGCTCATGTCGAGCATTCCTGCTTAAGCTATGAGGTACTGTATCCCTGATTGACCAATCTGTGCACGATTGCTCCATAGGCATGACAGGAGAAGTGGAAGTTTCCAGGAACTCTGTCAATCTCGAAGTGCCCCTTGACCCTACACCCTTTCTTCTCGTTTATGTCCTGAATCACTCGGTTGAGCTTCTAATCCTCACTCATGTGCTTGTCAGAGTAAATGTTGCCATCTGGGACGACTGTCTTTTGGAGTGAATCTTACACGTTGACCTTATGCACCTTCAGAATGTTCTCAACGTCCAGGGACAGGAAGGAGCAGGGGTACCGAGGAAACTCTATGTCGATGTGCACCTGGAGCTTCTATCCCAGGTGTTTCTGGTCAATGATGAGGTCACTATCTATTTTGGGAGAGGCGAAGTTGACTATTGACATTATGGTAAGGAAGACCAGCACCGATATCGAAACCACTGAAATGCATGCTCCTGAAACGGTACCTTAGCTGTATTCGGAAGGAACAGCCTGATAAAAATCGATCGATCGCAGACCTTTCTTGAAGCTTGAAAACATCACTATATCAAATAATATAATCCAGTCTACCCTCAACTATCGACTTCATGTATTCAGACCTATCATTCAGAGTTCCCCTCACCTGTCTCCTGCTTTCCCTCTCCTTCAGTAGAACTCAGTTACTTATTATACTCATTCAGGATGCCATCCACCTATGTCCTTCCATCTCCCTCCTTCTCCTACTCAATGATCCTACTGCCTCTGAGAGCATTTCCAGCAGTCTCTGTTTTGAGATGAGCATTTATCAGCTTGTTCAGTTCTCCCATACACTCTATCCATGTGTTGGTGTACTCCAGGCCTTTCTGTTTCATATTTCGATGTAGAATTCCCAGTTTTCCAGCCACCTTGCTCATTTGCAGGGACTTTAAGACCAAGTTCAGGAAGGTCAGTTCATTTGTGAATTTAAGTTGAGCTTCTTCCTGTGAGGTCGACTCTTCGATCATTTTGAACTTCATTTACAGCAAATGAATGTACTTTTGCAAATGGGGAGCATTTTTGCTGATGAGGGTTTCATATTCATTGTTGAGCTGACCGGTGATGCCGATGTATTAATTGTACTCGAGAACAGCCGAATTGAGATTGGTGTTGGTGAACTATTTGCAGAGATAGTCGATGAGCACTCTCCAGTTGAAGTTATTTTTAATTGTTACAAACTATATCCCTTTCATGAAGAGGACATAGTGGCCCAGTGCAGATGCCTCCAAGAAGAGCTCGTCTGCTATCTTTTATTTTTCCCCAGCACTCAAATGCTCACACATTTGCTTTAGGAAGTTGACCTTGGACTCCTCTTCTAAAGAGAGCAAAGAGGTCATTTTGGGATTTAGTGCAGGTATGTACCTGTTGTCTGCTAGGTACTTATGATTTTTGGAAAGGATGGCTTTATTGGCCAGTCTTAGGAAATTGTCAGCATTCATACTAACAAAAGTAACGAGGTCTTGTTGCTTTCCTTAATCAGAAAGAGTAGCTACATGCTAGAGTATGGCCTAAGGGAGCTCAGGCACAAACAGAAATCTTGCCTCCTCTTGCAGTATGACATCTCCTTTTTCACGAATTTTGCCCAACTCATCCAAACCCAAATTGCATAACTTCCTATATGTTTCCCAAAAAACATTCAAAAGCTCTGATAAGGTCGCTTAGCTCCTTTCCTCTTTATTGGAGGGCATTTAAGTTGTTTTCTAGGCCTTTTTGAGGTTGATCTAGGCCTCTTACAGCTAGTTGATAAAATAAATGCTACTACCTGATGTTTTGAGGGCTCTTTTTCTAATGTTCTTGTGAATATCAAACCGTCCCTCTATCTTTTTTACAAGGACGTTTGCAATCCAAACATCCAGCTTACTATCAAATGCTTTAACTGCCAATCCGCAGACATCTGAAATTAGGGTCTCCAATAGATCAATCTTGGCATTTTTTTCCAGCAAAAACAGGTAGATAGCCAACAGATCTCTCCAGTTGTCACAAGAAGTGCCTGAGTTATAAATCCACATCAGCAGTCTGGAATAGCAAAAGAGCTCCTCAATGTCATCAACCTCGTTGATCTTCTTATAGATCTGCTAGCAAATACTAGGAATGCTAAGGGTCTCTATCAGGTCAACTCCTTCCTCAGATAAAACAGCTCCTTTGCTGGAGGTCAAAATTTATTTCAGCAAAGAGTGGCATTAACGGTGCTCAATGAGGTAGGTTCCAAAGGAAAAAAGGCGGCTCCCTTCGTTGATAGGAAAATTCAGAAGAGAAAATGTGATAGAAGGATTTTTTAAAACTATTTTTTCGATAAGACTTGTCATTGTTGAATGAGTGGCAATCAACTCTGAAGATAGGACACTCAATATACAATGCACTTCATATGAGGCATTCACAAGACTGCTGTTGACCAAGAGCTCCTTTTCGAAAGTTTTCATCTTCACTAACTTCTGACAAGCATCGGAATTGAATCTTCCTGCGACTTAGCTAGCTAGGACCTCACAGACATTTAAGTCATTCAAGTCAAGAATTTAGATGAGGGTAGAAAGACCTCTTTTTGGCTCATATTGTTTGAAGTAGAAAGCTGCCTGAGAAGGTATATTATTCTTTGGAGGATGCTTTTTGTGAAGCTCAATCACTTTATCCTTTATGAAGCTCCAACTTGCTTGTGAATTGAAACAAAGAAAATCGTTGATCCTTTAGACGCATTGCTAAATCCCTTGGCTGATGACTTTGTTGGGATATGCTGATATGCTTAAGATAGAGCAAATAAGAAAGTTTATGCTGTACTCGTCCTCCATCTTCAGTAGCCTTATGAGGTTTGAAACACGAATCAGGCTCAAAAGTTCTTCCTCTGTCTGTATAGGCTTTTATAATTGGCAAATCCAGCTCTTTATCGACAACCACTATAGCTTATTGTCACTCAAAATTCGCAACTGTTGAGACAGCTTTTATTCCCCATTTTAAAGGTAAGTCTACCAGCTTGGGTTGTCCTCCACATTCAGGAGCATACCATCAAGCAAACTAGACAGTATCCGAGGACCAATACTCTAAAATTAGATCGTTTTCCATGTCTGGACCTCACCACTGCTGAAACCAATTTTAACAGCAGAGATGAAAAACTCCTTTGCGTCCTTCCACCCTTCCTCAAGAGTCCCTGATACCTACTCGGTTCTGATGGTGCCAAGAAGCCCGGCTTTGTTGGCTGTGACTTCAAACAATTAAATGATTTCCTCGTACTCAAGTATTCTGAATTTGAGATTGATTGTGATCCCGGAAATTATAGCGTTAAGATAGGGAAGCCAAACCTTTGAGTCAGCCTCCTTCACGAATCTGAGAAAGGCCTATCTATGCCTGAGCACTCCAAAGAGCAGAGGGGTCAGGATGTTGGTCCTGAGGCACTTCTGAAGAATCTAGTTAATGTGGAAAAATATGGGCTCGAAGTCGTTGTGGAGGGGAAGGAGCATGGTGTAGAATTGGAAGTAGTTGAAACTGGGATGAAAGTTGTAGAGTGCATTGTTTAGCTGGGCCAATTCTTTCAGAAGAGTAAAATTCTTTCTCTCTGCCAAAGCAGGCACAAGGCCATTGTAGAGATTGCTGATTCCAGTGAAGAGGATCTCCCTGTCTTTTTTTAGAAAAGATTTTCCTCCGAATCGAAGGTACTATTCAAGAATGTACACGTTGAAGGATACTCTCCATTAATCACAGTACTGAGCATAATAATCCCACCCCTTCTGCAGAGCTCCCTCAGCTGTCTCTTCCTTTCTCAGCTCCTCAGATGACTCGAGAACACGCTTTTTAACTACTTCAAGCCGAGAAAGGATCTGCAGAACTGCCTCGAGGGGTTCAATCTACTTTATTCCAATCAATACATAGATATCGAAGCCAAAGAGGGACAACTTAGTGAGCTAGAAGCGATTGATGCGCAGAAGAGGAAGAAAGTCTGCCTGAAGTACTCTTTGAAAATAGTCTCTGAGGGTCAGCTCATATGGTATTCTTTAAGTGACAAGTTACTGGGTAAGAGTTTCGATCATTCTGTTGAGTTGCTGGTTAGCTGGAGAGATGTGATGTATTTCAAATTTCAAAAAGGACTGAATGAAAGGGGTTGTACGTCTTATTGATCTTGGTGGTAGATGCTGGAGTGAACGAGAGGAAGGAACCGCTCCTGAAGGCTGAGAAGCTAGGAAAGGTCTGGGTTTGAGTCTATCACTGTTTATGTCATTTGGTAGCTATAAATATGAATCAATACAATGAGAGGTCTTTAATAAGCCAACCGCTATCTTGAGCAACAGACAACCAAAAGAAGAAAATTCTTCCAGGGCTAAGTGTTAATGAGAGTAACAGTATTTAATCTATTAAGAGTATGCTCTGGTAGATAGGTAATTAAATATGACAAGCAGAAAGTATTCAACTTAGATCATACCCCTCAATAAAACAAAGACCAACCACTTCCGACACCTCACTATCCAAGCCCCATCTTGCAGCAGAGCCAAAAGTAGCTTCTTTAACCCAGAAACAGAACCTCCTACCAGTCCCATCACCATCAGAAGGTACAATTCCTCAGAAGAGGAGCTCAAAGTCAGACAAAAAATATACACAACAGAAAGGGCCTTCAAGTCTTTCAGGAAACCATCTCTTAACCTTTCTAATCCCAAATAAAACATGCTTTACTCTATGACTCCCTCGGCTACCAAGAGTATGAAGGGCTCCTCCAAGGCTTACGTCTTCAACTTTTTCAGGAAGAACAAGTTACTCCAGGCTAGGCAGAGCAACCGACCGATTCAGCTATGATTTTTACTATCTCTCAATTTATTATATGCCTATATTCTTTGATAATCTAGATATATGGAGACTGCCAAGCCAACAGTGAACATTAAATACGGACCCTATGACATCGAACTGCTCATCTTCGGTGATCAGAAGCTGTCCCTCAACATTATCGACACTCTCGAAAGAGTCGAATATCAGGAAAAGGAGGTCATCCTTTAAACAATATCTGCCAATACCATCATCAAGGCTCTAGAGCAGGCCAAGTCAGAGATCAAGGTCGTATTCACCAAGAAAAACATGGCTGAGAATGATTTACTCTAAATGAAGGTTATGGTTGAGTCCCCTTTCCTCAAACCAGTATAGGAGATTGTTCTGCTCAAGAAGACAAGAGATGTCAGTGAGGAAGAGAACGTTAAGAAGGCTCTCGACTACCTCTCAAAAAAGGTCAGGGATCTGAAGGAATCCAAGGAAAAAAACAATTTCACCACATACTACGGTGCTGTCCTCGAACAAAAAACTTATAATACTGGCGTCACCTACGAGCCTTTTGTGAGTGTTAAGCTTCCCAAGGGTAAATACTTGATAACTTGCCATTTTCTCCTCAAGGCCAGCAACAGCTGGATGTATATATACTTCGGACAGGGTCAGTCGGTGATGCAAAATGCAGGATTTTATGTTCCCAACAACACTAGTTTCAGTCCTCATACAGTTAGAAAGATCCACACAGTGACTGCTTAGTCATAGGATGTTTCCTTCACCACCTATTACGCCCAGAGTTATCCCATTACCATCCGCAATGCGATCATCACAGCCAAGCCCCTTTCCGAGTGATAGTAGATATGGTTATATCAAATCATTAAAATCAGTCATAGTCATTCTGCCAGTAGGAAAAAGAGAGTACTCAGCATGTACTGAGTCAGGCTGCAGTTTGTTCCCTCTGTGTGGGCAGCTAAAAGCCACCCTTTGTCCTCCTGAACCAACTCCAACAGTCCTTTTTTGCCCTCAAAGCCATACTCAGCTATGTACCTCATTCCTCCCCTTCCCCTAGCTAAAGTAAAGAAAGGGAGGTATTTCTGAAGACAGCCATTCTTGTCAAATTTTTTAAACATTTTGAATCCATAAGATCGATACCTTGTCATTTTTTGAGAAATTATCCAATGAGAAATACTGTCCTGAGTGACCGGCCTAAAAAGGGCATACTTGTTGATAGAACATGGAAGAATTAAAAATATTTAATTCTACTAGTTATTTCTGTCCCTAACTGTAATCTTAAGTGTAGGCATATTGTAAGGAAAGGCAGTCAAATAGGTTGATACTTTGACTGCCTCCTGTCTCCCTTCCAATAAATTTCTTATCTGGCTGGTCTCAATATTCACGCTCAACTTGTCATCAGTCTCGATGCTCAACTCTATTGATGCGATAGCTGTTTGAGCCGTCAGGAAAAGGGTGAAGTCGAGGTGCTTGTTTTTCTGGAAGTGAACGTAGCCCACTTGGAGTTGTTTAGACTAATAGAGGACTCCTTTGCTCTGAAGATAGTTTTTAACAACTTTGCTGTTATCTTTGCAAGGAAATATATGCGATAGCTTATCTGTTACCAGCTCATAGCTGTTGTAGTCCTGATTTGAGGATTAGGAGGGAAATACAGGAGAGGAGGGTGTCGTAAAGGCATTTCTTGAGCTAGAGCTGTTTCCATACTCTCTCCTCGAATCCTCTCTGATCTTTTCGTATTGTCTTTTTATTATGGCTCTGCTCATAGAACCTGAAGCATTAGCAGAAGTGTTTCTCGACATAGATGTATTCTTTGAGGATGACTTCACCGAGTGCCGATAGTTCTCAATCGACCGGGCTGTCAACTGATGGATCATCTTCTGAAAAGTTAGCCCGTTTTTTCGAGCAAATCCTTTTATCTTTGGTGTCGGTCTCTCTCTTGCTAACAGGTCAATATTCCTCACTTATACAGGCCCTTTTGCTTAGCTCTAGGGATTCCTCCTTACTTAAATAGCTTCGCCTTCATTTAACTGTGCCTACTTCAACCTATTTGGGCTTGTTGAATTTTACTGAGGAAGTTCAGACTGTATGGATTCTGACTGTTGAGCTGGGGCTCTGGAAGGCAAATGTTATTCGTGATCAAATTGAGAGTTTGGAGCATTTCTTTGGTGTTACTCGGAGGATCGAGACTTTTCCATTTCCGCTTGAGAGGCACTGACTAAAGAGTCTTTTTGCTATGACTGTTTGCT
>Ga0100378_1001340_pt1 | contig 26104 bp, 36 predicted proteins | sample CryGeymeta201502_FD_81535 | JGI IMG/M metagenome (GOLD analysis project Ga0100378, IMG submission 81535) | Groundwater microbial communities from Crystal Geyser aquifers in Utah, USA - Crystal Geyser metaG 2015-02 | ecosystem: Environmental > Aquatic > Deep subsurface > Groundwater | place: USA... | reverse complement strand
GGATTGGGGATTGGGGATGAGGGATTGGGCCCAATCCCCAATCCCCAATCCCCAATCCCCAATCCCCAATTAAGAGTATTAATATAAGTGTTAAAGTTACTTAATAAAATTAAACAAATTATTTATAAATTCTCTTTTATCTTCTTATATTAAAATAAATAATAATTAATATATAAATAAAATGATTGATCAACAATACCTATATAAAAAACAAATTTCTGACTTTTTAAACGAACATAAGAATAGATTTACTGCTGTGAATATACAAGGAAAATCTGGGTATTCAACAAAGTTAAATAAACAAGAAAGTATAACATTATTTGTGTAAGAGATACTATATATTTTTTTATGTTTATATGTTTCTATATTGATTTATTTATATTTATTAAAATAATATAATTAGTGTTTTTTCGGAAAAGTTTCCATTAGAAGCTCCATTAGTATATGTAAGCCCAAAGTTTGAAAGTGATATAATTGATAATAACGGAAGAGTAAAGTAAGTATTTAAGTATTTATTTATACTATCTAAGTTTACTATATAATTTAACATACAAATTTACTTAATTTTTCTTAATTTTACTTAATTAACATTACTCATCTCAATCTTATAGAGATGACTCAGTTATAATTTGGAACATTAACTCATCATTAAAAAGTGCAATGACAACTATTTTAACTAAGCTAGAGTAATTAAATTATACTAATAATTATATTTACTCATATTTAAACTCAAATTTATATTATCACTTATATTTATATACTTACTTAATAACCTTATCTTACCTCATCACTTTTTAGAAGTACTACTCAAACTAATCAAATTAAATCTAATCAAAGAGTTTCTAACAGTGCTTCTGATAACGAAATTTCTGTGGATATAAAAAAAGAACTTGAATCGAAAAGCATCGAAGAGCTAATTTACATTAATTTCAATCAAGAAGAATTTATAAATGATTATACAAAAAAGTTTTCTGCGTCAACGAATGGTTTAACAAATGAAACTAATCTTGTTGCAGGTAAGATAAAGAAAATATTACTAAAAATTATTTAATCTTATTAAATCTTATTAAAATATTAGAAAAATTGGAAAAAGTCAAAGCTCAATATGACAATATTAAAGGAGTACTTTCTAAATTTCAACCTGCTTATGAGGAAAAGGCAAATCAATTACGTCAATTATCACAAGAAAAAATGAATTTAGATAATGTAAGTTAATAAGTTAATATATGTTATATATTGATGTTAATTAATTATTTATGTAAAGAAATTCACAATTGAATCTCTGCAAAATGAAATTAGAAAGTTTATAGAAGAAGATGTAAAAAAACCAAAGGACAAAGTTATCAATGACTTTTTATCAAAAAGAATTGATTTTAATACATTTCAAGAAAGTTTTAAAGGAATATGCGCAAAATATCATTACTTTATGATAGTAAATGAAAAATTGGCAAGTTTAGCAAAGTGTTAATATAAGTATTGCTATTAATTATATTGAAAAAGTTCAACTAATTAAATATATAATACATATATAAAATAAAAATTAATAATATACTAAATAACTATAAATTTAATTACAAGTCTATAAGTCTATAAAAATATAAGTATATAAGTATATAAATTAAAGTTATATAAAAATAAATTTCTATCTATTTAAGTACAATTGCTTTTTAATCTATAAATGTAATGAATATGTTTTGGATCTACAAACACTTTTCTTACATCAAGTTCCTTAATAAACTCAATTGTATTTGCACTAAGCAAATAAAATGAATTTGCAATCTCACCTAGCTTATCTATGAAAAAGTCACAATCAAGGAAACCTTGTATACCCCCGTCGCCTAATGGGCGGCTGATGATAACTAATTTGTATATATTGACTGCGTTTACAACATCCTTTGCGAAGTTAGCTTCGTGTACAGAAGGAGGAATAATTGGACCTAATTATATTATTAATATTAATCCTTACTTAATGCACTTTGAGAATTAAAGTAGATAAACAATAAATTAAATAAATTCAAAACGATGAAAAATATATGTTCATAAGTGAATACATTCCATACAATAACATCTGAAATAATATTTAAGATTGTAAACAAATAGCAACAAATTTCTAAAATGAAAATATACTTATTGTCAATGAATGAATTTCTAAAAAAACAAAAGAAAATCGTCATAGTAGAAAGTGAAATTGGACTAGGATACAAAATAAATGGAATCTTAAATATTCTCTTCTTGACAAAATAGTTCAACAATAAAGGTAATGTATTAAAGCTAATAAAAATGTAATTTAGAACTGTTTGTGTTGAAGAATCAGCAATTAAATTAAACGAGCTTACTTTCTCAACATCAAAAGCATTAAACGAATAATTAAACAAAATTAAGTTTATAAGTATTTTACAATTAGTGAAGAAGCTATTTTTCATTATACTATCTTTTAATGTGTATAAATTATTAAGATTCATAAAAAGCATAAAACCAGTGATTAATGCTAAAATACCGCTTATTGTGTTTATTTTATTGTTAAGGATATCATTAAAATAAGTATTCTCTAAGTATATTTTGTATGATATGATTATCCAAGAAATACTTAATAATTTTGGGATGTAGTATTTTTTCTGTTGATAGCTTAACTGGAGTAGAATAAAAATCATTATTCCAATTATTCCGAGAACTTCAAATGTTGAATCGTTATCATTCTAAAGTTAAAGTTGAATTTGTATTGTTTATAACATACATAATTATGTTATATTATATTAATAATTAATAATTCTTACAATAAGTAAATGGTCAATAAACTGTGAATTTACTGCGTTCATATTAGGCATGATTATATTATTATCAGTGTTATCTTTAACTTTATTGTCTAATAGTATTTCAGTAATATTCTGCAATGGACACTTAGCACGATTCATTAAAATTTATATATTAATGAATAAATATTGAATTATTAATTAAGGCATAATTAATTAAATAATAATAAATATAATTACGAAAATTCAACAATAAATTTAATATTACGTATAGTAAATAAAATACAATAAATACAATTAATACTATAATATACTACAAAATAAATCAAATAAGATTAAACACGATAAAATAAGATTAAATATATTATTACTTAAAAAGAGTATATTATATCGTAATATATTTCAATTATTTAATTAAGATTTACTATATCTAAAGAAATATTCTGCCAATCTGTTTCTGGTTTAAACGAAACACAACTTTCACTATTTTGACTTACAATTTTATATTTGAGTTCTATAAGATATCTACCTTTATCTAAACTAATTGGGAAATATCCTAATGCTTTAAAATATAATGTAGAACTATAAACCATCATTGATCTTTTCTGAAATTATTAATATGTTATATTTACTTCAATTAAGTTATCTAAGAATATAGCTACAGACATTTTTTTATTGTTTAATGGAAGTACAACATTATATATAAATAAATGTAATTGAGAAGATTCGATTTCTAAAGTTTTGGTCATCGTTGGGAATGCTGTCCAACTACCGTCACAATTTAATTTGAATGGTTTTGTTTCAGAAATCTTACTGAATTTGGTCCAGTCTATAATTAGTAAGTAAGTAAAGTAAGTAAAATTTGTTATTGTTAATTATGTTTATTATAAGTAAATTAAATGCGTTTTTATAAAAGATGAACGACTTTATACCTGGGAGTTGTAAAAGCATTAATGATTGTGATTCCCAGTCATTCCCTCTTGGATTGGCTTTTGAAGGGTATGGAGTTCTATATTTCACTTTTACTGTATATTCTACATCAGCTTTAAATTCATATACAAAAGCATTATGGATTCCCCAATACATCGAGTCGCCAGCGATAGAACGTGATTCCTTTATAAATTTTATATTTAATGTTTAATATTTTAACTTACACTTATTGGTGTAGTATTAATATCAACTCTTGTTACAATATGGGATTGCATTCCAGGTAATGAAAGATTGTACATAATTAATACTTTACATGTTTTCTCTAAAGTTTTAGTTTCGACTAATGATTGGAAGTCAGCCCAAGTATTATCATTAAATAGTTGGAAATCACTTGTATTAATAATTTTCTTCAAATAAAGATCTTTATGTGGTATTAAGACAACTCCTGTAGATATACTTTCATCGTCTTGATGCTCAACATCAATTGAGAATTTAGTAGAAGTTTTATATTGAGTGGCTACTTTATGAGTTCCGTACTCTAATTGAGAAACAAATCCAGTTGTTGTTGCAGGATGATCGAGGTAACCTTGAATAGTTCTTGAACTAATTTGAGGAGTGTCGTCCATTACAAGTCTTGTGGCTAATCTCCATTTTGTTGCAAATCCATTAATCATAGAGTAAGTAATAGCAAATAAATCGTATTTTGATTTAAAATCAACTGCACCACTTTTGTAATCAAGCCATCCTTCGTTTGGTTTAATAAATTCTTTTTTATATAAAGTATAGTAAGTTGATGCTCGTTTTAAAGGATCTCTTGGTGGGCTATCATCCTATTAGAATATTAGAATTAGTGTTTGTTATATATGTAAATTATATGAATATTGTCATTATTAATTATATTTACAGTGATACTAGTATCCTTTGCGTCTGAAACTAATCTTTCGAATTCTGTATTTCCTGTTGGTTTTATCTTTTTAATTGCTCCTACTTCTGTTCTATCAATTGGATCTCCGGCATCAGCAGTTTCTCCTCCATATTGTGTTGTTAAATCGTTAATTTTTCTAAATTGAGGTTTGTTATCAATCTAAAATAAGTATAATTTAATATTATCAATAAAGTAAAGTAAAAGTATTTTATATGTTGATAATAAATTAAAGATATTATAGTCTCCTTACTGTAATATTCATTCCTTCTAAAATAATAGTCCATGCATCGTTTTTAAAATATGATATTCCGTTTACAGCACAAATTCTGCTTTCACCTTCTTCACCTGGACATGAAATATAATTAAGTATTTCAAATGGAATATTAGTAACATCAGTAGTAATAGGTGAAAATGATCCATAATTAACAGCAGCTCTTTAATATAAATGATTAATATAAATGATTAATATAAATTATTGATTATAAAGAATATATATGTTTATATTGTTTATATGTTTATGTTATATTTGTTAAATTTGTTTACCTTATTATTTCGCACATATCAGCATGATCAGGTAAATTATAATCAACAGGCTCTCCAACTTCATTTACTAATGTTGTTATTCCGAAATTTTTCTTTAAGGGAGTAAACCAATCATAACTTGCTTCAAATGAGCATGATGTATCCCATTGTGCTTCTAGTCTTTTATTCTTTTGTTCAACAGATTCTATTATTCCACTTGGTGGTTTTATAATTCTGAACAGAAGTAAAATATTATTATGAATAATTTATGTATAATTACCTTAAACAATCTAAAATTCCATTATCTTCTAAATCTTGTTTTAATTCTAGTATTAAGAGTTCTTCATCACAAACAGCATCTGATGAAACTATAGAGAAGTTAAAAATGAGAAATATTATCTGAAATAAAACAATAATTTGCTTCATTATTAGAATTTATAATTAATGAATAATATTAATAATAAAAATAATATTAATAATTTAATAATTATTACATAAATAATAACTATTAAATAGCATTTTTTACAATTTACTTCGAATTTAACAGAAAAAATGATCTAATTAAAATAAAATAAAATAATACAAATCATAATTCCATTGACCTATTAATCTTATCCTTTTCCTCTTCCTTTTTAAATTTGTAATAATCTCCAATATTTATTACTCTCATCTGTTCTGTAGTTCCATTATTTGATTCTTGGAGTCCAGACAAATAAATAAACGAAGCTTTCTTATTTATTATTTGATTATTTAACAAAAAGTCATTTGCAAAATTTATTATTTTTTCATTATTAGAAACATCTTTATATAATATAGGATAAGTTCCTCTAATAATACAGTTTAATTTTGCAATAGTTTCATTAGTTGTAATATTTATTATAGGACAATAAGGTCTATTAAGTATTACTAATATATTCTTACCTAAATTTGGCGACATACTTACTAGCACTTCCTCTAGGAGACACACAAACAATAACAGGTGATTGTAAATTAAAAGAAGTCTTCACAGTGCTAAGTAATAATAATAAATTTATATGATAAACATTGAAATATACCTACTTGCTATTGCCTCCAAAACCTTCATTGGTTTCTTTGTTTTGTTTAGTATTTCATAAAACATACTTGAATAATCTACTCGTTTTTCACTAGAAGAACATATTTCATCTATTATGGTTATTTACATATTTTATTTACTTATAGTTTCAATTACTTCGAAAGGATATATTCCTAAGACTATCTCTAAATTTAATAATATACTGTCAATTCCTTGTAATATAGTATTATAAATATCTGATATTTCTGCTCTTATAGGATTTGGTAGTGTCCTCATAGTATCAAGAAATATTCCTGCGATTATAATTGGAATTCCTATATTTTTTATACAATTATATGTATTTATATATAATTATTAGTTTAAAAATATTAAATCCTTACCTAAACTATTACATTTACTTGTAATAGACTTTTGATAGAAACATATTTTAGATAATGATTCATTAAATTTAAAAATCATTCTATAAAAATAAATAGCGTCAGCATATTCAGCGTAAGAGTCGATATCGTAAGATGCCATATTATCGATTCTTATAATAACACCTATATTTGCATTTCTCTTTTCGATCATTTCTTTGATTTTCCTAAAGGAGTTCGAAAATTATTTAGAATGTTATATATAGTTTATTTACTTTATTTCGTAAACAGGATCTTTAATTATTGAAATTACAATAAACTCTACTTTGAGTTTGACAGCAATGTCAAGTTGATCAAATAGTTTCTTTTCGTCTTCTTCTACTAGTTTATCTTTAAAGATTTCCTTTCCTTCACTAAAAATTAATAAGAAATTAAGAAATAAGAAATAAAGATAAATAAAGATTTAATAGTATAAAATTATTGATATAAATGTAATATTACAATGAAATCATGTTTCCTTTTATTATTTTGCCTGGATTTAAAGCAATGCATTTTAAATACGATTCTGAAATTTCACTAATTTTAAAACTTATATCTCCAAAGTTAATATGAATAATGTCTGTATCACTGAAATTATTAAATATAAGTTGAGGTTCGATTGAAATTATGGTATAATCAACAGTAGGAATATCTTCACTTATTTGAACATTCATATTATGAATTTTTTCTTTTATCTCATCTATGTCATTAGTAATATAGAGAACAGAGTTTTGTGTAAAATTAATTTCTTTTTCGTTATTAAGTATCTTGCTGATGTATACATGATAGTAACTTAGTGTATACATAATTGGGATGATTTGCTTATTCTTCTTTGCAAAACTACGTATTTTGCTTATCATTTCTTGCTTTACTGTATCGTCTACTTCGCTATAAATCTCTATACAATCAACTCCGTAGTTTAATAATTTAGCTATTTTATCAGTGTTATTCCAGTTTTCGTCTAAGGTGCATATTAATTTAGTTTGTCTTTTGAGTTTTATTCTTTTAATCATGTTATTATAAGTTTCTTCTTCATTTTCTTCAATTATTAAAAGGGGTTCCATAATAAAAATAAATTGAATTGATTATTAAATAAAAGTAAATATTTTCAATTACAATCTATATGAACAATATAATTAAATTATTCCTCATATTATATTACTACATAAACAATTATACTTTATATAATAAAAGCATCAAATTAAAATACGTTTTATATGTTTTAATGCATTTTATAATTTATAATTCTATAGAAACAAGACGTTAAATATGCCTAATCATTATTTATTATTCTATACTTTAAATATTCTTCTATGCAGATTCCATTATATTTTTTCATTTACTCTTTTTCCAATTATTCTAAGTTGTGAATAAACCTTGCCTGGTGGAGCTCCTAAAATTAAAGAGCATATTGCGTTTCTAGCTAATCCGATATTTGTGTATGAACCTAACAGACTTATTTTCGAGTCTGCTACAATAATTCTTGTTCTTGTTGAGTTCTCAATTGCATATTTTGTCTTTCCTTTTTCTCCGCATATTCTTCCAATACATCTGGATAAGTGATCACCGGTTAAATTTTTTACATCTTTTACCTCAAATGTTTCTAAATATAAATCTTCTAATCGTAACATAGCAATTGCATCTTGTAAATCAAAACCAGTAACAAAGGCCTTTAAAAATTCTTCTGACTTTTGTAATGCCGATGGATTTTCTGTTTTATCAGAATTTCTCATTTCAACACATTTAGTCTTAGTGTTCATTTTTACTTCAATTTTCATATGCTCAACTAAAGCTTTAATTATTGTAGGCCAATTTTCTTTTAGGGGTTTTAATCTATTAGTAGGGATCATAACTCGTCTATATTCTAATTTAAAAGTTTTTTTTGAAGATTCATTCATTAGTTGATCAATATCGATATTGTCAATCATTTGGTCTTTCATTTGTTCTCCTGTTTCCATTGTGTCAATAATTATTTCTTCTTCTTTTTCAATTTCTTTTTGCATTTTAGAAATAATATAAAATTATATATTAAATTTTATTAAATTGTGTTTAATATGTTAAGTTAATAACTAAATAGTTAATGTATTATTATAGTTAAATATATTTATTATGATTACGGTAATATAAATGTAATAAAAGTAATATAAATTTAATGTATTTTAATAGGTAATTTATATTATAACTTATACTTAACTTATAATTTATAGTTACATTTCAATTTTTTCTATATTAATTTTAAAGCAACTATCGTAACAACTTTTATATCTTTGGTAATCTTTCTGTTTAAGTTTTTTCGTACAGCATTCCTTACAATACATAATCTAAATATTAATAGGTTAATGAGTAAATGTTAATATAAATATATTAATGAATTAATATGGATATCACTATCATTATATCTTCTTCTACTTACTTTACAAATATTATTATCAAACAAGTTACACTTATATGTCTTATACTTATTAAATCTTTCAAATGAACAATTTGATTGCGATAACAATCCTTTATCTGATGCTTTTGTCATTTTTGAATCTTTTGAATCTTTAAAATCTCTTTCTTTAATTTGGTCTAATAGGCTCTTAGTATCAGATAAATAAAGAAATTTAAGTGTATCTTTAAAGTCACTGCTCATAATAAAATCAAATTCAAGATAAATATAACCTTTAAAATTGAAATATATATCAGCGTCCTTTACTCCGTTTATATTAAATCTTAAACTTTCATAAGATTTTGATATAGAAATTGTATAGACTGTTTTGCTACGTGCTTTTTTGTAATTATATGACGCTTTGTATAAATTTGCACCTCTTGATCCTGATAAAGACATAACTTTAAGTTGGAAAAAATCAGTTAGCTTTACTAATTCAAATATGATTGATTTCTTTTTGCCATAATTTGTAGTTAATATAAAGAAAAAGCGTTTATTTGTTAGGTATTCAAAATCAACATCGAAGTTTATATAGCAGTCACTTATTACACTAAATCCTGTTTTGAAGATGTAATAATCGCCTTTCTTTAGTTTTAATTTTCGTGAGAAGTATGTAGTAAGATTCGTTTGTTTGAGTTGGGTTGCATCGTCAAATGTTTTGTCTATTAGTAATTAGTAAGTAATTGTATAAGGTTTATATTTATTAATGTTAAATTACCTTTGCTTGAAGTTTCAATCGATTTAAAATACTTTACTTCTTCTTTAGGTTTTGTTGGTGGTACCGTCCTTGATAGACCAATTATAACCATATTTCTAAAGTTACTTTCTGTACTGTTATTATTAAATGCTAAATAACCACTGTATCTCTAAATATTTAAAATTTATTAATTATTTAAAGTATTATTATTTACAAAATCACTCTCTTTTAGATTTACTATATTCTTTTTCTTTTTCTTACTTTCGAAAAAATCATAATAAGAATTTTCGCTTGAGTTAATAAACTTAAACATTTTTTCAAAATCTATATCTTTAAATTGATCAAGGAATTCATCTATTTTCTTTGGAAGAGGTAGAAAATCCTTTTTTAACTTGATGTATAAATAAGAATCTTCAATTCGTACACTAAAATAAAGGTTCTTAACGAAAGTCTTCATAGAACTTTCTTTATCCTTTTCAGACTCTAAGTTAACACTGATTATCATAGTATCGTCATCTATAGTCTTTTTCCATAGTTCCAATTTCTATATAATTTTATAAATAATATGTAAATAAATATGTTAGAATATTATATACCTTCCATGTTATTTTTAGATAATAAAACAAGAATCTATTCACAAACTTTATAATTATTATATTTTCAACATTTAACGTATTATGCTTGTAAGTTAATATCATTTTCAACAAGAAATTATCAATATAAAAGTTATTGATTATATTAAACTTTTGGCAGACCTTATCTAAACTATTCTTACCAGCTACTTCTATATAGAACGGCTTTAATAATGTGTTTGTAATTTTAATATTTTGTAATTTAATATACAACTTTACGAAAAACTTAGACATTTCATCTTTACTATTTTCGTACAAATCATCAAAATTACTTTTTATTGTTTCGATTATCCTTTTTACATCAGTTATTGAAAATAAACTTGCTTCTATAAAAGATTTATTAATCTTTTCAAAGTAGGTTTTCAATTTTAATATATTTCTTAAATTTTTAGAATCATTTACTATTTCCGCTAGTTTTTGTATCTTCTTAAGAGTATCAAGCTTATATTTATCATTTAGTGAATCTACAAATTTATAAGAATTATCAATAAGTAACTTGTCTAAGTCTAATAATAACTCATTAAGACTTTTCATTCTGAGATCAATCTCCCGTGTGTCAAAAGTTTGCAAATAGTTAATAAACTTACTTACTGTATCGTAGTAATTTTGTGCGACGACTTGGTTAGTTATATAATGAGTTATATTAGTTATATTTTTATGCAATTCAAATGTTTTCTTCTTGTCTAAACCTGATAACAATTTTTTATTCTCTTTTGATTCTAAGTCAAAATATAAAAGAAGTTTTTGTAGTTTATCACGTAGTATTGTAAATGTGTTATATTTATTTAAGTCGTAACTAATTAATTCTTTAAATCCTTTATGGTCTAATGATAGGTTTATATTCTCTTTATGTTTTTGTATGTTGTTTATTATTGTTTGTGTTTTTTCAAACATTTCTAGATTGTTACTTGATTGAACTTTTTCTAAATTAGTACTCTGTAGTCTTGTTAAGAAGAAATTATAGTTGTATACAAAACTAGTTTTGCCGTCTTTAGTTATTGTTTCAGGCTCTACGTGGATTTCGTTACGGAATATTCTTAGTTGTTTTATTGAAAATATGCAGAAATTTAATGATGAGCCTTCAACTCTACTGTTTAATGGATATAAACTTATAGTCATTGTATTTGTTTTAACATATAGTTTACGTATTTCTGAATGGAAATTTTCTATTGAGTCTTTGCTATACTCTTTTGAAAAGCAATTACTTTGTTCTTTATCATAACAGAATTTAATAGAGAATGAGTAGGGAACTTTAACCCAGTCAATTAAAATTGTTTTGACCACCATTACTCTATCAAATAGTATTTTGATTTCAACAACAGGGCAACTTCCTTTTTTGTAAAGTTTCGAACTCCAATAATCTAAAGAGGATGTAAAGATATTGTTGATTTTGTATGTATCCATCATTGTTGAATTAGTACTAATATTTACTAAAGAAAGGTTAATAATATGTTATTATATTAGTTTATTATATTTATACGTATATCCTTTGAGTAATCTAATTCTTCATTCTCGATTGATAAAAATGATACTTTATTTTTAGAAGTGTCAAGTTCTTTAGGAATGTAAAAGTATTTTTGTGTACCACCAATTCGAAATTTATGTCCAATTTCATCTGTATTATCATAATCAAAGGAACAACTTTTTACATAATACATCATACAGTAGTAACACTCTTCTAATCCCAGAATATTTAAACTTTTGTCATCTGTTTCTAATTCCTTCAAACAATAATGTTTAATCTGACCATTGTTCATATATATCTTCCTAATAAGGTATGGATTATTATCATTTGAATATATTGTAGCTCTTGTCATTAATACAGATAATGGTGTATCAATTTCATTATACATCAAAAGTTTAATATATTTAATAGGATTGTTAAAATCGATACCTAAATGTTAGATTTTAATATATACTTATAGTAGAGCTTGCAATAATCATCTTAGGTAGTTTACCATTTTTTGTAAACTTTGTAAAGTAACTTGTGTAGCTTACTTCATTTAATGGAATCCAGTTAAATAAATTTTTACTTCCGAATACATAAAGCTTAGTCGGAGGATACGAAAATTCTAATTGAAGTGAATAAATTAAACTAAAGTAAAGTAAAGAAATTTAGGATTATCATGAGCTATATACCTTTCAACATTTAGTTCTAAAATTAAGTCTATTTGTTTATTAGTACATGCTTTGCATAATTGAATTGATTTCCAGTAATCAGTCCCGTTAACTATATTAAATGGAGGAAACTCCCGAGCATTATAACTATATTGTGTTTTTACAGACTTAATTGGTATAATTTTAGAAGATTGAATCATATAAAGTAGATTAGCAATATTAACTAAAATTACAAGAACATTTTTCATTATTTTAATTATAATTAATAATATAAGACAATATTTAATTATTATTTAATTTAATTTTGTATTATTGCAATTAATATATTAATAAAATTGGTTATAACTATATAAATTATTTACATTATTTAAATATTATTAACTATCCAATGTATTAAATAAACAAATTCTATTCTATATTATATTTATTAAACATTTTAAACTAATTTAAACTTTAGTCACATATCTAAAACCATTATGCTTTGTTTTTTCTAATTTCATTTCTTTTGCTTTATGTTTCATAATTTTCTTTTCATCATTATATTCATTACTATACTTACTATCCTTATTATTTTTGTTCCTTATATTCTTTTCTACAAGTAATTTGTTTTCTAATTCCATTAAACTTACATAAGCTTTTTCAGTTTTTATTTTATTTACCGAACTTAATGCCGTCGAAATTGGACTATTATTTCCATTACTTTTATTGGCTCCATCAATAATTCCATTATTACTTTTCAACTTCATCAATTTCGGAATCTTATAATTATATATACTTCTCTTTTTATTAGTAAGAAAATCACAACTCTTATTTCGTTGTAAATTAAAATCAATATGCTTTGATCTATCAATACTATGTTTTGTTGTATTGTTATTATTTAACATCGGCAATACTAATTTACTACTGTTAGGATTATTAGTATTACCAATATTACTATTGTTAATATGGTTTATATTGCTAGTATATTTTTGATTACCCTTATTATTGTTACTATTAATGTTATTACTGATTTTAAATACATTCTCACTAGGTAAGAAGTCAACTACATTAAAATCATTTAATTTTATATAATCATCAAAGCATATATTATTTTTAAATAGTTGTTCATTGTTAATATTATCATTTATAATTCCACCTAGAAGGTTCTCAGTTTCAGAAATTACTTTTTTCCTTCGTACGTTATAGTTTAGTTCTTCTTTTAGCATTTTATTATTAAAATTTCTGTATTCATCTTCGTTCATTTCATTTTCAAACAAGTTGTCTAAGCTTTTATTGTTGATATTAATTTTGTTAAATTCCATCTTATCAAGAGAAACAAGATTATTGGTGGATGTAATACTTTCTTTAATAATAGCTAAGGCTTTGTCTGCTTTATCGGTTAATTGAATTTCATTTTTGGCTTCATTAATAGGATTATGTTCATTCTTATTATAAGGATTATGGTCATTGTCATGGTTATGGCTAGGGTTATGGTTATTGTTTACAATATCAAGTTGCTCATTTTTCATTTGTCTAACTTGAAATGAACCCGAGAAATTTGACCCATTTAAGTTATCATATTTATCCAATCTCTCTATATTATCAATATTATCAAATTTGTTAACAATCTCAGCACTTAAATTTGAAGAATTTAAAAGGAGATCATTACTTTTAGTTAATTCCTTTAATTCTTTATAATCTTTGTAATCTTTATAATTATTTTTAAAATTAAATCCCTTTACTGTGTTATACATTTGAGTTATTTTCACTGGAGTCTTTTTTGGTTTATCTTTATAAACAGTCATCTGTTTTAAACTATTTATAAACTGAACTGGAGTTTCATTCCATAAGTCATTAAATGTGTTTAACAACGAACTTCTAATATCCTTTATCTTTTGTATTAAATGTTCTGTTTTCTTCTTGATAACATTATTTGTCATCTCTTCAACATCAGGCTCTTCTACGTATAATTTTTTAAACAATTCTCTCTTTAATGAAAATATAGTTCCTGTTATTGAAATACATTCCAAGCTATATAAGTAATTATCATCGCATACTCCTTCCTCAATTCCAATTACATCCATATCAGTAGCGGTATAAATAGTTATCAACCGTTTTTCTTTAGAGAACTTGTCAAATTTATATCTTTTTAGTCCAGTCTTTAAATCTTTTTTTAATCTTTCAAGTTCCATTTCTTGGTTATAAAACTTAAGTATCTTCTCTAATTCATTTAAATTTCTTCTCATTGTTACTCTAAATTGTCCCTTTTCAATAAAGTAGACATTATCAGAAGGCAAATTTTCATCAAAGACTCGATGACCTATAGGACAATTATGCTCAATGATAAAATCACAATAAGATCTTAAAGCAGGGAATGTAACTGTTGAAAATACCTCAATTTTCGATAAACGACTTAGATAAACCCTCTTATTTTTTAAATCTGTTTCTTTTACCATTCGACAATAATTATTCTTCAGTATAATCGAAACATGTGTATCTTCTAAAGTAATCGCGGTTGCAAGTCTTTCTTCCGAAATATTATCAATACTGGTATATCCAAACTTATCAAATGAATTTAAATACTTTTCAACCTCAAAATAGTAAAGTGTTGCCTGAATAATAGGATTTGACTCTGTCTCGTCGAAATAATCCTCTTCCTCTTTTTTACTTACTAAATATTCAGTAAAGTTAAAAATGTCTAAATAGTCCTGAACTGTAACTGATGGCGCATCTTTGTAGTAATCTGCCTCTAAGGAACTATTACTAACTTTATTAGTATTTTTATTATCTTTACTATATTCTTTATTATTATCTTTATGTCTTTTAAGGAATAAGCCTATTTCTAATTTTATATTCTCTATTTCGGATAGGCTATTAACACTACGTAAATAACTACTATTTTTCCGTTCACTAAATGCTTTGCTAGTCATCTCAACTTCTAGTAAAAATTCTTCGTCTTTAGTTAAAGGCTCTACTATTCGACTGAGTTCTCTCATATAATCACTAAGTTTATACTCAGTAAAGGTTAATAAATGCTTATTCTTCAATAAGCATTGGGTTAGTATTTGCTTTTCATCACTTTTTATTAGTGTGTTTAAGTACTTGAAGTAGTCCTTTAATTTAATCTTTACTTTTTTATCTTTTGGGATAAGAAAACCTATTAGTCCTTTAAGTAATACATAAAAGTAATTAGTTTTATCGCCGTACTTATATAGTATCCTATTTTGAGGAATGAACTGATATAATTGTATTTGAGATAAATCATCACTGATTTTTACAATGTCTTCGCTGTTTTTGAAGTTAATACCAAAATATGTTGAGTTGGCTATTACAAAATTCTTTAGAAATTCCTTTTCGAAATTTGATTTGAAGCTTTTATTTAAAATGTCAATGAATAACTATAAATATAAGTAATGATTATAGAAAGTATTATAGTTTGTTTTATAGTTTGTTATTAAATTAGTTTATATTTACATAAATAATCGAATCACTCTGTGAACAAATTTGGATTGCTTGTATTTCTTTATCGTTATTAATTACGTTATTTTTTATCGTGTTAATGAATAAATCTATTTCTGCTTTATATTGTGTTTTAGACATAAATGCTGAATATTTTCTTTGTATGTTTGATCTTTTAACAATAGTTTTGTTCATCTTTAATAACTTTTAATTTATTATTTATTCTTAATAATATATTATTAAGTTATATAAATAATTAAATAATATAAAGCTAAATAACTAAATAAATATTTCTCTACGTTTAATTAAAACACAACTCAAAGTTTAAACTTATGCAAATGAGTAACAAAATCTAAGTAATCACACATCTCTACTAAAGCTAAACATCTATTTGAAACTTTTTTACATACAAATCAAGAATAAGTGCTTAAAGTTACTATTAAAAATTCTCAAGTTAAAAGACTAAAAAAATAGGTTTAAAATAAATTATTGTCATTATTATTCTCATTCTCCTATACATAATCAAAGAAACAATTCTTTGATAAAATGATAGCTGAGCACTCAATCAAATTATTCAAATTATTAACCTCTATAAAGGATTATTGAAGTAAAAATAATTTATTAGTTAGAAATAATGAATAGATAATTAATGATTTATAAATAATAAATACTAATTTAAAACTATTTTAAGTAAAAATGAAATAATAAATAATATAAGAAAAATGACTTAAAATAATTAATTTAATTTTTCAATATTAATAAACTATTAGCTATAAACTTTGATTATAAGTTTATCTAAACGGTATCTTGCCTTCTCAAGTACATCTAGGTAGAATAGAATCCTTTACTACAGTTCTTGTACATCTCTCTGCTAAACTTTCTTCAGTATCCTCTGCTGCTTCTTCTACAAAATCATTGTCGTAGTCAGGTTCAAAATCTTCGAAGCTTTTCTTGTTTCTGAGCTTAGTTGCAGAAACTGTAATAAGAGAAATGACTCCTAATATTAAAAGAATAAGAAATATAGCACTTTTCATTTATTTTATTTAATAATAATAATGAGAATCATATAAATATTTTAATTTAGAAATAACGTATAGTATTTCAGTAAATTTTAATTAATTTTAATTTAAATTGTAGAAAAATTTATTAATACTTAATTAAGTTTATTATATGAACAATAAATAACTTATTAAATTAACATTTATTTATATTTAAAACAAGAATTTATATTTAAGTACACAATTATTTTTATATTTACTTCTAATATTGCTTTATTTCATTGATTTATTTAATAAATAATATATTATATACAATTAAAAGAAGTGAGAAATCACAATTAAATACATCAATTATTTTGATTTTAATAATCATAAGTATAATTTAATAACTAATAAATATTATGTTTATAACAGCACAGCTACTTTTGATGTCTCATTACATAAAATTGAAGAGCATCTACTAAAGCTCCTGCTCTACCATCTAATGCATAAATAAATTCCATATCAGTCACAGATGACTTTGTTCCAATTTGTCTTCCTACCATAACATTTCTTTCATAAGTTGTTATAAATTGTATTCCTTGAATATAACCTGATACCCATATATTTATAGTTTTTAATTGTTCTCCTTCTTGTGTAGCTAGTCTAAATTTTGTAAGGGTCCCGGTGTTTCCTCCAACCTTCTGTTCATCTATTTCTTTCTTTAATTCATCATCATACATAACAATTTGAATACTGTCTAGGGAATCACCACCATAAACATTAAATCCCAGAAATTTTAATGTTTGCCAATAATTTAATTGATCATCAGTTGGGGGTTTACATTGATGACCTCCGTTTCCACCGACACGTTCAGTTAGAATACTAGTTCGTTGAGGTAAGCTTGCTGGAGAAATTTCTTCGTATCTATATAATATTATAAGATTATATTCAATTGGTAAAATATTTACTTTTTATCCATGTTTTAATATAATAGAAATATAAATTTGTGTTATAATTTAATTATAAATATAAATTACTACTTATACTCTTAGAATATTTTAATATGTTGAATATAAATATAAATATTTACAAAAATTAATCAAGTTATTAATAGGTAGAAGAATTATCAAATACTCAATATATATAATTTTAAACTGCGATAGGACCATTTAATTCACCATTTTCACTTTGTGCTTTAAAGTATTGTGATTTTATATTTCGATCTGTTGAATCATCACTATCTTTATCTTGAGTAACTATATCATTTGCCCAATTTTTTGTATTTTCTGTTTCTTTAAAGCTTGATTTTATTTCTTCTTTCTTTAGGTTATTTTTCTTATTATTAACCTTTAATTTATCCTTATTTATAACTTTGTCTTTAAAAACATTTTTTAATTCACTTTGATTAGATTTAACTTTTGTAATTCCATCGTTAATTTTAAGAATATCTGCTAAGATCTTTTTATCGAATCCACTCTTTTTAAAGAGGTCTATCTTGTTATTGATATTATTTTTATTAAGATTGAAGGTAGAATTATTTTCTAATTGGATTTTACTTCCCTTTGCAAGTGAATCAATAGAATTAAGAGAATCATTTGTAGTTATGTTATTACTATTTTGGTTGATTAATTTAGGCAATTCTTTTTGATGATGATTTACTTTATTAACTTTGTTTACTTTATTATTTAAACTGTTTCTTTGTCCTATCTTTTGTTGATTTTGTTGAATTTGTTGTTGAATTTGTTGTTTAAATTTATGATTATTTTCTAATTTATGATTATCATTTTTAACTAAACTGTTTTTATCATCCTTAGTTATGTTTACTTTATCAGAACTATTTTTAATCTTCTCTTCATTGTTTTTAATTTTCTGTTTAAAAGCTATAAAAATATTAATATAAGTAATTATAAATAATTATAAATATATTATTAATTATAAGATATAAATACTTAAACTACTTACACATTCCTCCTCCTTTCATTGCCATAGCTACAGTCCCACCTTGCAATTTATGAACTTGAGAATTTGCAAAAATACTACTACCAACATTTACTAAATTACTCTTTTCATCATAACTTCCGTTTAATTTTCTTATTGTTCTTAATTCTTTAATTGCCATATCTGCATCCTGGAGTTTACCTTCAAGTCTTTGTAATACTCTACTTGGTGTTCCTTTATCTTCTCGAATAGTATTGTAGTTAATATTAACTTTATTTGAAGGAGCTTGTATTCTTTTATATATTTCTGATACTTGTTGTTGAACATTAGCAGGAAAGTTAACACCTTTTTGGGAATCGTTTCCTGTGCCTTGTAAATTAGACATCATATTTGCTTTGAAATAAGCCATAGGGTTTCTAGGAATATAAATGGGTGCACCTGTCATAGCCCAGGTTGATGATGATTTTTCTTTTAGTCTTTCTTTTTCAGCCATTTCGTCCTCTAAATCTTTAAGTTGACTGTTCATCTAAATATTTAATGATTATATTGTTAATGTTTATGTATATGTATTTATATTTCTTTGTATTGTTTTATTTTTATTTCTTAATGTTTTTATTTATTTTATTATGTTTACATCGTGTAAGATTTCCATTTTAACCTCATCGAGGTCTTCTATTGTTAATTTATTTGATCTTGCTGGAACTACTTTAATATTAATGTCTTTTTCTTCAGGCTCTTGTGATTTAATACTGAATATAAGTATTAAAATTATAAAGAGTTTAAATTTAAACTTCATTATTGTAAATTTAGTAAATTCAAAATTTAACTATAATAATTCATTAATTCATAATATTACTATGTAAACTTGATTAAATAATTACTTATTTAATAATTATTTTCTTAAAATCTGCAATAATTAAATTATTAATTTAGTAATTATCAATACTATTATTTTAATGCAAGGAGCAACAACAACAATTAAAAAGTTTCAATTTTTCGATGTTGAACAAGATAAACTTAACGAATTAAACAACAGTGAAATAACTAACTTTGAAAACGTGTCACCGAATCAAATGTACGCTTACAATCAAATAGTCTTTTTATCCGGTAAAGTAAAAACAATAGTAGATCATTCTTTACGAAATGAAAACTTAATATTAAAAGTTAGAAACAATCAAATACTTGATCAATACCAAATATTCAATAAAATGTTACAATACTTTGTTTTTCAATCTTATAATAATAAACATTATTTTATTACTGTTGGTGGAGATTTAGACTTAGTAAAAGGAATATTTGTTAACTCTATAAAAATATTTGAAGTTGCTAAATTACTTGATCCTAATTATAAAGCCCAGAATAAAAATATTGATAACTTATTAGTAAAACAAATATTTTTGCTAAGAAATGTAAATAATGAACAGATTATTACTGGAAAGGACTTTCCTAATGACGTTGAAAGTATTTCAAATATAATCAGTTTTGCTGTTAGTAAGGACTTTTCCCATTGCGCTTTAGGTTTGGATAGAGGGCAAGTTATTGTTATACAGGTAATTATAGTTATCATACTCTTGTTATGTTGTTTTCTAATGTCCTTATATCATTCTTATTACATTCTTATATTCATTATTTATTTAATTATCAATAGGGAACCCCAAATCTTATTGACTCTACAGACAAAAATATCAAAGCTAAATATATTGCTCCAATTGATACGGAACTACATATAACAAATTTAGCCTTTACCAAAATATTTAATATAAAAGATGAAATATTAGTATTGTACGCAACAACAACTAGATCAACATATTTTTATAAGGTCAACAGCAAGGAAGAAGATTACTTCCAAGAATTGAACGTAGATTCAGGTGCATACTCCGGATGTATCGCTGTCGATGAAGATAAATTAGTAATAGCACCCAGTGTTGATACTCACGTTATGGAATATGTAAATTTGGAAAGAGGACCTTTATGGTTCTTTGACGGTAAAAAGCAGGTAAAATACATACTACTAACTTATAATAATATAATAAACTTCAATAACTATATATAACTTGTATTTATTATACCAATTTAGTTTATGTTATACTTCAAAAACTATTTAGCCTTTTCCATTTACGAAGATAAATCGGCCATACTTGCTATATTCGACAGAGTCAACAAATTCTTTGGTTATTATTATACTTACTCAAAAATTAGCTGTATATGCCACGATGACGATTTTATATACGCTTTTATTGAAACTGAAAACAATGTAAGACAAATAGTAAGACTAAAAGAAAAAGACAACAAATACAAATTTGAAATCTTTTACAGAAGATCATTTTTCGAAAATGCTTATGAATACGCGAAAAACCTAAACTATGATAAGAAAAAGATATGTGAGATTTCAAAAAGACACGGGGACCACCTGTGTCAAAAAGGAGATTACGCCAAAGCAATAGAGCAATATATTTTAACTATAAACTACTTAGACCCTTCATATGTTATTCAAAAGTTTTTAGATGGTTCCAAGCTTGACTTTTTGATTCAGTATTTGGAATGTTTACATAAAGATGGTAAGAAAATAGGGATTAATAATTACTTTTAAATAACCATTTAGACCAATTTAAAAGTAGAGATCCTGATGAAATGAAAGATTACACTGCTTTACTTCTTAATTGTTATATTAAGCAAAAGAAGATTACTGAGTTAAGAGACTTTGTTGAAAAGAAAAATGTATCGACATCATTACTAGATGTTGAAACAGCAATTGAAGTTTGCAAAGATACTAATCAGATTAATCTTGCATTGTCTATTGCAGAAAAAGCAAAAATGGTTGATTACTATATTGAACTTTTGATTGAGTTTAAAAGTAAATAATATAGTTAATTTATTTTTATTAATTTTTCTTAGAATCTTACGAGCAAGCTTTAGAATACCTAGAAAAAATTCCAGAAATCGATAAAAGATTTCAGTTATCAATGAAATACGGATCAAAATTCTTAACAGAATGCCCTACAAAAATGGTTAAATTTTTAAAAAACTTCATCTCTCAAATAATAGGTTTAAAAAAGAATGGCAACGATCCTAACATCAAATACGAAAATCTAATCAAGCTATTCTTAAATCAAGAAACACTACTTGAAGACCTTCTAGACTACATAATAAACAACGATGAATTATGCGACTCCTCAATTATCCACAGACGAATTGAACTTTATCTTGACAGAATGAGTGCTAATTCAAACAACACTGAAAAAAAATACTTAACAACAGACAACATAATTCAGCTAATAAAAAATAAAAAATTCCAAAGCAAAATTGACAAAAATTATGTATTAATGTTGTTTAAGATGTATAACTTTACACATGGAATAATAACTTTAAGTGAGATATTAGAATTAAGACAAGAGTTACTTTCGATCTATATGGATAATCAAGAGTTTGAAAAGATTATTAATATTTGTGAGAACTTCGGAAGAGTTGTAAGTATTTATAACTTATTATTTTCTCAATAATTTGATATATATTTTTCCATACAAAACATTAATATCTTCATTAACCAACAAAACCTACATAACATAACATTTATATAACCCATTAACAGGATAACAATTTTTGGGTACAAGCTCTTAACTACTTTATCAACGTCGAAGGGGAGAAAGTCGAAGAGTACATCAAAATAATTCTCAATAAAATAGGAGAAAACGAATTACTAAGTCCTATACTCGTTTTAGAAATACTTCGTAAGAAGAATAATATGAAATACGAAACGGTTAAAAATTTCATTATTTCAGCTTTAAGCAAGGAAAAGAAAAATTTAGATATAGATAAAAAAGAATTCGAAGCAAATTATAACAAATTAGAGAAAATAAACAATGAAATAAGTGAAATAAAAACGAAAGCAAGAGTGTTTAATATGACTAAGTGTGGATTTTGCCAACAAACTTTACAGCCTCCTGTTGTATACTTTTTATGTAATGATGCTTTTCATATGCACTGTTTAAATGCTGAGATTAGAGATGATATGAAAGATATAAACTGCCCTAAATGTGTTCAAAGTAATTTTTATACTAAAAGTTAAATGCTTTTATATGTTTTAAACTATCTTTTTAATGCTTTTTAAACTTTTACATAAAATATTTAACCTTTCTATTAGAAAATCACCAAATTCAGCAAAGAATAAGACAGTCAGAAGAGCAAGCAGTGAATCATAATAACTTCTTTATTGAGTTAGGAACTAAACAAAAGAAATTTGATTTTATTGCTAAGTATTTAGGAAAAGGAATATTCAAAATGGATAATTAAACTTAATAAAAGTATTAAACTACACTTAATTGCATTTACTTCCTATTAATTTCATTTAATTGTTATAATTACTATTAATTACTGTTAATTGCTTTTTTAATTGAATTAAATTTTAATTTAATATGTTTTTAATATTTTAATTGAATTACTAATTGAATTATTATAAGTATTTATTTTAACACAATTTATATCATTACTTAATGGAATTAAATAATAATGAAAAGGTCTCCAACCAAAAACAAAAACACATCTTAATCGAAAACTGCGAAGAAGAATTCGGTCCATGGCTCAATTTAGAATACTCACATATAATCTTTATTCTCGAAGGTCTTTATAAACAGAGTAATATCGACTATAATTTAATATTTACCAGTTTTAATTTCCCAAATAATGAAACAAAGGACAAAGAACGTCTAGATAATTTTATTCAAAAAGCAGAATTATTCAGTAAAGATACTAAATTAACATTAACAAATGAAAATTTGAGTACTGTTCTTAAGAACGATTTTAAGTTTGAAAATACTATTATAAACAAAGGAACAATAACAAATTTTGTTTCTGAAGAAAATAAACCTTCATTAAAAAAGAAAATATGTTTATTAGATATGAGAGGCGAGAAGACTTTGTCTCCAGCAGATTTAAACGATTTTGACTTTTTCTTATTTGGAGGGATATTAGGAGATCACCCACCTAGAGATAGGACAAAGCAGCTTAGGGATCAAGGATATGAGATTAGAAATTTAGGTGAGATTCAGTTATCAACTGATACAGCGATTTATTATGTTAAGGAGATTTTAGACGGAGAGAATTTTAAAGACATAAAATACTTACAAGATCCTGAATTTCCATTAAAAATTACATTTGATCCTTCTAATATTTTATTAAATAATTTGTTTAAGTTAACTGCGTTTGAGTTTTTAAAGCATGTAATTGACAATAAAACTTTGTATAAGAATTCACTTAAAGAAGATTTTATTGTTAATATTGAGAATTTAAATAAGAATCTGGATTCATTAAGTAAAGAAAATACTAACGAAATCAATCAAGCAATAAAAAAGATAAATTTAAATAGCTCATTCATTAACAATTTTAACTTCCTATGTAACCATTATAACAATTTGAAAGATATTACACTTGATGAAATTATTAATAACTCGAACGATTTTATTGAAGCAAATCAAATGGAAGGCTTTCGATATATTTTAAACAATAGTTTTTACTCAGTTAAGTATAAAAATAGAAAAATCATCAACTTTCCTTTAATTTGTCCAGGTATGATTGAATTATGGAGTGAATCTAACGAAGACTTAGTATTGTTTAAATAAAAGTAATTTAAATTTAAATTGTTTATCTTAATTTTTTCTTAATTGAGATAAAATATTCCGTTTATAAAATAAAATTTATTAGATTTAAATTAACCATATTTCGTATATTTATAAATTCATATATTTATTTATATTTATTTTATATTAATTTATATTACAAACTGCTTAATGAAAATTCTTATTAAATACTCTCTAAACAATTCTTTAGGGAATTTTAGTAACTTCTCTGTAAAAGTTAATCCTGAAATGATGGTAAAAAGTCTTAAAGATGTTATTAATGAAAGAATCAAATATGTTCAAAGTCAACAAAGACTTACTATAAAAATTGTAGACACTCTGGTAAATTATACTAATACCTTAAAAATATTAATTTCTAATTACAGGTTACAATGACAGATGATTGGCCTCTATCGTTTTTCCATGTTAAAGAAGGATCAACTATCTATGTTGAAAATATTGAAACAGAAGTCGCTTCAATATTAAAGAAACAATTAAGTTCTAGATCAAAATATTTTAAACAGCTTAATTTATTGCCTACTCTGGGAACTATCGTTGAGTCAAAAAATGAAGATAAAGAATCACAGTTGAAAAATAGATGCCAAGGTAGTAAAATTGGCCGTGGGGAACGGGGGGAGTCATTCTCTTCTAATGAAATTATGGAAATAATTGTACAAGCAGTAAAGAATAATGATGTGCAACAAGTGAAAGAATTAATCCATGATGAAGGAGATAAAATTCCGATAAATGTCTTGTGGAATGGTGGGTGGAATATACTTCATAATGCTTGTTATTATGGATTTGAAGAAATTGCTTTTGAATTACTAAAAGCTGGAGCCGATGTTAATATGAAATCAGACAATAATGAATGGGCACCACTCCATCTTGCTGCATATAAAGGACATGCAAATGGTAAGTTAAACTTATTTAATTTATATTTTATTTATCTTATTTATTATTTAATTTTAGTTGTAAGATGCTTATTAACTTACAAACACTTCAACAAGAATACCAGTGAAATAGACGTCAATTTAAACTTAGGTCCAAATGGAACTGCACTACATTGTGCATGTAAAAAAAATCATTTACAAATTGTGTCTTTGTTACTATTACATAAAGCAAACTTTAGGTAATAAACAATTAATATCACAAATTACTAACAATAATCTTAATATAATTATAGACTATTAGACAGTAACGATAATCTTTGCAAAAGTTTAACATCAGATAACAATATTAAAAAACTTATCAAGAAATACGACCAACATCTTAATAAATCTGTTGATATAATAGTACTTCCAAAAGAGGAAGAATTAAGAAATTCACTTATATCGAACTTACATTATAAACCACCACTCCCGTTTAAAGCTACAGGAAATGTAGAGTCTATGGGATCGTTTATTCTCTACTTTAGAGATAGATTTATGGAGTTAGACCCTTCTGTAGGAAGTATTAGAAGATTTAAGACAATTAATGATTATCCTAATAACCCACTGTAAGTTAAAGGAAATTAGACATATATTTTCTTAAATTTACTTACAATTAATTATAATTACTTTAATAATATTGTACTAACTATTTTTAGAGAAGTTATCCCATTAAGAGATATTATCACTTGTAAGAAGATTGAATCATGGTATTCTAGCTCTAATTATCATTACTTTGAGATATTTTATAAGAGAAGG
>Ga0100378_1001333_pt1 | contig 26161 bp, 36 predicted proteins | sample CryGeymeta201502_FD_81535 | JGI IMG/M metagenome (GOLD analysis project Ga0100378, IMG submission 81535) | Groundwater microbial communities from Crystal Geyser aquifers in Utah, USA - Crystal Geyser metaG 2015-02 | ecosystem: Environmental > Aquatic > Deep subsurface > Groundwater | place: USA... | reverse complement strand
TCAAAACTATTAGCAAATTGCCCCCGAATCGCGGTTTTCTATTGAGCGGGTCACCAGGTTCAGGAAAGACCATTTTAGCAAACTGCATCCTATCGCATCTGGCAAATTGCAAAGAGAAAAGAATATCGACATACTCAGTCAATTCATATTAATTTTTAGGGGGTGATGCAGACGACAAACTTCGTCGACTTTTTGAGGCTGCAGATTAAAGTGCTCCTTCGATTGTGTTCATTGACAATTTAGAGGAACTTTGCTCTAAGGAGAATAACAAAAGAATGCAGTCGATGCCATCTTTGACCCTAAGCAACTATATCTCAAAGTTGAAGGAGAAGGAAATATTTTTACTTGGGGCAAGTTCGGCTCCTGAGAAGTTGGACCAACTAACCAGGCCTGGGATGTTCTACAAACAGATCAAGATCAATAACCCCGACGATATCCAAAAAAGATAGATCCTTTAGAAATTACTATAAAGTTATCAACATGATCTGACTTCACATCTGAAGGAAATGACCCTCCTGACTGCAGGATATGTGGCTGTAGATTTTACCAGTCTGATGAAAGAGGCTGCCTTAAAATGTGTTCAAAGAATCACCAGCACAATGGTAGAATAGCAAAAATAAAAACTAATAACAATTGATGATGTGAGAGCTGCTGCCAAGGAGGTCCAACCGGTGTTGAAAAAAGATGGATTTGCTAAAATACCGACAGTCAAATTAGAGGAAGTTGGAGCTCTACATAGTATAAAGTAGGAGTTGACTCAATAAATTATTATGCCTCTTAGGGAGCAAGAAAAATTCAGAAGTATGAACTTCGAGGTTAGTGGAGGAGGTATCTTGCTTTATGGTCCTCCAGGATGTGGAAAGACAATGATTGCCAAAGCAATTGCAAATGAAGCCAACGCGAACTTCATCACAGTCAAAGGTCCATAATTACTAACCAAATACGTGGGAGAAAGTGAATAGGCTGTCAGAAAAGTATTTGAAAGAGCAAGAATGTCAGCACCTTGTATCATCTTTTTTGATGAATTTGATGCCCTAGCACCCAAGAGACAAGATCAAGGAAATCAGGTCACTGAAAGAGTAGTCAATACGCTATTAAATGAGTTGAATGGAGTAGATGACAGAAGAATGGTCTTTGTGATTGCAGCCACAAATAGACCAGATATAATAGATTAAGCTGTGTTAAGGTCAGGTCGTATTGAAAAACATTTGTATGTGCCTCTGCCAAATGTAGCTTAAAGGTTGGAAATTCTTCAAAAAATAACAATGAAGGTCAATAGAGAAGAAGATCTTGAGCTGGAGGATATTGCTAACAGGACTGAAAATTTGTCAGGAGCAGATTTATACTTTTTAGTCAAGAAGAGCATCATTTCTGCCATTTCTCAGAGTCGACCTAAAATCAGTGCTCAGGACATGAAAAACGCCCTTGAGACCTACAAGCAGGACAAGTACAACAAAAAAAACGGGTTAAAGCTGACTCAATTCCAATAATCTGACAGCAGCGATGAGTCAATCAACCTACCAGAAGAAGGTTCCACCTCTATAAAAAAATCAAGAAGTGTAATGGAGGTCAATCAAGTGAGCGGAATAAAAGACAAAAAGAAGAACAGAAAGCATGAGAATTTATTCGAAGGTTTTATGGAATATTTACTGGAGAACAAGAAAAAAAATAAGGCACAAAATTGATTCTAATTTGATTCATATTGACATATTGCCATCACACAAATTACTATTATCATCAGTATGCCTATCTGTCGGCATTCTCCCGCTGATAGTTCAACATATGCGGGCCCATCTTCCATATATTCAAAGCTTCCTTGAAGGCTGTGAACTTCATAACGTTCATTAAAATTTGGGATGGCGTTGTTTCTGACATTCTGCCAGATTGTCCCAGGAAGAAAGTAGCTGGATTCAGATCTTTATAGGATACTTGTGTGGGTGTAAAGATTTTAGTTTTTTCTAGATCTTCAACTGTGATGTATTTTCTGGCCAATTCATGTCCTTTAGAAAAGAAGATAAGACTGATGGGTATTGAGAGTACCAACAGTATCGTCGAATAGAAGCTGTCGGCTGATATTTATTGATTGTAAGTGAACAAATTAAGCACGAAGCCTAAACTATACACCAGAGGAAAGAATGAAGCTATCCGAGTCTACTTAATTTAAATAGTTTACAATGAGCATGCCTAATTTGAAGGAAAGCCGAGGAATTGAGCAGTATTTTATTAGCATTTTCTTTCCTAAAAAATAGCTGATGATCAGTCCTAGACCTGTCAGCAGGGCACCAACAGGAAAAATGCTAGCATAGAAGAAACACATGGCCAGTCTTTGGCAAATCAGACTATAGCGATCTTGTAGGTTGAAATCAAAATTTTAGAAGATGAGGTTCGAGCTGATCTGTGTCTCCAAATTTTATTTACCTGAATATTTTTCTATACTTACCTTAATATTTTATCTTCCTTCGTTTGTATAATTTTATCAGTATGGGTATCTGTACAAACTAAGAAATGATGGGCGAAATAATATTACTCAGCAGAAAAAGGGTGAAAATATTCTTGATTATATCCTCTTCTGTCTCCTCTGTTCTGTAAGACTAAATGATAAATAAAGCAAAAGGAGTCAGCGTTGCATTGAGAAAGAACGATAATATTTTTTTGATTATTTTATTTTAGATCTGAGCAGTTTTAGTATACCTGCCCTCCAAATCGGTTGAATAGTCGATATAGACAGCCAGCACTAAGTTGACCCCGCTGATAATAAGCGAAAAGATAAAGGATAACAGCACATCTGCTGCTTCTTTGTATGTACTCTGATAAATCGTAAGTTTCAACACAGCGAAGAAGGAAATTCCAAGAACGACGATCATGATGATGTTGTTCAAGAAGATAGCAAGGTATCTCATGGTGGAGGTTCTTTCCAAATTTTACCAGATGATTTATCGTGGATCACCTAAACTTTAGATGTGCAGTTGACAGTTGTTGAGATCTAATTTGCTTTTTCCTCTGAGGGTGGCACATACTCTATGGAAGATGTTCTTTTTGTACTCTGCCTAAAATTTTTATTTGTCTTATTTTGTCTTGAATTTTATGAATATTTTGTCAGTCCTCAACTCTTATTCCTTCCCCAATTCGAATAAATTCTTGATAGGGATGAGATCTTTATCTATTTTTTTTATTTTCCTGTCCATCTTCTGATACTTCTTGTCTTTCCCACTCCTGTAGTATGAATTCTTCAAAGCTTCGTACTTGTTCTTCTTGCTGAACAACTTGATCATTTCCTTGATTTTATATGTGTAAATAATTTCATCAATCTCGTACTATCCCAGATACTATCGAAAGTAGGCCTCGCTGATGACCTTGCTGTCGTATCCGCTTACAAAGCTATGGTGGTCGGCTGCCTTTTGGTTGCTGTAGTTGATTTTTTAATGAATTAGGACGTTCCAGTAGAAGAGGAAGGCGACCAGAACGTACAAAAGAATGGTGGTGACTGCACTAAGTACAAGAGAAGTTGTTGTATAGAAAGTAGCAATTCTGGGAAAAGGAATACCGTAGACATAATCGCATTGACTCTAGTCATGACTGCAATTGTCAATAATCGCAACAACACTGTAGATCCCAGGTATAACAATGACGAACAACATCGCCAGGAGCATCATTTTGATGAAAGAGAAATAAAATCCGACAGGTTCGTTGATTTTATAGATACACTTTTCTGTAGCTTACTTGAAGGTAAGTTGATCTTTCACTGGTTCATGACAGCAAGGACACAGTTCGTTGTTTTTTATGCTATCATAACCGAAATTAGTGGCTGTTTGGTGCAAAATGCTCAGATCTATGTTGGGAGGGATTTGGAATCTTTTGAATTAAGATTGACTTATTGATGAAGGTACTTAGCTGGAGATTTAGGAAACATTGATGGGTTAATATTTTTGTTGGAGAAGTTGCTATCTAAACCAGCGATTAGGACTGGTCGGAGATGAACTCATATATTTTACTTATATTAAATACTTATTCTGATGGCCTATAATTATGCTATCGACAAAGATGATACAATCACTCTCGATATATCACTCACATGGAGGTCAATTTAGCCCGGCATAAAGGACAAGTTATAGCCTGTTTGGTCCACTCTTTCAGGCAATGCGAGTGAAAATTATGCATTTTGTTGCATTTTAGCACAATTATTTTTTAACCTTTTTCGTAGGGCATTAGACATATCTTGCATTCATCCTCACCACATATTTCCTACAAATTTGAAAATCTTTAACTTTTAAGAGTTCTTTCAAGTCGGTAGCTGACATATTTCCTTACACAGTAGAGATAGGAGTTTTTGATAAAGTAGTAGGGCAAGACAACTGACAGGAATATCATCAGCAGATAGAACTCGATATACTGGTAGGTGCCCATCAATATAACGAGAAGAATAAAGGTACGGGTGGTTTAAGCGGATCGATCTGCAAAGTGGTAGAAGAAAAGGAACATGAGGCCGATGAAATAAGCAACTTGGAATAGGAAGAATTGGAGTTTGTTTACTATTTTTCTCTTGCGGCTCATGTTGATAGATAACACCTTTATCTCATAGCTCAAAATACGTAATTTGCGTTCATTGTCGGCGTCAAAGGGATCCCTGATGTCCATCTCGTCCACATAAAGAGGTGCTCGTCTCTTGACCTCCTCAGATAGCACTTGAGGAGATATATAGACCAGATGTCTTGTGGCCTCAGCGATGACGTAGTACACTCTATGCACTCTAAGGACGTTCCTGATGTTGGAGTAGTGGATAAGTCTCACAATTTGCACGATCAGCAAAAAGACAAGATAAAGTTAAAGCCGATCCATAATAAGAGGGAATAGCAGAAGGGAAGTTATGGCAATGTTGACGATGGATATATAGTAGAGGATGTTGATGAACAGTTGGCAACTGTGGTAAGCTTTACTGAAGATTTGATCGCTAGCAGGTACTTGTTCCAGATCGTTGATGTAAGTATTGAGCATTTCTTGTGCCGAATGTTATTCTCTCATCTGACCTGTTTATACTCTCTATTTTTATTATTATTTGAATAAGATCGTTTCTGCTTAACGCAGTGAGCTGGCATTATATCCATCCATAACCAATTGTTACCTTCATCTTTTCATTCTTTATTTTTTGAGTATTGGGGATATCCATATGTGAATATTAATAAAATTAACATCATGTTTAATCGACACATCTATGAACGCTACGAGCAAGTGTTGGAAGTCTAGCTCAAAAAAGAAAAAGATTATGCTTTGTTCATCGAGCATAGGAAAAGTAGGACACCTTTTATTCAGAAAGTAGGACCGAAAAGACAGAGTTGTACAAGGCTAGGGTCAGAGATTTTTTGGTTAAGATGGCCAGTAAACCACTAGAGTTAGGTCAGTACATTCCACCGGTCAAGGAAATCAGGAGAGACCTGGATTAGAGTAAAAATTTAGCAAATGCCAAGATGTTCATCAATGGCTTCAAAACCAATAAGTAGCGTTTGCAGGTACTTTCCATCCCAAATAGAACACTATCTAGGATAATCAGATCATTGACTACACACCTGCTGCTTCCAACGCCCTCAATCACGAATATCGAACCCGAGTGGTAGACAAATAAATTCAACCTGGCATGCGATTCCAGGGCAGTCCTTCGCCTAAAAGCAGCAGAATTACAGGTAGCAGGTCGATGGTCAAGTTACCAGGGATCAGTCGGGTGAAGGAAAATCCTGAGGTCAAGATGCACTTCAAGGGGGTCTAAGAGTTAGGAAACAAACTGAGAAGTACAGATGTATTGATGTAGGTATGGAGCAAAGGGACTCTGATCGGATCGGCCTAATAAACAAATTGCAGACTGTATACGGAGGAGGAGAGATCGACCTTTAGCAAACCTCATTGGAAGTTCTCAGATCTTGCAAGCTAAACAAGAGTAAAACAGTAAAATCGCTCAAATCAGTGTCGATGCCTCGCACTATGCATACCGAACGTTCTGGCTGATAATAATTTTTATCCATTCTGTCAATTTCCTTCACTACCGTTATTTCAGTCATTAGCTCTTTAGTCTTCTTTTCGTATAATATAAACTGCAACTAATAAAATGTACCAGGGCAAGCCAAAACTTCGCAAGATCAAGTATACAAACTTCAATAATCCTTCCCTGTAGTTCTGGATACACTCAGCAACTCAGCAGGTATGAGAGGGGTATTCTTCGAGCCCTCTTCTCCTCAACTTGTCAGAGATGAGCTCAAGTATAACGCCACCTTCAAAGACTCCCTCCAGCAAACACTTGAAGAATAATAGCAAAAGCGGCGAGTGATGAGCAGTGCTTCAAAGCAGTTCTACGATTAACCTGTAAGACAGAGTCAATACGGGCAATATGAATCTGTAAGAGTGAAACCTAGAGAAGAAGTACCGGGCAAGGTGACAGAGATACCGATGGTTCCCTACACGAACATAAATTACAACGGCTACCAAAGTACCTTATTTTTTAGTTAGCAATCAAGACCAAGCAAAACCATGGCTTTGATATTATCAAAAATTTCTGATTGTGTTCCCTCTTGATATTCTCATGAATAAATGATAGCTATTTTTTGCATTTGGGATGTTTAATAAACCTGATAAAAGATATTAATGTAGAAGATAGTAGGCCACAAATTGGAAATGGAGTCGTATGTGGTCAAGATGAAGAAGACCTTTCTGAAAGTGTTTGCGATCTATCCGGCACCCAATGATAGCTTTGTCTTGCTTGGTTGCTATAGGTTGGGGCAACATGTGCTTGTTCATCTCGATCGAGAGGGAAGTATACTCTACGAATACAGGTTCAAAGCACTGACAGCTACTTACGGAATGGTCAGGGCAGATGAGGTTATCGTTCCTGAGACCCGAGAGAACAATATTACGCTTATCAATCTAACAACTCATACGACTATGCATGTCCCTTTTAACTTCATGAACTAGTAGAGCGATCAATGTGATCTGTTCACTTTCAGCAAAAGCAAACAAATCTGTCTAGTCGAAAAAGGTATGTACAATGACAATCGGTTCAGATTGAGTTATTTTTCATCACCTCTGACACCCGAATCACAACCAACTGAGGTATTCTAAAGTGATAGTTCGTGGAACCATCAACATTTCACCCAGAAAGGAAACGAAGAATCTATGATTATTTGGTTCAAGGCTAGGCATGATGAGCAGCTTGAGATCAAGACTTTTGAGGTGGTCAACAAAAAGGGAATTTTTAATCACTACACCATTAAAAATCAGATAGGAGCACCTTACAACTACTCTAATGAGTTGCAGACTGCAGTTGTTGCGGTATGGCAGACAGAGCCTTCAATATTTTGTCTGGCAGCTCTGACTGAAAAAACAAATTTAGGCTTCAAGAACAAAGATGGAGTAGTCAACAACAATTTCATCTGGAATGTTCGTGAGAATACTATGCGAGAGGCCAACTTTTACTTTGAGCCCAAACACAATAATTCTCTTGGGGATATTTGTTCTTTTGGAGATTATTCAGTCTTTAGAACCTTCTCTTATCAAAATGGAGTGGCATAAAAATCAACTGTCTATTATGTTGACAACAGGAGTTAAAAAATCATAGCAAGAGATGAATGGGTGTGTAATTACCTCGTCAAACATGAATACCCAGGTTACGATTAGTTGGTGGTCTAAAATTAATATGAAAATTCATAAGTTTCATATTTCAAGATGAAGGTAGTGAGGGTGGCAAAGAGTGAATGAATGATATGTGTAGATATTGTTGAGGATGGGCATAGGGCAGGTAGAAGTGCATGGTGATGGGTTGATAATAAAAAAGGAACTAACCGGAATTGAACCGGTGACCTTAGGACCTGCAATCCCACGCTCTACCACTGAGCTACAGTTCCATAACTGATGTCCTCTATCCCCAACACGTTATCTACTACTTCGGTTAGACATTTCTAGCGTCGGACTGTATCTCCCTCAAAACATCATATTCTTCACCTATCTATAATCATAATAAATATACCAAATAAAGAAGTTAGCACAACACCTCTATTTTAAAATTATTAGCAAAACTAATTTCTTATGGATCGGGTCGATCTGACACATTCTTTGGAGATCAAGGCACCGCATTTCCAGAAAGATGTTATCATTCCACATATCTACGACCTCAAAAATATAAAAATTATCCAACAACATGGCTACAAGGAGTCACCCATCAATAAAGTTTTAGAATTGAAGAAAAGCAAAATTGAAAAAGTCATCAAAAGCATCGTCTATAAGGAAAAAGTGCAAGAGATCCAACCTAAAGCTATGTATAAATCGTTGACATTGAATTTCAAAGGGAAACAAAGGAAAGAGCCTTCCTATAGTCAGGTGATTGATAGTGCCAGGAGTGAACATTTGTTTATGGAAATTGATGAACAAATCGGAGAGATGATCACTTTGGCTGATTAAAATTTTGTGCCTTTTGCAGAAAGGGTCAAAAGTGCTCTTGGGAAGGCTCGGTATCATGGGTAGGATAAAGCTACGGCAAAGAGAAATTAGGATGCAGAATACTATATGAAAGTACTGTGCAAAGGGGCCAACAAGCGGATCAACCCTGAGCAAATGCGACCAGTGTCCGGCCTGCTTGAATAAATAGAGTAGATGCAGAAAAGAGGTCGAGCGAAATCAATCAATCGAGCAAAATCAGCCAGCATCTCCAGAGTCAGAACCTCAGTCCAGCATTCATCGAATCTCTACAGATCCAAAATGCCCAACAAGAGCTCATCAAATCTCAAGCATAAAAACAATCTTTAGGAGCAGCTCAACAAGTCCAAGCATATAATAAAGACAGTAAACGACTGTCTGGAATAATAAAGCAAAATCAACAAAAAAACAATAGGAAAAATGTCCTAAATGAAGAATGAATGGAGCAATCACGGGTCAGTTCAACAAACTTTCATAAGATCGAGTAGCCTGCTGATAAATCCTTCGACTTTGGATGCATTGAAGTAGCGTAGGTTGAAGGTACAGGCATTGTCGAGGATTGATAACTAGTACATCAAAAAATGATATTTATTTCTCCACATTCCAAGCTAGACTTCCCATATATCACCATCCAACAGTGAAAGGATATGCAATTGCTTAGTTATTACTGGTATGATGATTTGAATCCCATTTTTTATAATATTTCTAGTGTCAGCAATTCTTCTGTGATGAAGCTCAAAGGATCAACCATTAAAGTAGGTCGAAAATAGTATGTATTGAAGGAGCAACTAGGTGAAGGTGGCTTTTCGACCATATACGAGACAAACTACCCAGAAGTCATATGCAAAGTGCAGGTGCTAATGAACAACGAAATGCTTAAAGCTTACACGAAAGAAAAGTATAGTATTATGATACAGTAGATAAATCATGAAGAGTGTGACGCATCCAAATATTGTAAAATTGCATGACAGTCACGAACAAGAAGGGAAAGATAACAAGTACGGCTACTTATTTATGGAAAACTGCAATTGTGGGTAAGTCATGTCTTAATGTAGAACGGCATTCAATATCCTATAGAAAAATTAGGGAGGCTTTGTACCTGAGAGGATAGTCATCAAAATCATGTTGGTTGTGGCAGAAGTGTTGGAGTTGTTGCATAGCAAAGGTATCGCACATCGGGATATCAAAATGGAAAATGTATTAGTCAATAGCAAAGGGGAGTATAAATTATGTGATTTTGGCAGTTGCTCCAAAGCTGTATTGAGTATGATTATGCTAGATCGTCAAGAAAGTGGATGCCAGCAATCGAGTAGATATATAGGAGTATATTGAAAAAAGTACGACACCGCTTTATCGGTCTCCTTAGCAACTGGATCTCTACTCTGGATATGAGATAGGTCTGAAGGTTGATATATTTGCTTTGGGAGTGCTGGGTTTCATGATGTGCTTTCAAAAGCCTCCTTTTGAGTCGAGGTTGTCAGCCATTAATAACCAGTACTTCCTGCCGGATGAGCACAACTATTCCTCAGAGTTGGTAGCTTTGATTGAAAGATGCTTCACCACAAATCCTGAGTTTCGACCATCAGCAACCGAAGTCAAACAAGAACTGCGATAATTATACAAGGCGAAGAAGATACAATCGACAATCAACTTCAACCATTAATTTCACCAGACCTTAAGAGAGTTGTCTTTTATCAATTAAGGCAATTTGAAGAAAAATATGACAGTGGCCGAAAGTGGTTTATTAAACAGGATCAAAACTATTTTCAATCAGATCACCACCTAAACTGAAGGATGGATTGCAGGTTTTGTTGAAGATAGTGAAGAGGCACCTTTGCTGAAATACAATAGATCGATCATCTCCAAATGTTACGAAAAAAAGTACAAGATATAAAAAGTTTATGAACTGTTATGGAAGTATCAGGAAGAGTACAGAAGCAAAAGTTTGGTGACATTGAAGTTGGAAATTTTACTGCACAACTTTCTCAGAAAGGGACCAACAGAAGCCATCACTTATGAGAAGGAGAACTCACCTTTATAATTTTGTTCAAAAATATACAAACAATGGAAAACTAACATGAAGACTATAGATTAAGAGGATTTCAAACGGAATCCTTTTGTTTGTTTGCTCATTCGATCATATGCTTTGATTCTAATGCAAAAAATTAAGTTTTGTTATGAAAACTCACAATTGATCGAAGCTAACTATTCAATTGCTCCTTACCTGTCTAAAATCAAAGAAAATACCATCCTCAAATTAAGCTTTATAACTGCCATGTTGGATTATCTTAATGTCTGTTTGGAGTTTCATTAAAATATCCAGAAGGTAGAGTATTTGCCATAAATCCAAAAGACTATTGTGCTGTCGATGATCGATGAGGAGTATTGTCTTGTCTCTACTCTTACTTTCATCCTATCGGCCTTCAAAATGGCAGTGTGCTATGTCAATTAAGACATCGATCTTCCTACCTTGCAAAAGAAGGTGAAGGATGTAGAGAACAAATTTTAAACTTTGTTCAAAAAATTGGCAAGTTTGTTGGAAAGGGCTCAAAGAAGTGGAATGGTACTGGAAAGTAACAAGTGATTTATCTTAGATGCCAACCTCAAGCTAAAGATTGATGTGGTCAGCTACGTTCGAAACATCAAGATTGAAAAACGGTCAGGCGAGTTCAATGTGAACGATCACCTAAATTATAAAAATAGCATCTATGGGCTTAAGTTACCTTTGGCCTATGAGTAAGTTGTCAAAAATCCTGAGTTCCTGAAAGGGCTTGAGACATCTCATCATGGAAACAACGTCGTGTAGATCAATCAATTCAAAAAAAAGAAAGAGTTAAACAACGAAGTGAAGAAATAATAAAAAATAGCAAAAGAACCGATGCCAAAAGAACCTGAAGTTCGCATACAGCAGATCTAAAAAAGTTAAACGAATTCTTCTCACTCTAATCAATCTGGCATCATGATCAAGAAAAAGATGTCGCCTCCTCTCAAAGCAGCATAAATAAACGAAAAATACTACGAAAATGCCAGCGATGTTCCATCTCAAATCATCGAAGTAACCGAGCCAAATTCAAGCAAATTTCAGAAGCCCAAACACTCCAAAGATAAAATATTTTAAAACTTCGATTTTGAATCTGAAAAAATAAGCGAAAAGAAGGAAACATCTCCCACTAAAACAGGTGAGAACAATATGATGGAATTTACTCATCAGAACCTCAACAAAGATTTCTTTTCGATCAACTCCGTCCCTGCAGAGGAGAAACATGACCAGTTTAACGATTTCTTCAGCATAGTTGAACAAAATTTCAAGAAAGAAAAGAATCATAAAAAAAGTGGAAAAGAACCTGAAAATATAGTGGCTTCCAATACTTCTAAGCAAAATTTTGCATCAGAGACCAAACCGGATATCAACAAAATTGAACTGATGAATTTCTTTATAGACGATGATGAGCCGATCTTAGCGGAAAAGAAGGAATAGCTTGAGCCTAAATCATCAAAAGCTTCCACCTCGACTCCGAATTTGATTTAATTTGAGGGTAAGAAAGAAGAGATTTCAGAGATAGTCAACAGTTCTCCAAAATAGTCGATGCCCGAGGACCTCATTTTGCTTGCTGCTCCAAACTCACCTGAAAGACAAGAATCACCTAAAGTTGAGGCAGAGTAGAAGAAGAAAGGTAGAAGACCAGTAAAGATCCTCCCAACAAAATGTGAGGACCTGATCGACTTGAAGGAATTTGTCGTTGAGGAGGTCAGGAAAAATGCTCAGCAGTATATAATTGATTTTAGCACTTTGATGTTCAAGGAGAAGATAGGCTACGGCAATTCATCGGAGGTCTTCAAGGGCTAATGGAGAGGCAGAGAGGTGGCCATAAAAAAGATCAAGGACAACATGTCTCAATCCTAAAAATAATTCAAGCGATAGATCATGACTTCTGTCAAAATAAGGCATCATCCTCAGTTAGTCACCCTCATTGGAGTCTGCCAGCACGATCAGTACTTTTACATCATCAATGAGTTCTGCAACGGGGTAATTCTTACATTATCTAAGTCAACTCTCTTCGATTTGTTCCACGAATCCAATGAATAAATCCCCTGGAAGACGAGAATCAACCTAGCCAAACAAATAGCAAGAGGAATGATCTTTCTGCACACAAACGATCCTCCTATCATCCACAGGGATCTCAAATCTTTGAAGTAAGTCAGCTTTCATTCAGCGTGTTACTGGTCAACAAATATGATTAGAACAATCCTGATCTGACGCAGGTCAAAATAGCTGATTTCGGGTTATCGAGAGATTATGCCTCTAATTACATGACTGGCACCTTAGGCACTTATGTACATTTTGATGTATTCAGCATTGGATGGCACCGGAAATATTTAATAACGAACCTTACACTCTTAAAGCAGATGTTTACTCATATGGCATAGTGTTGTGGTAGATGGCGACGAGAGTGCCACCTTATCCTGAAATGAAGAACCCTCACTCTCTTATGAAATTCGTCACTATCGAAGGTGGTCGACCAGATCTGAGCTATTTGGACAAGGATTGTCCGTATGAGTGGCGAATGTTGATGATCCGCTGCTGGGACAAGTTTCCTTCCAACCGGCCAAATTTCACATAAATTCTGGCATGTCTCTAATTCCTAAGCAAATGATATCAAAGCTGATCAGTGTTTCATCAGGTCAAATATCTTCATTTAATATATCACGAACTAATACTAACTTTATGAAAAATCATTAATATTCAGACAGGCTGAATGCCAAAAATAAGGTATGCGAGGTCCTTCATAGGTCTGAAAAGTCTGTCCTCAAGAAAGGTGGTGTAGTTGATTCCTGGAATTTTTTTATTAATCAGCTATTAATCGTTAGAGAGGTCGACCAATTCCATTTTTTATCTTCTTAGGGATTACTTTAAAGTCTCGATCTGTTAGCGGTCCTCTCTTGTCTGTTCATTATGATCTGTTGCCAAGAAACTGAAGCGATAGCATGAGGACATCTTGGTGCTAATTTACTTGGTTGTCTCTATCACTGATTTTTTTGCTTATTTTGATGTAATTTTGTAGTTATGACCGAGGATCAAGGCCAAATCTGATTGTTTGAGCTCCTTTCTCTTCAGGACCGACTCTTAAAGATATTTTATTTAAAATTGGGTCTACTTCAACACATTATTCTGTATTTTTTTGAGTCCTTCATTCAATCTTTCCTCGAGAGACAGTGATCGTAGTTTGTCGATTGTTTTGATAAGAGATTCCACCATTTTGTAGCTGTTCAAATTCTAATAATCTGAGAAAGTTTATTCGAGTTATGTTTTGAGTTGATCCAGTTCTTTGAAAATTTTGAAGAGATCGCTACTACAAATAAGACCATTTTGATCGACGTCCCAAAATCTAAAAGCACAGACAGCCCACACTCTTGGACCGGCTGTTGTGACAGACTCCATCATTTCCTTGTAATCTTCTGCTTTCAACTCATCATAAGTCTTGCCTGATAGCTCAAAAAAATAGTACAAAAATTGGGCCAATCTTTTGACTACATGCTTGGAGTTCGAGAGATAATCGAGAAACGTTTAGCGGCTGAAGGTTAGTTTAGTCAAAAAATATTTGGATTTGTCTGTGGGATTTAGTGTGGGAAGTTGACTGCCAGATTTTACTCCAAGCATGTTGGATAAAACAGCGCTTCCAAAGCTTTTATTTTCAAGTAGAGTGGTGGAGCTATCTTTGGCCAACATACTCGATAGACCAATGTCGAGTTCGTTGTCTTTCTTAGGTCTTTTGCATACAGCTTACCAGAATTGAGGACTAATATTGAACTTTAGTTTTTAGAGGCGATTTGGAGAAAGAGGTGATTGGCTTTAATTTTTCCTCATATCTTCTTTATTCTGACTCACAACACTTCTTTTTTTCAAAGGAATCAGTCGTTTTTGCAATTTCTTCATTTTACTGTCCCGACCTTCTTATTCATCTATTTGACTAATAAAACTTGAACATTTATTATATCTTTATATTTCCTCGTTGCTTCTCTATGATGAATCTTGAGGACTGTACTTGTTGGTCAGTGGTGAACGATTCTTCTTAGGCCGAATACTATCAATCATCGATGCTTAAATATTTCCCAGAGAATATCGATAGTTACTTCTGTTTTGCTAGAGTTGGCTTCTATTCTTTCTGACTATGCTATCATAACGTCCTTCCATTCTTTTCTCAAGATTTTCTCTCACCTGACTCAATCTTCTCTATTGGGCTGCCTACATGCTAGTGCTGGACCTATGTTTGATTATACTCTCATCATGGATGTTGGAATTTATAGCTGACAATTTGACTGGTTTCGGATTGGTATTGCGAGTATAGTTGATCATGTTTCCGTAGAGCCTTTACTTAATGAACTCCTTAAGACAATGTCCCATGAGTGTCTATGCCTATTTTTGTTATCTGATCGGAGGTGGTGGAGGTGCAATAGCTGGATCTGTGTGTGATGCGAAGGAGGAAGCATATCCTGAAGGTATTTCTCGTCGCTTCATGGAGATCAGAGTAAATTTATTAATTATTACAAAGATGAAAAACATCATAATTTTTACATGAACTTTGCCTTTAGTTTGCCGAGGGTCTCCTGAAGAAATACTATTATTTTCTATTTCTCTTGCAACTTGTCCTCTAACTCTTTGAAGGCTTTAGATTTATGAGGATTGTAGGAGTTGAGAGCGTTTGTTGCTGTAGATTTGTTGTCGGTCTTTCTCTCGAGGTCGTATACTTTCTTTTGGATTTATCTCAAATTCTCATCTTTTCTGGATAGCTGAGTGAGGATAGGCTCAAGGGTGTGCAGTTTTTGTTCATATCCTTCCTGCATCTTCATCAACTTGCCCTCATATTGGCTCTTGCATTCTTCAAATTTTCCCTAAAATTATTGAATCTAATTCTCGTATCTAGATTGCATATTTTTGAAGGATTCGATAAGTTCTTCTAAAACAGCCACCAAACCTTCTGTCTATTGTTCTTCATTGGAGAGCTTTTTTGATTGGGTGGGGGATCCACTCAATCTTTAATTTTATCTTTTGAGGTCTTCGAGTTAGTTATTGAGCATAGTGATAGTATGTGCCATCTGCTCAATCTGATGCTGCTGATACTCCATATGATTGTTATCAGTGTTAAACTCTTCAATCGATTCTGTAAGCTACGTGTTGACTCTGATCAGCTCTTAGAGTGATTATTTCAACAGGGAATTTTCTTCCTCGAGTTAGCCGATTCTTTCCCTAAGTTAGATAAGTTAATTTTCTGCTGTGAAGTTATACTAGAACTTCTTGGACATCATCTCTCAATATTTTATCTATAAGATTATCTAAAAAACATCCAGATTATTTTTAAAAATCTAATGAGGTGAATCTTATCTTTAGGGGATGTTAGGCCTCAGGTGCAGTAGTATCATTTGTAGTATAATATCATCAAATTTACAGTACTTTTCCTTTATGTATTTGATAAGCTTTTCCTTATAACATCAAAGCTTTTAATTTTTGTTTGCTCTAACTCTTCAGATCGCCAATGCAATCATGATGTTAGGGGATCCGATGGGTGTTACAGTAATGATTGTGGCAGTAGTTGCAGTTGAAACCGTAAATTCCAGTCTTTTTACTGCACTTATCGCAACGCTCCTTAGTTGTAACTAGTTCAGGTAGGGGTCTTTTAAGGGGGAGTTATTTAGGAATTTATGGCTATGGCTACATAACTATATCGGGCTACATGTGGTTTTGGCTCAGGACGAAGGCGTTGTAAATTTTGAGAAAAATTTGTTTATGAAATTAATGATTCAAACCACAAAATTTGGAGTTTGAGGGTTCTTCCATGTTTTAATCCAACATGGGCTAACAAAAATCTTCACAAGGAGGAATATAACCAAAATCATGTTCCTACTAACCTTGAGTCTATTCGTTGCAAATGAAGCTAATTTCGAGGTCAATAGCATCTTCACGATCCTCATGAGAGCCAAGTTAGGTCTACTCATACTACTTTTCAAAACAGGAGGGGATTTATTCGATCTTGATGAGCGGCTGTTACTCCTATTCCTCTAAATATGGAATAATCTCACAGACACGACCCAATGCACAGAAAATACACTAGCCATGCAAATAAGTAACTCGTACTTCTTTCCTACACTTTTTGCAAAGAATGGTGAGGTAGGTCCTAATTTTATCTTTCTATTATTTGTCGGCCATGGTAATGAATGAGTGTTAGGAGACCACTCAGAAGGTTTCTTTACTCAGATCAAGTTCATTTTTAAAAGTTTACAGTATGCAATTTAGAGGCGTACGATATATTGGATTTTAAAGCAGGATGTCCCGGGAACACCCCTGCACCCACTCATCTTCATATTATTTTTCAAAATTTTCAAATCATTTGATCATCTGTCTTCCTATTGGGACTGAGATACCTCCATGGCCTGGAAAAATTTCCTCCGTTGATTGGATAAATAATCGAGCAATCTTTCTTGTTTCACTTTTGTCTAAATCGCTCTTTGTTTCATCTAAAAATTCATTTTTAATTACCCTCTGTTTCAAATGTCCTTCGTTGTCGAATTCCAGAAGCATATTGTCGAAGTCCTAGAGAAAGCGATAATCTGTTGTGGCCTCAGCATCCATACTTTACTCCATGATGTTGAGCAACTTGGCAGCAGTATCATTCTTCTGGGAGTGCTGACTCATGTTCGTAAATTATAAACCAAGCTTATTTTAGTCTATAAAAAAGTGATTCAAAAAATCATATTCCAAAAATTCATTTAGAAAGTAGTAAAACAGCCTTAATAAAAGCAATTCCTCTACCCTGAGCTGCTAATAATATATAGTTGATGTAATAGAACGAGGCACTGAGATAGGAGCACCTATACTACGAGCTATTCGAGACAGGAATTTTATGCTAATTCTGTCATCAAAGTGAGGAGATGTTGAGGTGCGATATCTTGATGAGTCAGATCAAGTGTCCCAAACATAGTTGTCTCAAGTGCTTCCAAATGAAAAAAGATGATCCTTGTCAATGTGGCACCAAATACTACGATCACTATGTCAAAGATGGTGCTGTGAAGCCGGCTTTCAAGTATGGATATCAGGATGAGGCCAACAAAACCTTTTACTTCCCCAGAGAGCAAAAAATAAGGAAAAAGACTGAGTATCAGAACCAAAACACAGATCTGATCAGTTTACTAGCCTATCTCTATGTTAATCCAACTGCGGGACAGAAATAGTATGAGAGCCAGTAGAAGCGCATCAGCTATTATGAGCTAGAAAACAAGATCAAGAGGAAACTCAAGGAGAAAAAGAGATAAGAGGAGGCAGTATAATTCGAGAGGACAGTCAAAAAGAAAGCGCAGTTCATCGGTCGAGAGCAAGGTACCCGCTAGCATACCGGATTGGAGAGTTGCGGTTATGAGCGTACTTACAACAAAGGTCTAAGATTAGTTGAACATTCTTTTTTCCCTCATGACTCCAAAGCACCTGACCTCTTTCCCTAAAATCAGGTGCTAAACAGCAAGTCAATGTCGGAGTAATCTCTCTTCAGACAATTCGAGTTAGAGAAGAGAAAAAATCTCAAATCGACCCCCTCAATAAACGTTTGATTTTTGTATGCCACTACAACTGTGATAACTCTTCACCTTCATTTATATTGTTTTAACATTCAGATGCAGGCAAGTAATAACAATAGCAACAAACCTCCAGCCAAGGCACCAGAGGATCTGATCTACGAGGCTGTAGATGACTACAACAGAGTCAGTTATCTGGATGTGGCAGCAAAGGAGTATATCGAAGCTAACAAGGGAAATGCGAAAGTGGAGAGTGTGGGTTTGTCTGAGCAGGAGGCTGAGTAGTTCAAGGAAACCTTCAGAAATTACTACTATACAAATCAGATCTTGAGTGATGCTAAAAATGCTGATTTTTTCGAATAGGCAATGCGCGAAGTTCATCCGGGAGTCAAGATCAAAGGACCCGCCAAAAACATTCTCAGATTGGTCAACAAAGTATTTATTCAGGAGTTGGCCGAGACCTGCTATGAGGTGCTAGCTAAGACCAAGGGAGAAGATGTGGACCAGGAAGTGGTATAAGATGCCTATAGGCTGATGGAGAAGCGACGGATAAAACACGACAAATTTGGCAAACTTTTCAAGTGAGGACAGTGATTGTTATTTTACTAGTGATTGATGTTGTTGTTGATAGGAGAAGGAGGGAGTTCTGTTATTTTGATTTTTAATATATTAAAATAATAAATATATACCACAAATGTTCAAGAAATTGATCGTAGTCGACGGAAAGGGACATCTGCTTGGCAGATTAGCTTCAATTGTTGCCAAAACTCTCCTTAGTGGTACGCTTTTCCTCATCAAGGTCAAAGAGTTGCAGTTGTTAGATGTGAAGGGATCAATATCACCGGCTCCCTCTTCAGAAATAAAGTCAAATTCTCAGAATTCTTGAGAAAAAGACTCCTTACTAACCCCCGAAGAACTTTCATCCATTACAGAGCACCTTCCAGAATCTTCTGGAGAACCGTCAGAGGAATGTTGCCTCACAAAACCCCAAGAGGAGCCGCCGCTTTGGGCAGACTAAAAGTATTCGAGGGTGTTCCCGCTCCCTACGACACCAAGAAAAGAGAAGTCGTCCCCGATGCTCTCAGAGCTGTCAAGCTTTCCTACGCTAGAAAGTTCTGCAGACTCGGTGAGCTTTCCAGCCAAGTCGGATGGGGCAAGAACGAGTTGATTGAAACCCTCGAAAGCAAGAGAAAGGAAAGAGCTTCAGTTTGGCACAAGAAGAGAATCGAGCAAGCCAACAAAGTCAGAAAGGCACTCAACCTCAAGGAAATCGACAAGGTCAGAGCTGAGCTTGCCACCTACGGCTATTGATCGATCGCTATTTAAACAATAAGCTACTTTATAGTATCAAACATTATTTTCCTAGTTATCAGGATATCAGTTATCACAATGCTCTATCCACTTATGTAACTGGCCTCATCAGAAAGCAGAAATTTGACAGCACCGGATATCTAGTCTACTGTCCCTAATCGGTTGATGGTCAGCCTTTTCTTCATTTTTGCCTAGAGTGCCTAGTCTTACCAGATATATTTGCTAAATGCAGTTTTGATGAGTCCTGGACATACACAGTTAACTCTTACCTCATCTTGGATGAGCGATTTGGCCAGAATCCGAGTCATACCAACAAGCATCAGTTTAGTGAGTGCATAATGACCAGATATTAACGAGATTTAATAAGCCCCGACTGTGGATATAATGACAATCGATCCTTTGTTAATTCTTAGCTGAGGAAGAGCCAGTTTAATTAAACTGTAGGTGCTCAGATAGTTAACATCGAACATTTTTTGGATTTGACTCTAAGTGGCATCAAGATAATGATCCATTCTCAGTGAAACAGCTGCGTTGGGGACTACATAATCTATTCTTCCATATTTTTCAAGAGTTTCGTTGACCAACTTTTCTCTATCTTATTTTTTACCAACATGGCATACAATTCCATATGCCTCGTAACCCATATCCTGTATTTATTTGACTGTTTGGTTGATATTATCGATATTTCTGCTGGAGATGATGACCTTAACGCCTTCTTGAGCTAACCTGATGGCAATAGCTTTTCCAATTCCTGTTGATGAGGCAGTGATAATAGCCACCTTACCCTTCATATCTGAAAAAAGATATAAAATATCTACATAATAGGAAGGTATAGTTATTGTAAAAATGATATTTTTGATTCTTTCTTAATGTGGAGATCAAAAGAAGAGATTAACTTATTGTTTCATTTAACGAAAACACTTACATAATATTTTATTCAGGACAAGGACAAATGGATAGTTCAAAGCCTTCCAACATCCGCAGCACAAGCAGTAGGAACAAAGGTCCACAGGTGTACCTCATGGTTGGGAAGACCAACACCAGAGCAGTCAAATTTTAGCCAACAGTCAGTCAAGTGTAATAAATCGATCTCAACAAACAAGAAGCATAAAAACCAATTGACATAATTCAAGGTGATCTGGACTAAATCAAATAGAACATATCACCTGATGGTTGTGGGTCCAACTGTCTAATCTATTGATATGTTTTGCTAGTTTTTTTTTGAATTGAGAAGATCGTATTTATTAATGGGAGATAACAATCAGAAGGAACGAGCATATTTGAGGCACAGTTCTTATTTTTAATCGTTTGTCTTCTTGCTGGAAGGGTAGTCTGTGAAGTCAACTCCTTTTTTCTATAAAATCATCATGAAATGACGGTTGATCAACAGGCAATTCAATAGCCTGTTTTTTAGATCATTCTCCTTTATTTGGCTCAACACGTCCATGAAGTATTTTGCATCGATGTAGCTAGTCTATAGCTCCATCTTTGTCTTTATTGAACTGTCGTTGGCTTTGAGAGCTTAACGGACCAACTCACCGAAGGGTCGGATTAGGTTGGCTTCGTTCTGGCAGATGCTGTCCCATCGGTCTTCGGTATTGGTAGTTTTAAGCAGTTCCCAGTAGGCTGATTGCTGGCTGGTGTCTTTCTGAATAGAAGAGAGGATCTTATACACCAAGAAAGCCATTTTGAGGAACCTAGGATCATTGGCGTAATCTGTGAGAATATCGAGTGTTTAGGCCAAATATTGAACGGATCTTCTGACAAATTTGGCCACATCTTTGAAGTTGTAAACCCCGCTAGGTGAGGTGATCTCACCTCTTTTATCCTATTTGATTTGCCCTTCTAAGCTGAATTTGATAAGTTATTGAGGAGTTAGCCTTTCTCTGTATTTGATTGTCAGCATTTTTTTGATGAGAGTCTTGATGCTGTCGCTGACCTGAACGTCACTAGGAAACCGAAGAATGCTGTTGTCTATAAGAGTCACTAGTTTAGGAATAGTGCTTTCCTCATAGGGGCACAAACCGTAAATCATCTCATATAAAATGACACCGAGTGACCAAATATCAGCACGAATGTCATAGATGAGTCCTTTTAGCACTTCTGGAGCCATGTAGATAGGTGATCCAACCATGGTCTGGGTCATATCGTTTTCTTTCAACAACTATTTGCAGAACCCGAAGTCAGCTAACTTCACTACACCATTATGAAACAATATATTCGTAGGTTTCAGATCCCTATGCAAAATATTTTCATTATACAACTAAGTGAATGCACTTTTCAGTTGAGCAAATATTTTCAACGCCTCACTTTCACTCAACTTTCCCAGTTTTTTAATATGCTATGCGAGTGTTCCTCCGTTACAGAACTCATAGACCAGATAGTAGTTATTGGCAGTCCGGAGCATCTACACAAATTTGATGATATTGGGGTGGTTGATTTTTGACAGGATGGCGATCTCGTTGTTGGTGAATTCACTCAATTTAGGGGTATGTTTGAACTTTTAGACATTCATGACCTTGACTGCGTAGTGTTGATGAGATTTGCGGTTTTATGCCTTATAGACATTACCGTATTGTCCCTGTCCTATTTTTTCAAGGAGGACATAATCTTCGATAACTTTGTTCATCTGCTTTTTGTAATTATTAAATTAACCTCAATCACCAAATATACTGAAAGGAACATCTCTACAGTTTCAGGTGACCAACTACAACCAACCTAAAATAATCATCCCTGATATTATTATATCATGACCTCTAAAAATCTCATTGACCATTCACTTATTGATCGACAAATCAAAGATGTCCTTGCTTGCAAACCACTACCATAGGCATAAATCAAAGCACTTTGTTAAAAGGTAGACGTTATTTGATTCAGGCTAAGGAAGTTCTGACCGAAGAGCCTAATGTTGTACCTGTTCGTGCACCAGTTATTGTATGTGGAGATATACATGGGCAGTTCCACGATCTTATGGAACTTTTTTAGATTGGAGGAAAAGTGCCAGAGAGTAATTACTTGTTCATGGGCGATTATGTCGATAGAGGTACATAATACAATATGCAGGTCATCATAGTGTGGAAACTGTCACCTTGTTGATCGCATTGAAGGTGCGCTATAAAGACAGAATCACTATTCTGAGGGGTAATCATGAGTCCAGACAAATCACGCAGGTCTATGGTTTTTATGACGAGTGCTGTCGTAAATACGGTAATTCAAATGTCTGGAAAACACTCACTGAACTATTCGACTATCTACCTTTGACAGCAGTAGTCGAAAATCAGTTCTTTTGTTTGCATGGTGGTCTGTCTCCCAGCATTGAGACTCTAGACAACATTCGAGCTCTAAAAAGATTCCAGGAAGTACCACACGAGGGTCCTATGTGTGATTTGTTGTGGTCTGACCCTGATGATAGGGCAGGTTGGGGCATGAATCCTCGAGGAGCTGGTTACACATTCGGTCAGGACATAGCTGAGCAATTTAACCACACCAACAACCTGAAAATGATCGCCCGAGCTCATCAGCTAATGATGGAGGTAACACTACTGTAAATCAGGGATACACAAGCACACACAACAAAAACGTCTCGACCATCTTCTCAGCTCCCAACTACTGTTACCGATGCGGAAATATGGCAGCTATCATGGATGTGGATGAGAATCTCAAGCAGACCTATATTCAATATGATCCTGCTCCCAGGAAAGGCGATGAGGTATCCAAGAAGAGAGTACCAGATTATTTCCTCTGATACTGTATGGGTAGATCATAAGGTATATGTGATCGTGGATCATAAAGCATATAAAAAATATGGAGTTGCTGGGAGTTGAACCCAGGGCCTCGTGCATGCTAAGCACGCGCTCTACCAACTGAGCTACAACCCCGTAGTGATACCTGCCTTCCGGGTCAGATCATATACAACATCAAACACTTCCATCTTTAACCATATTTCAATCACCTTACACCTATCATTTTAAATTATTAACATCAAACATAGAAAATGTCTAAACTGAATGCAGAAGCCAATTAATATCTTGATAAAATACTCAAACACTATCCAATGCCAGATCCCACAAAGTAAGATAATCAAGCTCACAAATACCCGCAGCAGCATCTGCATGATTACCGTAAAGTACCTGGTTTATTAATGACAGGAGAGATAGATTTATGATCGACCCACTTCGGAGAAACTAGAAAGCATGAAGCTATTCAAAGAAGAAGGTAACAACCACTATAAAAATCAGAGATATAAGGAGGCCAGCTACTTCTACCAAAAGGTCATCATCTATGGGGATTATACATTTCCCGAAGAGGAAAAGGATTGCGAGATCATGGAGGAATTGTTGCAGCAAGCCAACTGCAATCTTGGAATGTGTTTGGTGAAAGCGGGAGAATGGGAAAGCGCAAGAGTTAATTTCAATGAGGCCAGTAAAGGAAGGAACAAAAAAGTTAAGGCTAAGGGATTCTACTGGCTGACAAAGTACTACCTCAGAGTGGGCAAGCTAGAAGAAGCAGTGAAGACAATATATAGCATCAAGGAGATGGGAACCCCATATAACGACTGCGTGTCTGAGCTATAGAACCTGCTGAAATAATCCCAGCAGGCAAACGGTTAATCCGAGAAGAAGTTATGTGCCAATATGTTCAAATGATGAAAACTTAAATCATAGCTGCCGAGGGTCTATACTTAAATACTTGAGCATATCAGCTGCTAGCTAACTATCTAGAACGTAGTCCTAAGGGATAGACTTCTTTTTCTTTTGCTTCTTCTTTAAGGGGAAAGAAGAATGGGCTTCCAAACTAGGGAGGGTCGATGATGTTGGAGGCTGAGGAAAGAGCTCGTGCTACTCGATAAGGGATAATTTTTATATGAGGGTTTAAATTGTCGGCCGGCGTTCTGAGGTGGATGGGAGATTTGTCTGGACTGCCCTGTTCATGATGAAGCGCTTTGTTGAGGAACTATCCTGATGGGTGGTGCTATTGATCGAATCCTTCAAATTATGTGAACTGCTCCCAACTTGGGTCTCACTTTTAGGTGATTCTGAGATTGCTTTGACCGATACTGAACATGATCTTTGATGGTTCGGCATGCCGGAATGATAGACCTTATTCTGAAACTTTACCGTATTTTTTATACTCTCAGCACCTCCAAACTATGTAGTTGACTTAGCCTAACCCTTAAATCGACTTCTCCTCATTCTTTGCTGCCCTTCCTAACAATTATCCTACCTTTCCCTGTAATTCATAACCTAAACTTGACTTTATTCCCATTTTTATCTTTCTTTCTCCTCCCCATGGAACAGTCCATAGATGGAGTACATGAAATTCCCCACTTCAATGCGATACTCATCCACAAATGCTTCAAAATAGTTGACAGCTTTGGCGAAGGACAATCGATCGAAAATATTCTTTTGTTTGAGGTATTATTTGAAAGAAATATTCACCAGTCTGTAGTCAGTGTTGCGCTCGATGATGTTGATGAGCTTATGGACCATTTCTGTCTGGGATTGAGTCACATGGGGACAATTTTGGTCATATTCAGGTTAGTAATTCGGCTAAATTTTTGCTAAATTCGGGTTGATCCATACTCTTACCCTCCCTTCCTTACTAATAAAGACCATATCCTCTCGTATTTGGAAGGTACCATATTTTTCCTGTAGTAGTTTAAAACCCTACAAACAGGCCTTGTACAGGTATACTTGATCCTCAAAAGGAATATCGTTTATTTCTCTCAATCTCAAGGCCACCTTGTCAGCATATAGCAGACCGGTGTGAGTGGTCGAGCAAATATCAGTGTTGGTGAGATTGACAAAATGGCGAAGAGGGTAGATGTAGGGAGATGATAGTGGTGATACCGTTGATTGTTGAGACTATGAAACAGAAAGAAAATTGTAGCGCAGTTGGTAGTGGTTGAGACAGGTATCAAGATCCTACTGGTTAAGGAAATGCAGTTGATAGACTTAGACTTATTACTTGGTATTCTTGTTGACAATAAGGTCGTGGCTGTAGGGATTGACCTTAGCAAACAGTTATATCTAATCACTATCCCTGATCTCCACCCATTCTTCTTTTCTGAAGTCACAGTCACCATTATGTTTGGCTAATTGATTCCCCATATTACTCTTTTTATCTTTCGGCCCACTAAAATGTTATATTGGACTGTTCCTATATAATTTTATTAAGCCCAGACGATAGTCTTAAAGAGATCGATGAACATTTATAAAGAACTAGTGGGATCAGCGGTCGACTTCGACCTTAGTACCAGGCAGGCGGCTCACTACACTCGCAGAAATTGTCAAAAAAAAAAAAAAATGTAGTCCTTGACCAATGTCCTATCATGATCAAGTAGGAGCTTCCGAGCTGAAGTTCTGTCCAAGTCCAATGTGACTATCAATCACTTTTGAATGAAGGCTTACTAAAAAATGGCAAACAGCAAAATCAGCATTTTTTTCTGTATATTATCCCGAGCGAAACCTCGAAACACTAAGAATTGAAAACATATATGAATAAATCTGATTATTTATGCAACTGTTGGCCATTATTTATCAACTATTTACTCGAGTGCTCAGCTAGTCCTTCCTAAAAATCATTCAATCCTCGAAACATAAATTCACCTAGATTGATGTTAAATAATCAGTTTATCTTAAGAAATTGCCCAAATGATATACTGTTACATACCCTTAAAATATTATTCTTTTATATGCTGAGTGTCATTAATCTGAGTTAAGGCTTGACTGATGTAGCTTATGGGACAAAGTATTAAATAAGATATTTTAATTATTTGATGCAATTTGATTGTTCTGCCCAAAGGATATGCTTAGACATCCAAACCAAACTGAGCATT
>Ga0100378_1001331_pt1 | contig 26238 bp, 27 predicted proteins | sample CryGeymeta201502_FD_81535 | JGI IMG/M metagenome (GOLD analysis project Ga0100378, IMG submission 81535) | Groundwater microbial communities from Crystal Geyser aquifers in Utah, USA - Crystal Geyser metaG 2015-02 | ecosystem: Environmental > Aquatic > Deep subsurface > Groundwater | place: USA... | reverse complement strand
CGTCGTTGATGGTAATTTTTTTGATACTTGACATAAAAGGAAAAATTTGCTATTATTTTAACAGAAAATTAAAATAAAGGGAGGGTAAGATGAAAGAGATAGCGGTAGTAGATGTGAGAAAAAACAATTATGCCCAGTAATACAACTTCCAATATGTTCTTCTATATTTATGTTTTAGAGAGTTTTAAAGATCACGAACGATATATAGGTTATACCAATAATTTGAAGAAAAGATTAGAAGAACATAAAAAGGGTTTATCTTTTTCTACCAAGTTTCGTCTACCATTTAAACTTATTTATTTTGAAGGTTGTTTAAATATGCAAGATGCCAAACGCCGCGAGCGCTATTTAAAGACTACCCAAGGACGTCGATTCCTTGGTTTAAGACTCCAAGATTACAAACGTCAGCAAATGGAGTTTGGCCTTGGAAGTTGATATACTGGGTATGAAAATAGTTTTATCAGGCGGAGGAACGGGAGGGTCAGTGGTCCCTCTTTTGGCCGTGGCGAGGGAGCTTGAAAAAATGGAAAAAGGAACAGGATTTTTGTTTATTGGCACTAAAAAGGGGAGACCAGAGAAGACGCTTGTCAGGTCTTTTGCCATGAGATATCAAGGCATTCATTCAGGCAAGTTGAGGCGATATTTTGATTGGCAAAACTTTTTTGATCCTTTTAAAATCATACTTGGTTTTTTTGAATCTTTGTCTATTCTCTTCAGGGAGCGGCCAGACGTTATTTTCAGCGCTGGCGGCTTTGTTTCTGTACCGGTTATTTGGGCTGGATTTTTTTTGGGCATTCCTGCCGTCATTCATCAACAGGATATTATTCCAAGCTTATCAAACAAATTAACAAGTTTAATCGCGAAAAAAATTACTGTGAGTTTTGAAAAATCTTTAAACGATTTTAATCCAGAGAAAGCGGTCTTGACTGGTAATCCAGTGAGGAAAGAAATAATTTCAAGCGGTGATAAAAATAGAGCTATAAAAAGATTTAATTTAGAACACAGTTTGCCAACGATTTTGGTGGCTGGCGGAGGAACTGGTTCAGAAAAAATTAACCGATTAATCATCTCTATTGTTCCAGACTTAACAAAGTTTTGTCAAATTGTTCATTTGACCGGCGGTAAAACTTCCCAATTTAGCTCGTCAGCAAATCGTTATCATCAATATGAATTTTTAACTGAGGAAATGCCCGACGCTTACGCGGCAGCCGACCTCGTCGTCAGCCGGGCTGGATTAGGTGTCTTGACCGAACTTTCAGCTCTCGCCAAGCCAGCCATTGTCATTCCTATCCCGAGCTCTCATCAGGAAGCTAACGCTCTTTATTTTACTTCTTGCGGAGCTACGGTTTATTTAGAGGAAAAAAGCCTTGATAGCCAAAATTTTTTAGCTAAAATTAGAGAGGTCCTCCTAGATAAAGAAAAACTTGGAGATTTAGCTGATCATATCCATCTTTTGTTTCAGGCTGACGCGGCTTTTAAAATTGCAGAAATTATCAGAAAAATTGGTGCTTGACAGTTCTTATTTTTTTTATAAAATTAACAGGTATGGAAGAAAAAAGTATAGATTATCAAAAAGAAGTTGAACGTCTTAAAAAAAACTTAGAAGAAGAAAAGAAAAGGACGGAAGAATATTTAAACGGCTGGAAAAGAGCAAAAGCAGATTATCTGAATTTGGAGAAGAAGATGGTTGAGGAAAGAAGAGAATATGTCAAAATGGCTAATTTAGAATTTATTTTGAATTTTCTACCTCTCCTTGATAGTTTTGACAAATTGATAGAACATCTGCCGCTTGAGATTAGAGAAACTGATTGGGGCAAAGGTGTTCGGCAGTTTAAGAAACAATTGGAAAAGTTTTTAGGCGAGGCAGGAGTAAAAAAGATCAAGACCATTAATGAAAAATTCAATCCTTTTTTCCATGACGTGGCCGAGAAAAAAGGAGAAGGTGATAAAATTATAGAAGAAATTGCGGCGGGATATCTTTTAAACGATGAAGTCATCAGACCAGCCAAAGTAATCATTGGTTAATTAGTTTTTTATTTTTTTAATTTTTTATTTTTATGGCTAAAGTAATTGGGATTGATTTAGGAACATCAAACTCGGCTGCTTCTTATATGGAAGCAGGTAAGCCAAAAATGATTCCCTCAGCTGAAGGGACAACGATTGTGGGCGGGAAAGCTTTTCCTTCCTATGTTGCCCTTACCTCAGGAGGCCAACTCTTGGTTGGTGAATCAGCCAGGCGTCAGACAGTGGCTAATCCAGAGGGTACGATTTCTGGTTTTAAGAGAAAAATGGGGACTGATTTTAAGTATAAAATTTTTGGGAAAGAATATACGCCGCAGCAGATTTCCGCTTTTCTTCTCCAGAAAATAAAAAAAGACGCAGAAACATATTTAGGCGAGAAGATAGAGAAGGCGGTTATTACTGTCCCGGCTTATTTCAATGATGCTCAACGTCAAGCGACTAAAGACGCTGGTGCCATTGCCGGGCTTGAGGTTATTAGGTTGGTCAACGAGCCGACAGCTGCTTGTTTGGCTTATGGACTGGACAAAGTCAAGGAAAAAGATCAGCAAGTTTTAATTTTTGACTTTGGCGCTGGTACGCTTGATGTGACGATTATGAATTTTGGTGAGGGTACTTTTGAAGTAAAAGCCACCTCTGGCGATACTCAGCTTGGTGGTCGTGATATGGACGAAAAATTAATTGACTATATTGCCGAGACCTTCAAGAAAGAACAGGGGATTGACTTAAGAAAAGATAAAATGGCTATGGAAAGAATAAGAGAAGCAGGCGAAAAGGCAAAGATTGAACTTTCTTCAACTCTTGAGACAGAAATCAATTTGCCATTTATTACCGCTGATCAACATGGCCCAAAGCATCTTCTCCTGAAAATTACCAGAGCTAAACTTGAAGAGTTAGTCAAATCAATTATAGAAAAATGTCGAGGTTCAATAGAAAAAGCTTTGGCTGACGCTAAATTAAGACCTCAAGAGGTGGAAAAAATTATTTTAGTTGGCGGACCGACAAGGATGCCGATAGTTCAGAAATTTTTAGAAAATATTTTTGGCAGTAAGCTGGCCAGAGGCATTGACCCAATGGAGTGCGTGGCGCAGGGAGCAGGGATTCAGGCCGCGATTTTAAGCGGGGAGAAAGAAGTTAAAGACGTTCTTTTACTTGATGTTACTCCTTTGACTTTGGGCATTGAAACATTGGGCGAAATAATGACCCCCCTTATTTCCAGGAATGCGACTATTCCGACCTCTAAAAGTCAAGTTTTTTCAACCGCGGCTGATAATCAAACCTCGGTCGAAATCCATGTCTTGCAAGGCGAGCGACCAATGGCAAGAGGCAACCGGACCTTAGGCAGATTTATTTTAGACGGTATTCCTCCATCTCATCGCGGGATCCCTCAGATTGAAGTGATTTTTGATATTGACGCTAATGGTATATTAACCGTGACCGCTCGCGATAAGGCAACAAATAAGTCTCAGCATATCATTATTAAAGATTCGGGCGCTTTGTCTCACGAGGAGATAGAAAAAATGAAGCGCGAAGCCGAACAATTTGCCAAAGATGACCAGAGAAAAAAGGAAATCATTGAACTTCGCAATCAATCTGATACTCTGCTTCATTCGGTAGAAAAAACTTTAAAAGATTTTGCTGATAAGGTGCGCGATGAAGACAGAAAAGAGATTGAAGGAAAACTGGAAAATCTTAAAAAAGTTAAAGATGGAGACGACGCGGAAGTAATTAAAAAAGCGATGGAAGATCTCTCAGACAGTGTTTCAAAAATAGGCGAGAGATTATATAAAGAAAAGGGGACTGGCGAAGAAAAGAAAGAAAAAAAAGACAATAAAGACAACAAAGAGGAAGGGCCGATAGAAGGAGAAGTGGTAGAATAATAATTTAAAAATTAAAATTTTATGAAAAAAATACGCGTTGCTATCAATGGTTTTGGTCGGATTGGCCGGCCGACTTTTAGAATTGCGCTTGAAAAGCCGGAATTAGAAATAGTAGCGATTAATGATTTAACTGACTCAAAGGCTTTAGCGCATCTTCTGCAATATGACTCTTTATATGGCCGATACAAAAAGGAAGTCAAATGGACAAATGACAGTTTAATAGTGGATGGGAAGAAAATTAAAGTTTATGCAGAAAGTGAACCGAATAAATTACCTTGGAAAGAACTAGGCGTTGATATTGTTCTAGAGAGCAGCGGACACTTCACAGGCAAAAAAGGCGCTTCCTTGCACCTTGAAGCTGGGGCCAAAAGAGTAATTATTTCCGCTCCGGTCAAAGGTGATGATATACCTACTTATATTTTAGGCGTTAATGAAGAAAAATTAAGCTCAAACGAAAAGATTATTTCTAATGGCTCCTGCACCACCAATTGTTTAGCGCCAGTGGCTAAGATTCTAAATGACGAGTTTGAGATTGAGGAGGGCTTTATGACCACTATCCACTCCTATACTAATGATCAAAGAATTCTTGATCTGCCTCATAAAGATTTGCGTCGAGCCAGAGCGGCGGCTTGCAATATAATTCCTACCACCACTGGTGCCACTCAGTCAGTGGTCGCTGCCATTCCTTCCTTGAAAGGGAAACTTGACGGTCTTGCTATTCGCGTACCAACGCCGGTTGTTTCTGTCATAGATTTTGTGGCTCGGGTTATGAGAAAAACAAGCAAAGAGGAAATAAACAATGTCTTTACAAAGCAATCAGAGGGCAGATTAAAAAATATTTTAGCCGTGACAAGCGACCCACTGGTTTCCTCTGATTTTATTGGCGATTCTCATTCAGCTATCATTGACCTTTCTTTAACTCAAGTCAATGATCATCTCGTTAAAGTTATTGCCTGGTATGACAATGAATGGGGCTATGCTAATCGATACGTAGAGATGGCCGAATATCTGGGAAAGCTTATTTAAATTGTTTATGGATTTTGAAGCTATAATTTTAGCTGGCGGGAAAGGACTGCGAATGAATTCCGATTTACCCAAGTCCTTAGTTCAAATAGCCGGAGTCCCTCTTATTTTTCATCAATTAGATTATTTGGTCCCTAAAGTGGATAAAATAATTTTGTCTTTAGGCTACGGCGGTGATTTGGTTAAAAAAGAGATAGAAAAAAATTATAAAAATTTTGACATTAAAATAGAATTTATTTTAGAAGAAAAACCCTTGGGAACCGCTGGGGCCATAAAAAAATCTCTTGCTAAAATAAAAAGTAATAAATTCTTGGTTCTTAACAGCGACGACCTGACGAATATCAATCTTGAAAAATTGAAACAGGCGGAAAAAAATGCTATTTGCGTTGCCCGTCCCAGGTTGCCTTTTGGCTTGGTTAAAGAAAAAGATGGGCAGGTTATTTTTATTGAAAAACCAAAATTAAATTCCTGGGCAAGTTGTGGCTGGTATTTATTTGAAAAAGAGAAATTATTTCCTCTTTTGCCAGACGAAGGATCTTTAGAATATGAGGTTTTGCCTAAACTGGATCTAATGATTTTCAAACATAAAGGATATTGGTATCCGATCAATACGCCTAAAGACATTATTGAATTTGAGAAAAATCGTTCTTGATTTTTTAGTCAATTAGGCAACTTATTTTCAAATTTTTATGAAACAAGCCACTCTGTGCCTTTTAATTAAAAGAGATTCCAAGGAAATTCTTTTGGCTATGAAAAAGCGAGGATTTGGAGTAGGGAAGTGGAATGGAGTTGGCGGAAAATTTGATGAAATTCCTCTTTTAAAAATGTGGGATGACGATAAGTTTTGGTTACCCCATGTTTTGCAAGGGAAAAAGTTAAAAGCAGAATTCGTTTTCAATAAAGAAGAAAAAATCAGTCAGAAATTAGTGGAAATTGTAAAAAATTTTTGAGTTTCTGGAAAGAAGGAGGGAAAAATGTTCTGGATATGACCCATTATGGCAAAAAAAGAAAAAACTTTAATCATCATTAAACCCGACGGAGTCAGAAAGAATTTAATTGGCGAGTGTTTAAGAAGGTTTGAAAAAGAAGGATTAGAAATTATTAATTTAAAAATGGCTAAATTTAAAAAACCTTTCGTTAAGGTTTTTTATTCTCATTTAAAATCAAAGGTGAGCCGCAAGCTTTTTCAAACCATCATTGATTTTATGTGTTCTCATAAAATTGTGATTGCCGTCTTAGAAGGAGAAGGGGCGGTTAAAAAGGCAAGAAAAATCTGCGGGCCGATTAATCCGAAAGAAGCAAAAAAAGGAACAATCAGAGGTGATTTTTCAAGCGATGATCTGATTGAAAATACGAGAAGAAATAGGGCCACCCGTAATATTATCCATTCCTCAGGCAGTAAAATAGAGGCGAGAAGAGAGATAGGGATGATTACAAATTGGGGTTGACAAAAATTTAAAAAATGTTATTATTTATCAATAAATTTAAGAATATCTTTAAAACTTAAAGGAGGAAAAATAAAAATTAAAGGGGGGTGAAAATGAAAAGCATTACAGTAAAGAGAAAATTTATGCTCTGTCTTCGCTGGGATTGGAATGAGAAAAAAGAGAAAAGATAAAAAGGAGGATTAATGACGAAAGAAATCGGGAAAAAGCAGTTAATGAGGAATTTGCAGAAAGTAGGATTGGGAGAAGGAAGAATCCAAATTAAGTTCTCCAAAAGAAAAGATAGTGGCTTATTGTGGTTGAAAGACAGAAACGGATATGAGCCCAATCTATTTCTGCTTTGGAATGATCGAACTAATAGTCATTCCTATCTGTCAGAGGTTGGACATTTTAAGCATATAGAAAATGTCAGATATTTCTCCAGGCCTCAAGTAAAAAATGGCCAGGTGAAATATCGGATTACTGATTCCGCCGGAATCAACATCTTTTATAGGAGGCAGATCTCTTCGTTGAAGAAAATAACCTTAAATTAACAAATCATTTTTCATCTCCTTAGGGCCTCGCTTTTAAATAAAGGGCGGGGCCTTTTCTTTTCCTGCTTTTTTGCTATGATTTAGCCAGTTTGTTATTTTGTTAATTATGACTATTCAAGAATTAAAAAAGAAAATCTTACATTTAGTTAAAATAAATCTAAGGCATTTACCTAAAGAGATAATTCCTGAGCTTGAGATCCCGCCGCAACAAGCGATGGGCGATTTTTGTTTAAGCTGTTTTAATCTATCTCCCTGGTTGAAAGAACGGCCGGAAAAAATAGCCGAGACCTTAGCTCAAAAACTTCAAAACAAAGAAAAAGATTTAATTGAAAAAGTGAATAATATCGGTCCTTATCTGAATTTTTTTCTTAAAAAAAAAGTTTTTTTTAAGGTGGTGATCGGTGAAATTTTGGAGAAGAAAGAAAATTTTGGTAAAAGAGAACAAGAAAAGGAAAGGATTTTAATTGAATATTCCGGCCCAAATACTAATAAACCTCAACATTTAGGACATCTGCGAAACAATTTTTTAGGCATGGCGATTGGCAATCTCCTGGAGAGCGATGGCCATGAAGTTGTCAGGGTTAATTTAGTTAATGATCGGGGCATTCATATTGCCAAGTCAATGTTGAGTTATTTAAAATGGGGGGAGGGGAAGACGCCAGATGGAGAAGGAAAAAAAGGAGATTTTTTTGTTGGCGACTTTTATGTTTTGTTTGAGCAAAAATCAAAAGAAAACCCGGAGCTTTTGAACGAAGTGCAGGAGCTTTTAAAAAAATGGGAAAAGGGAGACGAAGAAACATTGGCTCTTTGGCGAAGAATGACTGATTGGGCAATTAAAGGGTTGCAGGAAACTTATCAAAAAATAGGGGCGAAATTTGATAAGTGGTATTATGAAAGCGATTTTTATAAAGCAGGGAAAAGATTGGTAGGCAAAGCGCTTAAAAAAGGTTGGTGCTACAGGAGAAAAGATGGAACCGTGGAAATAGACTTAACGCAATTTAATTTAGATAAAAAAGTTCTTCTAAGAAAAGATGGAACAAGTGTTTATCTGACTCAGGATTTAGCTTTAGCGTTTCTCAAACAAAAAGAATTTAAACCAAAAAAATCTATTTATGTGGTTGGTTCCGAGCAGGACGCTTATTTTAAGACTTTGTTTAAAATCTTAGAGATTTTCGGCTTTAAATTGGCAAAAAATCTTTATCATCTTTCTCACGGCATGGTTTTTCTGCCTGAAGGCAGAATGAAATCCCGCGAGGGCAAAGTGATAGAAGCAGACGATCTGATTGCTTTAATGGAGAAATTGGCTAAAGAGGAGATTATGGCTCGGGAGAAAGACATCGCGCCTGATGAGCTGTCGCAAAGGGCAAGAATTATTGCCTTGGCGGCTCTAAAATTTTTCTTTTTACACGTGACTCCGCCGCAGGATATTATTTTTGATCCAGAAAAATCGATTTCTTTTGAGGGAGCGACTGGCCCGTATCTTTTGTATGCTTATGCCAGAATTAAAAGTATTTTAAGAAAGAGCAGAGAATTGTCCTCAGGCGAAAGCCTTTCGTCGGGGAAAGAGGCCCTTGAGCTTGATAATCTGGGAGTGCTTAGAGAAAACGAAGAGGAAGAAATGATTATTTTGCTTTCTAATTTTGAGGAGATAATTTCAAAGTCAACTATTTTTTTAAGCCCTTCTTATCTAGTTGAATATCTTCTTAAATTAGCGCAAAAATTTAACGAATTTTATCATCTTTATTCGGTTCTTAAAGCAGAAAATAGCTTGTCTCGTGCTCGTTTATTTCTTTGTCAGGCAGTTGGTCAAGTATTGGACAATGGAATGCGCTTACTAGGCATTGAGACATTGGAGAAAATGTAAAAGATTAACTGTGGATAAATATCTTGACTCGAATTTTTTTTATCATATACTAATCCTTGTAGTTATTCACCGCAGACAGCAGGTATGCGCGAGCAATAAATCCTGCCGAGGTAGAAATCTAATTCTAGTTTTTAGATTTTGAAGCCTGCGGCGAACAGACTTATTTTTTTAAACATATGGCGAAAACAAAAAAAGAGAAAGAAAAAATAGTTTCTGAATTGGTTGAGGATTTTAAAAAAGCAAAATCCCTTCTATTTACTAATTATTACGGTTTGCCGGTTAAAGAAATTCGCGAGTTAAGAAAAATCCTAAAAGAGAAAGATTATAAATATAAAGTAGTTAGGAAAAGTTTGATAAAATTATCTTTGGAAAAAGCTGGTTTTCTTGATTTCGACATAAAAAAAATAGGATCAGCCAATGGGATAGTGATAGGGGATGATGAGATAGAGCCATTAAGGATAATTGTTAAGTTTATGAAGGAGCGGCCAGTTTTTCAAGTTGAAAGCGGTTTGATTGAAAATAAATTTGTGACCAAAGGGGAGATTGAAGCTATTTCTAAGCTGCCTTCAAAGCAGGAACTTCTGGCTCAGGTTGTTTTTGCCATCAAATCTCCTTTGGCACGTTTGTTAAATGTTTGTCAATATAATTCAAGAAATTTAGTTTATGTTTTAGCGTCCATTAAAAAGTAAATATTTGTTAAGTTAGTATATTTAATATTTAATACTTTATTATGACAGAAAAAAAACAAATCCCTGAAAAATTTAAAGATTTGGTCGAAAAAATTTCCAATCTCTCGATTTTAGAGCTGGCAGAACTCGTTAAGATTCTTGAAGAGCAATTTGGCGTTTCCGCTCAAATGCCGATGATGGCTGCACCTGCAACGGCTGCGGCGCCTGCTGCGTCAGCTCAAGAAGAAAAAACCTCGTTTAATGTGGAATTAACCGAGACCGGATTAAATAAAATTGGCGTGATTAGAGCCATACGCTCCATTATTGAGATTGGTCTTAAGGAAGCAAAAGATTTAGTTGATACCGCGCCAAAAATGATTAAAGAAGGAGTCAATAAAGAAGAAGCAGAAGAAATGAAAAAGAAATTAGAAGAGGCTGGAGCAAAAGTAACTCTAAAATAGGTTTATCTCATATATTTTTTGTCCTTCAATAAGCCACGCTTTTTTTTCTTTTTCATTTACGATAAATCCTTTTAAATCAATAAACTTCGGGCTAGAGATTTGCTTGATAATTTTTCCATTTTTATCAAAAATAAGCAATCTATTTTGTTCGAGAAGATATAAATAGTTGCTTTCAGCATTAGTAAAAATGGCGAAAAAATTCGAAATTTCGGGCAAGATTTTCTCTAAGCCGAAGTTTTCTTTTTTCCCAAGGTAAAATTTAGAAATTTCATTTGGCCCAAGAACATAAATTGCGCCATCAATACTTACGGCCTTTGTTTCCTTAAAGTCAGCACTTTCTTTAAGCCATTTTTCTTCGCGCGAAAATCCGTCAGCTGTTTTTCGGTAGCGGTAAATTCCACTCTCTTCAAGGGTGTAAATTCTGTTAGCGTAAATAGAAAAATCTTCTATTTTTTTAAGCTCATGGCTCCTTTCCAATTTTAGCGGCTTTAATTCCCCTGATGAAAGGTTAAAGGAAGTAAAATTTCCTTTTTTGTCTAAAATAACAAAGCTGTCTTTATCAAAAGCAAAAATTTGTTCTATTTGAGCGCGAGTGTCTTTGAGAAGAAAAATTTTTCCAGAATTTTTATCTATTCGGTAGAGATAATTATTTTTTGGATCAAAAGTATAGAGATTATTTTCCATTTCAATTAGTTTCGTTGGCAGGAAATTTTTATCAAAAAGTTCAAGATTAACTAACAATTTTGGTTCTGAGACGACGGTATAAGCAAAAAATTTCTTTAGATTGTCAAGATAGTTATTTTCTAATTTTTGAAAAGTTTCTTTCTCTTCCAGATTACCCTGCTGCAATTCCCCTAAAAGATTCTCTATTTCAGAAAGGAGACCGTAAACCTTCTCTCTATCGCCTAAAGACAGAAGAAAAATTTCTTTTTCTTTTTCCTCTATTAAACTTGTTTTATTTTTAAAGTTATTCTCTTCTACCGTTCCTTTCTGTTTAACATTAAAAAAAAGATTCTGGACAAAAAGAAGAGAAATAATGATTAAAATGACAATAAGCGATTTTTGGGGATAACTTAATTTTTTAGTCAAGAGGCGCGGTTTTTCAAATCTGGCAGAGGCTGCTTTTGTCTCAGGGGAAAATTCTTTGAGTATTTCTTTAAAAGATTTATTTTCAATTTTTAAGATTGCTCCAGATCTAGATTGTTTCACGATTTTTTCTAATTTATTAACATCTTCTATTCTAATTGGAGAAAGATCTGAGGTGGCAAAAATCATCAGACTGCCTTCATTTAAGGCCCCTGAAGTTAATTGAGTAAATTCATTTTCCTCAGATTTTTGAGAAATATCTTGAATCTCCCTCCCTTCTATTAAATAAATCCCGATATCTCCTAATGACGAGAAATAGATTTTTTCATTTTTGAGCCCTAGAAGAAGAAAGTTTGATTCTATTTCTCCTTTTCCTTCTTCTTTGAGCCATTGATTCGCTTTTTTTAATAATTCCTCAAATTTTATTTCAAGAGAATTTTTTTTCAAAAATTCAACAAATTTATCGTTAAACTCTTTTAAAAACTTGAGCTTTTCTTCTTTTCTAATTTTTTCATCAAGCGGCGAAGAAAGACCTGATAAAAGAATAAAGCGTTCATCAGCATAAATTTGGCAGTAAGTTCCTAACTCCTTATTTTCCCCGCTGGAAATTTTTTGGATAGTCAAATTAGGCATAATTTTTATTATATCATGATTGGGACGACAAGACAAGAATCCGACGCCATTAGAAAGCTTGTTTTGCAAATCCCTTCAAAACCCTATCCGGCCGGCAAATATCAAGGCAGTTATTTTCTGGCGGGGTTGACGAAAAAAGAAGCATGGGTATAATTAGAGTATGAATTATATGCTTCTTGGGGCCGGTTTTTCAGGCGGAATAGTAAGAGGTTTAACTGGCTATCTAAAACGTCAATTATCTTATAAAGAAGTTAAATTTAAGTTATTTTATTTTCTATTTATTATCCTTATTTCAGGGATCATAGGCCTTGTCGTTTCTTCTTTTTTCCTTAAAACCCCTCTTTTTAGTTTCGTCGTCGGTTATGCCGGCGGCGATTTTGTTGAAAATATTTATAAAATTTTTACTAAAAAAGTTTCTTTTTAGCAAAAATTTTTTCCTCGCTTAATCTTTAATTATAACCTATTATGCTTAAAAAAGAAAAAAAACAAAAAATTATCAATGAGTTCAAGCAAAGCGAAAAGGACTGTGGTTCAGCGGAGGTTCAAATAGGTCTTTTGACCGAAGAAATCAAGAAGTTGGCTTCTCATCTCAAAGAATATCACAAAGATCAATCTTCAAGATTGGGTTTAGTGAAAAAAGTTTCGCAAAGACGAAAATTTTTGAAATATTTGGAAAGAAATAAACCAAAGGCCTACAAAGAACTAATTAAAAAAATAAAAACATAAAATGCCTAAAGAAAAATATTTAAATCAAAGGATAGGAGTTTTCATTGACGTTCAAAATATGTATCATTCTGCCAAAAATCTTTTTAATAAGAATGTTAATTTTGGCAGAATTCTTCGCGAAGCAACGGCCGGCAGGCAACTAATTAGGGCCGTTGCCTATGTGGTTAAATCTGGTACACGCGAAGAGGAGAAATTTTTTTCTGTCATTGCTGACCAGGGATTCGAACTGAAAATAAAGGATTTACAGATTTTTCCCGGTGGAATGAAAAAAGCAGATTGGGATGTCGGCTTAACGGTTGACGCGATAAAATTAGCGGATCGGCTAGATTCTATAGTGCTCGTGACCGGCGACGGTGATTTTATACCCCTTGTTCTTTATTTAAAGGAAAACAAGGGTTGCCGAGTTGAATTAATGGCTTTTTCAAGAACTACCTCGTCAAAATTAATTGAAAACGTTGATCAATTTACTGACCTGGGTAAAGAAGAAAAATTTTTATTATAATCTCTATGGAATTTACTAAAGAAATAAATGGCAAAAAAATGTTTGCTAAAATAGGGGATGTGGCCTTTCAGGCAAACGGCAGCTGCCTTTTTGGTTTAGGAGAAACAATTGTTTTAGCGACTGCCACAATGGCCTCTAAAGAAACCGACCTTGATTATTTTCCCCTGACCGTTGATTATGAAGAGCGTTTCTACGCGGCTGGTAAAATTAAAGGGTCTCGTTTTATTAAGCGAGAAACAAAACCGCCAGATGAGGCGATCCTAACAGCCCGAGCTGTTGATCGAGGCCTCAGACCTCTTTTTGATAGCCGATTAAGATTCCCAGTGCAAATAATTATCACTGTCCTGTCTGTTGACAGAGAAAATGATCCGGATGTGGTGGCTCTTTATGCCGCCTCCCTCGCCCTTTCCATTTCTGACATTCCTTGGAATGGTCCGATCTCTGGCGTGAGAATAGGCAGGTCAAATAACCAATTTATTTTTAATCCAACTTATGAGAAGAGAGAAACGTCCGATTTGGATATTTTGATTTCAACGCGGGAGAACAGGGTTTTAATGATTGAAGCCGAATCATCCCAGGTTGAAGAAGAAGTTTTTGAAGAGTCTATCAAGCAGGGCCTTAAATACGCAGGTGAAGTGGAAGAATTCTTAATCGGCATTATTAAGCGGGTTGGCAAAGAAAAAATCAAAATAGAATTAAAAGAATCAGAAGAAGTAGAAAAAAAAGCCAAAGAAGTCATAATTCCAATTGTTGAAGAAATTCTTTTCAAAAAGCCTTTAATTAATAAAGAAGAGAGATTGGGGGCGATAGAAAAAATAAAAGAAAAAACAGAAGAAAAATTAACTGCCTTAAATATTAGTAAAGAAAAGAGAGAAAAAATAATGGGCCGGGTTGACCTCGTCGTTCATCAGGAAATTACCCGCTTGATTATTGAAAAAGAAAAGAGAATTGACGGCCGAGATCTTGAGGAATTAAGAAAAATTGACGCTCAGGTTCAATTTTTGCCTCGCGTTCACGGTTCCGCTCTTTTTCAAAGAGGGGAAACCCAAGTTTTAGCAGTGGTGACCCTCGGCTCTCCGGAAATGGAGCAATATTTAGACACCATGGAAGAATCTGGCAGGAAACGGTTTATGCATCATTATAATTTTCTTCCTTTTTGCTCTGGCGAAGTTTCTTCGCTAAGAAGTACAGGCCGAAGAGAAATAGGTCATGGGTATCTGGTAGAAAAAGGATTGAAGGCGGTAATTCCCCCTTCTTTAACCTTTCCTTATACTATCAGAGTGGTCAGCGAGGTTCTTTCTTCAAACGGCTCTACTTCAATGGCTTCTGTTTGCGCTTCATCTTTAGCGATTATGGATGCTGGTATTCCCGTTTCTCAACCAGTAGCTGGCGTTGCTGTTGGGCTAGCTTCTGAAGAAGGAGAGAAGGACTTTGCGCGATACAAGGTTTTTGCAGATTTACAGGACTTAGAAGATGGAGAGGGAGCAATGGACTTTAAGGTGATTGGTACAGAGAAGGGGATCACGGCTGTGCAAATGGATACCAAGACATTGGGCTTGACTCTCTCTGTTATTCATGACGCTTTTCTTTTATCAGGGAAGAAACGATTAGAAATTTTAGGCCGAGTGAACAAAGTTCTTGAGAGTCCTCGCCATGAATTATCGCCTTATGCCCCGCGGGTTGTCAGTTTGAATATCGATCCGAAAAAAATAAGGGATTTGATTGGTCCGGGCGGTCAAAATATCAATAGTATCATCAGACAAACAGATGCGGAGATAAAAGTAGAACAGGACGGGTTGGTGATGGTGACCTCGGGCGACGCAAAGAAAATGAACGAAGCGATAGAAATGATTAAGGTTTTAACCGGTGAGATTAAGATCGGCGATGAATTTAAGGCAAAAATTACCAGAATAGTTGATTTTGGCGCTTTTGCTGAAATAGCGCCGGGTAAAGAAGGTTTGATTCATATTTCTGAGCTTTCATCAGGTTACGTCAAACATCCCTCCGATAAGGTAAAAGTTGGTGATATAATTAAAGTCAAAGTGAAGAATATTGATAATTTTGGCAGATTAAATTTTTCCGCTAAATAAGTTGCGCGCTATGCCTCCTAATAACCAAAAAAATATAGGTCCAAAATTTTATCCGGCTGGGAGGCCGAATGTTTTGGTTACTGGCGGCGCGGGATTTTTAGGATCTCATTTATGTGAATCGTTAGCTAAAGATAATAATGTAATTTGTCTTGATAACCTCTTAAACCCTCTTTCTTATCAAAATATTGAGGGCCTGCTTCAAAATCAAAATTTTTATTTTGTAAAACACGATGTCAACGAGCCGATAGATCTTTTATCTTTTGGAGAACTGAAAAATTTGAAAATTAAATTTCAGGGAATTAAAGAAGTTTATCATTTAGCTTGCCCGACCTCAGCCAAGAGCTTTGAAAAATTTAAAATCGAAACTTTAAAGGCAAATTCTATCGGTACAATCAATGTCCTGGAACTGGCAAGGATGTATCAGGCAAAAATACTTTTTACTTCTTCTTCTGTTGTTTACGGATCTCGGAAAGAAGACACCCCTTATTTCAAAGAGATGGATTACGGCAGAGTGAATTTTACCGGCGAGCGCTCTTGCTATGATGAAGGAAAGAGATTTGCCGAGACAGCCATTTTTACTTATAAGCAAATGTACGGATTGGATGTAAAGGTGGCAAGAATTTTTAGAACTTATGGCCCCAGGCAGGCTCTTTTTGAGGGCGAAATGATTCCCGATTTTATTCTCCAGGCTATTAATAATCTGCCTTTGATTATTTACGGGGACGAAAATTTTGACACTTCTTTATGTTTTGTTTCTGATACTGTTGATGGAATTATAGCCATGATGAAGTCTCACGAATCAGGCCCGATTAATTTAGGGCATTCGGAAAAATATCTTTTAGTTGATGTGGCTAAAAAAATTATTGACGAGACCGGTTCAAAGTCAGTCGTAGAATTTCGCCAGCCCTTACTTTTTATGACCCCGCTCGGACTGCCTGACATTAGCTTGGCGCGCGAAAAATTAAATTGGTTTCCAATTACAAGATTAGAAGACGGCTTGAAAAAAACAATTGAATATATTAAGGCTCATCGGATTTTGCTCGCACCTTTATTGAAAAAATATGAAGAATAACATTGTCATTGTTATCCCGGCTTATAATGAAGAAAAAACTATCAGGGAAGTGATTGAAGACGCGAAAAAAGTTACTGATGAGATTATTGTAGTTGATGATGGCTCGCGAGATAGAACAGGAGAGATCGCTAAGTCTCACGGCGCGCAAGTCTATCGTCATTTAATTAATCTCGGTTTAGGCGGAGCCTTGAAAACGGGTTTTGCCGCTAGCCTTAAAAAGGACGACTTTATCGTGGTGACCCTTGATGCCGATGGTCAACATGAGGCCTCGGTTGTTTCAAAGTTAGTTGAACCTATTAAAAACGGAGAGGCAGATGTAGTGATTGGTTCCCGATTGCTTAATGAAAACGTGAAGATGCCTTTTATCCGTTTGATTTTTAATCATTTAGCCAATTTAATTACTTTTCTTTTTTACGGCCTTTTTGTTTCTGACAGTCAATCTGGCCTGAGAGCATTCAGTCGTTATGCTTTAGAAAAAATTAAATTAAAAGGTCTTAAGATGGAGGTTTCTTCAGAAATCATTGGTGAGATAAAAAGAAACAATTTATCTCTTAAAGAGATACCAATCAGAGCTATTTATACTGATTATTCTTTGTCCAAAGGCCAAAATTTTTGGCTGGGCATCAAAACATTTTTTAGAATTTTGATAGACAAAATGACATAATCCAATTCTGTTCTATGTTATTAATCCAAATTTTTCTTGTTATTATCATCGGTCTAATTATTGTTAGGCTCTTTTCAAGATTGAAGAAAGAGGAAATTAGCGTACTAAATTTTTTAATCTGGCTATTTTTTTGGTCCGCTGCTTTAATTATCATTTTCTTTCCTGATTTTTCTAACGTTTTAGCAAGAATTTTGGGCGTTGGGCGAGGAGCAGATTTGGTTATTTATTCCTCTTTAATTTTAATTTTTTATTTTATTTTTTCTCACGAGGTTAGAATGCGCAAAACTGACCAGAAAATTGAAAAAATAGTGCGTTATTTAAGCTTAGAAGAGAAAAAAAGTCAAAAATAAAATGTGGTCAAAAATTCGAAAAGTTTTTCTTTTTGTCTTGGAGCTGATTTTCTTGGCTCTTCTTGCTTTTGGAGTGGTTAAAATAGTTCACCGTTTTGTTTTCCAGCCATTTTATATTCTTGGTCCTTCGATGGAACCAAATTTTTTTAATTATGATTATTTAATTATTAATAAAATCAGTTATCGTTTTAATGAGATAGAAAGAGGCGAGGTGATTGTTTTAAAGAATCCTTCCAGTCCAGCTTCCTTGATTATAAAAAGAGTGGTCGGATTGCCAGGCGAGGAGATAAAGATAAAAGAAGGGAAAGTTTTTCTTTATAACAAGATTTTAGGCTGGCGAGAATTGGAAGAACCGTATCTTGGGGTTGGAACGAGCACGCCAGGCGACTTAGAGATAACTTTGGCGAGTGATGAGTATTTTGTGATGGGCGACAACAGGAACGCCAGTCTTGATTCAAGAAGCTTCGGCGTATTGAAAAAAAATTTAATTGTCGGCCGCGCCTGGCTGCGCGCTTGGCCTTTTAGCAGTTTCGGATTTATAAAAGAATATCCAAAATTAAATAATTAAAAACCTTATGCCTAAAAAGAAAAAAAAGCCAGAAGTAAAAGAAGTCGTTCAAATTCTGAGAGGGATGCAAGATTTACTGGGGAGCGAGCGAAAGCCCTGGGATTATTTTTTTGAAAAAGCCAAGAAATTAGCCAGCGGGTTTGGCTACGAGAAAATTAATACGCCTATTCTTGAAGAACAATGGCTTTTTAAGAAAGGGCTTGGTGAAGCGGCTGAAATTATTAAAAAACAAATTTACGAATTTTTTGATCGTCGCGGCAAAATTAGAATAGCTCTGCGTCCTGATTTTGCTCCGTGTGTCATGCGCGCTTATATTGACCATGAAATGTTTAATCTTCCCCAGCCAGTCAGACTCTATTATTCAGGTCCGGTTTTTCGTTATGAAAAATTAGAGCCGAAAAGATACCATCAATTTCATATTTTTGGTCTGCAAAGCATCGGTTTAGATAAACCGATTGCTGACGCAGAACTTATTGTTTATGCCGATACTTTATTTAAAAATTTAGGCCTTAAAGTAAACATTGAAATTAATAATATGGGCTGTTCTCGCTGCCGTTCTTTTTATAGAAAGAAACTTTATAATTTTTTGAAAAAGAAGAAAAAAAATCTTTGCGTTGAATGCAGAGAGCATCTTGAAAAAAATCCTTTCCGTATTTTTGATTGCGAGAAGCGAACCTGTCAAGAGATCGTTCTCTTGAGCCCACAATTGCTTAATTCCCTTTGCCCTAAGTGTGAAGCGTATTTTAGCAAGGCGTTGGAGTATTTGGATGGAGTGGGCGTGGTTTATCATCTCAATCCATATCTTATCCGAAGCGCAGATTATTATAATGGCCCTATTTTCGAAATTTATTCCAGCCTGTCTTCCGAAAAATTTCAATCTCTTTCTCCTAAGGAGAAAACCGCTCTGCCAGGGCTTCCTGAAGTGGGGGGTGTCAAATTGGGAACTGGCGGAAGATTTGACAGGTTGGCGCAATCCTTGGGAGGACCATCCACGCCTGCTTGCGGTTTGTCGCTTGGGGTTGAGCGAATTGTTGATGAGATGAAAGAAAGAAAAATTAAAATTCACAATGGCAAAAAAAATCGGATTTTTTTATGTCAAATCAGCGACCTGTCCCTTCTTGAAGGCTTAAAACTTAAGAAGCTCTTAGTAGAAGAGGGCTTTGAGGTGGTTGATGACCTCAAAAACGAAAGTTTGAGCGCTCAGCTTGAGAAGGCTAATAAATTAAATTTAAGATTTATTTTAATTCTCGGCCACCAAGAAATTCTTGATAAATCAATTATTATTAGAGATCTTATTACGCACTCCCAAGAAGTAGTTAGTAGAGAAAAAATAGTTAATGAATTAAAAAAATGTTTAAAAAGATAGTTATTTGAATTTTGACTTTTATTATATGTGTGTCTTTTGTCAAATAATTAAAAAACAAATTAACTCTGAGATTGTTTATGAAGATGAAAAAATGATGGTGATTAAAGATATTAATCCGAAAGCGCCCGTTCATCTTCTTTTATTTCCCAAACGTCACATTGAATCTCTTGTTACCCTCCGCCTCAAAGATCGTCTTCTAATAGAGGGGCTTATTTGGAAAGCGAAATCATTAGCCGAAGAACAGGGCTTTGCTTCAAACGGATACAAATTGGTTTTAAATTGCGGTCAAGGCGCCGGCCAGGTTGTGCCTCACCTGCATCTTCATCTTTTGTCCGGGGCAGATTTCTCCAAATGGCCAGTCTAAACGAGATTTTTAATTTGCCATATGCTTTTTCGTTTTACTGAAAAAATTCTTATTGAACAGATAAGAAACGGTAATCTTAAAGCCTTTGAAATAATTTATAGGGAATACGAAGAGAGGATTTACCGTTTTGTTTATTTTCGCGTTTCAAATAGAGAAACCGCTCAGGACCTGACCAGCGAAGTCTTTATTAAAATTTTGGATTACTTAAAAAATACGGATATAGAGATTGATAATTTTTGCGCTTTTATTTATAAATCAACCAGGAACCTCGTCAATGATTTTTATCGCCTGAGAAGATTGACTGTTTCTCTTGATGAAGTGAGGGAAGTCAGTTTGCCAAGCAATTTGGAAGAAATAGCGGAAAAAAATATTCAACTCGGAGAAATAAAAAAATATTTTGAGGAATTAAAACCGGAATATAGAGAGCCGGTTCTGCTTCATTATTTTGAAGGATTGTCCTACAAAGATATGGCTCAAATCTTGGGTGAAACCGAAGATAGTCTCAAAATGCGCAGTCATCGAGGAATAAAACAATTAAAGAAATTTCTAAAGAAGGGGGCCTAAAAGGGGTGTTACTTTTTCCCCTTTCATTCGTCTACTATATATATGGATATTAGGGGTTTGATCAGAGAATATAAACACTTAAGGCCAGAAACGGACTGGAGCCAGAAGAATATGGCTTGTTTAGAGGATTATTTTAGTATTCACTTTGGCACAAAAAGAACAGGGATTTTCATTTTTAGACCAGTTTATGCCACGCTTTGCGTGGTTTTTGTTATTTTCCTTTCCGGCACAGGATTAGCTTACGCTTCTTATAACTCTAACTCCCTGCCCGGTGATTTTTTATATCCTATAAAAAAGATCTCTGAAAAAGCTAAGCTCGCCTTAACTCTTGGTCGATCGCAGAAGACAGTTTTAAGAGCAGAGCTCCTTGATCGCCGGGTAGATGAAATTAAAATTTTAAAAGAATCTAATTCGCCTTTTTTAGGAGACGCTACTTCCGACTTTCAAAAAGAACTTAAAACTTTTAAAAAAGAAATTGCGGTTCAAATTAATCCGGAGATGAAAGAAATAAAGACCAATGAAGTTTTGTCAGGAAAAACAGATCTGCCGGTTGAAGACCAAAAAAAAATTATTCCTTATATCGGCAACGCCGAAGAGGTAAAAAAGATTTTAGCTGAAACAAAAGAACTGTTGTCTCAAAAAAATTTAGAAGTGGCTTTGGAAAAAATCAATTATTTAGAAAATATGTCTGAGGCAGCGACAACGACAAAAGAAAAAATTGAAATTAAAAAGGAAGAAGAAACTAAAAACACAACCTCCTCTAAACCTAAACCGTCATCTTCTAAGAAAATTGAGCCGCTTGTCGGTTCAGTCGGCAGTTTAATGATTTTGGACAAGGAGAGTCCAGATATGAAAGCGCCTGAACTAGGGAAGGAGAACGAATAATTTAGTGTTTGAATTTAATTTATTATTTAACTTCTTATATCATAAATCATCCTTTGGGGCGGAGTCTAAAGTCGAAAAAAGCTCTCCTCCAATCTGAAAGGTCGAGCCCGTCCGTCAATTGGCGGATTAGGGTGGGATGAATAAATTAATCGAGGTTTAATTAAAATATGTCGAACTTAAAAAGATTTTTTGCAAGTTTAACCGTTGCTTCTACTATCTTAATGACTGGAGCCGGAGCGATTCTGCCGGTTACGGCTGTCACCATCGCTGACGGAGACTTAGTCAAATCAGCTGATAGTTCGGCTGTTTACTTGATTCAAGGAGCAAAGAAAAGAGTAATTCCCCATCTTAATGTCTATTTATCCTGGGGGTACCCTTCTAATTTCTCCACGGTCAAAACAGTCAGCGCGGCTGATCTGGCTCTTTACGCGGACGATAACGCGGTTCCTTTCAGAGATGGAGCCATGTTCCGCGGCACAGCCCAGAGTTTAGGCGGTAAAGAAGCATCGGCTGTTTTCTATGTTGAAGACGCTCAGCTAAGAGCGATTAAGTCAGCAGAAATTTACCAAGCTTTGTTCAATGATGCCAATTGGACGAAAGTGACTTGGGTGCCTGATGATCTATTAACCAAGTTTAACTATCCAATGGGTACAAATATTGAATCTTCAGCGACCCATCCAGATGGTTGCTTGATTAAATACACGGGTACGACTCAGGTCTACTTGATTCAAGACGGCAAGAAAAGAGCTGTTTCTGCTGCGGCCATGACGGCCAATCAGTTGAATGCAGCGAATGTTATCACCATCGCAGCCACTGAAACTTATACAGATGGCACGGCTATCACTGGCGCTGAATCAGCGATTTTAACCCCTGGTTGGGCAACCACGGTTGGCGCTTTAACCATTGCTCTTGATCCTGATTCACCAGAAGCGACTAATGTGCCAAAAACTGCTTCTAATGTTGTCTATACCAAGGTTAAATTAACCGCTTCTGGACCAGTGACTATTAATTCAATCACGGTCAAAAGAGCGGGCATGGGTACAGCCTCAAACTTTGCCTCAATTGGTTTGTTTGAAGGCAGCACTCAGCTTGGTACTTACAAGACTTTATCCAGCGATACTGATACCGCGACCATTAATGTTTCCCCGGCCTTAACCTTAACTGCTGGTCAGACGAAATATTTAGCGATTAAAGCTACCTCAGATGGAACAGCTGGTGTTGCCAATAAACTTGGTCTGACCGCTCTTTCCACTGATGCGACGGTTTCTGGTTTGCCGGTTTATGGCAAAGAAATGACCGTGGTTAATGTCACGGTTGGTACTTTAACCGCGACTTTTCAGTCAGTGTCCAATACTAGTCCTAAGGTTGGCGAAGATAATGTTGAATTAGCCGTGGTTAAATTAGCTGTTAACTCAGTAGAAGATATTGAAGTTAATTCTTTCAAGCTTCAGCAAAGCGGAACCGCCGGTGCTAGTGATCTTTCTAATTTAGCTATTTACCAATCAGGCGAGAAGAAAGGCGCTTGCAGCTATGCTAATGATTATCTCACCTGCGTCTTTGATACTCCTTATTTAATTAAGAAGGATACAAGTAAAGAGGTTAAAGTTTTAGGCGATATTGAAAGCGGATGGAATAGAACAGTTATACTTGGTTTAGAAAGAAGTGAAGATATTCAGGCCATTGGTAAAAGCTATGGTTATGGCGTGACCGTGGTTGATGCTGGTGGTGATGGTGCCGGTAATATTCTAACTATTAAGACCGGGACAATCACCATTAATTTCTATGGTCCGGATTCTGGCGATATTGTGGTTAACCAAAAGAACATCAACATGGCTAACTTTGAAATTACGAGCAACAATGAAGACGCGGAATTAAAAACTCTTAAAGTGAGCGTGAAAATTAATGGTGTAGCCACGAGCACTGCTTCGGTCTTTACTAATCTTGAGCTTTATGATCCAGTCACAGGCAATATCTATGATGCCTCAGCTGATGTGGCTAACACCAAATGGGATCTCAAGCCTTACATCACTCTAAGCAAAGGCGTGAAAAGAACCTTTCAGATTCGTTTGGATACGCCTAATACCACCATTGCTGGCAACACCACTTATCAGGTTCTTTTAGCGGATACTGATTTGTCAATTAAAGGCTTGACTTCTAACCAGCCTATTGCCGCTGCTGAGATTGCGCCTGATAATCTGACTGGTAAATTAATGGCTTTGAAAGCCGCTGGTTTAACTTTAACTGGCGTGGCTTTAACTGGCGTGACTAAAACCGCTGGCAGTAAAGGAGTTGTTCTTTACAAAGCGGATTTAGTAGCAGTTGGCGAGGCGATTAAGACAACCAAGATTATTGTTGATGAAGTAGCTGATAATCAATTAGATAAAGATAATCTTGATAATCTTTATCTTTATAAAGTCGTTGACGAGACCGAGACCTTAGTTAAAACCTTAACTGATGATAAAATCCCGGATAATAGCGCGACTTTTGATGGTTTGAACCTCCAGGTTGAACCTGGCAAACCGGCCACTATTTTGGTTAAAGGCGATATTAGCAAGCCAGCTGATCTAACTAATACCAACTTGCGGATTACTGTGGCTAGCAATGCCAAAATTGATTCTGAAACAGTCTCTAATGGCGTGAATGTTGTCGAAACCGTGACCGCGGCTGATGGTAGTTTAGTCGCTATTGTGGCCAATGGTATCTTAACTATTGATCTGAATAAGACAGAAACCGGTTTAGCTAAAGACCTTTATGTCCTGGCTAATGCCACTACACCGTTTATTGGCCGGATTAAATTGACCGCTCAATACGAGAATATTAAGATTGAAGATTTGGTCCTTGAGAATACTACTAATACAATTGCTCGCTCTGTTAAGACAATTGAACTTTACAAGAGCGATAAAACAACCAAATTAGCCAGCGCTAATTGGTTGGCTGGTAGTAAGACCATCAAATTTGACGATCTTAATTACGTGGTCAAGGGAAACACGACTGATTATCTCTATCTTAAAGCGATTCTTAATAAAATTGGTCTTGACGCGGAAGATACTGCTGTCTCAGGCGATATTATTGAAATGAACTCTACTTCAACTAATGCCATTTTCCGTGGAGAAGACTCTGGTACTGATATTACCAATACGAGCACGACCATGGGTGTTACCCAGTCCCTGAAAGCTCAGGTTATGGCCGCCCGAATTAATTCAGTTGCGAATGGGTTAGCCAACGGCACTCTTCAAGCTGGCAGTAACAAAATTATTGCTAAGTTTAAGATTAAAGCTGACACCACTTCTAATGTCTCCTCCTCTGGCGATATAGCCAGGGTTGAATTAACCAAACTTGACATTGCTTTAACCACTTCTACTAAGGTTAACGCTACCAATCTTAAGATTGAAAGAGAAGGAGGATTGGATGATAAAAAGGACTTTACCTTTACTAATTGGACTTCAACCTTTACCAACGACCAGTTTATTGAATCTGGCCAAGAAGCGATTTATATCATTTACGCTGATGTGACTGATACCCATGCAGCTGGTGAAAATGCTTATCTGGAGACCCAGGTTGCTGCTGACGCGGATCTTGATTGGAAAGATGACGGTATGAGCGCGGCTACTGATCTTCGTCTCTACACCGCTCCAATTGATGGGGCTAGACTTGAACTCAAGCACTAAAGATTTTAAGGTCTGACTGGTCCTTTAATCAGTCCCAGCTCTTGATGTCATAAAAACATTGGAGAGCCGCAAACCCCGCTTTTCAGCGGGGTTTGCTTTTATTACATTTATTACACCCTATGCTAATACTATAGAGTCCCGACCTCTATAGTAGTAGTTAGTTATCCATAGAAATTTGAAACTTTGTTTTTATAATCTGTCAAGGCTATTTAGAAATTTCATAGCAACGAGCCATTTAGAAATTTCATACCCAGCGTTTTACTTATTTTACAACAGCCTGCTCGACCTTTATTTTCGACCTTACAAACGCTCTTCTCCAAGGATGATCAGCCGGTGGTTTCCAGTAAGGTTTTGTTTTCGCCAAGGCAATAACTTCCATCTTCACTTTTCTTGGTCTTTCTGGCAAGACTTCATAATCCAAATATTTATTTCTTAAAGAGATAAACATTCGACCGTTTATTCTTTCTTCAATTTGAACCTGGTCTTTTCTCAGCACTAAACATGGCTGACTAGGCCCTAATTGGAACCATTGATCTTTAAATCTAATAGTGAAGTCGTTATTAACTATCCTGACGTTCTTTACAGAAAGGATTTTATCTAAATTTTCTTTGACCAATTGGGTTAATGGTTGATGAAGATTCCCTTTCTTCTGAGCAACTACCCCAAACTTGACATTGAACTGAGGAATAAATTTTTCAACAAACTTATTGGCTTCTTCAAGAGTAGAGATATTGGCCAATCGCATTTCTTTAACCAATCGATCTTGAAGAGTGACATTGAGTCTTTCTATTCTTCCTTTGGCCTGGGGTGAATTAGCGTGGATTATGTTGATTCCCAGATCTTTCATCGCTCTCTCAAACTGAGTTAGAACATTAGGATCATCAGCCAGAGTTTTAGTGTTTATCTTGTAGGTAGAGAATTTATCTAAGTAAATACTCATTGGTTTTCCTTGTTTTTCTAGGTATTGCTTCCAGAAAGTGAAGACCGGGATTATGCCTTCATCATGAACGAACCTTAGATGAATAATTTTGCCAGTAGCGTCATCAATCGAAGACAGCAGACATAATTTCATTACTGCCATCTCTTCCTTCAAGCCAGGGGTAATAACAGCCATCAAATTGAATCATCTCACCATATTGTTCTTTTCTTGGCCTCCAGAAACGATATTCTTTGTTCTTTTTTCTTGGCTTTGGTTCCCAGAATTTCCAACCAATCATCAGTTGCCTTAATTTCTCTTTGCCAATCTTTATTTGATGACTTTCCTCTAATTTCTCAGAAGCAAAGGTTGGTCCAAAGTCATTATATTTTTCTTCAACTATTCTCTTTATTTTCTCAATTATCTCTTTAGCGATTGTTCGATTACTTGATTTGCCCCGGCTGCCATGAATAACGCCCTTGGCGCCGTACTTTTTGACCATTGCTTTAATGTTTTTAACTTGTCTGACTGATAGGCCGAGTTGTTTGGCAGCCTCAGTTCCGTTGATTTCTTTTTTAATCAGTCTTTTGATAATTTCATACCTAGATAGCTCTTTTTGAGTCATAGTAATTAGCCCTTGGTTCATAATTTTCTTAGGATTAATTTAATTAATTTATTTCGACTTTTCCCAAGATCATTATGACACAATTCACCAAGGTATGAAATTTCTATATGGCTCAGCTATGAAATTATCATCTGGCTGCGACACTGTTCCTAGATGGACTTTACAAAAAAATAAGAAGGAGTAAAATAATAAAGATATTGAATAACTACGATTTTTATGAAAAATAAAATTTTTGAAAAATTAACTGAACATGATAAAAGATTTGT
>Ga0100378_1001330_pt1 | contig 26238 bp, 20 predicted proteins | sample CryGeymeta201502_FD_81535 | JGI IMG/M metagenome (GOLD analysis project Ga0100378, IMG submission 81535) | Groundwater microbial communities from Crystal Geyser aquifers in Utah, USA - Crystal Geyser metaG 2015-02 | ecosystem: Environmental > Aquatic > Deep subsurface > Groundwater | place: USA... | reverse complement strand
TAGATATAGCGAGCCTTGACACTTTTCCACACGGGTTAGATGGGCTTAGATTGTGGGAAGCCGGAATCATATTGGCGAGATACATAGTAAATAATAGCAACCTATTTAAGGGAAAAAGGATTCTGGAGCTGGGAGGAGGCGTTGGAATAGCTGGATTTGCTGCTAAAAAGTGGACGTAGTGTGTTGAAGTGGATATCACGGATTACCACGCCAAGGTCATATAAAACATAAAGAAAAATATGGCAAGTAATGGGCTGGTGTGTCCCGTGTACTAACTTGACTGGATAAAAAGGAGGAATAACCCTTAACAGTTTCAAATAATTATGGGCAGTGATATTGTCTATTTTGGATGCCCAGTTGCTGAGCTCTACCAGGTATTCAAGTAAAGGCTTGTTCCTGGAGGCATTGGCATCATAGTCATTCCTGTTAGAAAGAACTATGCTGAACTTTTCGTTTCAAAGATAGAAAAAGATGTTTTCGAACTGTAAATATAAAAACTAGAGAAGGAGCAGTACTTCTAAAGCCCTTTAGAGGATGTCTAGGAAGCCAAGAGACGCTACCCTTTGCTAAATGAAATAGCTTTCGAGGTGTACAAACTTACTAGAAAGCTTTGATGTGTATGAGCTAATTGACAGTTAGTAAATAGTTAATTTGAATGGCTTGGTATAACAAAAATACCACTCCGGAGTGGAAAATCTTCATAGATAAGCCTTACACGATAGAGGGGTTGCTCATGAACAAATAAATCCTTGTCAAAGAGGTGGCGGGTTAAAAATAGATTCAGGAATATTTGCGAAATAATCGAGATAACATCGTCAAGGAAGGGTTGGAGTACACTCTGGAATTTCCCAAATCTAATGACAGCTATGACAGAAAATATTTATACCCCACCAAAGCTATTGAATTCATGACCAATTAACAACTATTTAGTCACTTGGGATGGGACCAGCATCTGATCCAACTCTATGTTCACCTGCTTCTTTAGTACTTCTTGGCTATTGACCCGCACATCGATAATATCAACCTATACCACGCCTACTTCTAAAGATTACTAAAAATGCTTCTCAAGACGATCAGGCAATAAAGAGGAGCAATAGTCAACGCATTTGCAGAAGAGCAGATAAAAACTAAGTTTATTCATTAGATCATGAAGCATTCACATAAATACGCAGTTATTTGTTGTATGCAGGAGCTTTTGATTATGGATTTGGTAGATGGAAGGCATGTTGTGAGCTTAGAGTTCAAAATGGCAATCTTAGATGAAATTCTGATGGGCTTGGAGCAGGCTGATATCGATTACGAAGTGGAGAAAATATAGAATAGTTTGCAGCTATTGAAGATGTTTCTGGAGTAATCAATAAAATTTCTTCTCAATAATGCAGTTGAAGACCAACGCTCCTTAAATTTTGTTTAGCTGTACATGAGATTCACAAAAAAGTTTGATTCAATGATGTCACTCCTAAAAAAAGGATAGACTTGCATTAAAATGGCAGTAATGTAGGTTCTTCAACTCAATTAGATCCTTTTGATCAGAGTCCGCAATCTCAACATTAATTACAAATGGTGCAACGCATACAGAAGCGATATCATAGAGTATGTGATGAGCTTGAAAGTAGGCATTATTTACCCCTTGTTCCTTGAATTTTTGATCATTCTTTTTTCTGATATCGGATAAAACTCGGACAAATTAGGCATTTTTCTGAAATCTAAGCTGCTAGACAGACTTTACTGCTTGTTTTCAACCCATAAATCAAACAATATTTTGTCTGCTCGTATGATGGAGCTTTTCAAAGTGATCTACATGAACCTTGAAAAATAGATTATTCTCAACATTGAGAAAAACAAAAACGTTGATATTTCTCAAATTAAATTCCCTCTCTTCGATTAATTCTTTACTGTCTTGCCTCAAATATAGAAATCGATCAAGGAGCTAAAGTCTTACAACTAATCTTTGTTCAGCCACCTGGTTAGAATATATAAAGTATTCAATCAATATGCCCCCAATATTGCCAGCATTCTGAACTACTATAATGTCATCGAGGTGTGCAGGACTAGAAAAGATCAAATTCAATTGGTTATTGAGTTCTATCAGCATTAAGACTGCTTCAAACTCAATGACCAATAACTGTCAAAATAACTAGGCTCATTCTTTGGAGACGAGATCTTTGATAGCCTTGGGTAAACTGAATTTTCTGTAATCCGAGCTGCTAAAGAAGTGGCAAAGTATAATCCCATGAATCTATCTATTGTGCCTGAAAAGGAGCAGTAAAATAAGGTTGAACATTTGGCTGCAGTTATGTAAAATTCAGTAATTGAGATCAAGCTCAATAGCGATTTGATAATCAAGCCATAATAGGAAGAAGGGGAGACCAAGATAAAAAAAGATAGATCACCTGAGTGCAAGGAAGGCAATACAGAGCAATCATACTAAATATACAAAAACCAGCAAATGAAAGAAGCTGAAAGAGTGCTGGCATAAAGGAGGGCGAAATCAAGAACACCGACTAAGGGAGCTCGGATGAAGAACGAAGTTAAAAAATCCAGGAGTAAATGGACCCAAAACTAGTAAGATTAGAATTAAGAAAACAGGGCTTCCAGCACAGAAGTAGGTAAAGGCATTAAGAACAAGATTTCTCCTAGGAAGCCCATTTTCCCCAAGAAGGAAAACACACTAAAAATAAGTCTAATAAAGTTAAGCAACAGGAGAATTCCTAAAATTACCACCGAAAGAATGCTTGACTAGATTCGAGACAATCGACTGATAGGTTGGCTTAAGCTGGCTCGGGAAACTAGATGATGTGCATTACAGAGTTTGATTTTTGATGATTCAATAGTAGTTTTTGAGAGAGCGTATCTTAGTTCTGATAATGAGAGTTTAGAAATCACCTAACTTTGATATCTTATAATAAGCATGGAAAAATCTGTCCCAACCGAGCTCGTGAAAGATTAGTTCAAGGCATAGATTCGGAAATTAGCCCCTTCCTACAACCGGAACAACGTCGATTTTTACGATGCCCAAACATCTTTTGGCAGAATGACATTGATTGTTGAACACTACATAGGAGAGAGCAAGATAGGAGATAGCAAAGTATCTCTTGAGTAGGCACAGTAATTCATAGAGGTGAGAAACAAACTTTGTAGGAGTAACAAGATCTGCTGCCCTCTGATCTACTAGCAAAAAATCAAGAAAGTAGGATAAGATGAGTTTTACTGTTTGACCCTAACAAAACCGATCAAAGTCAAAAAAAGTGAATAAGCTTTAAGCTATTATTCTTTCGATTTTTTTGAAGAACTGGTCGAATGCGGCTATCGAGTAAATGAGACAGAGCTTGTTTATGATGCATAAACCTACCTCCTATAATAGATAGTTTGCTCATAGTACAACGACAAGGTGTATTTTGACTTCACACGGCTCATCAGGTCTAACGCTGTCAAGGACTAGAATGGCGAGGATGTTCCTTTCTTCTAAAAGTATAACTGTGAAAACTTTCTCAACTTCAGAGACAAATTATGTCGCTTCATGGCTTTAGTGAAGGTAGAAAAGTTGCCATATTTGATATTCATAAAAGAAAAGTCAATGTTGTTCAACCCAAAAGCAATAGCTGGAGCAGAAAGTTGGTTTGATTTAGCTACTATGTTCAACTTATTGCATGGCTAAAAGGTAAATCTGATAAAGGAAGACAAGGTAAAGCAAACTAAAATTGGTAGGCTAAAGGAAAACCCTGTCTTTGACTTCAAAGGAAAAAGATACAGTAATTATAATTTTGAGGACGGCTACAGAATTGACGCCTTTATCGAATTGAATTATCAGCATTTGAGAGATCATTTCTTTGAGCCAGGGTTGACCTACCTCATGAGTAAGAAGAGGTATCAACTCGTTACAAAAAAAAATATAAGGCCTTAAATTTGGGTAAAGAATACAGAGGATAACTTTGACCTGATAATTGTGGAAAAGTAAATAACAAAAGCGGAATTTATCAGTTTTTTGATCGGCTATTTTAAATACATAGAGCCAGTCATTAGAGTAATTTAGTTTGTGGTCGATATGAATGCCTTGAGAATCGAGTATATCAACAGAGAAAGCAAACATCGCATCATCAAGATAAAATTTAGCTAGAGCTATGTGGTAAAGGATGAGGAAATCTGCATGATTATTGAAAAGGCAAGACTGAAAAATGCCACTCTGAACCTTGAAAAAACAGTCATCACTGACAGCTGCCTTATGTTCTTAGCGAACTGTGATAAAATGCTTAATATCACCACTCTCGACCTATCTTACTGCCCTAATATCACTGATACTGGAGTTCATTCCCTATATGCTTCCCCATTATGTAGAAACATCAACATTCTGAAGGCTTCGGGACTGCCTCTTGTCGATATCTCTGTCGTCAAATTCAGAAAATAGCTCAAGGAGCTCTACATCAACCAAGGAAGGCTATATGATCAACAACTGGACATTCATGATTGGAAATTGTAAAGACTGGAGGCAATCGGGGTGAATGTTAACCTCAACCTTCCATCTTCTCTTTGGGTCCTGAAACTAAGCGTCGAGGTATCTCTAGAGGGATTAAAGGCTTTAAAGCATCTGTCTTTGATTGAATTGAAAATATGTCTGATGGACGATCGAAACAGTGTAAAGACGATACTGACGAACCTCAAGATGAAAGATAGTTCTGTCAAAGTATTTGCTGAGGGTCGTTCTAAGAATACACTGAAATCTTTAGATATTAGCGGTTCAAATGTAAAACTCAAAGAGCTGAGACCAATGTTTGCGATAGAGACCCTCTAAACATTAATTTGTTAAGACATGGAAAGATAGTATTTCCTCGATATGTGCTTACCGGCTCATGTGGTCAATCTTTCCTTCTCAAACAGCAAAATAAATGGCTAAATTCTGAATTAAATTTTAGCCAAAACCTCTATTCTGATTAGACTTAACGTATATAAGACAGATATCAGCTAAAAATCCATGGTTTCCTTTATCGAATCCAAAAGATTACTCAGTTTGCTGGAAATTGATGAGGAGCAACTCAACACGAAGATGCTTCTTGAGAAAAGTGGAGTCTAAAGCATTAATGTTCACTTTCAGAAATTGATCAGGAATGAATACGAGATGATGCTGAACAAAACCCTCATGACAGAAGCTGAGAACAATAAAGAGATCAATATTATTTGTGGGAAGATAGGCCAGGAAAAGCTTGTTGAAAAAATATAAAGGTTCACAGTTTTCTATGAAAAACATCTCAAAGAAATCAAGATCAAAAACCTGAACATCAGCATCAATAATGAACTATTATGGAAGCTGATCGATAGAAAATAGTTCAAGTACACCGAATAAAGTATCGTGGCTATTGATAAAAATAATCTGGATCACCGCGTCAATGTCTATCCTCGAGCTCTGGTGAGCTAAAATTTACTTAGAGCAACAGGCTTGCACATAGAGGCCTTTAATGTCTTTTTGCACAAAACAATGAGATTATGCCCTGACCATCTGCTCGAAATCAACATTAAATCAAATAGAGTCCTGAGCAGAAGAGTGATAAAACTGATCAGACAATATGCTGGCAATCTACTGAAAGCGATTGATTTTCGAGACTGTCTCTTTACATTTGGGGATGTCAAGTAAGAACTTTATGAATTTCCTTACCTGGACTATGTGAACTAAGGATAATACGAAATCATTTTGAGTGAATAGGATAACTGTGAAGCAGAACTTCAAAAAATTTTGAAATTTTTCATGCGGCTCAGACACACCACTCTTATAAAGCTTTTCCTTCGGGGTTAAGAGATCCACGAGAGAGAACTTTACTATTCGATCCTATTTTAGATACTTCACCATCACAAATAGATAATATCAGATCTAACAATCGAGTTCAAGAACATGAAAGCTGATAGTTCTGAAATGTTCTGGAGATAAGTCTTTGGTCTATCAAAACTTACCAGCTTCAAGATCACTTACAGCAAGTACTCTGAATGATATTTAGTGATATTTTGACAGAAGGAGATACGACGCTTCTGGCTGAGGAATTTAAAAATATAGACAATTTAAAATTGATAGCTCTGGATATCAATAGCAATATGCCTCAGATTTTCCCACACAATCTTAAATTCCCTGAGTTGCAAAAGCTTATTCTCGATTTTGGGGGGTAATAAAACAATTATACAGTCAGTCTATCAGATAGGTCATGCTTGCAAAACTTCTCAAAGATTTGACAAGCCTGACTCATTTAGATTTGAGGCTTGGAAATAATGAGTTTTTGACCTCTCTAAAAAGAATATCGGATATGATAGAAAAGATGCATGAGCTGGTCTATTTGACTTTCCATGCTGAGAAGTATCAATTCTTTAATTAAGTTGTGCATTGAAGGAGCATAGCATTTATGAGTTCATCACAAATCTTGGCAAGAATCCTAACCTGGAACGTTTCGAGATGAACATCAACAACGTATAAACAAACATACCTGAGTTGATCAAATTTTGCTAAGTACTGCAGAAAGCAAATCACAAGTGTTATATTCAGATCTATGCCCTCCAGTATTACTTCTGCTATGTAGACTCAAGAAGCAAGTTCTCTTCAGAGACTAAGATGAACTGTTAGAGAAGGGCATCTAAATTATATACAACCGGTGATCTCACTACCATCTACATTTTAATTACATTCAATATCATCACTGGATTAAATCCAATAAAAAATTGAATTTCTCGTTTTTGTATCTTTTCGGCTGAGTCTTCTCCTCTGGGGGGATCCTTATATTCGAGTATAGAGTTTAGTGTAAAAACCTGACCTAGTTGTTAGTTTGTATCTGTTGGGGGCATATGAATTATTCGTCGATAAAGCATTCCTAGAATCTTTGTTTTTCAAAGTCTGATATCTGCTGTGACTCTTCATCTCTGTCAACATTTTTGCTGAATTTGTATGCCTTGATTTGTGGCCTGAATGTGCATTATTTTTCTTATAAGATCTTGCTGAGTTATTTTTCTTTTTTGAGCTTTGCCAGCTTCTTTTCCTTCTCTTTTAACAACTATTCTGCCCGATTTTGAATTGGGATGTACCCGTTGCCATTTTTACTCTTTTGATCTAAAATTTTTTTAGTCTGGAACGATGATGGATAACTGGATTGCTTTTATGCAACCCTGTTTCTGTTTTATTTTTGATGAAGGTTTGTTTGTGGTCTTGAGAAGTTAGTGATTCTGCTTGTTGGCTTTTATGTCCTTATATCGTAGGGTGAACAGCTTCTGCTCTTGAAGTTGGATGACTTTGTTTCAACATTCCCAAAATGTTCTTTTAGGGGAGATGGCGATATTTTAGAATACTTCCCTCGGCTTTTATGGGACTTGTTATTTGATATGCTTTATCTTTCTTTGGGTTGAGGTTTGCGATGAGGTTTGATAAAATCTTAAGGCCTGATGACTTTCTCATTACTAAAGGAGATGTCGAATTATCTGATTTCGCTGCTTAGATTGCGAAGGGTGCTCAGTGCTTGCAGGAGCTAGTTGGCACTAATGGAGTCGATGACTGTATCCGTTTGTTTTTTCATTTTAATAATAAAGCTAATAAGCCCTATCTCTCCCTAATTATTATCTATATTAAAGTCACAACTTCCAATTATTTACCCAGCCTAAAGCGGTCCTTTAAAATAATATATGAAGTGTACTGTCATTCATCGAGTTAATTGTAATATTATAGCGCCATGTCTAAAACCAACAGAATCAGCAAAATCAATATTAGAGATGCCTCAAAACATCACAAGTACAAATTCAGTAATCTCTATGTCTACACTCCCTATGAGATATACGAGTCCCAAAATATCTTCATCGACTATGTAACCTTTTGAACCATTCAGATTATCAAGTGTCTAGACTCACAGCAAAATGCTCTCATACAAAGTCCGACAGGAACAGGAAAGACTGTCTCTCTGCTTTGTTCTACATTGGCCTGGGCCATGGACCAACAATAAACTCATAATAAGGAACCTCCCCAAATCGTGTACGCTTCAAGGACTCATGCCCAACTAAAACAAGTTGTAGGGTAGATCAGTAAACTTTGTTATGAGGTCAAATTATCGATTTTAAGCAGCAGGGATCAGACATGTGCAAATTAATAGCTTAAACTTCTGAAAGGACAGGATAAAGAGCTGGAGTGTAGACTTAGAATAGCTCAGAAGAAAGGGTTAAGCTGTAAATTTTATCAGAATTAGACTTACTATCAAAAACAGGCTTAACTTGGAAAGCTGATGGATCTTGAGTAAATGATGCTGAAGGGAAAGCTAGAAGGTTTCTGTCCTTTCTTCTACGAAAGGTTTTCGAAGGCCATATCAAATATCGTTCTGATTCCTTACAACTATCTTTTCGACAGGAAGGTGTGGACCAATTAAGAAGGAGTCAGGCTATAAGGATCGATTCTTATTTTGGACGAAGCTCACAATATCCAGTCGGTGTGCGAGCAGTTCAGATAATACAGTCTCAATTTGAGCACCCTCACAAGAGCTACTCAGCAATTTTAAGAACTTCGTATCGAAAAGCTAAACTAAAACAAAAATATGATAGACCCTGGTGCTCTTGACAAGGTGAAAATTCTCAAGATAGCAATTGAGGATATCGAGGTTAATGCAACCTACATTGAACAAATTTATGAACATTTGCAGACACTGGACATTCCGATCGACTCTGGAGGGTTAATGTTGAGTGCAAGAGATTTTTTGACAAATGTAGACAGAGCAACAAGAAAGGGGAAATTTGGATCAATTTTGAAACAGATAATTCAAGTTGCTGCAAGATTCAAAGATATTCGAGCTGATCTATTGTATTACCCTTACTGGGCTCTGGAAGGATGGATGAAATTTGTGGAGAAGCTTCTTGAACTTCATAGAGACAGTGAACAGGTAGGATTTTTAGAACAGTTCAAAGTACAGATTCTCTATGAAGGAGCAGATATCAAGATCAATATGTTTTGCTTGGATCCTTCGTCTGGGTTCAAAGACGTCCTCGAGCAGCATAAGCCTCGGTCTATCATTCTCACATCTGGAACTCTCAGCCCATTGAAAGTCTGGCCTCTGGAACTTAAAGTAAATTTTGCTCCACCAGTCTCTTGTCCTCACGTGCTATCACCTCAACAAACTCAGACAGTGATTCTCGGAGTCGGCTCATCAGGAACTCCCCTCGATACTAAATTTGAAAACAGGAAGAATCCTCGCCTGTATGAGGATATTGGAATTGCTCTATACGAAATTGTGAAGCATACACCCAATGGGGTTGTTGCCCTCTTTCCTTCTTACAATTTTCTATAGCAAACAAAAACAGCTTTCGCCAATCAGAAGATCATGACGAAAATATACGGATAGAAAAATGTTTACTATGAGAGAAGAGATAGTTCAGATTTTACCTCTATACTCGATAGATACATGAAGGAAGCTCAATCAGAAAAAGGTGCTTTGCTTTGTGCTCTAATTCGAGGCAAAGTTTCAGAAGGTCTTGATTTTTCCCATAAAAAATGCAGGGCTGTTGTGCTTGTCGGTGTTCCATATCCTTGCTCAAAAGATGTTAGAATAGTTGCAAAAATGGGGTATCTTAATTCTATGGCATAAAAAGGAGACAAATCTGCCATTAGCGGAACACAATGGTATTTGGCTTAGACTGTTCGAGCTATCAATCAAGGAATAGGAAGATTGATAAGAACTCCCGACGATTTTGGAACGGTCTATCTGCTCGATTCGAGATTCGGAAGACAAGACATCGAGGCTCAGATTGCTTCTTGGGCCCGAATGAATATGTCCAAGCCAAAGACTTTTGAAGAGTTTGTGAATAAAATCAAAGAAATCAATAAAATTAAAGAATTATCGCCAGAGATGACCTCAATTCAAAAAGATTTAGGGCTTGTATCAATTCGAGGTCAATCCTTAGATTCTGATGCCATCACAATGCCCATACGATCAGCCCGACAATCCATTAGTAGACCTATCAACATTCCAACCGAGAAAGAGCTTCAAGAATAGAAAAACAAAAGACTGTCTTTGCCATAAATGTTGAACCAGATTAAGGCAGCAAAAGAATTGACGTAGCTGTAGAAGAAACAGAAAGATGTTTAACTTGCATAAATAGTGGACAAACAAGAGAAAAGCAAGATAAGTTATGAGCGTAAGCTTTTCATGAGTGGACGCAATACAATGAAAGCCATTGAAAGTCCCCTTGAGCCATGTCCGATTTGCCAACTAGAATCAAATATGGTAAAGAGCAATACTTGCCAGCACGCAATGTGCCAGTCATGCTGGGACAAGTGGCTGCAACAAGATTTGCGCTGTCCTATTTGTAGAGGTCGTGTCCGTAAAAATTTCTTGATAGCATAGAACGAATGATATTTATAGCTTAATTAGGATATAACGATTATTGAATAATCCAGTCCAAAGTGGTTCAAGGCAGTTGTTTGTGGAGGCTAAGCATATAATGAGACTCTTAGAAGAATGTTTAATTGATGATGATTTAACTGAAAGCTGAAAGGCCTTTTAAGCTCTTCGTTAGATTGCTCTTCTATATTAATTCTGTATGGATAGGAAAAGTTTGTCACAGGAGAAAGAAAACGTGAACAGAATGAACCGTCAACCTTGGATGAGATAATTTATCCAGAAATCAGCAGAAAGAGGCATGAAATATGACGACAACGAAGTTTAGGATATTTCCAGCGATTAGTCATCTTCTTTGAAAGATCAACTCGTTGTGGATTAAGTTCACAAAAAAGTGATCCACGTTCAACGAAAAGATAAGTCACATATTGGAGAAGAAGCTTATTTGCCGATCAGTCTGGAGGTTCTCAAGGACACACTGAACCACAGACATTACTGACCTCCACTAAATGATACTCTTTGCTGTATTTTCCAATCGTTGTAAAGTAACTCAACTCTTCAATCAGATATCATACTCAGTTTATTAAAGCTTGTCGAATACAAAAGAGGAAGTTTAAGGCAGTTGTTTTTAAATTCTATAATATTTCGTTAATGGAGGATAATCTTTGCAAATGCCATTGCGGCACACGTATAACCATCGACGAGCAGCTCCTGGAAGAGCGATAGACATGGAGATAAAAATACCTATGCTTACAAAAGCAGGCCACGAACGACATCGGCAGGCTGAAATAAAATATTTACGCAGAATGTGCAGCTCTGATGGTACCTTTTCCTAGATATAGCAACAAGAGTTTACAGCAAAGGAGGCATAAACTAATCAGATAGTCAATCAGAAAAATGTCGAGATTAAGAGTCTAACCAGTAGAGTTATCAACCTGGAAGCTAGGATCAAAATTTTAGAAAAAGAAAATTAAATCTTGAAAAGCAAAGAGAAATAAATGGAGGTCGATGTTGCAGATAAGGAAAGACTGCTGCAGAATGTTAGGAGTAGGGGAACCAAAAGCTAGAGGGACTGGTAGGTCAAACTAGAGGAGGAAGTCACCTTAGTCAGAAAAAGAATCACACAACAATACCAGGACAACCTTCAGGCTTTGGAAGCAGAGAATGATCACCTCAAACACAAAGTCAGAGAGTATGAAAAGAAATATCAAGTCATAATTCCTGAAGTGTAAAAATTAAAGAATAGTCTAAATTCGAAAAACTAGCAGCTGGAGCTTCTCGAGACAAAACTCGAAAAAACAAAAAAAGATGCAGACCAGCAAATCCAAAGAGCTAAACAGTAGCTTGAGGAAATTGAAAAGAATCATTCTAAATGCAAAAATCTCATAGCAAAACTCAACGATAAAGTATAAGGTCTCACTCAGGATCTTGAAGCTAGCAGAAAGGTCAAACGTGAGGTCAAGGTTGAGCCTGTCTACATCTAGAGGCCAGTTGAGGTAGAAAAAATTGTAGAGAAAATAGTAGAGGTCGAAAAGGTGGTTAACAAATACATTGAGCCTACTTCTTTCAGGGACGAATAATTGGAGGGGTAAAATTCCAAACTGAAGGAGTAGCTGGCTTCGCTTGTCAAGTAAATACAACTTTTTGAGGACAGGCATCGATTCACCGTTGCTGAATATGAATAGTGCATTAAGCAGCACGAAGATAATGCTGTTAAATACAAAAAAGAAAGAGAAGCATTGGCCAAAACAATCGAAGAGCAGCAAAAAGAGATAGATATGATTCACGTGTATCTGTAGAGGAGAAAGGTGGACAGTAGAAATTCATAACCATAAAAGATCATCGTTCATGTCAACAAGGATGGAACCTACCAGAAGACGGTTGAAAGGATTGCAGGCAGCAACGCTAACACTAACAGTATTCCAGTCAACGCTCGAGTCAATAGGAAGAGATGATGTTCTAACCTTTATCTGGATGACTAGTGGGAGAAGGTGTGGATGTTTCTATCGTATAAATTAATATAACTACTAATGAGCTTTAAGGACTTCATCAGAGGAACCATCAACTACTACGTCCTGCACTTCAAAAAGAGAAGAATGCTGCTGGAGGCTAACGGTGAGCCCAGAAGATAAATTAATCTCTCCTTCGATTACTTGTCAGACCTGTATTTGGAATATGCCTAAACTATGGCAAGCAAGTAACCTGGCAAATAAAGTATGAGTTTAGGTAATTTTGATGCTTCGGCTATCAAAATTACTGACTAAGACCTCCAATATTTTTGGGATTACTTGGATCCTAGTTATTGCCAAGGTTTTAATATCGAGGGTCAAGATATTGGAGACGAGACAATACTCAAGCTGAGTGAGATGTATTCATAGGGTCGTTGTGGCTTTGTCAAACTTGATTTTTCAGGCAACAATAGAATCAGTGGAGTCAGCGTTGGAAAATTAGGACAAAGTCTCCATCATTTTCCAAACATCAAAGAAATCTACTTCCATGGATTGCAATTGAGCGAGACAGGCGTCAAGTATCCCTACTTTTACTCAGTCGCATTATCGAACTAATTGGAGTGACTACCCTGACATGCGTCGATTTAGGCCTCATTGGAAACTAAAGTTTGAAATATTTGCCGAGCATTTTGGAGAATGAACACCACCTCTAAGAACTGGCTTTTGGTGAAAGTACGAATTGATAAATTTAGATTTGAAAAATCCCTGGCAGGCTGATGGTAAGCTTCAATTTCAAAAATGTGTGAGAAAAAACGAATCATGTAGTGGCATTCTGGCATTCAACCTATACCCTGAAAATTTGATCAATCATTACTAGATGATCAGTGAACTCAACATTATAAGCCGCAAAAACCGAGGACTAAAACTGGAGTACAGATAAAATGAGTTCAAGGCAGCAGCTTTAAATCCTTCACACAACCGCTACTATGAACCGTACCAATGATAGCATACAGAGACAACCATAACCTCAATGCCTACAAATTCTCGGTGAAGAGCTACTTGAACAATGTTTTTGGCTCCTTGCTTGACGAAGCTCTTTACTTTTTAGAGAAGGAGAGAAGAAATTCGCTGAGGTAGTAGGCCATATTCAACATCACATAGGAGCCTATAAACAAAGTGGTAAGTCTGCCTACATGTAGATCCTCGAAGATATTTGCACAGCTGACGGGTCCATTATTGTGCTTACAAAGTACTTGCTGAACAAGATCAAAGAAAAAGAGCTTCACTCCTGATTTCAGTTCATTATAAATATGGTAAATCATAAAGGGTCTCATCATCATTCGTAAAGAGTGGCGATTTCACACAGGGCTAGGTGGTATTTGGGTGAATTTATTAACTTCTTTCCCAGAAGAATTCCCTTTCCCACAAGTGACTGGGGAGTTGGAGGGTTAGGAATTGAAGCCGTGATTGTTGTGAACAAGTAGTCAAAAATAGGAGTGATTGAAGAGTCTCCGATCGAGCAGGTCTCGAAGTACTCCATTCCATATTTTTTAGCAAGAGAGTGGGCTTCTGCCTTAGGAACTGTGTTTTTTGTTGTGCTGTAAAGGTCCACCTTGTTTCCAACCAGCATCTTGATAGGTGGGTTGGCCTTCTAGTTAATTTGAATCCACTTTTCAACATTTTCCAGACTTTGGCGTTTGGTCACATCGAACATATAGATAGCAGCTGTACACCCAAGAGAGTAGCGGAAAGTATATTAGGCATTGCGAATTCGACTAGGAATTTACCAATAGTTGATTCTGTAGACGGTTTCTTCCTCTGTGAAGGAAACTGACTTGATGCTCATTTACTCAGAGTGCTCTGAGTACTGTGTTTTTCCGAAGTTCTGACTGATGGCTGGATAGAGGCGGGGTTACAGTCTAGGAAGGAGGTTTTTCCGACGGCCTTATCTCCAAGGATGACCACTTTAAACTTGAAATGGTAATCTTCCCCTTACATAAGTTAGTTATATTTATCAATGGGTTTACCACTTCAATCAAATAAGAAAATAATGACCCTTCTGATAATATCACCTTCAGATAATTCTATAACGATTCAATATCATTTAGTGATAAAATATGAACCTGTCTTTTCTGGGATAAAGCTCGAGTCAACTTGTGGCTGAAAGCAGATGCTAACAAAAGGAAAACATTGTTTCCAATGTGGTTAGGGAGGATGATACTTTGAAGAGCCATTCATCCTTTGCTGATGCATTCAAGGACAGCATCAGAATCAAGGAGCAAGAAAGAAACATTAAAAAACTGTAGAGATAAATGAGGAACAAAGATGATGTGATGACAGAGATGAGCCATAAATGCGAGAGATTGGACACCGAACTCAAAAAAGCTAGGAAGTTAAACAAATAGCTGAGAGATTAAAATAGAGCCATCAAATAACAGTTAGGCAGCAGTAAAGAAGAGCAATAATAGAATGAGAATATTTTAAGATAATAGGTTAAAAAATTGAAAGAGTAACTAAAGATAAAAGAGCTTCGGCACCAATAATTAATTGACAACCATCTGGTAGAAATTGCCAAACTGAATAATACCATAGACAGTCAATAAAAATAAAAGAAAATCAGTATCAAACGACTCACTTTATAGAACTAATAACTACAAAGAGAGCTGGAGGGAAAAATCTCAGTGAAAGAAAAGCAACTAGCTAAAATTGAGGAGACCTTTGAAAGTAGAAAAAAGTAGCATTCAACATTGCTTAACGAACAGTAAAGAGAAATAGATGAGCTATGCTACAAAGTAGGATAGCTTTAGGAATAAATTAGAGCCCTAACCGAAGAACGAAATAATTTTCAGGAAAAAGCGAGTATTTTTTAGGCAAAATCTAACGAGTTAGAAGCAGTCTATAAGGAAGATATGATACAATTATCAGCAGAAGTTGATAAGCTCAAGAAAAACTATGAATATGAGCAGTGGCTCAATAAACAAACAAATTAAAGAGTTTTAGGAGCTGTGAAGACCTTGCAACGGCAGTTTGAACTAAAAGAATGTGACTCTGTTGATCCCTGCCAACTACTTGAGAAGTACCGGGAATAGATTGGCTATAAAATGGAGAAAACAAAAAAGATTGAAGAAGTAGCCAAGCTCAAAGGAGAGATAGACAATTACCGAGTGACATAAGTGTAGCTGAGAAACAAGCTAAATATTGTACAAGAAGAGTTAGATTTTACTAAGAAAAATAGCAACAAAAATGACAACCTGGCTTCCATTATCAAATAGCATCTCCACAAACATGACATAGTGTGCACTGAATAAAAAACTATCTTCAAGGAAAATATTAACAAAAACAGAAGCAAATCAGTGTCAAAAGTAGTTTAAAATAAGGAAAATGTTACACCGAGCAAACCTTAACATAGCCTCAGTTATCGAATCAACAAAAAATTGGCTTAAAAGTCAGGATAGAAAGAGGGCAAAGATGGCTATGATCTGGTCAGAGATGAGCTTACTTCCAAAAAAAAGTCATTAGTCTACATCATGTTTGAAGCCAATCAACAAACTCAACATTCCGTTTCAAACACCTTTGTAAAATCAGCACAAAAAGCTAACGTTGCTGGCAGGAGACGATCCTGTTCGATGGGAGAGTTGGTTAGACGGAGATGTGAGAAGAAGGTTCATTAGGAGTGATATGATTAATGCTAACGTTAATTTTCCTAAGGGACTATTTGATAAAGTTAATATAATGATCAATTGTTCCCTTACATAACTGGAAGCCATTCGCTTCAAAGTAAACCCTTATAAGATTTAGCTGCAAAAAATACTGATTAAGATTGTGCCTGACGAGCTCATCTCTAATGAAACAGCTCAGTAGGCAATTGTATCGACCATCACTTCATACGTTGATCGACTGTTTGAATAACTCGTTTTAGGTGGCCCTCTGTTCACAGCAGCTTGCCAAGAAAGTGAAATGTATGATCAGATCGAAAAAGACCTTCAGAAACAAGAGAATTTGAATAGGTTGATGATCAAAAAGGAGCTGGAATTCAAATAATACCAAAAATGTTTAGAGGAAGAGTTAAAAGAAGAAAAAACAACATCGAAAAAGCTTCAGAGTAAAATCGATCGGTTCAACTAGAAAATGATCAACAGAGACATGGAACTGTTGCATCTCAGCAATTAAAAGAAGCTGATCGGGAAGGAAAGGAAAGTCAAAGATTTCATAACGATGGACACTCTACTCAACGATAGGCTATTTAACTAAGGAATCAAGGCACTGAATCGGGAAATGTTCCCGACGCCTGTTAAGCCTACCCATTCTCGAAGGAGAAGCGATGATGTCGGGAAACGGCCCTCCACTGGGTCTTCTAAAAAGAAAACTTCTGTGAATAAAAGATGATTAAATTCCTTTTTTCATTATCAATTGTTGATATCAGTCTTATTCGACTGTGTTTCCACTTTTGCAGGCCCAATCTGAATATCCCCAACATCATAAAATTCATTGACTTCAGCTTTTTGCCTATTTTCGGTGGTATAATTTTGATTGTTTGGTGTACCAGTTTCAGCATCTTACAATCTTTCAGCTTCTTTACGATTGATCGCCCTCAATATCTGCAGATTCCTTCTTCCCCTTGATAGCTGCATTTTTGATTTGTTCTTTTAGATTTCTTATAACTTTTTCATTTCCACTGATTGTTTTTTCTTCATATCGCTTACTATTTTTTACTGCCTTCGCATTTTCTCATTGTTTATTCGAGTCAACATCTGCATTGTTCGTTCGTGCTGAGCAATGTTATAGGCATTTTGTTGCTGAATATTTATTCTAGATTCACTTATTTTATGACTGAAAATACGGTCTTGCTAACTATTGACAAATGAGCTGTTGATGCCTCCTTCCATGGTCACAGGTAGCATACTGGGATTATGAAGCTGCTGGTCAATTTTACGAAGTCTGTCCATAAGGTCATGCTTTTTCCTGAGCAGTTCCCCAAGCCTCCTGTTATCCTCTTCACTAAGCTTGGGTTTGGATCTCGAAGCTTAGTTCAGCTTTTGTTTGCTTAATGATTTGTTTTCTTAAGTTGAGAATTTATCCTGACTTTTCATTTTTCTTCTATTTTAGAGAGGAAGTTTGAAGACTGTCGGGTCTTAAATTATTTTCGCATGAATTTTTGTGATAGCATTATCAGATTTATCCTTAATTGCTTTGGTAGCTTGTTTGAAGAAATCGAACACTGACAACTTAGCTTTGGTACTGTCCCTGTGCTAAGGTTCATGAACATGAATAATTTTGGATCTATGGGGCGATTTACTCATGGGCTTATTTTTATTATAGTTAATGTAACTAATCTAAAGAAAGGAATCACTTTAATTTCACCACCTCAACGATGCCTTTGATGGGAGTTTTGCAAAAAGGGCAAGAAGGGTTGATAGCTAATTGCTGGTAACAGTACTTGCACACTGCATAGTGTCTGCAAGGTTTGAATATAATTGTACGGATATTCACATAGCAAAGAGCACAGTTGCAATTATCCCCTTCGTTCTAGCTTCTCTCCTCTTCATCGTAGTACTCAGCTTGTCTTTTCATGCGCCATTGCCTGAATTTTTTGAACAGCTCTCTTGTCACTTTAATCCCCGTGATCCCCAACAGCAAAATCAGCAAAAAGGTAATGAGACAAAGTCTATTATATTTTTTTCTTAACTTTGAAAGTGAGTAGCTGGCTTGTTTGGTGAGATGGCTTGGAAAAGAGCAGAATACGGTTCCATCCGCTGCCTTTTCAAACTATCCGATTGCCAGGGTGTACTGTCCATCTTGCACTGTATATAGAGTTGTCTCAGTAGCTATACTGTTCGGGCTGATTGCCAGATAGAAAGGCCATCGGCTGGCTATGAAGTTGTATATATTGACAAAGACCCTTACCAAAAAATTTGAAGACTCTTGTTTTTTGTCAATGCTCTTGAATGTTTCTGTAATTGCACCTGATAAGGCTGACTTTTTGATGCCTCTAATTTAGACTGTTGATGAAGGTTCGGACATATCCTAAATCGATGGCCAGCTACTTGAAGCTCAAAAGTGAGCCTTTTCAGGCTGTATGGCTGTTTGTAAAAAGACTGTTTAGAGAGATCGTTCCAACTACTTCTCCTCAAATACTCACTCAGCTTCGTAAGCTTTACTTCTGATTCTTTGATAAGAGCATAAATATTTTTCTCTCCTTGGATCCTGTTCTTCATGCGAATTAGTCCTGTATTTTTACTTGAATTACCTCTGATGATCATAAATACTTTTCTCCCCGGAGGCAATTCTGATATCTTTTTGATGGCTTAGCAAACTGGAAGTGTCTGCGTCGTAAGGATTTTCCTTCTAAGGATTCCGATGTCTTTGAGATGTAAGCAGCATTTTCTGCAGGACCACAGAAAGGCCAAACTAAGTATAGAGTTAATTATCATATTACAACATAATATTAAGAGTCACTAGGCATCAACAAGGGGCAGTTTTAACCGACAAGATTGAGGCCGGAGTGTGATATAGAGAAACTGATGTTTGAATGTTTACAGCTCCGCATTAGTCTATATGGTTAGGATACCAGACTCTCACTCTGGCGGGCCGGGTTCGATCCCCGGATGCGGAACTTTTTTATAACACCTCACTTCATAATCAACATTTTTGTCGTATATTATATGGAAGACTAGCAAATAATCACGATCGCACTCCTTAAAGCAAGAGGCCTAGATTCCCTGAACCCAATCGAGATCAAAAATCTTTCATCTTTCTTCAATTTATCAATCAGAGAAAGCCCTCAGGAGATGAGTCTCTAACTAAAAAAAACCATATCCTTTATCATCCTCATTGAAAGGTACCTGCTGTAGCACTCAGAAACACTATCGATTAATACATTACACTTCCTAAATTCATGCGTTTGTCTCATGACCTTAGAAATAAAATATGTGCCTACATCATGGAACTATACCATCTCTTTATGGCTTAAAAGATGGCGCTAGATAAGGTTAGTCTCAAGCAATTGCAACAAACCAAGTCCCCTATGGATAAGCTGGGACTAAATTTACATAATATGCGATCAGGAGAGCAAAGATAAAATGGACCACCCATGAACTTTGGATATTACCCTCCATTCGGAAGTAGTAATCCTGATTTTCCATCCCAGCCGATACCCAACTACATGTTCCCCTATCAAAACTATATGGGAAGTGGATCAATGGCCAGCGTCTACGAGGAATACAATACTCGAGGTGGAATGATAGATAATCTGATAATTCAGAACCAGAGTACACCTCAGTAGCCCCAGTAGTTACAGCAATTCAAGCAAGAGGAAATATCAGAAAAGTAAAGCATTGCTGAAGCTAAAAATGTAGGTGAAGAGTGTTACTGTGGCTAGACTGGAGACGAGAACATTCTTAAATGTCTAAAGTGTGAGAATAAATTTCATTTTAAATGTTGGCAAGCCCAGAACTACCCTGATGCCATTTGTCCCTCTTGCCGACTCACAACTCATTGCTATACTAAGCTGATGGGGAAGCCTATCTTTTAAAGGAGAAACAAAGTTGATGAGTCATCAGTAAACGCCAAAAAAATATATCTGGATCAAGAATAACTCGAGATTCTTCACGAATATATTGCTATGGTATAATCAACAGGTCAGTGCTGGATCGAGCTGAGGTTCGTTAAAATAACCAAACATCAAGGTTAGAAAAAAGGAGGTTTTCGGAGCTGTTTTCCACTCGGTCTGAGTTAGGCCAAAAAGATAGAGAATCGCAAATGGATCGAACTCAAATATAAAAATATAACAAAGGGCTAGTTTTTGTTCTTTTTGTTGGTCTGCGTGACTGTAAAAGATTTGGGTTAGCTCTCGATGTAACTATAGCATGATCATAAACTCACAGATAACTCACTGCTTAGTAATTGGCTCAGTATACATGGGGTTGAGACCTACAATCTTAGTTTGATGCATCCTGTCAGGAAACAAAGAATTGCCTTTCCGGTTCGAGGGCCTCGTTGTGATCATTTAGAGTGCGAGGAGCTAAAATTCATTTATGAGCAAGGGATCAAGAAGGAAGGCCGGATTATTTGTAGCTATTGTGGAAAAGAGTACACATCATATGAGTACTTTTGCTTTGATCCTCACATCATGGCTCTACTGGATAGTATCCAATAAAACGAACTTCAACTGTCCCGTCCAATGATAGATAGAATATTGAATCCGGGCATTCAAGCCTAAGGAATGCATTCGGAGGAAATAAGGTGATAACTAAATCATATTGAATGAATAAGCAGTTGTAATCTGATTCTAGATAATATCAACTTTACACATGTAATATGGCACCTTCATTTTGTTGAAAATAAACATCAAGTTGCTTTGATAGGAAATGACTTTGAACTGCTATATTATCAAATCGCCAATGATTAACACAGTCGAATGTGTTGTTTGCCAACATAAGACCTATCTCCTCTGCTGTTCTCAAACTTAAGTGCCTCTCACTGGCCTTTGCTAGGCTTGTCTCTTGGCTTGTCATCTCACAGGAGATTAGACATGCAATCAATGTCATAAATCAGTCAGCCCCTAAATTCTCAGCATGAAACAGGAAAGGAAAAGATTTGGAGGAGCCAATGTCTATATTAAGAATCAGTAACCCTTCGTATCAAATCAACCATCAAACCCTCAATCTTCCAGACCCAGTTAGCATCAGGGGCCAATTAAGTCAATATTCGGTGTTCTAAAACCAAGCAAAGAAAATATGGTAAAGAACATTTTCTCATTAGAAGCCAACTCTCTGGATCCAAATTTGAGCTCAAATAAGGAGCAGATCTATGGAAAAGGGAGAAAAGCCGAAAATACTCCTGCAAACAACAATTGGCCTGTCTACATTTCTTCAGAATAACCTCCCAACTACGTCCCCAAATACGAAGGTTTTAGCGCTGAGGATATGAAGCTACTGAGCTAGGTTGTCGACCTGCCACTTGATACCAGTTACGAAATAGCTCGAGAAAGGGCCAGATCAGGAGTGACCATGGGCAAAATAAGAGAAAGTGCATCAACTGACGAGGTCTACACTGAGGATGATTTGTCACAATTCACCACAATCGAAAAGATGCAGAATGATTTCGATTATTGAATTAATTATCTCAACTTAATTTGTTTGGAGGATCATCAGAATAGCAGCTTAAAAGTCGATATTTTTAAATATTTTATTGGAAGCTTAGTACTAAGCTCCAGAAAAAGATGCCTTATGCTATTTCTGAAGCTTATGAGTCGACAACGGTAGATGAGGATTTATTGTTGGAGGGTTCTAATTTTCAACAGAAGTCAATACTCCTAACAAATAAGTTTTTTCTTTGTTTCGAAAAAGGGGGGTCTTCTTGAGGCAGGATGTCATTCTCAAAATTAACGACATCCAAGATAGTTAACAGGTATGCAAATATACACTTCTATCATTGAAGATGCTCTGACCGAAGGAGAAAATCATAGAGATGCACAAGACATTTCTCTCTGACGGTCTTTTCTTGATTTTATTGTAACTTATGTTTTGGTAGTCGATATAAAACAGAGTCTGTTACCTGATGCAATAATATTATTAAAGATAGTCAACATGAGAGCTCTAGTTCTACTCGGATTGCTCTGCTTTTTCATCCAGCACTACCTCTTCTACCTGCTGATCACCATAGCCAACCTTATCAAGTTAGCATGGAAAGTTATTGCTGGAGCCGACCATGCCAAACAACACATCCTTCCTCACTAAGCCGCTCACCCTCATGTCTTCGCCAACTTGTGTAACTTGTAATTTATGCAGACGATTTCGTTTCCTGTGATGGTTATGCACTGGAAGTGTTCAAGTTTTAAACTCCAGATAATGCTTCAGTTGAGATGTGGAGGATCTTCAAAAAAGACTGCAAGTTTAACAAACCTTATCCCATTCTCCTCATGCATGGGCTACTTGACTGCTCGGCATCTTGGTTCGTTCAGGTCGACAAGTATTAATGATTCTAATTCAGATCCAAATGCTTGCCTTACATGCTAGCATCATAAGGTTATGAAGTGTGGGTAGGAAACAACAGAGGCACCAGAGTGTCTCAACCTGAACAGCATACCGATGAAAAATATTGGGATTACGCACTTGACCATATGGTTGAATATGACCAGCCTACTATTATCTAAGGAGTTCTCAAAGCTTCTGGAAAAGCAAAAATCATATACATTGGGCATTCTCAAGGATCAACTCAGTTCATTTTGGGTATGGGAGCTCATCGACATCTCCATGATAAAATTGCAGGATTCGCTGGTCTTGGAACTGCGGTTTCCCTCAAAAATTTGGATAATCATTTCATTCTTAAACTTGTTGACAAATTCCAGATAGTCGAACTTTGCAATTTATTAGGCCTTAAGAAAATATTAAGATTGCCACACTGCTTATCTAAATGTTTTGGAAGCATTGTAAACAGCAGTTGGGTCCACTACAATATGGTGATGCTATTCATTCGATTGCTTTGTGGCTTCAGCAAAAAAAATAAATTCTCTGAAGATTATATGGGAGTTATGTTGACTCATGAACCAGGAGGATGTTCAACTAATAACATCTTCCAGTGGGTTGATTGTTTTAGAAGTGGAAGTATGAGGAAATTCAATTACGGCCGCAAGAGAAATATGGAAATCTATGGAAAGCATGAGCCAGATGCCTACTGTCTTAAACATCTTGAAGATCTACCCTTCAACACCTACCTGTTCCGAGGATCAAAAGACGCAGTTATCCCTCAAAACAACTTCATCCAACTCGTTTCCATGTTCAACCCTGAAAAAGTGACAGCCTACTAGCTGCCAGACTACAATCATCTGGAGTATTTATGGAGCTAAACTGCTCATCAAGATGTCTACCCCCACTTGGTCAAAATGGTCGAGGAATGCAGTCATTGATTTTTATATTATCTATCTCAGTATGCAGCGTTATTAAGGAAATTTACTAAAGGTTCATATCAATCAATATCTCAACGACAAGAAAGCTGCAACACCAGATAAGATCCACTCTTCGGGCTTTCTTTCAGTCGGAAGTTCAATGTACATGACGAAGTTGGTCGAATGTCCAGTTGTCGAAAGTGTACCAGAACGACTCACTACTTTGTAGAGGGGACAGTTATAGATAGTCAAAGTGTCAATCTTTTATTCAGTGGGGAGAAGGTGCATAATAGGTAGAGGGCTAAACAGCTCCTTTGGTCTACTCTCTCCCAAACTGTGAGTTTATTCGTTCCATCTGCAGCCTTCAAGGAAAAGCCCATAAATGTAACAACCATATTCAGGTTTTTGGGTGATATCTGAAGGAGAGCTGATATGGTCAAGAATGCTAAACTTGTAGTAAAGTTTATCAATAGCAATAGCTTTCTTCCTGGCGTAGTTCTGAAGTGAGCCGGTGACAAAAGCCTGAGGGAAGAAAAATCCGCTCATCCAGAATATTTTGGGTGTGCCTTAATTAATCCAGCCAGTCAGGAATTTGATTCGATGAGTAAGATCCTCTATCCAGCTACCCAAAGGCTTCAAGCTCAGAAATCCAACGTCTGCCCATACTTTTTCAACCTGATTGTCATAGATGCTGTTTGCAAGTTTTTCCAAATCTTCACTCATGACTACCAAGCCTTTGAGCGCCTTCTTTAAATTGGCTAGAGTTGATTTCATAACCTAAATTAATCTGTTGTATCTAACCAGTTCCTGAACGAGGACAGTGTTCATAGATTCGTTGTAGTCAGTTGGGTACTTCTTCATGATTTCCTCAATGTTGAACAATTCTGGTGTCTTTGATTGAATGTTTTAAACTATTTCATATATTGTTTCCTCTCTATTTTTTCCTGAAGAGTTGCTGACTCTGGGTTGGATTGATAGAATTGAGTTCAGGAGGGAAAGAGTATTATTTTGGAACGTAGTGATTTCAGCATTGTCATGAAGACCAAAAACTTCAGGCGAAGGATTCAGGGGCAGCCCTTCAATATAGCTGACAAATTGAGGAAGTTCCTTAACATTAGGAGCATAATAAATTCCGCTTGGGCTGAAGGTATAGTTAGGCTTGAAAATATCAGGAGTCACATATTTTGTCAAAATTGTTTTGATGAGTCTCACATCCTTGTCGTCTGTGACTCTACCTCCATAGTTGATTTCAGCCCCAAGATAATTCAATACCTTGTAAGGCACAGTATCATACTAATCGAGTAACATTTTTAACTGTTTTTTGCAAACACTTAAATCCTAGTTGGTGAACTCATAGGCTATATTCCATCCGATTGATCCGAATTTTCTACGATCTTGAATTATTGCATGGAAGAAACAAAAGCCGAAAAGCAACTTCTTGTATTATACGGGTTTTTTGCAATCATTGAATTATTTATCGCTGATGCCTGCATAAGACCTCAAAAGGTTGGCCCTTAAACCCTGAGGAGGTTAGATCGTCATTTTGACTGAATTTTGAAGAACTGAGATCGGGAAGGAGCCAGTAGGCATTGAGGTCAACCACAATCTAAATTACTTGTGAGTATTGTCTCCGAACTACTCGACCATCTTTTCCAGTTCAGACATCCAAGAGGCTGCCAGATGGCAATTCTGAAGAAGAATCCAGGTTCCTTTGAGCTACCCTGATCTCACTAATTCCTGGGCTTTTGGACCCTGGCCTTGACCAAGTGAAATTGACTATGTTTTTTTCTCCATTTCTTTGGCAAATTTAATGAAATCGGTGACAGGGTCTGAGCCTGGTGAAAGCATGAATATAAGTGGAGTCAAATTGCTCGAATCTTTATAGCATTTTGCGATGTCGAATGTCGGAGGAATTATGAATTATTTTCCAAGTTTGACGCTGATCCATGATTCAATGCCAGGAAGTATTTTATCCATGCGAATGGTCTTCAACACCAACAATTTTTCAAACTCATCTAGTTGATTGTTCCAAGGAGATGGCAGTTATTCTTCATGAGGCTTCGTTGAGTCGAAAATTCTTTTGAATTTGTCAGGTGAACTCATGAAATCACTGTAGAGACCTTTGAGCTTATCTATTTCGTTGAGAGCAGAGAGATGACGATATACATCTGGCCATGAGCTATCTGAAATCCAGCTGGTAGGATTTTGTTGAAGTCCAGGATCGGAGCTCGGCCCAGCTAGGAATAGCCTCCATAGCTATCGGCTCAACTATTTCTTTCCAAATTCAATATTAGCTGCCAACATGAACGAGAACAAGAGTTTGTGTTTTTCAAAAAGAGATCTGCATACATTTTCATAGAGCGAGTAGGTGAAATACTTGATGAGGTTGAGAAGCCTAGTTTCTAGCTCCTTAGCAGGAAGTGCATTTTCGACTGTTAGTTTGAAGAGATTGATAAACCATTGAAGTGAGTATTGATACATAGGATCGATACCCGAAAGGTCAATAATACAGAAGAAAAGAAGACTAGCTCTAAAGGCAACACTTCTGTATCCTTCTCTTGTCTTGTCAATTTGCTCTTCTGTTATGCGAGAGTCTTGAATTCTTTGATTGATCTCTTCTGCAAACTTTTTGCTGTTCTGAAGTTGGTTGATCAATGACTCATCAAGAAGAAGTTCAGCTACACCTCCGTTTCCTTGAGACAAACTTTGAAGGATATTGTCTTCGATATTAAGCAGCTCTTTCTCATCTGCAGCATTTCTTTTTACAATGTCCTTCTTCTTTTGCTCCAGCTGAGGATTTTAGAGAGCTACAAGCTCTGCTAACATCTGGTCCTCCAATCCCTGAGGAGTAATAGCAAAGTTTATGACTGTCACCTTGACAAATGTTTCAGGGGTGTAGTGTGGATTCGGAAGAGTAGTTGTCAGGAAGAATTTGAAGCTAGTGTTGTACTCTAAGGTTTTATCCCCAAGAGTAATGCTGAGAGAGCCTGATGTCTTGACTACTTGTTGCATCAAGATCGGTTCAAGGGCTTGATCAAGATTAGTTCCAATGTTTTCGAGTAAGAAC
>Ga0100378_1001324_pt1 | contig 26288 bp, 34 predicted proteins | sample CryGeymeta201502_FD_81535 | JGI IMG/M metagenome (GOLD analysis project Ga0100378, IMG submission 81535) | Groundwater microbial communities from Crystal Geyser aquifers in Utah, USA - Crystal Geyser metaG 2015-02 | ecosystem: Environmental > Aquatic > Deep subsurface > Groundwater | place: USA... | reverse complement strand
GACTTCAAAACCAACAACTTTCCCTCTCTCATCAGCCTCAAACTGAAGGACCCTCTCGACTATAAGGAAATGATATACAACATCAAAATATTGACGCACTTGATGCTTGATAACGATATATCCAGCAAGTACGTCGAGGAAGGCATCGATTAGGCTATTGGACTGCTGGTTCGATCCCATCCCGCCAACTGCCATATGATCAAGTTCGATGACATTGAAGAAAAAGACGAGCCTCAAGCTTTTGATTAGTTTAGAGTCCTCCTTTTGAGGTTGCTGAGGTATGTTTGCTCCTTAGAGAAGAATAGAAAAATATTCAAAAGAATCTTTCCTCCTGAACTGCTGGGGCCCTTTTTTGACGTAGGACATTTCGTCAAGCCTCCTTAAACATATTTGAAAACGCTCAAGGTCTTCAACTAGCTGGACCCCGGCAAAGTTGAGGCCATCGAGGATGAGTATGAGAGGATAGAAAAGATAATGAAGAACAAGAATTTCAAGATGGAGGTGGTTGGCAACTACAACATATTAGAGGAACTGGGGCAGGGGGCCTTCGGGTATGTCTACTTGGCGAAGAAAGGGGTCAACGAGTACGCTCTAAAGAGACTGAATTTGGAAGAGCTGAGGAGGAAGAGCAAGGAGAAGAACCAGGAGCTTGATTAATACTTTAGAGAGGTGAAGATCTACAAAGAGCTAAAGCACCCCAACATCATAAAATTCTACGAGTCTTTTGTGGAGGACGACTTCCTGTACATCGTGATGGAGGTTGTCAAGGGGTGCAATCTTTCTGAGCTGATCAAGAGCCAGAGCTAGAAGGGGGCCTACTTTGAAGAGGAAACGGTTTGGAGGTTTCTTATCTCTCTGCTGTCAGTACTGAGGTATCTTCATGATGACAAGAAGATCATGCATAGAGACCTGAACCCATCGAACATCATGATCGACAGTCAGAACAACCTAAAAGTGGCAGACTTTGGATTAGCCAAAGGAATTTCCCAATCTCTCAATATGCACAACTCCTTCCTTGGGACCCTTGCTTACTCCTGCCCTCAGATCGTTCAAAATTAACACTATAATCAAAAGGCAGACATATGGAGTCTCGGTTGCATTGTCTATTAGATCATGGCTCTCAAAGCTCCCTTCTCAGGAAATAACCCTCTCTTTATTGCCAAAAATATCGTGGCTGGAGACTATGCTGCTGAGCTCCCTTCCCATTACTCCCAGGAGCTGCTTGATATCGTTAATCTCTGCCTCGACAAGGACCAGAGCAACCGTCCCTAAGCCAAAGATCTGCTCAAACTGACCGTCAGTCGACTGACAGTATTCATGGACGAGTTGAAGTAAAAGGAGGGGACCCTCAGTGAAGAGATAGCTACGATGAACAAAAAAATCAACGCCAACAATAACTTTGCTGGTACGCACACAAGAGTGTTCGGGTCTAGTTCGTACAACCCACAAGTAATTGGGAAGTCTGTGAGCGAGGAGCCTCTAAGGCAGACTCAACTGGTGAAGATGGACAGCGATGTGCTCAGTAAGATTGGTGAAGACCCGATAAGCAAATTCATTGACATTGTCAAGAAGTTGTCTTTGATCGGGAGCACACAGTCTTCGATGAAGAAGAACTTCAAGAAGTACGTAGTGGACAGTTTTTACAATCGAGTGTTCATCAGTGACGAGTTCAGGAGCAACGAGGTGAAGATGGAGCTCCAGAAGTTGATCCACCTGTCAAAGGAGGACATCGGTTTTTTGGGAGTCAAATATGAGCTCAAGCAAAACCACATCAAGAGCATCACATACTAGATGCTTTACTTCTATATTGAAGAACTCTACTAGATCATCAAGACCAACTGATGAAGGATCTAGGAGTGACCTGATATTCTAAGCACTGAATTATAACTTTAATTTGAATGAACCTGCCAATTTTTCGGAAAATATTCAAAGAGTTAAACATCCTCCGAGGGCAAGAGCCAAGAATAGCAAGTCATGCCTCTGCCCTGATACGCAACCATGTCCATCTTTACAAACAACAACTTCCCAGAATGTCGAGCAAACTTAAGAAACAGGATGACCGTGCATTGGCGCAGGCTTTTCTGACATTTCTTTAGACCAGCAACTAAAAGTAAGGCACGATTCAAAGTCTTCGGTAGGAGGAGGTCTATTCAGAGTCAAAAAGAAACTGGTGTAAGTCTACATGGGAATCAATTAAGATGTCAACGAAGAGTGTCATCTCAGGAAAAATAGGCCCTCTATCCACATCTTGCATCTCCACAAAAATCAACAGTATCTGAGTTTGCAGTCAGATACAGAGCGAAGGTGGGTCACAAATGTGCTGGATAGTCTTTTTAGGGGGGAGTAGCACTACGACTGCCCCAATCTAACCACTTTCTTTTCCGAAGCAAAGTCATCAGGAAAAGAGAAAACCAGCAATGACGTCTCTGATGTTTTGAGCCGGCTCAGACCCGACAGGTTATAATATGTGAAGAAGGTGCTGCAGGGGTAGTACAAGGATGTGGGAGAGGAGTTTTTGAAGATATACAGGGAGTATTTTGAGAAGGACAGCAGGAGTGGTTTAGAGAGAGTTCTGGAGAGCTACCGAAGCAGCCGATACATTTTACTGGACCTGGAAATGGAGAACATTTAGAAGATAAGGACGAGAAAATGATCATCATTATTACTGTTCGGGTACTCTGCCATCATGTGACCTTGACAATGGGGTCTATCTTGTACTGCTGGAGAGCTTTCACTATCCTGTTGTAGTTATCGGAAGGAGCTATCATCTTGAAATTAGGACTCTCCACTGCCTACCCATATCTTCTCAACTTCTGCCCTCTCAATATGTAGTCCAGGTCCTCGTTTAGCTGACTCGTAGAGTTGTTTCCTGTGTTGATTGAACTCTTCAGTCCCTCAGCCTCTTTCCTCCTCCTCTCTACCACCTCCAATAACCGCTTTCTGTCGTAGTTAAGAGGATTGACTATCTAGACAATGTCATCCACGAGTTGTTGCTTGATTACCTGATCTAGGGTGAATTCCTTTTCTAGTGAGGGGGAAGAGTTGACCTCCAGCAACCAGCATTTGCGGTCTTGGTCGATAAAGATGTCATATCCGAACAGCTCGAAGCAGTTGGGATTGGGAGGAATGGCGTTCATGCAGGCTATCAGGGATTTCAGTACAATGTCCTCTATACTTTTCTCAACTGCCTACCACTAGACCCCCATCTAGCTTAGCTTAGAAGCCAGCATTCTTAGAGATATTTTACTTCCTCCGACATCTTCCCCGAGACTGCTCTTTCTATCAGCTGCCAGATTCTCCCTCTGGATGCTGAAATTGGTGAGGTGGATAAACTTGTTATCGATGTCCCCTTCACTGAGAGAGTAGGGCTGAGTGCTGAGTCGAGCAAAGCCTTAGCGGTAAATGAATGCTTCCAAAGGGTTGATCCCTGTCACCAGGACGTAGATCCTCATGTCAAACTTATAGCCGTCGATCAGGAGAGGGTTGGTGATATACTTTTGGAGGACCACTGGTTCAGAAAATACGACATCTTCTAGCTTGCTGACCAGCTATATTCCTCTTCCCCTGGAGAGGCCGACTGGCTTCAAAATCCAGTAATTCTTTGTTGTCTTAAGTCCGTTTTATCTGAATTTTTTGATGAAAGGAATGTTCTATCCCGGAAGCAAGAATGTTTCGGGGATGATGTCGAAGTACTGCCGAATCTTGCTTCCCAGTTTCTGGATCTTCTCGATATTTTTCTTAAGAAGGTCCTTCCTTGCCAGTTGCTTGTTGCCCAGAAAGTGGTTTACCTTCTGAAAGTAAAAAAGATCGCTGAAATCGATCTGAGGTCTCGACCACGTCCAAAGCAGATTCCATGAGTTTTTGAGCTCCAGTCCATGGGGCAGCTCGTACCAGTTTTTTGTCCGATGAAAACTGCTGTTTACTATATCATAGACCTCCTCCTTTGTTCGGACAACTCGATAAAAGAGCATTTAGTGATGTTCAGGTTCATCAAACTGGCCCCTGATTCTATCCAACATCAGTCCACTCCTGCGGTAAAAGGAATCGAGGTTGATCCTGAAGAGCTGACTGTACTTCCTTGCCTTCTCGCTCTCGTATACTATCTTGAAAGTTAGATCGTTTTCAGTCGAAAGCCTGCGAGATTCTTCACTTATGCTTTTCTAGTTGACGTTTTTGCTGAAATGCTGACATAAATTTTCCTATACAACCCTTAAAGTCACTAAGAGGTTTTTGGAGTGAGGAAAAAGCTTACTGAAGGAGGGAATCACTTAGTGGTAAGGAAAAGTATTGCAGGCTGCCTGAATTGGCTTACTGGCTTGCTCTACCTTTGAGTACTTAATTTTGGGCATAGGGGCCTTCCCGAACTTTGCCTAATAGAGGGAGGTCCTAAGCTCCTGTTCTGATTCGACGGGATGAGCGAATGTTTGTCTGATATTGGAGGTATACCTGTTGGACTACGGGTCTTTTCTGAATGAGGGAATCACTTTCTTTGTAAAATTCTTTAAACTTCGTGATTTCAGCTCCTTGCTCAGTCCCTGAATCTATTTGGCATCCTCTTGGCGTTTGGCTGTATCTTCAGTCATAGTTTGCTGATAGAGACTGCTTCGAAGGGACTCCTTTTGGATGGTGAGGTACTTTTCGGAAATCCTGGGAGTTAGGGCCTAGAATTTTTATTCCTTTGAGGGAACAGGAGACTTTTAAAACTATAAGACAGAATCTTTTTCGGCATTTTAATAGAGTTGAGGTTGATGATCTTAAAAACTCTCGAATGACTATTCTTTCTTCTAAGGATGAGGAACTTATTCAAGAGAAATAGGGGAGTCCATACAATATTCATTTCCTCTGAGATAGTTTGAACAAATCTCGGCATACTCTTCTTTTTCTTGCACTTACAACGAGGAAGGCTGATTTTTGACTTACTCAGTAACAGAAGGACTTTCATTTGCCATTGATTCTGGCTATGCTTCTTACTACATTTCCAGGTATTTGTCTTATTCCTCTTTCAAATTCAGGGGAATCATTTTGACGACCTTCATATCATCGTAGGCATCATTTTCCCTGTATTGAACCTTCATCTGTTCCACCTCCCTTTTCAGTTTATCTTTCAAACTGAATTCTTCCTTTACAAGAGGTTCAGGCAATCTCTGAGCTTCCTCTCTCGTTTGGAAAGGCATATCCGAAACTACCATTATTTTTTCATAAAGACGGGGTCCATTGGCTTCTGAATTCCTCATAATTTATTCACTCTGCTGGATTGAGGCCCTTATTTTGGGTTTAGAAACACTCCATTTTTTAGCCTTTAGGAACTGCTTGGGTTTCTTTGTCGGTTATGCCTCCTTTGAGCGAGGCTTAGGCTTGGGCTTGTAGTGGTGGCTGACTGCTGGTTTGCCGATAGTCAAGAATGATTTTCCAGGAACAAGTTGCGTTTGCATTTGAGCAGAAATTTATTTCCGGTTCAGAGACGCTTTTGGAGGTTGCTTGGCTTTAGAAGGAAGGATGGGTGGAAGGCTGAAATCGATGTCGAGTTTGAACTACCCGTTAGCTAGGAGTCTGCCAAATTCCTCCGTCTATAATCTGTCGATGAGCTAGAGCTTTGCCATTTTAAGGATTTCCAGGTAGAGATCTTTCGAGGGATGGTTTTAGAGCTCTTCTATTTTTTATTCGAGGGTGAAGGTGTCGAGTTCATATATTTATTCTGGTGCGAGTAGGGGGTCCATGTTCTGCTCACAGCAACATTTGAATATAAGCCTAATCAGTGCATAAGTATGTTATATTTAGCAGTCATAAGATGGCATCTGCCAGGTGAAGTCTATAAAATAAGTGAATCACAGGGACTTGCTACGGTGGCATTCTACCACAAACTTGTAATATGCTATATCGTCCTTAATGTCTAGAGGTTATTCCTCCTACTCATCATCCTACTCCTTCTCCTTCTCCTCTTCCCCTTCCTCTTCCTCCTCGTCTTCTCCGAAATCGGTGACTTCCTGGACAGTAATGATCTTTGCTAACTTGGAGCCTATTTTTTTGCATATTTAGTGGGCCTGTTCGGTGCCCTATACGAGAGCTATCTCCTACCCGCTGACTTCCTGACTCAACCAACAGTTACTTCTTTGGGCTTCCACTCAAGAGAGTTTATTTTGTTGACCCCGATTTTCATGATATCGTCGACTAGCTTTCCAAATCCTTCTGTTTCCTTCACCCTCAAGAAAATCTCGTGTGCGACAACAAAACCTATCTATAGAGGGAAATACCGCTGAAGAGCTCTTTTTTCTTGAGCAGTTCATACTGAGGCTTGATGCTGTAGGGAGACACCTCAATCATTTAGGAGCATTCCTTCTTTTGCTCCTTTTTAGGAGTGTATGTCTTACAATAGCCGTCAACCAGAGACTCAATATTGTGGATGGTCCCTGCTGCTTCTTAGATGGATTGGTCCAAACTTTCCCCACTGGCCTTTACAACAGCGTTGATTTCAACGTAATCGAGAGGCTGCTCAACCTTGTGGTCAACGTAGAAGGTGAGTCTGGTTGATTACCCGGGATAGAGGAGAGAAAGTGTGAGGATGAGTATGGCTAGAGGATAGTACTTCATGAAATCACAATATATCCAATAAATAATAAAGGTGGGTCTGTTAGAGGAGCAACAAAAAGGAGGGAAGGGCACAAGCATCTCTTATTTTATTTCAATTGTTTTTTCTGTTTAAATATAAATCGAATTTCTATTAATTGAACTTTCTACGCTATGAAGTCACTTGTCTGCCCTTCCGAAGAAAAAAGAAAAAGCAGAACGGTCTCGACCTTCCTCAAAAAAACCTATGAACTTCTGAACGTACTCCTTTCTGTATCCAGAATTGCTAGCACAGCGATTGCATCAGATGGGCCCCTTCAGGAATCGGCTTTATCATCCTCAACTAGGAGGCCTTCGCAAAGACAGTCCTTCCCCGCTACTTCAAACACAGCAACTACTCTTCCTTCGTCAGACAGCTCAACATGTATAACTTCCACAAAATACGGTAAAATAGCCAGGAAAGCTACTTCCATCATGAATGCTTCACCGCCAACGACAGAGACGCCCTCGCTGACATTAAGAGAAAACCTGAGAAGAAAAAAAAGAAAAACAACGATTCCTAGGAGGAGGCTGACTCAGAGCAGAAATCCAAAAGGGTAAATAAGCCTCCAAGAGCCTTCTTCTACCCTAGCCAAAAATAAGTGTCAGCAAACAGCCTAAGGAAGGTGGAGTCTGAGAAAATCACTCAGAACATGTTCGATTAGGAGGGCAACTGTGAGGCCATAAGACTTCCTATGAACTAAAGTTCCGATCAGTTGTCCATGCAGGTGGAGGAGGAAGAAGAGAAGGTTGAGAGTTCAAGAAGACTGCCTGGAGTCCCGACCCGCTAGCTGATATCTGCCAGCAAGAACAACCTCATTCCTATGAGTGTGAGTGTCGAGAATGTCCAGACCTCCATCCTGAGCATTTTCTACTGATAAGATATGACTATGTTGAACGAGTTTGATGTTTAAGATTTATGAAACCGATAATGGCTAGAGTTGACTGAGTTGTGAATAGGTCATCAGGCCTGTTAAAAACACGATCATCACCTTTGACAGCAGTTGGCCCAGCCCCCCTCTTTACGCTCCTCGCTGCTCGCAGAGCCCAGCTTTATCTTCTTGTCCTCTTGCTTCCCATGGTTTGACTCTGCCTCGGTGGCTGCCTGAGTAGTGGGGGCGGTCTACTTCTTTTTGTTCTGGGCTGCCTGGAGGTCGTCGATGACCCTGTTGAAAAGGTCCTCTATGTTGGCGTTGGTCTTGGCAGACACTTACTGATAAAAATCTGCCTGCTTTTCGGCCATGTCCTATGCTGTTTTTCGTGTTTCGCTGAGGATCTAGCTTTAGAGGTCGGACTTGTTGCCGATAACGTATATTTTGATGTCCTTTTTGCCTGCCTCCCTGATGAAGTCGATCCACTTCGGTATGCTTTCTGCTGAGGTCATGTCTGCTTAGGTAGGAGGTACTGGCGAGGTCAAAGACGACGAGTGCCATATGTGCGTCCTTGAGGTAGCTGGGAATGAGACTTTTGAATCGTTCCTGGCCAGCAGTATCCCAGAGCTGGAGCCTGATCATTTTGCCACTGGTTGCGATATTCTTGCTGATGAAGTCGATACCGATAGTAGGCTAACTCTCACCATTACTACGTTCTTTGTTGGGTCGAACTCGTTCCTGATATAGCGGGCAATGATGGAGCTCTTCCCGACGTTCTGGTCTCCCACAAGAACGATTTTATACTTCTGGATGGAGTTCCTGTTGGAGCTGAAGCTGATGCTGTCACTCATTACTAACTCAAAATTATACACATGCCCTATCAATACCATCACCACATTTGATACCTTTTCAAATTGGAAAGTGAGCCATCAGAGCTTCAAACATTAATGGAAAGGGTCTACACCATATTGTCATCTATATGAGCTCTGTGCTTACTCGAATAAAAAATAATAGATGAGCGAGTCGAACAAACACAGCTCCAACGTCAACTAATTCAATCGCTATCTCGATAACAACACCGATATCCTCCAACAAAAGTTTAGCCAGCACTACCAATAGTCATTCCCCCTTGGACAGCTCACACAACAGCCACATCTCTAAAACACACTCAGCTACATCTATGACATCTTCAACTTCAGCAAGTACGAAACCAACCAGGAGCTCAATCAGACCCTCAGGAGCAGTCTCATCGACAACATCACTTCCTTTGTCAAAACGAATACAGAAGGCACATATAACCCAGATACGGCTGTCCTCATGCTCAAATACTGCATCGAGCACAATGATATGTTCGCAGTCCACTACGACAAAAAAAAGAGTCACAAAACAGCCGAAAAAGAACAAATGTCAGTGGAGCAGCACCCCTAAGCCCCCACAATAAAATTATCATAACCGTAAGGTGAATGTCCTGAAAATGGCTAAAAATAGCAAGCTTCTCATGCAGAAGAAGAGAGCCCTTAGAAGGAGGAGGAGAAGGAGGAGGTATAGAAAAGTATCAGAGAATAGAGTAGAGCCCTCGAATAAATGAGCCAGAGTCCTAGTAATGAGTTTGAATGCCCTCCTGAGAGGCAAAAGCAGGAGAACATGGATCTTATAAGAAGGCAGCTGAAGGACGTATTTGAGTTTTACTGCAAGCAGCAGCAAAGCGTCGGTCCGAACTTCACTTTTGACAACATCAGCCACAAATGCCAAACCATGAATCTGGGAAAGTTCATGACCTTTGCAAAGGCATCAAACATCGTTCACTCCAAAGACAAAATATTTTCTGAGGGAAAAATATAAAAAAATCAAATAATAAATGCTTTCAAGAAGGCAGCTGAGGGGGAAAGATAAATTGGCTTCCCGACCTTTCTGAACATCCTCCAATATCTCAAAAAAACAGATCCCACCATCTATGAAAAGCTCGGGCTCGGTGAAGAGGGTTCAAAAGGAAAGAACAAACTTATGCAAAAATTGAAGTACTTAAATTTACCCTTCAATACCAGAGATCCTCACGGAAGAGAGCCTTCGCCGTATGGCAAAGTTTTCATCCCTAAACTCACAGCCCATTCCGGAAAATATGAGGAAGCTCTCAGAGATGAGCTTAGCAGCAGAAAGATAAAAATTCCGAGGGAATAAGGGTTGAGGGCTGATAGCAAGTTCTCCAAACACAGCAGAGTCCAGGTCAAAGAAAAGGAGGACAATAGAAATCACTTCAGGCTGAAGCTGGGGGAGACGAACAATAACCTCGATAATGCGGACCTCAATTTTTTGTCGAAGCTCATAACTTCTGATTAGAATGATGACGTCTTTCTGAAAGACTATGCCATCCCAACCCGGGGAGCTGTTCACAAAGGAGCAGAACACCATCGATACTAGGACCACCAATCTGGCCTGATTTAGTCAAGGCCCTTCAATCATAAGGCTGGAGGCCATACCAACAGATAAAAAAGAGTTGAAAGCTTTGTGTTGCCTTCCATCACCAAGAGAGGAGGACAGACTGAAAATGGTGCAAATAGAAGGTCAATGGGGTCTTCCGGGAAGTCTATTGCTCGAGGAAGTATTCACTGAGGGATAGCCTGTGGAGGTGTTAGTAGGACTGCTTATATTATCGACTATGTTTTCTATATTTAAATCAACAGGCATGAGTTGCTGTAATAACAAGGCGACCTTCACTTCCTTGAATCTTAACAAGAACGAAAGCAATCCCTCAGTCTCCGAAGGCCAGGATGCCAACGAGCTGTACCTCAAGCGCAAGTCTACCCTCACTTCCGAAAGCAAGGACCTACTTCAAAGGCTCAATATGCTCAAGAAGGACATGCAGAAAAATATCACCTCTGAGGCCACAAGCAGCAAAGGAAGCGTGGCCGTTGAGTCTGTTCCGACCATTCAGGAGGGAGTGGAAGCTAAAGGAAGAGAGCACGTCTCCAACTAAAAGATCGACCTCATCAGATAGAACATTATCGGCTTCAATACTCGCTATTTCTCCCCCTTCAACATTGAGCTTTAGTCTGTCTACGTGGATCACACTGCTACTAGCCGGCCCTATCGCACAGTCGAGGACATGATCAAGTATGCAAAAAAGTTTGCTGCAAACCCTCATACCTAGTTTAGCCATTTCGGAAGTACCCCTCCCCATACTCAGAATACTCCACATAAATGATGCACTACGCCCACGACAGTCTCCTCAGATCCTTCAGCGCAGACCCTGAGATCTATGTCGCACTTCCAACTGGTAGCGGGTCAACTGGAGCAATTGAAAAGGCCATGAAGATAATAAAAGACTTTGAGATAGAGCAGAACGCAAAGCCAGTTGTTTTTTTGACACCCTACGAGCACCACTCAAACATTCTGCCTTGGGTAGAGTTTTACGACTAGATCGAAGTCTTATCAAGCGACGACTATGGCAACTTGGTAATGAAGGAGGTCGAGGAGCAGCTGAAGAAGCACCCTTCTAACAACCTGATAGTCTCGGTGTCTGCTGCTTCCAACGTAACCTCCACTCTCACCGACCTCAGGAGTCTTAATGCCGTCATTAGTAATTGTTAGCTAACTCAGAGGAAGTAAGGAAGACCAAGAACATTGTCTTTGCGGCAGACTGTGCTGCCTTCTGCTGTCATCATGACCTCAACCTCAAGGTCTACGACCAGCTAGATTTCGCATACCTGAGCCCCCACAAGAATCTCGGAGGGGCAGAGGCCTGTGGCGTTATGATAGCGAAGAAGGACATAATCAAGAATGCCAAGCCGACTTTCCCCGGAGGAGGCACCGTGACCTTTGTTAAAGGGTATACCAAGATGGACGTGATGTATGATGTGGATGTCTTCAACAGGGAAATAGCTGGTACTCCTCCCTTTATGGGCTTCTACCGGGCAGCTCTTAGCTTCTAGCTCCTCAAAAACGACATCGGCTACGACTTCATCCACCACCGCTAGCTTAGCAACACCGAAAGGTTCATGAAGCTCATCAACGATGGCAATGAAAGGCTGAGGGCGAAGGACGGAACACAGATCATCGTGTACGGCGATCTGAATCCGGCGAAGAGGGCTAATGTAATATCATTTAACATATTGCTGAAAGGCAAGGAGATAATGCAACATAACCTGGCCAGTCTCATCCTGGCTGATGTTTTTGGAATCCAGCTGAGATCAGGCTGTTTCTGTGCAGGCCCCTTTGGAATGAGACTACTTAAGCTGGACGAGAGCACGGTCAGTACTATAAAGGAGGAGGTGAGCGTAGGAATTCTAAGGGACAAGCCAGGGTACCTTCGTCTGGACCTGACCTTTTACCTGGAGCTGTACGAGGTGGACTTTATTGCTAAGTCAATAATCGGGGTGGCTCAGTATTACAAGAACATGGACCTAGTATATACTTTGTGCAATGACGGGGAGATCAAGAGGCACCAGCTCTTTAAGTAGATTCTTAACAACAAGTACTCTCTCAGCAATGCCTCCTTTGCAAAGGAGCAGATCGCCTACGATGAAGCATCTAACGTTGAGAGGTTGAAGAGGAGGCAAGAGACCCTCGAGAAACAGTACGAAAGAGGAATGAGCATTGTGACTAACCCTATTCAGTTCTTGAAATCACAGTACTATGGAAAATGAATGATTCGTAATTGTTTGCTCACAGTATGTCTGCTGGAGTCGTTAAATATTAATAATAATGAGGCTGGGCCAGCAAGTTCTCAGTAAAGTAACAGCATGCTTATCTAGATATAAAATCTCCTCACGCACTTCGAAGAGTCTCCTCCCAAGCAAAAAGTATACACTTCCCCTCCTAAAAAGAACGGGCAGCCATACATCAAGCTCTATGAGGATCATAAGGCTCTTATAAAGAAACAGGAGGATCATCAGAAAATGAAGGTTCTACAGGAGGTAAAATAAAACGTACCCTTCAAAATCACCAACAGGCACACTATCTTCCTCAATTCTCAAAAATAACAAGCTCCTCTCTACAAAAGACTGGATAAGTTGCAGCAACACAAGGAGCAGGAAATGAAAAGGCTTAGAGATAAGCATACTCCCAACAAAGACACAGCTGACCTCAACTCCCTGAGGTAGGAGCAAATCGAGTAGGAAATGGAAGAAAGGCGCAGAAACGAAAGGAAATACACCCAGGAAGAGGCAGACAGGAAACATAAGGAACTGATGTAAAAGGAAAGAATGAGGGTCGAAAGGCTCAACATGGTCAGGCTGAAAACAATCGAAAGCCACACGAAGTAATTCAGGAGAAAGCCCTATGTGAGGAAGTAGACTTAAGATGTATGGAACAGGTATAGACTCCGCAAACAGCTCAGCAGCAGTGTCTTTGGGAGGTTTGAGCAGTATGAAATGGATAGAAGGACCCACTTGGAAGAGGTAGAGAAGGAGGTCAAGAAGACATTGACTCCGTTTGCTCCTCGAATATCCGACCAATCAAGGCTGCTGGCTTCCCGGTCAACCTCAAGGACCAATCTAAACATGGGTCTATCGAGGTCCAGCTCATGCAAGTGCATTCAGAAATCAAGGGCCAGAAAAAACAATAACTATCTGGCAACTATGCACTCGACCAGACAGGCATTCTGATATTCTCTGAGTTAAACCAATAAATATGCATCTTCAAGGTATTAACCGATCAGGAGGGAGGTAAAATTTTGCTCACCAGGTATTTCATTTTTTCTACTATAAGAAGGGCCTCCTCCTAGTTGTTGTCTAACTCCTAGCCCTCCTTGTCGCTGCATATGACAGTCATTGCCAGCCATTGAACGATGCTCAAAAAATCATAGTAAAAAACAGCCTCTTCCCTGAGCCTCAACTCGCTGAAGCATTCATCAACAACGATGTTGATATTTTTGTCAGTTATGGATGCTAGCTGCAGCATGCGCTTGACTTCCTCCTTGCGAATGCAGTATTCGTCTGCGCTGTTCTGGACGCTTGTGAGGGCATGATAAGTGAAGATGCTTTTGAGTTGCTGGCTATCGCTTCTCATAAAGGTTATTATTTTGGGGTTTTCCCGAATGTTCCTTCTAAACTCACTGAACTGGTCCTCCTCTCTCTCGATCTAAGACACCTTTTCTAGTATTTTGGAGACAGCCGAGTCGAAAGTCTATCCCTTCATCATGAAGGTTGAGGTCTGCAGGAACTGGATAGCCCTCAGTAAGACAGCAATAAATTGTGGGAATCGTATACCTAGAACGTTGAGGTCAAGAGTGTCCTAGAAGCATTTTATCTTATAATCGGAGTTATAGAACTCTAGGAAGGCAAGGAGGTCCCGGTGCTCGGGAAGCACTTGGTAGTCTCTGAGGAAGTGGAGCAGATGCTGGTAGGTGATGCTGAGGTCCTCTTTTTTATCTCTTTGCTGGTTGTCGACAATGAAGTAGTAGAAAAAAATCTAGTAGAGGTCGTTGAGGTACTTCTCGATGCTGATCCTGGTCCTCTGCTTCGTGGACTCCTAGTACTCATTGAGGCTCAACTCCTTGGCGTGCTCTGCCTACAAAATACCCCAGAGCTGCTCGAAGGTGAAGCAGCACAGAGAAGAGTTTGTGTTTCTTTTCTTTGCCTACAGCTCCTTCTCTTGAAGGGTCTTGTTTATGGAATCTGTTATCTTCATGTCCTATTCCACCCAGGAGTTTATGGTTTAGATTTGAATGTGCTTCGGCTCTATGTTCACCTTGAAGTCCTATGCCTTTATCTTGTGCTCTTTGAGCTCGTGCTCCTGGTACTCCTCGTTGGGGTTCTACCTCTGGAGGTAAAACAGCCGGTGTGTGACTGTTCCGTAGGGCAGTTTGATTCCCGCCTCGAAAAAACTGTCAGTTTGGCTTATCCTACCTCTTATAGTTCTTACTGTCTTTCTTGGAGGTGCAGTTAATAGATGTTTTTGAATTTTTTCTCGTCAATTAGCCCTCGGATGTCCTCGTTGATGGTAAGTGCAACTACCACCTTGAAAAAAAAGTCTTTCTTGCGGTTGACATTGGACACTTTGTAGCTGTACTTTATCTCGCTCAGATATCTCTCCTCACCAAAGGCCTGGGCCTACCATCCTACCTAAGCAGGTCCTTACTTCTTTCGTACTATGTGAATATGTGGTTGGCCCTACGGATCTTGACTACAACTGTTACCTCCTGAGGCTGCAGCTGGCAGTGCTCGAGGTAGCTGAATATTTTTTCCCTCGGGTGGGGATGGAACTAGCTACTTTTGGTCTATAGGTAAAGAAGGGAAGGAATATAGACTCCCTGAGGGTATATTGTTTTAGAATAGGCCCGGGAAGCATAGTGGGCCAACCAGACCCAGTCATTGTAGCCTTTGCCGATGCTCAGTTTAAATTTCTATTCCTCGATTTTTATATCTAAAAGCATTCAATTATTATAAGGGCCTCAGCTACCCTCTTTCTTTCATATTTAGTATGGCCCTTATTGTTGTTATTGCACATGAAAAGAGTCCTGGCTTTTCTGTCGGTAAACCCTGAATATGCCGAGTTCGCCATTCCCTAGCTCAAGGCCCTCCTCTCACCCTGTCCACTCCCCCTAGAGACCCTCCTCGAATAGTAGCTCAAGGACAAGCCTTACCAGCATTGGCATCAAGTCAACCACAAACTATTCGAACGCTACCCTCTGGTTGTTCTCAAGGTCCCCAACTTTTAAGAGCATCGCAGCTGTACCCCTTCCCTCACCTAGTCTTCTAGCAAGTCTCTCGGTAGTCAGTCATGATCCACAGGATGGTTCTCCTGATCAGTTCAGGCCTCAACTATCAGCAACTTTTTGAAAATGCCGACCAGGAGCTGCTGTCACAGTATTGCAAGAACGAATAGGAGAAGGTAGTGTGCGATTTCAATAGTCGTGGCAGAAACATACAAAGAGAAGAACAGGTCGAGAAGATTCACAGTGTTCTGGGAAAGCTGGGAGTGAAGGGGCACGTTGACTTCAAAAATCCAAGAATAAGGTACCAACTGATTGAGCGTCACTAGTGGTACCAGAAGCATCATTTATAACCCACCGAGAAGACCCTCAGATAGGTCTTCTTTGGGATCTAACTGGGCCGAAATCACATCGCCACTGCTAAGTTCAACTACAAGTATGAGCTGAGGAAAAGAATCTACCTCGGTCCAACCTCTACAGACAACGACCTAGCATTCATGATGTGCAACCAGGCTCTTGTCAAAGAGGGCAGCTTTGTATTCGACCCATTCGTCGGAACTGGGAGCCTACTGATCCCCCCTGCGAGCAAAAAAGCGCACATATTCGGCTCAGAGTTGGATATCAGAGTGCTCAACGGGTACTCAGTCGGAAGAATCAATAAAAACTCCCCCTTCTATGACCCTCAAAAAAAATACGAGCTATTTACGCCCAAAATTAATCTCAACTTCTAGCAATACGGTTTCCCTATTCCTAATCTTATCCGCATCGACTCGACAAAACTGGCCCTCAGCGCCCACTAGTTCTTCGACGCTATCATTACTGACCCTCCCTATGGTATTCGAGCAATGAGCAGGACCTTAAAAAAACAGTAAATTCAGTACCCTTTGAAGGAAGAATAGGGACAGATAGTAAAATAGGTATAGAGACAGTTAGTAAAGTAGGAGTAAGCATAGATAGGAAGGTAGTAGAATTAGGCCCTCAGCGATAGCTCGTAGGGTGTTTCGGAGGAGACTAGTGAGTTGAAGAAGTAGCTGACGGAGGAACAGAAGAGGAAGAAGGAGAGGAAAAAGAAGCTGAGGTAGAACAAGAAGGAGCGCAAGCTGATGCTGTCTGAGGAGGAAAAATCCTACAAAAGATAACTGTATGATAAGATGAGCAAGCAAAGGGTGGAGCAGTGGGAAAAATACGATAAGGGAAAGGTTGAGTTCACTGAAAGAGACGATATATTTGAAGCCTTGCTGAACTTGGCTCGGAAGTATCTCAGAAAGGAGGGAAGGCTTGTCTTCCTTTTTCCTGTTTATTAGAACGAGGTCTACAAAGGGGCTGAGAACCTTCCGCCTCACGGGGGCTTCAGACTGGTCGACTTGAGCCAGAACATGATGGCGAAGGGCAACTCTCGGATTTTGGTGACCCTCGAGAAGGAGTGATATTGCCATGATACTGACGCTAGCTCTATAATTTAAATGCCTATGGAAAAGAAATATTTAAATGCATATGGAAAAGGAAATATACATCACCGAAGCCCCCTATCACCACCAGTAAAGCAACGACTCCCATCTTAACCGTGATAAGTTCGCCCCCACTATACTCCCGAGAACAGCCCTTCGAGAGCCTCAGGGGAAGCACCTACACCGTCTTCCCCACGAAAGCTATTATGATTGCAAGCAGCTCAAACCGGGCATTTCATTCTATAAGGTATCCCTTTAGCCATTTAGAGTATAGTCGAGATAGAGGAAAAAAGGATGAACGGATAGTACTCTGGGCCCTTGCTGAATGTCAATATGCCCGACGTCGTTCTTCTCAACGACAGCACAAACAGTCTCCTTTACACAGAGAAGGGGACTGTTAGGTTTGACGAGAACATCACAAACTAGGCCTTCATCGACAGGTTGGGGGTAAACAAGTCAGAGACAGACCTGCTTCCAGTCATCGTTCACTCCTCCATCTCAGGAATTGACTTCAATAACTCCATTCTGATGTCCAACTAAATATTTGCTAACAAAATAGTCCCCAGAAGTGAGGGGTTCATCATCAAAAAGTTTACCATGCCCTATGCTGCCACCCCTAATCTGCTCAGATTGTACTTCACTCCCACCTCCTGCAAAAGCGTCAGGAAAAACTATGGACATAAGATGGTCAACAACAGCCCCATGAGCCAATAACTGTTCAGGAAAAAACAAAGGCAAACCCATCACTACCTGGTCAACCCCGATCGCCAAGCCTCATACAATATGACTACCCTCAAGGGCAAGTGTCTGCACCCCTATGAAGCAATGGCCCAGTCCCTAGTCGACTACCTCTAAAAAGCCTACCCAGCGAAGATTATAGAACTTGTGCTGGATTTTGTGGTGGACTCCGAAAGGCAACCCTGGCTGCTCTAAGTCAAAGCAATAAAAAGCAGAAACTTGACCAAGCTATGGGACATAGGCTCCATCGATGAAATTTGCCTGTTGGCTTAGAAAAATAATAACTCTCAGCTCTGCAAGCTCTGTAGAATGACCTTTTCTAAACAGGAGCTTCAGAAGCTGGTCACCAACAAGCTCATCTGGTAGGTCGTCGAGCACATCAAATCCAGAGGAGCCTCCTCGCCCAACCTAGGCCATCTTCGGAGGGTGGGCTTCAGCAACGTCTGTGAGCTGTGCTACGACATAATTGTTGCCGAACATAGCCTCATCGAGGTCTAAAATGACCTGGCCTCCCTCATCAACATCGATTCCTTAAACGTTGACAGGGACGAGGAACACCTGTAAAGAAACAGGAGTATATGGGACGAGTAAGACTTTTCGGGCGATGCTGTCGAAATTCCCAAACTCAAAGCCTGGAGGCTTTTCTTCTATCTAGAAAGGGTTAAATACACCGACACTGTCCTCAATAAGAAGCCTGTGAACCTTCACCTCGATATGAAATACGGTCCCTTCAGATAAAGCTTCTCAAAACATATGCCTTAAAATTAACAGCTTTTCAATCCTCTCAAAAGTTGGTTTTCGTGCGCAAGTAGAGCTGAGTCTGCTAAATTTTCCAGCAAAAGACCTTTTGATGAGAGGTTGAACAAGGAATGGACAGCTGATGCCAAAGGAGGGATGAGCCAGACCACGATGGCATCAAAGGTTTCAGGAAGCCACCTGATTTCAAGGGAGAATATTGGTCTCAGGAAGACCAAGGTGTTCTCATTTTACACAAAAAAGCAGCAGGGGCAACTATTCGAGAATGTCGAGCTGGACATAAACCTGACAATAGATGACCACAAGTTTGAAGGAAGAACGCTGACCCTTCAGCAGTTGAAGAATAGGGACTTGTGTCAAAGGCACAGCTCAGAAGTCTTTCTTTTTGACAAAAAAATGAACTATTGCAATTTATAGCTGACGGTCGGGCTCATATGCGATGGAGAAACGGACCCAGACGGACTCAACCTTCAGGAAACTGGAGGAGTCTACTACTCAGTTTCTCCTCACCGGACCTGCCTGCCCCTTCCGAACGAGTGGATGGAGGTCTTCACAAGAGGATAGTACGCCCCTTCCTGCTAAATGTAGCTAACCTACCAAGCCATAAAGGAAGTATTGGAGATATCGAGAGGAACAAAAGAATGATTTATGATATTCGGGAATGTTATTTGTCTTTCACACAATCAGCCTGAGCAGAAGTAGGCCTCCATTACCTTCTCAGTGAAGCCCTCTTCAAGGTACTCACTTTTCTTCAGAGAAAGGTGCTCAATATTGCGAATGGAAGCCCCGATCGAGCAGCCGATCCAAGCAACCTCACTCGGATTGAAACTCCATGAGACAAAACCTACATTATAACGGTAGTACTCAACTTATTCCTGACTTCAAGGGTCTTCAGCTTTGGGAAAATATCAATGAGCTTAGATATGTGTGATTTAAACATTTTCTGCATTCCCTTGATCCTCCAAAAGCCTCCAGCCAGCACCACATTCTTGCAGAGAGCATCTAGGCAGTTTTCAGGGACTCTATTGAGGACTTCCAAAAAGGTGAAAGCTATATTGTACTCTTCTGCTTCGTGATTTCCGAAGAAAATGTTGAGGTTGGCCTTGTCGGGAATCCATTTTATTCTCAGCTTAGCCCTGACTGCCACAGTAACGGGCTCACTTGAAGCAGTGGCGCTGCAGTGAGGATTCTTTATTGTTTCTGTTATTTCGTCCTCAGTAATTTTTTTGAGGGTGTCCATCGGAAGTTCCCTGTTCAGAAGAGCTATTTCGTCGCGGATCATCGAATGCAAACTGAGAGTCCCTGTTCTTAGGCACTGAAAATGTGTGAATAGAGGAAACCCTTCAAAAATGGGCATGAATTCAGTTGAGCTGGCACCTGCCGAAACCACAAGGCCGGTATATCTGCCGGTGAGGTAGAGGGGAGTGACGCAGCTGAGGGCCAACTCCACTCTTTCGATTTTCAGTTTTCGGAACATGATACTGGCCATTTGTTCGATGATTCTTCGGTCGGTGTATACCTTTTCGAGGAGGACGACTGTTTTTCCTTGGCTGGAGCAGTTGATGTAGGAGAAGAAGATATTATAGAGGAGCTACTCGATGAGCATGGCAAAGTCGGGAGAGCTGAATGTTGATGGGTTTTTGAAGTATTGGGATGCTTTGATGGTTTTTCTGGGGACCTTGTCTCCCACGAGGCCTACTCTGATGTTCTACTGTCCCAGTTCTATGATGATGTCCTCCCTTCTTGAGTTTTCTATCATCTATCTCCTGAGCTTATATTGTCTTTGAATTATATCTATCCCTGTATTGATGCCTGTATTCCCTGAATTCAGATAAGGAGCTACCACCATCCATTAAAGCTATCAATGCGCAACTCTCCTGCTTTCCTCTCCTATAGCAGAGGTAGAAGCGGCTGGTGTCTGACAGTCCTGTTTCCTTTGCATTTATTTCCAGGCATAAAGAAGCTGTCACTATTGCCATTTACGTCATCGCCACGTATTCACTTTAAAAACTGATCGAGGATGATTGTGGGGATACTGGTTTTAATTGAACAATGAAAAATATTTGCCTCTTTGTTAGTTTAGGGAATCAAACATTTAAATCAGGAGTTTAAAAATATAATATTGATGCCTGTTACAGATGAATAATCGCATTTAAAGATTGGAATCATGGGTGAGGAGGTGACAACTGGGAAAGAGAAAAATAACTGTAGGAGCTTTGATAGGATTGATGTAGTATATTGATATAGCTGATCCATCATTGCACCCAAGAAAGTCCTCATTTTATCTTATCTATTACAACCTTTCCTCCATTATATCATGCTTACCATCTCATGCTAGATATGATAGTTTATCTATATCATGCTTACAGACCTTCAACTTGCTCCTTAACTAAGATCCTAGTAAAGCCCTTCTGTCCTCATCCTCAATCAAAGGATATCTCAGAGCCACCCTTGCTTTTACAGCATAATATTTGCCTCTCTCTCAGCATCCTCCTCTAAAGTGCCCCCTCAACAAATTAACAGTTATCTCTATCAGGATAACATGGCATTTCCATCTCCCCAAAGCCTACTCTATCTGGCTAACTACCCTGCTCAGCAAAGAGGGATATATCCTTACACTCTTAATATTTTTATGTCAAGAGCAGAGGCTATCAGTCTCCCTCAAGAACTTAGGAAGGGAGGTCCTTTGGTAGTGGGCTTTTCAGGTCAAGAAGAAGATATTAGGGGGCTAGATAGACCACCTTGACTAAAGACTGCTGTTGTCCTGATGTTGCTTTTGGAGGTGAGGGTATTCCTATTCTGCCGATTTAGGTGTTACTGTTGAGAGGGAATCATTTGGAGGATAGAGCTGGCTATTTCCTGATCCTCTGAAAAGATTTTTTCGATGTTTTCGACTAGATTGTTATTAAAAATATAAATTAAGCCGAAATTTTCAGTATAGCTGATGAACATAGAGCACAAGCATAATAAATATCAACATCATATCAAAACCTCGTAATCTGCTGGGAGGACAGTAAAATAATTACTGACGCACTATGCTCTGTCCTCCTGCCATCTCCTTCTCCTTCATTGGTCTCCTCTTTCCTGCTCTCCAGTTAGGAGCTGTAACTGTTGAGAAGTGCAGGTGAGGGCAGTAGCTATTTATTTTAATACATTCATGCATTAGTATTTATTAGTATTAATGGGAGAATGCCATAGCTGCATTGGAACGGAAAGGGCTAAGTCCTCAGAGCTTTTCAGTCAAGGGTAAATAATTAAAAAGTCATCGAAATAAATCGTCATCGCTCGCCCCACCCTCCTTAAAAGGTAAATGTCTGAAGAAGCATCCTCCCCCTAGAGAAAAAGGAGAAAATAGTAGGGAGAAGTAGACCCAATGACCAGCTCCAACCATGAACCCTCATCAGAAAAATAGTACAAGATGCTGTGGGAGGTGAAACGCTCAAAATCGGAGGAAAAGAGAGAGGCGAAAATGTATGAAGCCGAATAAAAGGAGGAAAGTATCAAGCTGTTCTTCAAAGACAAAGAGTCTTCCGAGGTATCCAGCTTATAACGGGCCCTCAGGAACCACAGCAGACTATTGTGCCTTGAGAACATTCAAAAAAATGGACTCAAAAGTAGAATTTCAAACATGTCAAGCCTAGATTCCAGCACAAGAGCAAAAACATAGAAGTTCATTGAAGATATCTCCCAGTTTCTGGGAAGTATCTCCAGCCGATAACGGTAAAGCATCATTGAGCTTTTGTCTGAGCAGGTGATTCAGAAAGACTACCTTGAGATTGAGCTGGAGGAAAAGAACAGGCTCATCAGAGATCTGCAATAAGAGGCCAGGCAACTCAAGCTAAAAGAAGAACGACTAGCTGAATCTTTGCAAGAGAAAAGTAAGATTCTGGAATTGGTGAAGAAAGAAAAAGACAACCTCTACAACTTTCTCAAAGCAACCAATAACTCGGAAGTGTGCTCCGAGATCATAAAACTTCAGGAAATCAAGGAAACCGACCACCTTAAAGTGCTTAAGCTCTAGCAAAAGCCACACTCGTCTCAAAGTTTCTTCCTCAATCAGTAAAACAAGCAAAAAGGAGTGGGAAAGGAAATAAAAAATTAATCCAGCATAAGGTCAGATACCTCAAAACTCAAATAGAAGTACCTGGGAATAATAGGCGAATTGAAAGCTGATATCAAGAAAAAGGAAAAGGATTTCAACTAGTTGGCTGAGAAGAACAAAGACCTAGAGTTGGCCGTAAAACTCCTCAAGATAGAAATAAACAGGTTCAGCACCTGAAACCCTGATAGTGTTAATGATTGGTGATGAGAATCATGATTTTTGGGGAAGAGAGGCCTTGAGTTTCTGATGAACTTTTGGGTAAGTCGATAGGATCTAGTTGAGCCTGTTCTTCTTGATTGTCATCTCGCCTTCACTCAACCCTGAAGTCTTTATCTGATTCAGGAGCATAAAGGCCTAGTTGAAGAGCTGCTCTTAGTATTGGTTTAAGTGACTCATAGGTGGTTGAACATAGCCTGCAGGCATTGCTTGAGATGGATAAATTCCCCCCATTGGTGCTCCTCGGCTCATCGGTTGCTGGGGGTTCATATACACCTGAGGAGGCGGGGGTCCGTAGCTGCCGGGTGCTCCATAACGTTGCTGCTGATGTCCCTGGGTTCCTTGATGTCCACCTTGAGGCATGGGCATGTAGAACCGGTTATCGTAGGAGATAGGATTAGGAGGGTAGTATGTAGATGGAGGCTGCAAGTGTGAAGAGTAGCCTTGATGTTGTCCAGGAGATTGCATGGTTCTTGGCTGACCAATATTTGATCTGGGATCGTAATACTTTGGCGGACTGGAGTAGCTGGCCGGAGGAATATTGGGATTTGTCTGGCTAGATGACCTTGGATTGCTGTTTCTATTGTACTGCCTGTCAGCAGGCACAGGAGATCTGGAACTTCTGTCCCTTCCTGCCATCATGGTGTTGTTGCTGTACCCTGACCCTGGCCCTCTTTTATCTGCTCCCATGGTTCTAGAAGGAGAAGGGGTAACTGCAGGCAGAGGGTCTCTTCTGATTTCCTGAGGAGTTGTTTTTGGGATCACATCTTTCAGCTGAATAGTTTTATCTATCTCCTTCTTGGGGACGTCTTGCTTGCTTTTATCTACATATAAATATCAGTACTCTGAGTCAGGTAAAAGAGATCATTGAAGCTGACCTACTACTTGAACATGGCTCGAGGTTGGCAGTGATACTGTTCATAGTCAACGGATGATTTTTTTAAGAGGGTCTTTTGAATCTATTCGGCAATACTTCTTTTCTTGAAGGGAGAGTAAAGGGATTTTTGAATGTCTCCGCTCAACCACTCACCCCCGATGTACTTGTAACGGGTTTTGCTGACAGGCTCATGCTCGCTTATGATGTTGAAGACACTTTTGGAGTAAATTGTCATCTTTGGCTTCGGAGCTGCCTTTGACCCCACCTTTTGTCCCAAAATAATAGGCTTTTCAACAATCGGATAGTTGAAGAATTACTAAAGGAGAGAAATGAGCTCTTTCGGAATAAGTCTGAACAGATTTGAAGACTTGATTGCTTTGAAAGGGAATTCTTTGTCGTTGGAGGCAATCAGAGATATAATGGCCAGTCTTCTTGATTCAGTTGTGAAGAGGTTCTCCCCATCTATGGAAGTCAGGTTCGCCAGGAATAAAAAAATTGAAAGGACGATCTGATGGATCTCACTTCTTATGTTGAACTCTAATTCATGCTGACTCAATAGACCTTCCAGAGTGCTGAGCGTGCTTTCAAAGCTCAGGAAAGTTTGGGGCTTATAAGGCTTTTAAAGGATTTCCCCGTAGAGTAGCAGGCATTGATAGTAGGCGTGAAGACCGACTTCAGCTAATGACTGCAGGTAAATCCTGCAGGACCTCAGGACTTAGGAGTTTATGACTCGTAACTCATCGATGCTCTCCATGTCCTCAAGGCTGAAGTTGAAAAACTCAAAGTTCAAGGCTTTTGAGGTCATTTCATAGAAGTTGAGAAATATGGTGTTTTAGATGTTTTCTTTGACAAGCAGACCAAAGTATTGCATGAAGTTGTTCTTTGTCTTCAGGAAAATCACAAAATTCTGGAGTTCCTTCTTGTCACTTTTTGAAGCTGCCTCGTATCGTTTTCGATAGCCCTCAACTAGTCTCTTGAAGAACCTCATCAACCGGTCGTCCAGTCTGCTCTTGAAAACGACTCCTGTCTGGACGAGGACCTCTGAAAATAGATGAGCCTTTCTAAGGGCAATCCATCCTATATGTCCCATTTCCTCCTCGTCCTTCTTGGCAATCTCATCAATGTTTTAGAAAAGTCTGTCAATGATGTCGAGGGTCCTGTCAAACATACTGGTCTTTGAGAAGAGGTTTTTGAGCAAAAGAGAGAGGTTGTTGGTGATTAGAGGATTTGTTCTGAAAATGTTGGTTCTGAGGAGGTTTTCCATGATACTGTCGGTGGTGGGGACATAGGCAACTTCCTTTTACTACAATTTGTTAAGGGTAAAGCTTTTCTCCAGGAAGTGATGCAGGAGAAATTTGGAGGTGTTTCCTTCACTGATTTTTACTATTTGGGCGTAGATCGCCAGAATTGCTGCTCTCGAGTTGACCTCTGAGTAGTGCTTGATGAAGAGGTGTTAGAGGAGTCGGCTGAACTTTGCTTCCCTTGTCTGGTGGCCCACCAGTTCGAAGGAGGTCAGGAAGTTGTCAAATATTTTTATAACAAGAGCCAGGACAGCAGTCATTTTGTTCCTAGACTTTTAGACGTAAACCATCAGGCTATTATCATTGAGAGCATTGTAGAGTGTGATGAAGATCTCAATTGACTTTTCATAAAGTTAAACATCCTCGAAGATGTCGTCTTCCAGTAGGTCGTTGTAGGCTGACTCATACCTGCACTTTTTGGCCATCAGCATCAGAGCATGCTTGACAACAGACAGGTAGTTGTCGAGGGTCCCCAGGTAGTTCTTCATGGCTGCGTAGGTAGTCCACCGGTTGCTGGACTGAGATAGGAAAAATATCATCAGGTTAGAAACCTTATTGAGGAGTGATGATAGACCATTCACTAGCTTGTTCTCGTAAAAGGTGGTCCATATGTTCTTGTTGTAGTCGCACAGCACCAAAAATATCTTAAGACAGACGTCCACCTCCAGCAAAGGCTGGCTTGAAGACACCTCATTGAAGTTCTTCAAATCGTAGTTTTCAGTTAGGTTCTCGAAAGAAAAAGGGTTCATCAGCTTCTAGTACTCCTTCTTCCTGAAGTCAGTTATCTTTCCCTTGTTGTTTATCTAGATTTCATAGTTTTCGTACTTGAACAGCTTTAAGAAGTACTCACAAAACACCTTGAAAACCCCATCAGAACGGGAAAAGTGGTCGTAGGGAGTTGCGTAGTTGCTCAGCAGCTTTACCCTCGACTTTAGCTCCGTTGAAAAAAGTGAAGGGTCCTCGTTGAGAAAAGATATGAACTTTATCAGGCTCCCATGAATCTGGTCAAGGTATAAAAGAGTGTTAAGCCCCTCGTCATCAAGAAGGGCCTTGTAGACGTACTAAGCAATAATGGAGATGGCTGCCTCATGCCTCTGAAGAAGCATCAGCCCTTCGGCCTTGAAGGAGGCAACAATCCTGGTGAATCCACTGAGGATGGGCTTTTCCTTTTCGAAAATCAGCTAGGACATCATCACCATGAAGTCTTCGTTAAAAGCTGTTCCGAATGCTCTACCGTTTTTGGAGGAGTGAGTGACGATAGCCTTGTTGATTTGGCTGAGGATCATGAAGGTCTTCGGATTGATTCCGTACTTAAGGGGGTTTTTCAGCTTTTCCTTTTCGGCAATAAAGGGGCAATCAACATTTTAGGATTGGATTTCATTAAGGAAGGGCTGAAAGGTGGCAAAGGTCTTCAGAGATTTAGCATTAATGATCTCTGTTCCCTGGTTGAAAAGATACTTCGTGTCCCTCAAGAAACTGGTCACCAGGGCCAGTTGCTCAGAGATGTCCTTGTCCTTGGTGAGTGTCTGAACTATCTGCTAGGCAAGGATCTTCACAAGATTGAGGGTCTTGCTGTTCCTTTCGCTCAGCATCACGAAGAAAAGGAGCTCGTAAAAGGACAGAACCTTCACCTTTGCCTCTAGCCCTTCATTCTTCATCATTGACTACTTCTTCTCAATAGATAGCATCTCCGACTGTTCAGACCTAGGCTTGGAGTCCTCCCT
>Ga0100378_1001323_pt1 | contig 26321 bp, 20 predicted proteins | sample CryGeymeta201502_FD_81535 | JGI IMG/M metagenome (GOLD analysis project Ga0100378, IMG submission 81535) | Groundwater microbial communities from Crystal Geyser aquifers in Utah, USA - Crystal Geyser metaG 2015-02 | ecosystem: Environmental > Aquatic > Deep subsurface > Groundwater | place: USA... | reverse complement strand
TGATGCCGTGTCCGGGAAAGACAGTGTCGAGCGCCGCCGAGATCACGGCCCGCGCCCGGCCCCGCCAGCCCCAGCCACCAAGGCTGCCGCGATGCATCAGGCGGGTGTTCTCGGTCACGGTCAGGTTGGGGCAGAGCGACAGCTCCTGAAACACGCAGCGCAGGCCCCGCGCGCGGGCCTCCGTGACGCTCCAGTGCATCAGCGGCGCGCCATCCGCCGCGATCTGCCCCTCCTGCGGGGTCAGGCCGCCGTTGATCACATTGACGATGGTCGATTTGCCCGCGCCGTTGTGCCCCACCAGCCCGATGCATTCGCCCTGCCGGATGGCGAGCGTCACCCCGTCGAGCGCGCGCACCTCGCCAAAGCGGACGCGGGCGTCGGTCACGGAAAGGAGCGGAGTTGCGGTCATGGGGGCGTCCGTCGGTGACAGTTTGCCCCGCCGCAGCCCGGGAGGGAGCCGCGACGGGGCCGGACCTGCCGGGGCAGATCACATCGCGCCGTCGATCACCGCCACGGCATCCTCGAGCGTGTATTCCACGTTGGCCACGCCGCCCTCGGGCGTGGTCGCAAGGCTCGCGTCGAGCGTATCCTGCGAGATGCTCAGGAACGGCACGACGAGGTCCTTGGGCACCTCCTTGCCATCGAGGATCTGCTGCGCGACCCAGAAGGCCAGAGTCGAGACACCCGGCGCGATCGACACCGACATGGTCTCATAGCCATTGGCGGCCTTCTGCTCGGACCACCACAAGAGCTCGTCCTGCCGGTTGCCCATGACGATCACCGGCATGTCGCGGCCCGCTGCCGCGATGGCCTGCGCGGCGCCGTAGCCGTCGCCGCCCTGCGTCACGACGCCCACAAGTTCGGGCAGCGACGGCAGGATGCCCGCCACCGCGCGCTGGGCCACGTCCTGCGCCCAGTCGCCATGCACCGACCCCACGATGGAAAACTGCGGGAATTGCGCAACGCCCTCGTGGATGCCCGCGCTGATCTCGTCATCGACGAACACGCCGGCAAGGCCGCGGATCTCGAGCAGGTTGCCGCCCTCGGGCAGCACCCCGGCCAGGTATTCGACCTGACCGCGGCCCATCTCCTTGAAATCGACCGCGATGCGCCAGGCGCAGGGCTCGGTCACGATCCCGTCGAACGACACCACGACGATGCCCGCGTCGCAGGCTTCCTTGACCGCGCCATTGAGCGCGGAGGGCGAGGCGGCGTTGATGACGATGGCGTCATAGCCTTCGAGGATCATGTTCTGGATCTGCGCGGCCTGTTCGGTCGCCTGGTTTTCGGCGGTGGTAAAGGCCGAGGCCTCGGCCACGATGCCGGCCGCGACAGCGGGGCCGGTAATCGTCTCCCAGCTTGTCAGCATCGCCTGGCGCCAGGAGTTGCCGGCATAGTTGTTCGACAGCGCGATCCGCGCGCCCGAGGTGTCGGCGAGGACCGGCACGGCCGAGAAGGCCAGCGCGACCGAGGTCAGCATCAATGTCTTGGCGTTCATCTCTCTCTCCCTGATGGTCCGCGCCTTGGCGCGGATGTTGTGGGCCCCGCCGGTGGCGGCCTCCATGACCCGGATGGCGAGCGCGAGGCTCTCCTGCGCCCAAGGATGACGCAGGCGCGCCCCCCCTGCCTAGGGGCAAACAGGCAAGCCGTTTGCGGGTGCTGCCCTGCGGCATTGCGGGTTCCCGCAAGGCGCGCGCCAATCGCCCCATGGCGCCGGCCGCATAGCTGCGCCATGATCGGCCCATCCCCCGGAGGAGGCGCATCATGGTCAGGTCGGGCAATGCCGCGAATGCCCCCGCGACGCGGCTCAAGCAGTTCTTCCGCATCTCGCGGCTGCTTGCCGGGCAGCTCGACTTCAGCCCTGCGATCCGCGCGGTCGCGGCCGAGATCGCGGCGATCGTGCCGCATGACCACCTCGACGTGTGCATCGTGCAGGGCGACGGGCGGTTCCATACCGCCTATGAGACCGGGATCGACACCGCCTGGGGGCAGCTTCCGCTGGGTCCGGTGATCAACAGCCCGATCCGTGCGCTGCTGATGGGCGAGGTTGACGATATCCTGACCGACGACGCGATGTCGGACCTGCGGTTCCGCTTTGAAGGCGCCTTTCACGCGCCGATCTTTGACCATGGCCTGCGCTCGCGGCTGCATGTGCCGATGATCGTGCATGGCGAGATCATCGGCGCATTGAGCTGTTCGCTGACCGCGCCCGCACGTTACGGGCCCGACGACCTGCGCAACGCGCGCTATGTGGCGGAACTGCTGTCGCCCTATTTCTTTGCCTTGCGCGCCGCCGAACAGGCCCGCCAGTCGGCCATCGTCGAGGCCGAGGCCCGCGCGCGCGAGGAGGGGTTGCGGCAGGGCGCGCTGCGGCTGACAGAGGCGCTCGAGCAGGAACGCCAGCGCATCGGGATGGACCTGCACGACCAGACGCTCGCCGACCTCACCCGCCTCGCGCGGCGGATCGACCGGCTTGCGGCGGGCGAACAGGTCGCGGGGTCGGATGTGGCCGATCTGGGCCGGGCGCTGCACCTCTCCATGCAGTCGCTGCGCCAGATCATCGAAGAGGCCAAGCCATCGGTGCTGCATCTGTTCGGCTTTGCCGATGCGGTGGAAAACCACCTCGACCGCGCGATCCGCGAGGCGGGGGGCGGCCTTTCGGGGCGGCTCAACGACAGCAGCGACGGGGCGATCGACGCGCTCGAGGCGAATGTCGCCATCGCACTGTTCCGCATCGTGCAGGAGGCAGTCAACAATGCCGTGAGCCATGCGCGCGCGCGTCATGTGACGGTGGACCTTGCTTTGACCGGAGGCGCCAGCGCCAGCACGAGCGCCAGCACGAGCGCGGTCGAGATCAGCATCACGGACGACGGGCGCGGCCCTGTGGCCGAACGGTCCGGGCGCGCGCGCGGGCCGGGTGGTCGCGGCGGCGGGCGTGGCATCGGCAAGATGCGCACACGCGCGCGGCTGATCTCGGCGCGCTTTGCCATCGGGCCGGGGCCGGACGGGCGCGGCACCCGCGTGGCCGTGACCCTGCCGCTGTCCGCGCGCGCCGCGGCCTTGGACAAGGCAGACGCATCATGAAGGTCCTGATCGCCGAGGATGACCCGCTGCACCGGTCCTACCTGCACGAATCGGTGCGCGCCGCGCTGCCCGAATGCGACGAGGTGATCGAGGTGCCCGATGGCCGCGCGGCCGAGACCCGCGCCCGCGAGACCCCGGCCGCGCATATCGTGATGGACCTGCAGATGCAGCCGCGCAACGGGATCGAGGCGGCGCGCACGATCTGGCGCGAAAGGCCCGGCACGCGCATCCTGTTCTGGTCGAACTATGCCGACGAGGCCTATGTGCGCGGCGTGAGCCGGATCGTGCCGCAGGGCGCGGCCTATGGCTATGTGCTGAAATCCGCGTCAGAGGAACGGTTGCGCCTCGCGCTGCGTTCAATCTTTGTGGAGAACCAATGCGTGATCGACCGCGAGGTGCGCGGCACGCAGGCGATGAGCTTTGGCCATGCGGGCGGGTTTTCGGACAGCGAATACGAGATCCTGATCGACATTGCGCTGGGTCTGACCGACCGCGCCATCGCCGCGCGGCGGGGTCTGTCTCTGCGGTCGGTCCAGAACCGGCTGCAGCAGATCTATGACAAGCTCGAGGTGCATCAGGACGCGGGCGAGGCGCAGTTCAACCTGCGCGCGCGCGCGGTCTCGACAGCGATCCTGCGCAAACTCCTGAACTACGGCGCGCTGGAACGCGCCGAGGCCGAATTGCGCGACTGGATCGCCACGCAGCGCTAGGGCGCCGTCAGCGGCGGTAGCACTGCGAACGCATCCCGGACCCGGCTGGCGAGCAGACATAGCTGCCGTTGCCATAGACCGGCACCCGCAGCACCGTGCGCGCACGCGGCTGGCCGACGGCCAGCAGATTGAGCGCGGCGGTCTGTACCTGCGGATAGAGCACCGGTTCCAGAGGGATGAGCTGAACATAGGTGTTCTTGTCGCTCTTGTCGGCCGCCGCCACAGGGGCGGCAATGGCCATCACCGCGACCGCTGCGACCAAAGGGGTTGCACCGGCCCGAAGGCCCCTTTTCATCATGTCGAGCACTGCAAAGCTCCTGCCTGTCTGACCATCCGGGCGGATTTCTAGTGACCCAACGCAACCTTTGACCCCGGAAGGTTAAGGATCGCTAAAGCCACGCGCCGCCGATGTCCACCGTGCCGCGCAATGGCGGCGGCACCGGGGCAAGGATATAGTCAATCACGGCGCGCGCGTGACCGTTTCCGGGCAGGAAACAAACGGGCCGGCGACCCGATCATGGGTGCCGGCCCGAATGCCGCCTCAGCCTGCGCCAAACGCAATTGTCGCCTTATTCCAGAATGTTGTTCGTGACCTGCCAGTCGGGATAGCCAAAGCCATCGGGCCAGGGATAGACCTCTTGCTGGTTGAAATAGACGACGGCGCGCAATTCGGGGAAATCGGCAATATCTTGCCGAACCTCGTTCTCCCACCGCAATACATAGTCAGCGTCGCCGACATATCCCAGTTCGGCAACCACGATCGGCTTGCCAAAAGGCAGCGCACGGTCGTAGCGCGGACCGAGGATTTCCCGGAAGCTCTGCGCGCGCCCGACGACCGCCTGCTCCCAGGGTTGCAGGCCAAAGACGGACAGGCCGATGACATCGACATAGGCGTCGCCGGGGTAATAATCGGCGAGGTCCTCGCGGCCGAGCGGCGACCACATGTACTGGATATCGGGTGCAGCCGCCCGGCAGATATCCACCATCCGGCGATAGGCGGCGATATAGGTCACGGTATCCCAGCCCGCCCAGATGAACTGGCCCGAGACATCCTCCATCTCATGCGCCCAGCGCACGGTGACCGGGCTCTGGAACAGGTTGAGCGTTTCGCAGATGACCTTCATGTAGTTGTCATATTCACCCGAAACGATCCCGGTGCGCAGCGCTTCGGCCGAGGTGCGCTCTTCGCGCGACCAGGTCCAGGGCTCGATTGTCACCAGCACCGTGCGCCCGCGCGCGAGCGCATAGTTGTCGGCATCGATCAGCGAGGGCAGGAACACATCCTCCCACGGCAGGAACAGGTGTTCGATGGCGACACCCGGGTCGTCGGCAAAGGTGCCATTGGGGTCATAGACGCCGAAGGGAAGGTCGCCCGGGGGCACGGCGAGCGCCGGCGTGGCCACGATACCCGCGGCAACCAGACCCGCCCGAAACGGGCCGCGCCAGTCACGCAACGCGCCGATCATTTTGGACTTGTCCGTCATGGTATCACTCCTCTTGGGTTCTTGGGTCGTCTCTCAGGATCGCGGGGGCAAAGACATAGACGATGCCATCGTCGGCACCAAAGCCAGCCCCGGCGACGCGGAACTCGATCTTGATGATCTGCACGGGATGCAGACCGACAGTCAGGGCATGGAGCCCTTCCTTTCCGCGTGTGTAGAAGGCGGAAACCAGCAGTCCGGCCAGCACCATGGCCGTCACATATTGCAGGAAGGCGGGGACGCGCGCGACGGTCCAGTCCACCCGGTTCTCGCGGTAATGCTGGCGCACGATCACGGCCACGGCCACGACATAAAGGGCGCCGTTGAGCACCGACAGGATCAGGAACCCCGGCGCATCCTTGAGCGAGCCGACCAGCAGGACCGGCACGATGGCGGCGCAGGCGAGCACCACATAGGGCAGCAGCACCTTGACCGGCAAAGGCGGGGCCATGGCGCTGCCCTTGGGCGTGATGCGGAAATCGACAAAGCCGCCAAACAGCCGGTCGCGCACCGCCATGATGCAGCCCCACAGCACCCAGGGCCATTGCAGCGCCTGAAAGAGCGCGCGTTCCCAACTGAACACATGCGAGGTGGCAGGGCGGAAATGGCCCTCGGCGCGGATCAGCTTCGCGGTGAGGTAGAGCACGACACCCGCCGGCACGAAATGCAGCAGAAAGACCGGATAGGTCACCTCGGCAAAGCGCACGTCAAAGAGCAGCGCCACGATCGGCAGCAGATAGAGCGCCAGCATGAACACGCCGATCATCGGGTAGAGCGACTGGCAGAACAGGAAATGCACCCGCAGCCGCGGCGTCAGGCCCGCCAGATAGCGCGGCGTATAGCGCAACAGCAGCGTCATCAGGCTGCGCGACCACTGGAATTCCTGGGTGCACAGGTCCGCGACCGTCTCGGGCCCGTCGCCGATGGCGATGGCGTCAGGGGCATGCACACCGCGCCAGCCGCCGGAATTCATGATCATCGTGGTCGAATGATCCTCGGCCAGTTCCGGCCCCAGCCCGCCCACGGCCCTGAGCGCCCTGGTGCGCACGGCATAGTGCGACCCAAAGCACATTGGCGCGGCCGCCACGGTATAGCCGCTCTGGATGATCCCGTGGAACGCCGCCTCGGTGTCCATCCGCGACCGCGCGGCCCAGCTTGTCGCCGCATTCTTGGAGCAGATCGAGGGGGCGCTGACATAGCCCACGGCCGGGTCGGCAAAGCCGCGCATGATCTCGGTCAGGTAGCTGGGCGCGGGCACATGATCGGCGTCGAGCTGGGACACGAAGTCATAATTGTCATAGCCGAACTGGTCGTAAAAGAAGGCCAGGTTGCCCTCTTTGCAGCGGGTGCGGCGCGGCCATTCCTTGCGGTGGTAATCGGCCCGGCCCTTGCGGGTCGAGATCCGGACGTTGTTCTCGGCGCACCAGGTCATCGTCTCGGGCGACGGATCTTCGTCGGCGAGCCAGACATCGCAGGGATAATCCTGCGCCAGCATCGCGCGCAGCGTGGTCTGCAGCAGCGCCAGCGGCTCGCCCGGCGTCTTGGTCACCACCATCGCCACCCGCGTCACCGCCGGGTCGGGGGGGGTGGCGGCAGGCACATGGGCGCGGCGGAACATGGCCATGAACAGCCCTTGCAGGAAGAACAGATAGCCGACACCGGCGGTCAGCGCCCAGAACTGCGGCTTGCCGGCAAAGTGGTGCGGCTGCAGCCACCAGACCCAGAACCACAGCGCCGCCGCGATCCAGAGCGCCGTCAGGATGTTGTACTTGATCCGCTTGCGCCCGACGATCAGCGGCCGCAGGTAGCGCCCGCGGTCGTCGGCAGGCGCCTGTTGCGACGGCAGACCTGCCGGAAAGGTATCACGCACAAAGCTCATCATGGCCTCTCTTGGTGAAATGCGGCCAGGCATGCGCGAGGATCGTGTCGATGGCGGAGTGTTCGGGGACAAAGCCCAGCACCTGCCGCGCGCGGCTGGCGTCAGCCACCAGCGCGGGCGGGTCGCCGGCACGGCGCGGCGCGGCGGTCCAGGGCATGTCCTGCCCGGTCACCCGGCGGATCGCGGCGGCGATGTCGAGGATCGACAGCCCCGCCCCGGTCCCGAGGTTGAGCGCGAGGTTGTCGCCGCCGCCCAGCAAGTGCCGCAGCGCCAGCACATGCGCGCGGGCGAGGTCGGCCACATGGATATAGTCGCGCACGCAGGTGCCGTCGGGCGTGTCATAATCGGTGCCGAACACCTGCAACGCCCCCCGCTGCCCGCTGGTGGCCAGCAGCGCGAGCGGGATCAGATGCGTCTCGGGGTCGTGCCTCTCTGACAGGTCACCCGCGGGGTCGGCCCCGGCCGCGTTCAAATCGCGCTGCATCGCGTAGCGCAGGCTCTAGGCGGCGGCATGGTCGCGGATCATCTGCTCGCCCATCAGCTTGGTGCGGCCGTAGGGGTTGATCGGGCGTTGCGGCGTGTCCTCGGTGATCGGCATTGCGTCGGGGCTGCCATAGGTCGCGCAGCTCGACGAAAAGACCACCCGCCCCACACCCGCCACCCGGCAGGCGCGCAACAGCGCGATCATGCCGCCCAGGTTGTTATCGTAGTAGAGCGCGGGGTCGATGACCGATTCGCCGACATAGGCAGAGGCCGCAAAATGCATCACCGTGCCGGCCCGATACCGGCGCATGACCGCAGCAAGCGCGTCGGACTGGCGCAGGTCGAGCCGTTCGAGCGGGCCCCATTTCACCGCATCGGCATGTCCGGTGGACAGGTTGTCAACCGTGACGGGCAGGACGCCGGCCGCGGCCAGTGCCTTGCAGGCATGGCTGCCGATATAGCCCGCCCCGCCGGTGACAATGACGACAGGCCCATCCATCACGCGCCTGCTGCAACGCGCACACCATTGCTGCGCAGTTCGGCGGCGAAATAGGCGATCGTCGGGTCAAGCCCGTCGTTGAGCGCGATCTTCGGGCTCCAGTCGAGAAGCTCTCTCGCAAGGCGGATATCGGGCCGGCGCTGGCGCGGATCGTCCTTGGGCAAGGGCTTGAACACCATCCGCGACACCGACCGGGTCTTGCGCAGCACGATGTCGGCCAGTTCGCGCATGGTGAATTCGCCCGGATTGCCGATATTGACCGGCGTGCGGATGTCGGCCGGCGATGCCATCAGCGCCATCAGCCCGTCGAGCAGGTCGTCCACATAGCAAAAGGACCGCGTCTGCTGCCCGTCGCCATAGATTGTGATGTCATCGCCACGCAGCGCCTGGGTGACAAAGTTCGACACCACGCGGCCGTCCCTGGGGTCCATCCGGGGGCCGTAGGTGTTGAAGATCCGCGCGATCCGCGTCCTGACCCCGTGGCGTTCGCGGAAGTCATGAAACAGGGTCTCGGCCGCGCGTTTGCCCTCGTCGTAGCAGGACCGCGGGCCGAAGGAGTTGACATTGCCCCAATAGCTTTCGGGCTGCGGGCTGACCAGCGGGTCGCCATAGATTTCCGACGTCGAGGCCTGCAGGATCTGCGCCTCCTTTTGCCGGGCCAGTTCCAGCAGGTTCATCGCCCCATAGACCGAGGTCTTGAAAGTGCGGATCGGGTCGATCTGGTATTTTTCGGGCGAGGCGGGACAGGCCAGATTGTAGATCAGGTGGATCGGTTCATCGACGTCAAAGGCGTCCACGACGTCATGGCGCACAAAGCGGAAGTTGGGCCTGTCGAGCAGGTGCGCGATGTTCTGCAGGCGGCCGGTTTCGAGGTTGTCCACGCAGATCACCTCGTCGCCCAGCGCGACATGCCGGTCGCACAGCTGCGACCCCAGAAAGCCCGCCCCGCCCGTCACGAGGACGGTGCGTCGCAGGTCGGATGTTTTGGAATTGGTTCTTCTCGCAGCCAGGGCTGCGCTCAAGGATGTGTCAATATTCATTTCCGACCCCTCGTTGAGGCGGTCCTTGCCCGGCTACTGCTCGCTTCAGCAATTCGCGGCCGCGAAAATGCGCAACCCACCTTTCAGCGAAATGGAAACTCCTTTTCCATAAGGAACCAGGCAAAAACGCCGACCAGATAAATCCCCGTCATCATTCTAGCCCCTTCCGACCAGAAAGTGTCAAGAAAAGGTCAAATATTACGCGAATTATCGTTAATTTCTCGGGCATTGACGGCCTGACGCAGGTTTGGGTCAGCGCATTTTCCCGTCAGGATTGACTCAATTGATCGTGATACGCCAATTGATTGCAGGCCTGCAAACCTGCCCGATCTTGATTCGCAACGCCGGCTGCATTGACCTGCAAATCCTGACAGTTCACACAGTGCGCAGATATCACGGAGGCGTCAATGGACCTGATCACCTTTTTCGGCGTCCAGAGCGGAACAGAGCTTGCCTGGATCGGCCTGGGCCTCTTTGCGCAGGTGATGTTCGGGATGCGCTTCATCATCCAATGGCTGCATTCGGAACGCGCGAAACGGTCGGTGGTGCCGCTGTCCTTCTGGTATTACTCGCTCTTTGGCGGGCTGATGATGCTGGCCTACGCGCTCTATCGCTGGGATCCGGTGTTCATCCTCGGGCAGGCGATGGGGCTCGCCGTCTATGTCCGCAACCTCGTTCTGATCCACCGCGAGCGGCGCGCGCCGGGCTATTCGGCGGACAAGCGGTAGATCACGTAGCGGTCGGTATCGGCCATCAACGTCGCGGTCGCGTCGAGATGGGCCATGAGCTCGGGCTGGTCGGCGATCACATAGCGCCCACGCCGGTCGCGTGCGTCACGGGAGGCACCGAACCAGCCTGCCCCCTGCGCCCGCAGATCCTCGAGCAGGGCGATCGCCTCGGCCTCCGTCTCGGGCAGGATCGTCACCTCCCAGTCGCCATAGGGCGGAAACAGCCAGCCCTTGCGGCGGCTGTAGTATATCCCCACCGGGTCGCCCAGATCGGGCGAGGCGGCGATGACCAGGTCGCCCGGCTGCGACAGCGCCGCGAGCGCGACACCCATCTGGCGCGCGCTCTCGGAAAAGGACCAGCGCTGGTTTTCCATCAGCGGCCGGGTGACAAAGATCAGACAAAGCCCCGCGAGCGCGATCAGCCGCAGGGTCCGTCCTTGGCGCGACACCCCGGCCCCCAGCCGCGCCAGCACCAGCGCCCCGCGCGCCATGAACATCGCCACCGGCACATGGACCATGTGCAGGTTCCACGGGTTGTTTGCGATCTGGCGCGCGGCGACAAGGTAAAGCAGCACGCCCGCCGCCAGCCAGACATGGGGCAGATGGCGCAGCGCCCGGTCCCCGTCAAAGCGCGGCAGAGCGGCCCAGAGCCCGACGGCCACCGTCACGATGATCGGGACACCGTAGAACCAGCGGGTCGAGAACTTCCACAGCTTTTCGGAAAAGAACGCGTTGTCGAGGTAATAGCGCAGCCCGTCCTGCCAGATATAGCCGTCGCCGGCCATGTGGAACGGTGGATAGGTGCGCGAGAGATAGAGCGCCCAGCTATAGTAGGCATAAACGACCAGCAGCCCCACCCCCATGCAGAGCAGGACAGGCAGGACCTGCCCGCGATGCCCGGCGCCACGCCCGCCCGCCACGGCCTGTGCCAGCAGCCAGACCACGACGAGCCCTGCCCCGATCCCCGGCAGCTTGCACAGCACGCCGAGCGTGAACAGCGCCGTGGCAAGTATCAGCGTCAGCACGCCCGCGCGGCCCGTCCAGTAGCGCAGGAACAGCCACAAGCCGAGCGTGACAAAGGCCAGCATCGGCGGATCGGGGAGGAAGGAGCTCTCGATGACCACCGCCCCCGGCAGGATCGCATAGCCGAGCGCCGCGAGGTGGGCGTGGCGCATGTCCCAGACCTCGGCGGTGAGGCGGTGGACGGCAAAGGTGGTGAGCAGCCCGAACGCCGCCGCCACCGCGCGGCCGAACCAGTCATGCCAGCCAAAGATCACATGCAGGATCGCGGTGAGGTAGCTCAGCACCTGGAACTCGCGGCCCTGATAGCCGGGGCCGGGACCGGTCCAGTTGACCTCGGGGTAGAAGATGTTCCAGCTCGACTGGGCGAAATTGTCGGCCATCATCGCCGTGCTGGCCTGCCGCCAGCTATAGACATCGACGAGCGGCATGGTGACGTCCCACAGTCGCAGCACCGCCGCCACGCACAGTATCGCCAGCAGGATCAGCAGGTCGCGTCGCCCTTTCGCGGCCTGCGCCATCGCCCCTAAACCGCGCTGTCGGAAATATTGATGGTCTCGCGCACCGCATATTGCAGCCGGTTGCCGCGGGTAAAATAGAGCCGCGCCAGCACCTCGCCGATGATGCCGAAGCACAGGAACTGTAGCCCGGCGAGGCCCGAGATCGCGGTCAGCAGCAGCAGCGGGTTGCCGGTGAAATCCACGTCGCCCGCGTATTTCATCAGGATCATCACGACAAACGACAGCACCGACACCGCCCCGCCCACCAGCGCCAGCCCGCCAAAGAGCCGCATCGGATGGGCGGCATAATCGAGCATGAACTTGACCGTCACGAGGTCGAGCAGCACCACCAGCGTGCGCCCGATGCCGTATTTCGTCACCCCCGCCACCCGCGGGCGGTGGTTGGTTACCACCTCGGCACAGCGCGCGCCGCGCTTGTAGAGCAGGATCGGGATAAAGCGGTGCATGTCGCCGTAAAGCTCGATCTCGGACAGGATGTCGCGGCGCATCGCCTTGAGCGTGCAGCCGAGGTCGTTGATCGGAAAGCGGGTGACGCGGGCAATCAGCCAATTGGCGATGCGCGAGGGGATCTTGCGGCTGACCAGCGCATCCTTGCGGTCACGCCGCCAGCCATGGACAAGGTCATAGCCCTCGTCGAGCTTGGCGATCATCCGGGCGATGTCGGCAGGGTCGTTCTGGCGGTCGCCGTCGATGGTCACCACCACCTCCATGCGCGCGTGGTCCACCCCGGCCTGCATCGCCGCCGTCTGGCCATAGTTGCGGCGGAACACCACGACATGCACGCGCGGGTCCGTCGCGGCGAGGTCGCGCAGCGCCTGGGTGCTGCCGTCCCTTGACCCGTCATCGACCAGCACGATCTCATAGGGCAGCCCGATCGCCTCAAGCGCGGCGGTCAGTTCGTCATACATGCCGGGGATATTGTCGATCTCGTTGTAGATCGGCACCACAACGGAAATGTCGCGCACGGGGGCAGCGGCGGTCGCCGGGCGCGGCGTCTGGTCGGACCCGGTGCTGGCGGGCCGGGTGCTGGCGGGCCGGGGGCTGGCGGGCCGGGTGCTGGCGGAGCGGGGAGGGGTGATCTCGGGCATTTTGATATCCGTTGCGCCCGAAACGCCGGGCTTTGCGCATAAAGCAACATCAATATGTCCGACAGACAAGCAGTTTGCAGCCTTTGCCCGGTCAAGGACCGCACGCGGGCTCCCTCGGCCCGGCCGCGCAGACCCGTGACGTCCAGCGCGGGTCGGGTCGGGTGGCTGCGGACAGGGATCGGGTCGCCGGGCATCTTGTCATGGGCGCGCAGGCATGACAGGAAAAGGGACGTGGCCCAACGCGCCCCAGATCTGGACGTCCAAGACCGACCGTGAAACGCACCCTCTACATCCACATCGGCGCGCATCGCACCGCGACGACCTCGGCGCAGAAGTTCATGCAGACGAACTTTGTGCGGCTTCAGGAAAAGGGGTTTTTCAATCCTTTTGCGGCCGGTCGCCACTTTGCCCTGATCAACCGCATCTTTCGCGGTGAGGTGACGGTCGCGGAGACGGCGGCCGACCTCGAAGAACGCGCGGATGCCAAGAAATACAGCATCCACACCATCGTGCTGAGCGACGAGGACATCTGCACGCGCCGCGACCTGTCGCCGCTGGCGGATTTCCGCGAACGCTTTGACGTCAAGATCGTGATGATGCTGCGCAGGCAGGATCTGTGGATCGAAAGCTGGTATCAGCAGAACGTCAAATGGCAATGGAAGCCCGACCTGTGCCACCTGCGCTTTGACGCGTTCCTCGCGCGGCGGGACGAATTCTTCTGGATCGACTATGACCGCACGCTGCGCCAATGCGAGGACCTGTTCGGCCGCGCCAATGTCATCGCCCGCGTGTTCGAGCCCGCGCAGATGCCGCAAGGCGCGAATGCGATGTTCTGCGATGCGATCGGGCTGCGCGACCTCAAGGGGCTGATCCCCTATGCGCATGTCAATTCGTCGCTCTCGCCCCTGATGACCGAATTCATGCGCACGCTGCCGCTGCACGAGGCGCCGGGATCACAGCGGCGCATCTTCGAACAGGCTTGCACGCGGGTCGATGGCCAGTTGCGCGCCACACATGGCAAGCAGAGCAGCCTTTACATGGATGCCGCGACGCGGCAGGCGGTGCTGGCCGAATACGACGCCGGCAACCGGGCCGTGGCGCAGCGCCACTTCGGGCGCGACAGCCTGTTTCTCGACCCGCTGCCGCCACGCGACGCGCCGCTCGCCCAGCAGGATCTGCCGGCAGACAGCCAGACGACGATGGAGATGCTGGTCGCCCCGATGGTGCGCGCGCTGATCGCCCTGCGCAAGGAAGAGGCCGACGCGGCCGACAAGTCGAGCCGATAGCCGACGCGGCCTTGGCACGCAGAGCAGGCTTGCCCTGACCCGCAGCGCGTGCTTTTGATCGGACATGTCATACCGCGAAACACCCGCGCCACCCTTGCTGGCCCCGCCGTCCTTCCGTTCGGCCCGGGTGATCATCGCGCTGATGCTGCGCGAGATGACATCGACCTACGGCCGTTCGCCCGGCGGCTATGTCTGGGCCTTGCTCCAGCCGATCGGCGCCATTGTCGTCCTGTCGCTGGCCTTTTCGCTGATCCTGCGCTCGCCCTCGCTGGGCACCAGTTTCGTGCTGTTCTACGCGACGGGCTTTCTGCCGTTCGACCTCTATTCGCAACTCAGCGGCAAGACGGCCAATGCGCTGCGCTATTCGCGCGCGCTCTTGTCCTATCCGGCGGTGACATGGATCGACGCGATCCTTGCGCGGTTCCTGCTCAACACCATCACGTTGCTGACGGTGTTCTGCATTGTCATCTCGGGGATCATGCTGCTCGAGGAAACGCGCACCGTCATCGACGCGCGGCCGATCCTCGTGGGGCTGACGCTGGCGGCGTTCTTTGCGCTGGGCGTGGGGATGGTGGACTGCGTGCTCGGCGGCCTCTTTCCGGTCTGGAACCAGATCTGGAGCATCGTGACCCGCCCGCTGTTCCTCGCTTCGGGGGTATTCTTTCTCTACGAGGACATGCCGAAATTCGCCCAGAACATCCTGTGGTGGAACCCGCTGCTGCATGTCGTGGGTGAAGTCCGGCGCGGATTCTACCCGACCTATCACGCGAGCTATGTGTCGCTGCCCTATCTGGGCGGGGTGACACTGATCCTGCTGGCGGCGGGCCTCGTGTTCATGCGCGCGCATTACAAGACGGTGCTCGAACGCTAGGGGCCGCGCGGCCTTCGGGTTGAAACCCGCGCCGTTTTCGCCCAAAGACCGCCGAAGGGGCCGCGCGCCCCGCGAGGAGATGACCATCCGATGAGCGGCACCGACATGGCGAAAGGCGCGGATTTCGGCGACGGCGTCGTGTTGCAGACGATCACCTTTCCCGATCCCGCGATCTGTTCGCAAGACGCGCTGTTCTTTCGCCTCTCGGGCGCGGCGCGGCGGATGTCGCAGCCCGACCGCATCGTGCTTGCCGATGGCGACGGGCTGCACCTCGACGCCTGGGTCAACCTGTTCAACCTCGGCAACTGGTTGCGCCACACGCGGCTGGACCGGCTGCACCTGACGCTGCGCGGCAGCGGGCGGATGCGGGTCGTGGTGTGGCTGGTGTCCGATGCCGGGCGCCGGGTGCTGCGCGACGCCGAGCATGTGCTCGACGCAGGGCTGACGCTGGACCTGACCGACAGTATCGCGGCCTGCCGGGCGGGCGGGGGCGACGGGCTTCTGGTGCTCGACCTGACGGCGCGGGGCGATGCGGTGATGCTGGGCGGGCATTGGCTTAGCCCGCAGGGCGCGCCGGCCTCGCTGCGGCTGGCGATCTCGATCACCACCTTCCGCCGCGAGGCCGAGGTCGCGCTGACCGTGGCCCGCCTGTGCGCGCATCTCGACCGGCATGCGGGGCGCGGCGATGGCCATGACGGCATCCACATCCATGTCGTGGACAATGGCCAAAGCGTCAGCCTGCCGCCCGACCCGCGCCTGACGGTCCTGCCCAACCCCAACCATGGCGGCGCGGGCGGCTTTGCGCGCGGGCTTCTGGCGGCGCAGGCGGCGGGGTTCACGCATTGCCTCTTCATGGACGACGATGCGTCGTTCCAGATGGAGAACCTGGTCCGCACGCTGGCCTTTTTGCGGCTGGCGCGCAGCCCTGCGGCGGCGGTGTCGGGGGCCATGATCTCGACCGCGCGGCCCTGGGCGATGTGGGAAAACGGCGCGGTGTTCGACCGGTCCTGCAAGCCGCAATTCGTGGCGACCGACCTGCGCGACCCCGCCGAAGTGGCCGAGATGGAGATCGAGGCCGCCCGGCCCAAGCCCGCAGGATTCTACGGCGGCTGGTGGTATTTTGCCTTTCCCATCGCGCAGGTGCGCTTTTACCCCTTCCCGTTTTTCGTGCGCGGCGACGACATCTCGTTTTCGCTGGCCAACCGCTTCGACACCGTGACGCTCAATGGCGTGATGTCGTTTCAGGAGGATTTCTCGGTCAAGCAGAGCCCGCAGACGCTCTACCTCGACCTGCGCAACCACCTCGCGCATCACCTCAGCCAGCCGCATATGCAAATCGGGGCGATGGCCAGCGCGCGCATCGCGCTGCGGTTCTTTACCATCTCGCTGGTGCGGATGCATTATGACAGTGCTGCGGCGCAACTGCTCGCCTGGCGCGACGTGATGGAGGGGCCGGAGTTTTTCGTGCGCAATATCGACATGGCCGACCGGCGCGCGACCATCGCCGCGATGGTGCAGCGCGAGGTCTGGCGCGAGGGTGGCGACCCCACCCGCCCGGCGCCGGAAAACCCCGACAGGCCGGTGCCGGGGCGGCTCTTCACGCTGGCGATGAAGTATTCGCTCAACGGCCATCTGCTGCCGTTCTGGCGGCTGCTTGGCCGGCGCGTGACCATCGAAAGCCCGCAGCGGGGGCTGGTCTGGCTCTTGTGGGGGGCGAAAGAGGCGCATTTCGCGAGCCCGGACGGCACGCGCAGCTACAGCGTGCGCCATGACAAAAGGCGCGCGGCCGCGCTGATGGTGCAGGCCCTGCGGCAGACATTGCGCTGGCGGCGTGACTATCCGGCGCTGCTGCGCGCCTGGCAGGAGGCCTATCCGCGCATCGCGGCGCGCAGCTTCTGGGAGGCGCAATATGGCGCGCCGGCCCTGCCCCCCCGCAAGGCCGAGGCGCAGGCTGCCGAATGATCCGCGCGGTCGTATTCCATCTGGGCGATTTCAAGACCGGATCGACCGCGATCCAGACCTGGCTGGCGCGACATGGTGCGGCGCGGGGCCTCTATCTGCCGGTGTGCCATACGCCGCTGGCGCTGGCGCAGTCGCTGGGCAATACGGTGCTGCGCGGCCGGCTGTTCGGCGACCTCGCGCGCGAACTTGCGCGCGCCAAAGGCGAGGTCGCCGTGATCTCGGCCGAACATTTCGAATATGCTGATCCTGCGAACCTTGCCGCCGTTCTGGCGATGCAACTGCCGCAGCACGACTGCCGCCTGGTTGCCTATGTGCGCCCGCATCCGCAGGCCCTTTTGTCGCGCTACGCGGAATCGATCAAGATCGGCAGTTTTACCGGCAGCCTCGACGCCTATCTCGACTGGCCGCAGACGCTGCGACAGTTGCACTATGCGCCCCGTTTCGCCCGCTGGCGGGCGGCCTTTGGCGACCGCTTTGTCTTGCGGCTCTATGACCGCGCGCGGTTCGCGGGCGGCGACGTGCTGAGCGATGCGCTGGGATGTTTCACCGGGCGCGAGGTCGCAGAGGTCTTGCCGGGGCTCGGCCGCGTGAACCCACAGCCCGGAACGGGCGACCTTGCCATGCTGGTGGCCCTGCACCGCGCCATCGGCCCGCTGCCTGCCGGCAGTGCCGCGCAGGCCGCGCGCTGGACGCTCGGGCGCCATCTGGGGCGGCTGATCGCGCAGGAGGGCACAGCCGATACGCCGCTGGCGCTGGACCGCGCGCTCGCGCAGCGCCTGCACGACCGCTTTGGCGCCGATGCCGATGCGCTCGATGCGGCGTTCTTTGCCGATGCCCCGCTGCGCGCCGCGCTCGATGCCGCGCGTGCCGCCGCACCGCAGAGCCTGCCCGGAGAGACGCTGCCGCCCGAGGCGCAGCGCCTCGCGCGGATCATCGGCGAAACGCTGCGCAGCCTGCTCGACCATCCCGATGGGCCCGACCTGTTCGACCGGGCCTTTCACGAACGCCACCGGGACTGATGCCCGCAAATGCATGCCTTTTCCTTGCGGCCAAGGTCGCGTATCAGCAGCCGGAAGTGACGTCACAGGGCAGGACGGATGGTCAAGGAACTGGTATTTCACCTCGGCGACCCCAAGACCGGGTCAACCTCGATCCAGTTCGCCCTGCTCGAACAGGGTTATGCAATTGACGGCAAGTCGATCTATTATTCCGCCCGTCCCAATCACATCGGCATCGCCAAGACGTTGAAAGACCCGCACTGGATGCACAAGCGCACCCGGGCCTGGCAACGGCTCGCAAGCAAGCTTGACGCCTCTGATGCTGACTACGGCATTGTTTCGGCAGAATACTTTACCTCGGTCGAACCGCAGATCCTGATGGATGCCATCCGCGAATTCCTGCCCGGCTATCTGGACAGGATCCGGCTGATCGCCTATGTCCGCCCGCATGCCGACCGGCTGGTGTCGGCCTTTGCCGAGCGGACAAAGGTCGGCGTGTTCAGCGGCAACCTCGAAATGATGCACAAGCGGCTGATCCGCGAAAAACGGCTGCTCTACACACCGCGGTTCCAGCAGTGGCGCGATGTGTTCGGCGACCGCTTTACCCTGCGGCCAATGGTGCGCAGCGTGTTGCGCGATCAGGATGTGGTGGCCGATTTCATGGCGTTTGTGCTGGGTGAGACACCCTTTGCGCTCACGGCGCGGTTCCAGCGCAACGAGTCGCTGTCGCTGGCCGAACTCACCGCGATCACCGCGCTGCATGGCGAGTTGCGGCAGGCGGTAAACCCGACGCTCACCCCCGACCGGCGCGTGCATATCCAGCAGACACTGGCCCTGCTCTTTGCCGACACCCTCGCGCAGATCCCGCGCGAGACGATGGTCAAGCCGCAGATCCACACCGCGCTGGCGCAGGATGTCGTCGCCACCTATCGCGCCGATGCGGCGGCGCTCGATGCCGCCTTCTTTGACGGCACCCCGATGATGGATGCGCTGGTCGCGGCGCCAGGGCGGGCCATCCCGGCCGCGCAATCCGTGCGCATCACGGACCACTACAGCCCCGACGCGATCCGCCTGATCCGGGCGTCCGGCCAGGTGCTGCGCCATATCCTCGAGGCCGACCCCGAGCATTTCAAGGCCGCCGCGATGCCCGCCGACCTGCGCCCGCAGGGCTGGCCCTTCAAGCGACCGTTGCACAACCGGCTGGAACGCATCGGGCCGCTGCGCACTGCGCTGCAATATCTGCGGCGCAAGCGAATGCAGAAGTTTCAATGATCCGCCTGCGTCGCAACGGTCATGTGGCAGCGCCGCTTGACGGCCTGCGTCAGGCGGACGGGCTGTCCGGGCCGCTCAATGATGTGCCGCTTGTCAAGGGGCTGATCTTCCGCATCGACCCGGCCGCACGGATCACCGGGCAGTGGTCGAGCCCGCGCGGCCGGCTGATCGAGCTACGCAGCGAGGTGGCCCAGCCCGGCGCCTGGTTCGGGCTGCACGTCACGCTGGCCCTGCCCGACCTGCGCAGGGTTGCCTGGCTGGGTTTTGTCGCGCGCACGGCATCGCTCGACGCGATCGGGATCCGGCCCTGCCTGCGTTCGGGCCTGCCGGGCGGCGGGTTCCACGATGCGTTTTTCGACCGCCATATCCTCGCACATGCCGCCGAAACCGACCATCACGACATCATGGACCCCGCGCGCCAGCCCGGCCTGCCGCAGCGCGCGCCCTGGCGCGAGTTCATCCTGTTCCTGCCGCCGCGGCAGGGCATCACCTGGTCGCTGCACGACCTGCGCCTGTTCACGATCCCGGCCTGAGGCGCGCGATGCCGCTTGATCTGGCCCTCGTGATCCCGGTCTGGAACGATGCCGAGGGCCTGCGCGCGCTGCTGGCGCAGGCGCAGGATTTCGGCTGTTTCCGCCAGATCATCGTGGTGGATGACGGATCGGACAGGCCGGTGGTCGCGCCCGGGGCCGAGGTGATCCGCCATCCCGCGCCTTTGGGCGGCGGTGTGGCGCGCAATGCGGGGCTGGCGCGCGTCACCTGCCGGCATCTGCTGTTCTTTGATGCCGATGACCGGCTGGAACGGTCGCTGCTCGATCTGCTCGCCGACCTCGACGGGCGCGCGTTTGACTTCTGCCTGTTCAAGCATGCCGACAGCCGTGTCGCCGCCGAGGAACGCTGGGGCCAGATTGCGCATGACGAGTTCCTCTGGCAGGCGGCGGGCGTCTCGGTGGGCGTGCTGCAACCTGTGCCGCCCGCCGGCCTGCCGGTGCTCGCGCAGACCGCGAACTACCCCTGGAACAAGGTCTATCGCACCGCATTCCTGCGCGACAATGGCATCGGCTGTGGCAGCACCCGCGTGCATCAGGACATCCCGTTGCACTGGCTGGGCTTTCTTGCCGCGGACACGGTGCTGGTGTCGGACCGCATCTGCGCCTGGCACGGCGTCGCGGCGGCGGGCGGGCGGCTGAGCAACCTGCGCGGCGCAGAGCGGCTGGAGGTGTTTGACGCGCTCGAACCGGTCGCGCTGGCGGTCGAGGCCAAGGGCGACGCCGGCTGGCAGGTGGCGCTCGCTGCCTTCCTGCCGGGGCTGATGGACTGGGTCCGCCGCAGGATCGACCCCGCCCTGCATGACCGGCTCGACGCCGGGCTCGCGCGGTTTCTGGCGGCGCGGGCCGGCTGGATCGACACGGTCGCCCGCCGCGAGCCCGCCCTCGCAGAGCAATTGCGCGCCCTGCTGCGAGAGGCGCCATGATGCCCAACCTCGCCTTTGTCTTTCTCACCCGGCACTCTGCTGCCAGTTTCGAACGCACCGCGCGCGATATCGCCGCCGTGACGCGGCCCAGAGACGAGGTCATCCTGTGCGACGACGGATCGACCGACCACACCGTGCCGCTGCTGGGCCGCTGGACCGAGATGGAAGGCTGGGGCCAAGGCGTGGCCGTGCAGCGGATCGTGTCGGGCTGCGCGATGCCCGGCGATCTGGGGATTGCCACGAACGTGGCCCTTGCCGCAGCCACGGCGACGCGGGTGCTGGTCCTGTCAGAGGGGGCGCGGCTTTATCCAGAGGTCTTCAACACGGCCCGCGACACCGCCGAGGCCCGCGACCTCGACCTGATGGTGCTGCCCATGGGCCATTGGGAGCCGCGCCTCGCCTGTGCCCTGCCGCCACCGCCGCCGACGCGGCAGGGGCCGCTCTTTGGCCAGTTTCCGGCGCTGTCGCACCTGTTGTTGCGGCGCGCATTGCTGGACAGGCCGGCCCTGCTGCGCGCGGCCGAGGGGCTGCGCGCGCATGGTGATCTGGGGCTGATCTGGGGCCTGTGCGACCGCGCGGGCGGGGTCGGGGTGCATGATGACACGGTCGGGCTGACCGGTGGCCGGCTCTTTGCGCCGCAGGCCCTGTTTGACCGCGCGGTCAGGCTGCTGCCGACCTTGCCCGACGATGCGGCGCGGCAGCGGTTCGCGGGCTGGATCGCCGCGGTGCTGCCCGCCTGCCTGCGCGGACAGCCTCCGGGCGGCGACAGCGCGACCCTTGCAGGGCTTGCGCGGTTTGGCGCGGCGCTCGGTCCGCAGGCTGTGGCGCTCGGCGCTTTCGCCCGCCCGGATGCCGCATCCCTGGCCGCGCTGCGCGGCCCCCGGCCGGCCCCCGCCGCGCCGGCCGTCTCGCGCAGGGCGATGCTCCGCGTGGCGCTGACAGGGGCCCACAAGCGGCGCATCGCGCTGTCCTATGACGCGCTGACGCCGCTGCTGGCCAGCGAGGTCACGGTGACGCCCGATATCGCCCAGGCCGATCTGGTGCTGTTCGGCCATCCGCTCGATGTGATCGACTGCCCGCCCGAGGTTCAGCGCCTGATGCAGGCGGCGCGGCGACCGCTGGCCCTGCTGTCGGAAGAGCCGTTCTGGGACAGCCTTTTCAGCCCCGATCCCTGCGCCGATGTGGTCACGATCCAGCCCGCCTCGGGCGCCCCGCTGCGGCTCTTTCAGGTCAATCACCACACGTCGGATATCTTTGCCTTTGACCGGATCCCCTATATCCTGCTGACGGAACACCGCTTTGTCGCGTCACTGGCGGCCTGTTTCCGGCGCAATGCGCAGCGCTCGGCCGCCGACTGGCGCACGGCCTTTGCCACGCGACAGGGCTATGCCGCCTATATGGCCGAACGCCGGACCGAGCCGTTCCACAATGTCACCGCGCCCGAGGCCGATCTGATCGGCCTTTGCGCCTGGCGGACCGAACTCGCGCTGGCCCCCCACGCGCAGCCGGTTGACCGGATCGGGTCGAGCTGGGAGGGCGGGCAAAGCCGCTTTGAACTGTCCGACTGGCATCTGGACAAGCTCACACGCCTGAACGACCGCTACCGCTTTGTCTCGGCTGTCGAGAACACCCATCAGCCCGCCTATGTCTCGGAAAAGCTGTTCGATGCCTATGCCTGCGGCGCGCGGCCGCTCTACCATGCGTCCGACCATCACCGGGTCCACCGGCTCGGCCTGCCCGCGGCCTCCTGGGTCAACCTTTCCGGTCTTACACCCGATGCGGCGGCCGCGCAGATCGGGACGGCCGCATGGGATGACGGGTTCTTTGACGCCTATGCCGCGGCGCAGGTGCAACTCGCCGCGCTGTTCAGCGACACCGCCAGTGTGGTAGCCGAGCGCGAACGCCTGGGCCGTGCGATCATCGCGGAAATCCGCAGGATGGTTGATGCGGGCCCAGCCTGACACGGGCCCAGCCTGACACGGGCCCAGCCTGACACGGGCCCAGCCTGACACGGGCCCAGCCTGACACGGGCCCGACCTGCGGCCGGCGGCGCGGTCAGCGCAGCGGCGCCTTGCCCGCGTCGGGGGCAAAGACCTGCCCGCCTTCGACCCAACGCGCGATCACCGCGCGCATTGCGGCCTCGTCGCCCTCCGCCACAGCCGCCCGCAGCGCCTTGAGCGCGGCGGCGACCTCGATCTCGCTCAGATGCGCCTCGCGCGCCTGCAGGATCTTGGGATGCGGCGTGGTGATCTGACCCTCGCCGATCAGCAGCTCCTCGTGCAGCTTTTCGCCGGGGCGCAGGCCGGTCAGCACGATCTCGATATCGCCCTCCGGCGTCGCCTCGTCACGCACGCGGTAGCCTGCCGCCTCGATCATCTGGCGGGCGAGGTTGTAGATCGGGATCGGGTCGCCCATGTCGAGCACAAAGACCTCGCCCCCCGCCGCAAAGCTGCCCGCCACGAGGACAAGACGCGCCGCCTCGGGGATGGTCATGAAATAGCGCGTGACCTCGCGATGGGTGAGCGTGATCGGCCCCCCGCGCGAAATCTGGTCGTGAAACAGTGGAATGACCGACCCCGACGAGCCCATCACATTGCCAAAGCGCACCATCGAATAGATCGTGCCGCCGCCCGCGACATTGGACCGGCTGGCCAGATCCTGCACGACGATCTCGGCCATCCGCTTGGACGCGCCCATGACGTTCTTGGGGCGCACGGCCTTGTCGCTCGAGATCAGGATAAAGCGTTTCACCCCGCATTCGCCCGCCGCCACAGCCAGCGTCTGGGTGCCCAGCACGTTGTTGGTGAGGCCGGCGGCCGGGTTGACCTCGACCAGCGGCACGTGCTTGTAGGCTGCGGCGTGCAGCACGATCGTCACCTTGTGGCGGGTCATGACGCGCCGCACAAGCGCCCCTTCGGTGACAGACCCCAGCACCGGCACGACCTCGATCTTGAGCCGTTCGGCCAGCACCTTGAGTTCCTGTTCGAGGGTGTAGAGCGCCAGTTCGCTGTTTTCCAGCAACACCAGCCTGTCCGGCGCGCAGGACATGAGCTGACGGCACAGTTCGGACCCGATGGACCCGCCCGCACCCGAAATCAGGATCGACTGGCCGACATAGGTCTCGGCCCCGCCGGGCAGTTCCGCATCGAGCGGGGCGCGGCCCAGAAACCGGCCCGCCGCCACCGGGCGCAACTGATCGACCAGCGCCTCGTTGCCTGCAAGCTGCGCAAAGGAGGGCAGCGCCTGCACGTCGAGCCCCATATCCTCGAGCCGGCGCGAGATCTGCGCGAGGCGCGGGCGCGGGGTCGAGGGCATGGCGAGCAGCACGCGGTCCACCTGCCGCTCGCGCACCAGCGTGGCGATGGCTACGGGCGAATAGACGGTGAGGCCCTGCACGATGGTCGCTTGCAGCGCCTTGTTGTCATCGACAAAGGCGACCGGGAAAATCCGCTCGTCGGTGCGCAGCGCCGCCACAAGCTGCCGACCGGTGCGCCCGGCGCCATAGATCAGCACGCGGCACTGTTCCTGCCCGTGGCGATAGACCGCCAGCAGGAACTTGAGCAACACGACCCGCACGCCCACCGCCATCAGGAAATACACGATGGCAAAGTTGATGAAGGTCGCGACCGGCGTGCCAAGATTGGCGAGGTCGTCAAGGATCGCGGTCGCGAGCCCCAGCACCAGCGCATGCACGGCCGTCATGCTGATCGCGCGGCTCTCATAGGCCTTGAGCTGGATCCGGTGGATACCCATCACAACCGTGAGCAGCCCCGCCACCAGCATCAGCAGCGGCAGCGCCAGCCAATGCAGCACCACATCCTCGAACAGCGGCAAGCCGTTGAGCTGGAGCGCAAAGGCCGCAAGCAGGGCAAACGGGACAAGCCCCACGTCGATGCACAGAACAATCATCTGTTTTGCCCGACGCGGTAGTCTGTTCAGCAATCTCAGCATGAATATTCCCGGCGCCACAGCGCCCAACTGACAATCAATCGGGTCCAGGCGGACTTGTGCAGGGGTCCGCCGCCCCCGACCCTCGTTCTGGCCCCTTTTAGGCCTCAAAATCCGCACTTTTCAACAGTCTTTGCGGCCCCCCGCGCCGCGGGGCGGTCTGGATGGTCGGGTTTCCGCCGATTGCGGCGCAGATGACACGTCAGGGGGGGCGCAAAGGGGCGCCGGGCGGACAGCCGGCGGCAGGCCCGGCCTGTGCCAAGTTGAACCAATTTAGCGGCAAACGCCGCCCTGCTGCCCAAATCCGACCCCCCGCACGGCCCCTCCGCCCGGCAAGCCTCGATGTCGGGAAAAATGTCGAAGGCCCGGGGGGGGCCCTGCCATGCCGAACATCTCGCGCGTTGCCTATGTCACCATGCCCGGTGACTTTGACATGTCGCGCCTGACCGGGCTTGCGATTGTCGATCCCGGCAATGGTCCGGTGCTCTATGCCACGTCGCGCTATGACGGGGCGATCAGCCTGTGGAACATTGCGGGCGGCGGCGGGCCCAGCCGCATCGCGACCTCGGCACATACCCGCGCCGACAGGGCCGGCACCACGGCAGACCTCGCCTTTGTCCAGATGGGCGAGGACATTGGCCTGCTGACCGGCGGGGGCGGATCTGGCGGGCTGAGCCTGCGTCGGCTGGCCGATGATGGCCGCTTTGGCGCAGCGGTGTCGCTGGGCACGATCAGCGCCTTTCCGGCCGATCTGGTCCATACGACCACGGTCGATCTGGGCGGGGCGCAGGTGGTCTATGGCGGGATCGCCGGGCGGGCGGGCATCGGGCGGCTGGTCTTTGACACCGACGGGCGCCTCACCGACAGCCGGCTCACGCCCGACAACGCCACGGTCCATGCCGACCGGGTGACGGCGCTGGCGCAGACGCAGATCGGCAGCCAGACCTACATCTTTTCCGCCGCGCATAATGACAACGGCGTCACGTCCTGGGCGGTGTCGGGGTCAGGCGGCCTGACGCGGACCGACAGTCTGGGCACCGCGCAGGGCCTGTGGATCGCCGCCCCTACCGCGATGGAGATGACCGAGATCGCCGGCGCCCGCTTTCTGGTGCTGGCGGCGGCGGGGTCGGGGTCGCTCAGCGTGATCCGGGTGCGCAGCGACGGCAGCCTGCAGGTGACCGACCATGTGGTCGATGACCTGAACAGCCGCTTTGCCGGGGTGACGGCGATGACCGTGGTGCGCCATCGCGGCGACACCTATGTGGTGGCGGGCGGGGCGGATGACGGCATCTCGCTCTACCAGCTTCTGCCCAACGGAAGGCTGATCGACCGGGCGCATCTGGCCGATGCGACCAACATGGGCCTCGCCAATGTGAGCGCGATCACCGCGCGGTCGCATGGCAATGCCATCGACATCTTTGTGGCCAGCAGCAGCGAGGCCGGCATCACGCAGTTGCGCTATCTGCCGGGGGCCGAGGGCGAGGTGCGCTTTGCCGCCGCCACGGGCGGCACGCTGTCGGGCACGAACGGCAATGACATCCTCGCCGGCAGCGCTGCGGCTGATCGCCTGCTGGGGGGCGCGGGTGACGACATCCTTATGGATGGCGCCGGAGTGGATGTGCTGACTGGCGGCGCGGGGGCGGATATCTTCGTGATGTCGTCCGATGGCGGGGTCGATACGATCACCGACTTCACGCCGGGCGTGGACCGGATCGACCTCTCCGGCTGGCCGATGCTGCGCAGCCGGGCGCAACTGACCATCGTGCAGACCGGCAGCGGCATGCGCATCACCTATGGCAACGAGGTGCTGCATGTCGTGACCGCGACCGGCACCCCGATCAACCCCGCGAACCTCGGCATCGGCACCTTTGTCGGGCTGACGCGCTATCTGACCAACCTGCCGACCGGGCCGGAATATCCGATCCCGCCCGGCGGCCCGATCCCGCCCGTCGTGGACAAGGATGGCGGCGGCACGGG
>Ga0100378_1001317_pt1 | contig 26436 bp, 27 predicted proteins | sample CryGeymeta201502_FD_81535 | JGI IMG/M metagenome (GOLD analysis project Ga0100378, IMG submission 81535) | Groundwater microbial communities from Crystal Geyser aquifers in Utah, USA - Crystal Geyser metaG 2015-02 | ecosystem: Environmental > Aquatic > Deep subsurface > Groundwater | place: USA... | reverse complement strand
CAGTGCGAGGCTAAGTGGTAATAAGGCATAACGCATATCGATGGATGAGAAGAGTCTCATGGCATCCATTGTGTTTCTTAACCCTCGGTTAACGTTTCTTGCGCCTTTGGCGCCATCACGAAACGCTTGCCACCTTACATAAAACATTTGGGAGTCAGGGTTTTCTTTGTCTTTGCCCATATAGTTGGCATAGGCCGATGTGATGGTTGAGGCAGCAAGCAAGGTCAATGTTGCCGCGCAACCCCAAGGGTTACATATAAAGTCACGTAATGCTTGGGCTGTTTCAGTTTTTGAGCCGTTGTAAATCAGATCGGGGATATATTTGAGCAGGCTGTAAGCCAGAACAAAGCCATCGGGCCCTCCATAAATCCAATAGACGTGTTTGTTCTTATCTAACGTTTCGGCGAAGTTGCATAGGTCATGAAATTGTTTATTGCAAAACGTGTGGGTGGTGTTCGCGCCTCGGGACGCGGCATCCGAGAGTTGTTCGAAGGTGTTAAGCAGGGTTCTGCTAAAGTCGAATGAATCTTCTGTTTCGCGACCGTTTTCCGTGTGCATAAGCATGTTCGACGATGACTAAGATTGAGGGAAAGTATAATGAAAAAAAACGTAATGCGCAAGGTTTATTCCAATTTGTTTTTTTGTAACCAAAAAAGAGATTCAACTTCACAGTTTAACATAATTGGTATAAATTTAGGCATAAAATAGGCGTATTGCGTTGTAAGAAATATCCGATTTTTTGTGTAAGCTTGTGCTGAATATGTGCTGGATTTGGTGTCAAAACGTATATTTAACCAGTAAAAATAAAACGTTTCCTATATTTTGGGAGCCAGGAATGTAGGTGCCCATAAATGCAAGTTTTCGGTAGGTCAACGAAGCCCAAGGTAAAATTCCGGGGAAGGGCGCGTTATGAAGAATATCGGGACGGGCGGTAAGAAAAACCGTGAAGCCAAGGCCGGCTGCTGTGGTGTCGTTAAGATGAAGCGTTTTAAGAAAAGCGTAACCTGCAATGGGTTCAACTTTACCGTGTGACTCAAGAAAAACGAAAGCGTATAGGCTATGCCAATCACCTTTTTCATCATAAAAGCCTTTTCCGAGGCCACCACCCCAGGCCCATTCGTTGTAGGTTTTTATTTTTTCGTCGTCGTATTTATAACGATTGTGCCAAGCATAACCTGGAACATAGAGTTCGAGGCTACCTTCGGTCCAGGTTTCGTAGGGGCGCTGGCAAACGGCCTGCAGCCACGTGGGCCATGTCTTGCAGCGCTCAGGCATGTCAGAATATACAGACTGAGAAATCGCCACGCTTATGAAGAATAAGAAATATCGTCTCATGACATGTTTAGCTCGCAGGGGCTTTTTTAAGAACGCCCTTTAATGTTATGTTTATGTTTCTATTTATTATTTTACATCATTTAGCATTGCGACCTACGGAGGCATAGTAACATGGACCTGTTTCGCAAGAAAGCACCTCACGCATCAACCGATGGCTCAGCACTTAAGCGATCTTTATCGGCGTTTGATTTAACTTTACTGGGTATGGGGGCGGTGATTGGCGCCGGTGTCTTTGTTCTAACCGGCGTTGTTGCGGCAACGCTTGCAGGTCCCGCGATTATTTTTTCTTATGTGATGGCGGGTTTAGCCTGTGTGTTTGCAGCGCTCTCGTACGCTGAACTTGCAGCAATGATTGGTGGATGTGGTAGTGCGTATGGGTATGCTTATGCTGGATTTGGTGAGCTTTTGGCCTGGATTGTGGGCTGGGATTTGCTTTTAGAATATACTGTTTCGGTGTCGGCTGTTTCGGTCGGGTGGAGTGCCTATGTGGGCGATGTTTTTTCAAGTCTGGCCGTGCATTTCCCTAAAACTTTACTGCATGGCCCGATGGACGGGGGCTTTGTTAATCTCATGGCTTTGGTGATTATTGCTTTACTCACGGCGCTGTTAACGCTGGGCATGAAAGGCAGTAAGCGCTTTAATCATGCCATGGTCGCCATCAAATTATGCGTGATTATCGCGGTGATTGTTGTTACGGCGATGGCTTTCAAGCAAGAAAACTGGGTGCCGTTTTCGCCGTTCGGTTGGACGGGTGTTATGCAGGGCGCATCGCTTATCTTTTTTGCCTACGTTGGATTTGATGCCGTGGCTACCACAGCTGAGGAAGTGATTAATCCTCAACGAAGTCTACCGATTGGGATTGTAGGGTCGCTGTTTATTTGTACGGCCATTTATATCATTGTTTCGGCCTGCCTTACGGGGGCTGTGCCTTATCACTTGCTCAACGTTGCCTCACCCATCAGTCATGCACTGCTCTTGCTTGGCCAGCCAGCCGTTGCGGGTATTGTCGGTGTGGGTGCCATTGCAGGCTTAAGCACGGTGATGTTGGTGTTGTTTTATGGCTTGAGCCGCGTGTTTTTTGCCATGGCGCGTGATGGTTTGCTGCCTCATTATTTTGCCAAAGTCGATCCACGTACCCATACACCGGTCCGGATTATTGTTTGTTGTGGGATGTTTATGGGCTTAATTGCCGGTTGGGTGCCTTTAGGTGATTTGGCAGAGCTTGTGAATGTAGGGACGTTATTTGCCTTTGCGATTGTGTGCACCGGTGTGATTGTGTTGCGTTATACCGATCCGGATACCCCTCGACCGTTTAAAACGCCGGGTGCACCGTTTGTTCCGTTTTTAGGTATTTTGAGCTGTTTGTATCTTATGGTGAATTTACCGTGGATTACGTTGCTGCGTTTTATTGTGTGGATGGCGATAGGCATGATCGTGTATTTTATGTTTAGCCGAAAAAACAGCCGGCTTGCGCCGCAAAATCTACCCGTTACAAGCGCGAATTAAAGCCATGATTCCGGCGGCAACCAAACCTGCTGCTGGAATGGTTAAAATCCATGCAATAAAAATAACTTTAATTAAACGCCAATGCGTGCCGCTTGCTGTATTCGAAAGACCAACGCCCGCAATCGACCCGGTCACGGTCTGGGTTGTGGATACAGGAATGCCACCTTCGGTTGAGGCTAAAATAATGGCTGCTGCGCCTGTTTCGGCGGCGCAACCGCGCATCGGATTGAGTTTTGTAATGCCTGAACCCATGGTGCGTACAATACGCCATCCACCGCACAGCGTACCGAGGCTTATCATCAGATGGCAAGAAATCACCACCCATAACGGCACGTGAAAAGGCCCATCAAGCCACGCCGCAGACATGAGTAAAGCGGTGATAATACCCATGGTTTTTTGAGCGTCGTTACCACCATGCGCCAGGCTTAAAAGCGCAGACGAAGCAAGTTGAAATATTTTAAACCAGCGGTTTACCTGCTTGTCTTCGCCGGTTTTAAAATAGCGTGCGAGTATTGCGCCGATCAATGCGCCTGCAAGCAAGCCAAGCACCGGTGTGATAAAAATACCAAAGGCTACTTTAAGAAATCCTGCACTTTGCAACGTCGCAAAGCCACCGTGTACGATGGCGGCACCTGCGAGTCCGCCAATCAGAGCATGGGATGAGCTTGAAGGTAAGCCAAAATACCAGGTGATAAGATTCCAACTGATGGCGCCAATGAGTGCTGAAAAAATAAGCGTAGGCGTAATAATTCCGGGCTCGATAATCCCTTTTCCAATGGTATTCGCGACCATTAAATTAAAAAAAGCAAAGGCAATAAAATTAAAAAAAGCAGCCCAACAAACCGCTTGACGAGGGGTTAAGACGTTCGTCGCGACAATGGTCGCAATGGCATTACCAGCATCATGAAAGCCATTAATAAAATCAAAAGCGTAGGCCAGCACAATAATACCGAGAATGATCAGGGTACTGTAGTCCATCAGGCAAGTCCTCAATGAGATTTAGAGGTGATAACTGCTTTTGGTTAAAATGTTAGATACTATATACATTAGACGTTGTACCAGAAAAGGCAAGTTTGCGGCCCCGGCGCTATGTGCAAGTTCGGCATGTGCTATTTCATCGATTCTCATTTGGGATAAAATAGCATCCGATCGTGAGTCAGACGCGGGGAGGTTGGCAAGATGGCGCTCTAAATGCCGGGTGACTTGTCGCTCAGTTTCGGCGACAAACCCAAGGCTCCAGCGGTCACCAATCAGGCCAGCAAAGGCACCAATACACCACGAGCCCGCATACCAAAACGCATTGAATACGCTAGGATGATGACCTAATTCTTGAAGACGTTCTTCACACCAAGCAAGATGATCGATTTCTTCAAGCGCGGCTTCGTGCATCTGTTCTCGCACTGTGTCGAGTTGCGCCGTCACGGCTTGGCCGCGATATAAGGCTTGTGCACAGACTTCACCCGCATGATTCACACGCATCAGGCCTGCGACATGTTTTTTTTCTGAGGGGGTGAGGGTTGCTTCAGGAAGACTTGCTGCAGGATTGGTGCGTTCGCATTCGCGCGTTTTCGGTGTAAAAACGGTTCGTACGGCGGCATCAACCTCCGTGAGTAAGCGATCGATTGGGCGCATTGTTCGCATGATATGCGGTATCCAAAAAATTAGCAGGCTAAAAAAAATGATGGTAGCAAGTTTGGGTTGGTGCAGCAAATCCGTTATGATAAAACTTCCGTGTATTTGAGGTTTTAGTTCCCATGAATTATCAAGCGCGTAGACAATACTTAGCCAGTCATCTTCCTGCAGATGCATTGGTTGTGATTCCGGCAGCATCTGAACAGCTTCGTAACGGTGACAGTCATTATAAGTTTCGACAAGATAGCGATTTTTATTATCTGACCGGTTTTGATGAGCCCGATGCGGTGTTATTCATCACGGGGGGCGAGCAGAGCGACGCGATTTTATTTAATCGCCCCAAAAGCGAACTTGAAGAGCGTTGGACGGGGCCGCGCTTAGGTCAAATAGATGCACCTGCAACGCTTGGTGTTGATGCAGCGTATCCCATCGCTGAGTTAGAAACGCGTTTGCCCGAAATTTTATTGGATAAGCGCGCAATTTATTATCCTATGGGGCGTTACCCAGCGCATGAACGTAGGCTGCGACATGCATGGTCACGCGTAAAAGGCCAAGCACGTCGTGGGCAACATGTCCCCGAAGTTTTTGCCGATATCATGCCTATTTTAGCTGAACTTCGTATGATCAAAGACGATGCAGAAATAAGCTGCATGCGGGAGGCCGCGCGTATTTCGGTTAAAGCCCACGAAGCCGTGATGCGTGCATGCAAACATGCGCGGTATGAATATGAATTAGAAGCTGAATTTTTATATGCCTTGGGGCGCGAAGGTTGTCAAAATATGGCATACAGCAGTATTGTCGCCGGCGGCTCAAATGCCTGTGTTTTGCATTACATCAATAACAATCAAGCACTGGAGCCCAATCAGCTCGTGTTGGTCGATGCCGGGGGGGAAGTGGGGTATTATGCTGCAGACATCACCCGAACCTATCCCGTCAACGGAAAATTTAGCCCGGAGCAACGTTTACTCTATGATGTGGTGTGGCGTGCGCAAAAAGCAGGTATTGCCTGCGTCAAACCCGGTATGCCTTGGGAAAGTATGCAAGCGGCGATTGTGCATGAACTGACATTGGGATTATGTGAGTTAGGTATTTTAAACAGCAATCAAAGCTCTGTGGACAAACTCATCGAGCTTGGAGCCTACAAGCCTTTTTATATGCATTCGTCAGGGCATTGGTTAGGGCTAGATGTACATGATGTGGGTGCTTATGTTGTGAATAACACATCCCGTTTACTTGAGCCTGGTATGGCTTTGACCGTTGAGCCGGGATTGTATATTCCTGATAACTACTCAGGTATAGATCCCACGTGGTGGGGCATAGGCATTCGTATCGAAGATGATATCTTAGTGACGCAACATGGGCATGATAATCTAACCGGAGCACTTGCAGTGGCTCCAGAAGCACTTGAGGACTTGATACGTGGTTGAAGATGTTGATGTGTTAATTATCGGGGGTGGTTTAATCGGCATGGCGCTTATACTTGCCTTAAAACCTCTGGGTTACGCTGTGCGTATGGTTGAAGCGCACGCTCGAACGGCAGACAACCCCGACATTTTGGATACACGCAGTATTGCTTTATCACCGGCAAGCATGCGTATTTTAGAACAATTGCATGTTTGGTCTGATTTGAAATCACGTGCGGCTTCTATCAACATGATTCATGTATCTGAGCAAGGTCGATTTGGGCAAGCGCGCTTAAATCGTGCGTCAGAGCATGATGAGCCTTTAGGCTCTGTGGCTGAAATTCATGTCTTGGCGGCTGCACTGCAAGCGCGGCTTCAATCCGATGATGTGTGGGTTCCCGCACGATTAATCGCACTCGATGCTGCAACCGGTGATGCGACGCTTGAGATGCCCGCTGGAGAAAAAAAACTGCGCGCGCGTTGGGTAATTGCGGCAGATGGGGCCAATTCTTCCGTACGAAAATTATGTGATGCAACCGCTGAGTATAAAACCTACCCAGAGCATGCGCTTGTTGCCAATATTAAACTTTCACGTTCACATGGAGGCGTTGCGTATGAGCGGTTTACGCCCAGTGGACCGTTAGCCTTATTGCCTCTGCCAGGGCCTTATATGTCGTTGGTGTGGACGCGTTCAGCGGATGAAGCCGCGCGCTTAAAATTACTTGATGAGGCTGATTTTTTACAAGAAGTTCAGCGTGCGTTTGGTTATCGCGTAGGGCGTTTTATGGCCGTTGGTCAACGCATGACGTATCCACTCAAGCAGATCATGATGCCGGAACAAGTCTATCAACGTGTGGTGTTTGTAGGCAATGCCGCGCATACCCTGCATCCTGTTGCGGGGCAAGGGTTTAACTTAGGCTTGCGTGACGTCGCGATGCTCGCAGAGTGTGCCGCAAAGTATGGTTTGAGCGTTAAAGCTTTAACACGCTATCAGCTTGCGCGCATGTCCGATCAAGCCACCATCATGAAATCAACCGATGCCTTGGTTTCGCTGTTTAAAAGCGTGCTACCCGGCGTTGGTTTTGCACGGCGCTTAGGATTAGTTGTGTTAGATAACAGTGAGGCCTTGAAAAATATGTTGTTACGTCATGCCAAAGGCTTTGGTGGTGTCGTGCCTGATTTGGTCTGTGGGGTCCCACTGAAGCAGGAGAATTTATAATGCCTAAAGCTGTTGATGTATTGGTGATTGGCGGTGGCGTGGTTGGATTGGCCGCGGCCGCAGGCATGGCTTTTCGTGGGTTCAAAACAGCTGTGATTGATGCAGGGCCACTCAAATCATCTTCTGCAGATAAAAACACACGGGTGTATGCGATTAACAGGGCCTCACAGGCCTTGTTGACCCAATTAGGTGTTTGGGATTTGCTGGCGTCTGAAATAATTTCACCGTATCGGACGATGCACATTTGGGATGCAACGAATCATGCTGATATGACGTTTGATGCGCGGGATGCAGCAAAATCCGAGCTCGGCGTGATATTAGAAGAAACGCCCCTGCGTGCTGCGTTGCTTGCGCGTGCAGAAGCTTTAGGTGTCAACCTGCTTTCAGACACACGGGTTACGGCTTGTGTAGAAGAGGCTGCAGCTATGTGTGTTACGGGGAGTGATGGCGATGCTTGGCGAGCTAAATTACTGATGGTTGCTGACGGCGCAAAGTCAAACACACGCGAGCTGTTAGGGGTGCCTATCACCACCTGGCCTTACGATCATGAAGCTTTGGTTGCGACGGTGCAAACGGCAAAGCCTCATCAAGCAACCGCTTATCAAGTGTTTACACCCGATGGCCCCTTGGCATTTTTACCGTTAGCTAACCCCCATCAATGCTCGATTGTATGGTCCCAACCGCCCGAACGAACGCAGGCCTTGATGGCGCTTAAGCCAGAAGATTTTAATAGGGCACTCACAAGAGCTTTTGAACATAAACTCGGTGCAGTTACGTTACAGAGCACGCGTGTTTCTTTCCCGCTCCATATGCGGCATGTTCAGCAATACAGTGGTTCCAGATGGCTTTTAATGGGAGATGCAGCCCATACCATTCATCCGTTAGCGGGCTTAGGCTTAAACGTGGGTTTGGCGGATTTAACCTCGTGGCTTGCGTTGTTAGATAAGCAGCGTGATGGTGCGTGGTCTCCGCGTGTATTAGCGGCTTATCAGCGCGAGCGTAAATCAGAGGTGTGGTCTGTGATTGCGTTGATGCAAGGCATTAAAGCCATGTTTGGGGCGTCTATAGCCCCAGTGAGTGTGTTACGAGGGCTTGGTATGCGCGCGTTGAACCGTTGTTCACCGCTTAAGCGCATGCTGGCTGACTATGCGTCGGGGGATTATCATGACTAATTTGACATGTCTTTTTTGTCGTCATATACTGTATGTATAATCTTAATAAAATAATAAGTAAATGGGCATTCCTAAAATTCAGGACGACGAATTACCCGCTGGAGAGCATCTTGCCTCCTTACACGAGATCGAACGGATCTATGGCTCTTTCAGTGATCGAAGAAAAGAGCTCATGAAAGGATTATATGAAGCTACTGATAATTTGGAGGAAGCCGGCGTAAAGACGATATGGATTGATGGCAGTTTTATTACAAGCAAAAAAGAACCCAATGATATTGATGGTTGTTGGGAATATACGTCTTCTGTCGATATCAATATGCTCGACCCTATATTTTTAGGTGATCGAGCAGGAATGAAAAAAAAGTATGGCCTTGATTTTTTTATTGCAAATTACATTGAGGCTAAAAGTGGATTACCATTTCCAAAGTTTTTTCAAAAAAATAGGGATGGCAATTCAAAAGGTATCATTATTGTAAAGCTTGGGAGAATAGTATGATTACTAGCGATAAACAATATATTGCGGCTAAAGAACAATTGCATATGTTAACGCAATCACTGTCAGCGCCTGTAAAACATGATATTCCCGCTGCAATAGAGAGCGCCGGAAAAGCGCAAATCAAAGAATTAATAACTGAAATTAAAGCAAATATTAACGAGTATGAAAGCATCATAAAAAACACGCATAATAACATCGTAATAGAAATACATTCATTAGATGATTTATTAGCTGCTCCTATTCGTTACAGACTAGCCAACCATATGAGTATTGATAATTTTAGTAGGAAAGTTGGGGTAAGTGCCAGACAAATTGCTCGCTATGAAAAAGAAGAATATCAAAATATTAATGCACGCACACTTCAAAAAATTCTAAAAATTTTAGAGGTGCGTATTGATGGGGAAATAGCAAAAGCAGCCTGACATGATGGCTTCTACAAGGTTCCTATAATTTAAACCATAGTTTTATATTATGTGCTAAAATATTAAAAACAACTTTAGATTTTAGGTTTTTTTCGTGTTTATTAATAGAATACTGAACTTAAAGCAGCTGATAGATAAAAAATCTCATTTTTTGTTCGGTCCTCGAGCAACAGGAAAGTCATCATTGATTAAGCATGATTTAGGTATCGAGGCATTGGTGATTGATTTGCTGCACTCAGAAACATACATGAGGCTTATGGCAAATCCAAGTCTTATTGAATCGATGATAGAACTTCATGAAAAAGCCTATGTTGTGATTGATGAAATACAGCGTGTTCCTGAGTTATTAAACGAAGTGCATAGGCTCATTGAAAATAAAAAAATACGGTTTTTATTAACCGGTAGTAGCGCTCGAAAGTTAAGACGCCATGGTATTAATTTATTGGCGGGTCGTGCACGTCAAGCCGAGTTGTTCCCATTATCGTATCATGAGTTTACACGCTTTAATTTGCCCCGTTATTTGCAATACGGTGGCCTGCCTATGGTGGTGCTCAGTGATGAACCCGAAGAAGATTTAGATGCTTATGTGTATACGTATTTAGAGCAAGAAATTAAAGCGGAAGCCTTGGTAAAAAACTTACCCGCATTTAGTCGTTTCTTGCAGTTGTCGGCATTAACAAGTGGTACGACGTTAAATTTTACGTCCATTGCCAACGATGCGGGCGTGAGCAGTGTGACGTTGCGAGAGTATTATCAAATTTTAGAAGATAGTTTTTTAGGTTTTTCTGTTTTGCCGTGGAGACATTCTGTTAAACGAAAAGCGATAGCAACGGCGCGCTTTTATTATTTTGATACAGGGGTAAAAAATAGGCTTGCTGGCATACATGCTATTCCTGAAAAAACGGATGTATTTGGCCAAGCATTTGAACACTTTATTGCCATGGAGCTTCGTGCATATCTTAGTTATTTTAGGAAAAAATTACCCCTGTGCTTCTGGAGAACCTCGGATGGGCACGAAGTGGATTTTGTTATTGGCGATCAGATCGCTATCGAAGTTAAATCAACCGATAAAATATCATCGAAGCACTTAAAAGGTTTACGTTATTTAATGGAAGAAAATAAACTAAAACAATATTATATGGTTAGTCAAGATTCAATCGCACGTAAAGAAGAGGGAATATACATTTTTCCTTGGGAAGATTTTCTTAAACGGCTTTGGAATGAAGAAATAATCTAATTGCAAGACTAGAATAATGCACACCAAACCACGACATCCCGCAAACAAGTCGTGGGATGTCGTGGTTGGAATTGGGCTCAACGGCCAGAAGCAGCAGAAAGCGCATTCATTTCAGATGCAACTTGAGCACCAGGTTCAGGAGGGAAATAGCTGCTGGTAAAAAACGTAAGCCCTAGTAATGCTGAACCGCCTGCAACCGCTAATCCTGTAACTGGTGCAGCTACGCTGGCCACTGTAAGCGCGATGGCACATGCAGAAATAGCAAGCATGAGATAGGATAAATACTCGAATGTATCTGCTGTGCTGCTTTGTAGTATCAATGCCTTTTTCTTTAAGTTTTGTACTTCTTTTTTGAAATATTTTTCTGAAATATTCCGATTCAAACGGAACTCAATTAAGTTCATAGCCTGAGTTAAAGCGGGTAAGATACCAACGGGTAAAGGTAAAGAAGCATGATCTAGCCAATACTTATTGAATGGCACATCATATGATATCCTATCAATTAAGGAAATTTTATCTAAAAATTTATCGAGATGTGTCTGTAAGGCTTGATTAGGCGCATCCTGGCTCGCTTTCATTTCATCTGACTTGGCTTTTAATCGACCAAAGACGTATAAAAAATCCCTTCTTTTCCTGAAATACCCTTGATTCCAAGGCCTCTCTTCATTACATTCAAATGTAAAGCTTCGTTGTTTGAATAGTAAAGCTTGATATTTGTTATACACACTAATAAGTGGCACAAGTCGCCCGATACATCGGGCGGTTATTCGAGGCCAATAATCAAAGATCGTCTTAACGTCACGCGATAAGTTTACATTCATTTTTAGAGCATGGGCGAGTTCATTTGCTTGCGCTACACCGCTGTATGGCTTGCCCGAGTTTACTCGTTCTTGTTTATCCATCCAGGATTTGAGTTCTTTTAATAAGGTGTCTCGAGTGAAATTAAGATGATCTGCTTTATAGATGAATTCTGCTTGATGAATATTCCCAATGCGATCGAACTTATTAGGATTTTGTTTGTTTAAATCACCCTCAATCGTATATACAATCGTATGATAATCACTGTTCTGCTTAAGATTAAGAGCCTCAATTTTAGAGAAAAAAACTTTCTCAAATGTTAAGTTTACGTTCACATAACGTAAGGCTTGCTCATACGAAGAAATCCAACTATCTTTTGGAAGAAAAGCTACAGCATAATATGGCATTATTTCATTACCTCGTTTTGTTGTGCGCCAGGCAAAGTCTGGCCTATCTGGCGATAAAGATAGTTAAAAATTAATCATTAGGTATTTTAAACGATATCTATTGAAAAGTAAAGTGCAAAAAGTAAAAATATAGGTCTTGCAAGATGAGTGTATTAAACTTGCGCTTGGAAGCTTGTTGAGTATGTATCGAGTGGCTTTAAATAATCCTGTCGTATTGGATTGAGGGGCTACAACGTTTACACTAGGCTCATGCCTATTTCTTGCAGCCAACTTGAGCCTTTATGACAACAACGATGATGACAGAGCAAAAGCCACTCACCGATTTTACTGAAAAAGCATACCTTGATTACTCCATGTATGTGATTTTAGATCGAGCTTTGCCTCATCTTGCCGATGGCTTTAAGCCCGTGCAGCGGCGTATTATTTATGCGATGTCTGAATTGGGGTTAAAAGCTGCATCCAAGCACAAAAAATCTGCGCGAACGGTCGGAGATGTTTTAGGTAAATTTCATCCGCACGGTGATACGGCGTGCTATGAAGCGATGGTGCTCATGGCCCAGCCGTTTTCGTATCGTTATCCGTTTGTGGATGGTCAAGGCAACTGGGGTTCACCGGACGATCCTAAATCGTTTGCGGCCATGCGGTATACCGAGGCACGATTATCGCCTTATGCTGATGTGTTACTGGCCGAGCTCCGGCAAGGTACGGTCGAATGGATGGATAATTTTGATGCAACGTTGAAAGAGCCCGCACTTTTACCCGCACGGCTTCCCAATGTACTTTTAAACGGCGCGACCGGTATTGCTGTCGGTATGTCGTCGGATATTGTGCCCCATAATTTGGTCGAAGTCGCGAATGCGTGCATTCACTTACTCGATACACCGAAAGCGTCGCTGGATGATATCTTAGAAATCATTGAAGGCCCTGATTTTCCAACACACGCCGAAATTATTACGCCGAAAGCGGCCCTGCATAAGCTTTATTCCGAAGGCACAGGCTCGGTTAAAATGCGCGCGGTGTATAAAATCGAAGATCATCACGTGGTGATCACCGATTTACCTTATCAAGTGTCGGGCAATAAAATTATTGAGCAAATTGCGGCTCAAATGCAACAGAAAAAATTGCCGATGGTGGATGATTTGCGTGATGAATCGGATCACGAACACCCAACCCGGCTTGTGATTATTCCACGCTCCAGTCGCGTTGATTTACATGGTTTGATGTCGCATTTGTTTGCAACGACCGATCTTGAACGAAGCTATCGTGTGAATTTTAATATGATTGGCTTGGATGGCATGCCGCGGGTTAAAAATCTTTTGACCATTTTGAATGAGTGGCTTGAGTTTCGTATTGAAACGGTGACGAAGCGTTTACAGTATCGCTTGAACCAGGTGCTCGATCGCTTGCATGTGCTTGAAGGTTTGTTGATTGCGTATTTAAATTTAGATGAAGTGATTGCTATCATTCGTGAAGAGGATGATCCAAAGCAAGCCCTGATGGCGCGTTTTAATTTAAGTGAACGTCAGGCTGATGCAATTTTAGAAATTAAGCTACGGCATTTAGCTAAACTTGAAGAAACCAAGTTGAAAGCCGAGCGTGATGAGCTTGCTGCCGAACGTGATAAATTACAGCTTATTTTAGGCAGTGATCGACGCCTACGAACGCTTATTAAAAACGAAATGATTGCCGATCGTGATACATTTGGTGACGCACGTCGTGCGCCGATTGTCGCGCGTGAAGAGTCTCAAGCGCTTAAAGAAACGGATATTTTACCGAATGAGCCGATTACGGTGGTGTTATCTGAAAAAGGCTGGATTCGTGCAGCCAAAGGGTTCGACGCCGACGGTACGGCGTTGAATTATAAAGCGGGCGATAGCTTTAAGGCACAAACATCCGCACGCACGAATCAACAGATTATCTTTTTAGACAGTGAAGGCCGTGCTTATAGCTTGCCCGGGCATACCTTGCCGTCGGCACGTGGGCAAGGTGAACCACTCACCGGTAAATTAAACCCGTCCGATGGCGCAACCTTTACGGCGGTATTGGCCGGTGAGCCTCAGCAAAAAATTATTCTTGCCAGTGATGCAGGGTATGGTTTTGTAACTCAGATTTCAGAACTGTATGTTAAAAACCGCAACGGTCGTGCGTGTTTGAAACTTGCAGCGGATGCCAACGTGCTCACACGGATCATCACAAATAAAGCCGCGGATCATGTGGCTTGTGTTAGTAACACCGGCCATTTACTTATTTTTGCTTTGGCGGATTTACCTGAGTTATTGCGGGGTAAAGGTAATAAGCTTATGCAATTACCGGGTGATGAAAAAATTGCAGATATCCAAGTGATTACCGCAGAGGATGCTTTGACGGTGCTTGCTGGCAAGCGTCACTTTACCTTGAAGCCTGCCGATTGGAAGGTGTATATGGGCACGCGTGGACGACGTGGCTTACTCTTGCCGCGTGGTTTGCGGCAAGTTTCGGAATTGCGCGTGGGTGATGAGCATTAAGTGCTATTGAGGTAAGCTCGCGAGGTAATACGCAATAGCATGCATATCTTCGGGGCTCATTGCGGCGGTGACCATGCGCATGGTGTGCCCCGGATCGTTTTGGCGGTTATTATGTTTAAACGCTTCGAGTTGATGCATGGTGTAATCAATATGTTGCCCGGCAAGCGACGGAAAGCCGGGGAGGCCATGACCTTTGCCATTTACCCCGTGGCAGGTCGCGCAAGCCATGATATGTTGTTTAGCATCACCTTGGCGATAAAGCGTTTCACCACGTGTATTCTTACGACGAAGTCGGTGAGTGCCTGGTGGCAGGGGTTTTTTGGCATAAAAATCAGCAATATTCTGAATATCTTCATCGGTTAGTTCTTGAATAAACGGCGCCATGGCTTCATCGACGTGACGAGCGTCGTTACGCTTTAAATCTTGGATTTGTTTGATTAAATAATCCGTGTGTTGACCAGCAAGATTAGGCCATGCAGGGTTTAAGCTGCGTCCGTCTTGACCGTGGCAGGTCGCGCAGGGTGCTGTGATTGCACGGCCAACGGTGTTGCTGCCCATGGTGTATCCAGCGCATGGTGTGAGTAATAATATCAGGCTAACCCAGAAGGATTTCATGATTTTTCTCGAGGCAATTTGATGGCCTATAGTACATTATTTTGAGCTGTACGGCCAGTTTGTATTTTTGCGGGAAGGTTTGCTATACTTCGAGTATGAAAAAAGTAATACTTAAGTCATGGGGAGGGATGCTTTATGCATGTGGATAAAATTGCTATTTCGATGGATCATGAACTTTTGAAAAAATTAGATCAGTTGGTTTTAAACAAAGAATTTAAGACGCGAAGTCAGGCAATTCAGGTAGCGGTTCGTAAGATTGTTGATCTTAGTGAGCATGAGAGCTTAGCGAAAGCATGTTCACAATTAGATGTGGTTTTTGAACAACAGTTAGCGGATGAAGATTTAGATGAGGATGTTGATGCATGGCCAGAATTTTAAGGGGCGATATTATTTGGGCTGACTTAAATCCAACACAGGGCCATGAACAAGCAGGGCGGCGACCCGTGCTTATCATTAGTCATGATGTGTTCAATGAGAAATCTGGGACCGTCATTGCTATGGCATTGACGAGTCAAAAGCAAAAAGCAGGTTTTCCATTAACACTTGCATTACAAGATAAAGTTGCACAAAAATTAGCATGGGTTAAAATGAGCCAAATTAGGACGCTATCGACGGCACGCCTTGGCAAAAAACTGGGTCGAATCACCGATCATGAGTTAACGCGTGTTTTGGACGGACTCTCTGAAATTATTCATTCATGTATGACAACAAGGTAAGTTTTTCATGATTCCTTATGCGGAAGCGAGTTTTTTAAAAAGTGCAGCGCGTGTTGATCAACTTCCTAAAGATGTGGGGGCCGAAGTGGCTTTTGCTGGGCGATCAAATGCCGGGAAATCGAGCGCTATTAATTGCCTAACAGGGATTCGACAGCTCGCAAAAGTCAGTAAAACGCCGGGGCGAACGCGTCTCATGAATTGTTTTATTCTCAACGATGAAGCCTATCGTTTAATTGATTTGCCGGGGTATGGCTACGCCAAAGTGTCGCGTGCGATGCAAGAAGAGTGGCAGAAGCACTTGGCGCATTATTTTGATGTACGTCAAAGCTTGCGTGGATTGGTGGTGTTGATGGATATTCGTCACCCACTCATGCCGTTGGATTTGGCCATGGTGGATTGGGCGCTCGATCGCGGCTTACCTATCCATGTCGTGTTGACGAAAGCGGATAAGATTGGCCGCAGTAAAGCACAAAACACGCTTGCCGAAGTTCGTAAACATTATGCAGCCTACGCGGATATTTTTAGTGCACAAACGTTTTCATCGCTTAAGCGTCAAGGCTTGAATGAGCTGATGAAGGTGCTTTCAGTGTGGTTTGGTGCTGGTGGGATTGATGGGCGGTAAATTATCTTTTTGAGATGCTTGATATGATTTTTTTGTTCGACGCATGCGTTTTTTATTAAGCTTGCGTAATGCTGCAAGCAAAGCTTGGCCGTTCCAAGCTTCTGGTGATGATGCACCGTAGATTGCTGCCGAGAGAATTTTTAGCTCTTCTGCGAGTTCAGGGCTTGAAGCGCATTGAGCAATCTCGTCCAACGTTATGAATGATTTTTTAGGCCAGGTTAATTTAGCCCACACAAGCAGTGCATCGCGTGAAGCTCGTGGTTGATGGCTACGGCATGCTTTCGTGAGCGCTTTAAATGCTCGGCGTTTAATTACACGTTTGTATTTATGGTTCAAATACTTTAAAAATACACAAAAAACAGCGATTAAAACCAGGCATAAAAGACCCATATGAAAAACAAGCGCATACTTAAACGTGAGTTTATGCGCTGCAGGCTTTTCGGGTATTTTTATAGTGGGTGGAGGCGTTTGTGCTTGGGCTCCTGCGCGTGCGGTAATATGTAGGATGCGCTCAGGGAGTGTTGAGTGCTCAGTTTTGCCTGTTTCGGTATTAAACCAGGTGACGGTTTGGGCAGGCAGCGTCACCTGACCTGGTTGATTAAATAAATAACTGATTTTAACCGTTGTTTTTCCTATAATATCTGACCCTTGTGCTTCTGTTTTGAGTTCAGGGCGTTCAGGGTAGCTATTAAAAGCGCTGCTTTTAGACATATCCAAGGGAGGGAGTAATTCTGCAGGCAGCCCCGCCGCTCTTAAGGTTAATGTGCGTACAAGGGTGCTGCCTTCTTCTAAATCTGTACTTTGTTGATCATAATACTCGGTGAGCGCCAGTGATTTGGCGGGAACCCAGGGTTTGTTTTTAAAATTTTCAGGAATGGGCTTAACATCCAGAGATTTCGATGTACCGTCGGCACGTACACGGCGTGGAATATCGTCATAAATTAACGCTTGAAAGCTCGGTGGATAAATTTTGTGTGCACCGCTTTGTTGCGGAAAAAAAGCGTATTTTTGCTCTTCAACGAGATAGGGGCGTCCGTTCTCAATCACTTGATATTGGCGATTATCACCTAAAGGCATGGTGAGGGCATCGCTCAGTTGAGGTGGCTGATATAAGGCATCCAAAATAGATGTATTATGGAAAATTTTGACGGTATAAATCACTTGTTGATTGATAAACGGCTGGGTGTCGCTTGCTGATGTTTGTATAAACAAGGCGGTTTCCGGTGCCGTGTTGATAGGCTCTGATGATGCGTGTGGACTGTCGGTGACCTCAATGCTGGTGGGTGCGCTGCGCGCATGGCCCACTTGAATGGCAGGAATCGTCAATTTTCCGGTATGTTTAGGGGTAAGTGTGACCGTCCAACTGGATGACGCTTTTGATTGGCCATCAATAAACATATAAGACGCGCGATGTGCTGTGCCGTTGATCTGAAAATCATATTGAAGTGGGCTAAAATCGGGTAAACCTGCCGGTGCGTTTTCATCTAATTCTAAAATCAAATGAAACGCTTGGCCTGGCATGACTTGTGTGGGGTCTACTTTAGCCGATAACGTCGCGGCATGCGCCGGTATGAAGTAGATAAGCGTTAAAAAATAGAACGCTAAGCGTAGGTTTTTCATGCGTGCCCCTGCTGTAATCGTTTCATATGGTCGCGCCAAAATTTTTCTCGTAAGAGCCCGCCCGGATCGTCCGGTATTAAACGTAACCACTGCTCTTTCGCTTGTTGCTCTGCGTCGGTGGCTGATGCGTTGGCTTGTTGCGAGTCGGGCTTAGCTTGCTCGTCTTGCTTTGCCTCTGCCTTGGCGTCAGCCTCAGGTTTAGCCTCAGAGTTAGGCTCAGGTTCAGCAGGTTGTTCAGACTCAGGGGGTGATGCTTCGGATGAATCCGGTTGGCTCGGCGTGTTGTTTGAGCCATCTTGTTTTTCTGCCGGTTTTTTTTGATTGGAGTTGTCCTGCTTTTTCTCCGAATCTTCAGGTTTGTCGGGCTGATCTGGTTGATTGGATTGATTGGAATTATCTGATTCTGATTCTGATTCAGGAGGATTTTTTTTCAGCATCTCTTCAAGTACCGCAAGGTTATGCTGAGCGTCCAGGTGCTTCGGCTCGAGTTTTAATGCTTGCTTATACGCCTCAATAGCTTGTTTGTATTTGGCCTGAAAAGCCAGCGCATTGCCTTGATTATAAAACCCTTCGGCGCCACCTTGAGTCTGAAAACCTCTTTCAGCCGCAGCGTAGTGCTTATTGCGATAGGCGGCGACGGCTTGCCAATCTTTTCGAGTAAACAGCTTTTCAGCTTCGTCAAACTGCTCTTGCAGAAGATGTGCGGCAGCGCGTTGGTTGGTGTTTCTCCACATATCACGCCAGCTTGAGGCATGTGCGGCAGATGCCATCATGCATAAAACAAATAAACTTAAGCCATAGCGTGTAAGCAATTTCATGGGCGTAATCTCAATGTCCAGTCACGACGAAAAGCAATCAGCAGGAGTAGCAATGCAGGAATCATTAACCAACGCCCATCATCACGCCACATGGGCATCGATTCGTGATCTTTTGCTTTAAGCGAGCGCTCAAACGCATGGTAATTGAGCCAGGTATCAAGATCTTGGGTGGTGTTTTTAAAGGGAATGCTAAGGCCATGGCCTGCCTGTGCAAATTGATTAAAGCGTGCACTTTGGTTTGTGGTGGTTGTCAGTGGCAAAATGGAGGTATAGATATGTTGCGCGGCAAGTTTTTTGGCTGTTTTTATCGCGGCTTGGCTTGGCGCCGTGCCGGTGAGCACGAGTATGTCGCCAGGTCCCGCGCCGGTTTGCTGGATAAGGTGAGCGGCGTCTTGTAGCGCGCGTTCCAAATTGAGGCCATCAATCGGCATGATGTCGGGTGTGATCGGATCGATGAGTGCATCAATCGTTTGTGCATCGTGCGTGATGGGCGATACCACAAACGGCTCTTCGGTATAAGCAATCAGGCCAAATTGGCCTTTGTCTTGATGTTGAAACAAATCATGGAGCTTAAATTTCGCGCGTGTTAGGCGATCGGGTTTAAGATCGCGAGTTAAGCTTTCATGGGATACGTCGAGTAAGAGCACACGCGGGTGTAAGTATTCATAGATCGGCACGGGTAGTTTTGTCCCACTTGGGCCTGCAAGCGCTAAAATCATGCATAAAGCAGCGCCTAGTAGGTAAAGGACGGCGCGCTGTCTTGGGTTTTGGCTCTGTGTGTCTAAGAGATGAGGCAGGAGGTGCGCATCACAGGCTGTCTGCCAGGCGCGTCCTGCGGATTTTTGGCGGAGCATCAAAACACCGAGTGCAGCCAGGGGAATGATGGCTAGGAGCCAATCAGGACGTAAAAAATGGAGTTGATAGGTCATCATGCAAGTTCCTCATGATGTGAGCGGCGTTTGGCACGCGGTGCACGTTGAAAAACAGCCGTGATATGTATCAACCATAGCAGAAATAGGCCCAGCGCGAGCGTGAGAGGCCAGAGATAATACTGAGTTTCTGGACGAACCGTTGCATCGGATTGGGAGACGGTTTCGAGTTGATTGATCAGTTGATAGATATTATCCAACGAACGTTTATCATTTGCACGAAAATAACGCCCTGAAGTCATGGATGCGATGGTTTTGAGCGTGTTTTCATCTAAATCATCCGCCATCACCGGAATCGAGCCATAACGTCGATAAGCGGTGTTACTGCTACCGAGTCCAATGGTGTACACTTTGATATCATCTGACTGCGCCAGTTTAGCCGCCTTCAGTGGCGGAAGTGTGCCCGAATTATTAGCACCATCGGTGAGTAAAATCACCACACGCCCTTGGGCTGGGATATGTTGCATGTGCTTAACTGCGAGACCTAGGGCATCGCCAATGGATGTGGTTTTGCCCGCGAGACCGACGGTTGCGTCTTTTAAACGCATAAGAACCGTTGCATGATCGTGCGTCAGCGGAGTTTGTAAATAAGCCCGTGTTCCAAATAAAATAAGACCGAGTTGATCGCCGGGGCGATGTTGAATAAACATTTCAGCGGCGTGTTTGACTAGGGATAAGCGTGTGCTAGGACGGCCGTTCAGCAAGTGATCTTGGATGTCCATGCTGCCGGATATATCAAGAATCAGCATAATATTATGCCCTTCACGTGAAAGAGGACGGGGTTCGCCAACCCAACGAGGACCGGATAAGGCGATCACAAGTAAAATCCAGATCAGAAAAAGCCCTAGATAAGATGGGGCTGAGTGATGCGTTTTAGCTGTTTGTATCGAGGATAGCCGGGCAAAAAAAGGAATCGTTAAGGCACCTTGGCTTGTGGTGTTTGCCCGCGGCATGATAAGCCATATAAGCAACGGCAGGGGCAAGGCCATGAGTGCCCAAGGTGTTGCTAGTTCAAACATTTTTTCCTCCGTTGCTTGATCCAGCGTCGCGCCATGAGAAACAGCGGTTCTAATGGATGGTCTGCCTTAGGGTTAAACGGAGCTTCACGTAAAATTTGGCCTGTGGCATCAATTTCTTCATCTAATCGATGGCTTGTTTTTTTTAAGAATTGCAGCCAAGCGTCACCGTGTAAACCTGCGACTTCAAAACGGGGGTGGTACACCAGGGCCACACGTTTAAGCAATAAAGTGATGGCTGCAGCGGTTTTCTTCGGATCAGGTTGTTCGAGATAACACGCTTCAAGGCGTTCAAGTTCAGCCAGGGCCTCGCGTTTGGGTGCTGTGTATTGACGGTGGCGTTGTCGTTGTAACCACAAGAGGATCAAGATGATAACTGCGCCTAGTAAAGCGTAATAAGCGAGACCTGGAGGCCAAGCACTCACCGGTGGCGGCATATGAATGTCGTGTAATTGTGTGAACACATGGTTATCAGCCATGACTCCTCCGAGGAAAGGTCTGATGCGTTATATTAACCCAATCGCTTTCTGCGGTGAGTGCGATGCAGGGTGTTTTAAAACGTTTAAAGCGTTGCTCTACTTCTTTAAGATGATTTTCAGCAAAGGTGGTATAAGCTTGGTGTATACGTTTATCTCGGGTGTTTAAGCGTAATCGGCGCGTGCCATCGGTAACGGGGTAGAAGCCGGGTGCCGGTGGCGCAAGCTCAAGTGGGTCGTTGATGTGGTAGGCAAGCAAGTCGTTATGTTGTTTTAGGCGACTGATTAAAGGCTCACATGTTGCATCTAACGTATAAAAATCACTGATAAGCACGAGCAAACTGCCTGGTTTTAACACATGCCGCAATTGCCTGAGCGCTTCAACGAGCGGGCGAGGCTCACCCTCATGTTCGTGATCTAAAATAGAGGTGTAGTCGGCAAGACCCGCAAGCAGGGGTAGCACGCCTGCTTTTCGGCTACGCGGTACAAATTCTTGATGATGCGTACCTGAAAAGATAAAACCACCGATGCGATCGCCCTCGGCAGAGGACATCCATGCAATTAAACCAGCAAGACGGGCTGCAAGAACAGATTTAAACGCAACGCGCGTGCCAAAATACATGGAAGGATTAAAGTCGACCAGTAAAACAATCGGACGTTCACGCTCTTCTTGGTAGAGTTTAATATGAGGCTTGCCGGTCCGCGCTGTTGAGCGCCATTCCATGTGACGAATTTCATCGCCGATTTGATAATGGCGAACATCCGTAAAATCCATGCCTCGTCCACGTAAAAGCGAAGCTTTATCACCGCTTCGAGCGGCTTTAGCACGTATACGAGGATGCCTGCCTCGGGCAACTTGCTCGAGCTTGATGAGTTCTGGAAGGGTTGCAATCACACCATGACTCATGAGAACAAGCTCCTTAAGGCAGAGCAACCAAGCGTAGCAGTTCGTCGAGAAACGCATCAACGGTGATGCCTTCAGCTTCTGCTTCAAACGTGAGTAAAACGCGGTGTCGTAGTACGTCGTGTGCAATCTGATGAATATCTTCTGGCGTGACATAATCGCGGCCATCAAGCCAGGCCAGGGCTTTCGAGCAACGATCAAGAGCCAGGGTTGCACGGGGACTTGCGCCAAAACGCAGCCAACGTGCAAGATCGTCACTGTAACGTCTGGGATCGCGTGTGGCGACAATGAGATCCACCAAATACGACGCTAAGGCATTACTGGTATGTACGTTAAGTACTTGCTCACGCGCATCAAATAAAATGCGCTGTGGAAGTGGTTTATGTGCTGTTTCGATGGATTTCGATGAGGGCTTACCCGACGCTTCACGACGTGCGAGCATCAGAATATCGTGCTCAATGCTTGCTTCGGGGTAGTCAATTTTGACGTACATTAAGAAGCGATCGAGTTGCGCTTCGGGCAGGGGGTAGGTTCCTTCTTGTTCAATCGGATTTTGTGTCGCCATGACCAGGAATAATTCAGGCAGCGGATAAGTTTTTCCGCCAACGGTGATTTGATGTTCGCCCATGGCTTCAAGTAAGGCGGATTGTACTTTGGCTGGAGCACGATTAATTTCATCAGCTAAAATTAAGGGGTGGAACAGTGGTCCAGGTTGAAACGTAAATGATCCGGTATCAGGATGATAGACATCGGTTCCTGTTAAATCGCCTGGCAGTAAGTCCGGCGTGAACTGAAGGCGACAAAAGTCCCCTTCAATTCCAGAGGCCAGGGCCTTAACCGCACGAGTTTTGGCAAGGCCTGGAGCCCCTTCAACCAGCAAATGTCCATCGGCCAACAAGGCCACCAATAAACGCGAAACTAAATTCGCTTGTCCAAGCACTTGGGTGTTTAGATTATCACGTAGATTTTGTAATGCAGATCGTACGGTATTGGTGTTATGTGTTGAAGACATCGGTGTATTATCTCCTAATTAAATGATTTTTGATTAAATCACCTCGATACTGTCAGCTTGAGGCCCTTTTTTACCGTCGACGAGAATAAATCGAACGTGGGCGCCATCGCGTAAGCCTTTAATGTCTTCAGGCCGTGCAGCACTGGCATGAAAAAAGTATTCTTGATCGCCTGTGATGATAAAACCAAAGCGCTTTTTGCGGTCAAAAAATTTAATTACGCCTTTTTGTTTGCCTTTGCCACCCGAAGAAAAACAGCTTCGTAGGGCTTGGCCTAATCGTGTGAATATACTCATCATTATTATTCCTGCTAATTAACCCGCTTGAACGTATTATTTGAATAAGCGAGGGTGTTTAAATAAACGCTTTGAGCTTAGCATAAGATGAGGTTTTGACACAATTCTTAATCTTCTTGCTCTGTGCCTGAAAGCGTAGATCTGATAGGATTGACTTCATTTTGATGACGTGGAGTTCCGACATGCGTGTGTGTGTAACTTTTTTGTTATTGTGGGCGTTATGTTTAGACCAAGCCTTTGCGCACAATAAGCGTGTGTACGGCTACCTTGAAGATGCAGTTTTAGTCGAGCAACACGTAGTGCTGCCGGCTAAATTAGATACCGGAGCTAAATCGGCATCGTTGTATGCCAAACGTATTCACCCCATTGAGATCAACGGTAGGCCTTATCTTCAGTTTGTTGTACCGACCAAAACTGGGGATGTGCATTTTCAGTGCGCTTATGTGGGTGATGTTAATATTAAAGCTCGCTCAGGGGAAATTGCTGGTACGCGCTTGAAAAATCCGTTTATTCGACGGCCGGTTGTAAGTATGCCGCTCCAACTGGGGGGTGAGATTCGGACCATTCGTGTTAACTTAGCCAATCGGCGTCGTTTTGCGTATCCTTTGTTGCTGGGGCGAGAAGCGCTGGTTGCTTTTGATGCTTGGGTTGATCCACAGCAAAAATTTACGTTAAGGCACACGGTGAGTCGCTGATGAAATCACGTCAACATCATCTTTATGCTTTAATCGGAACGTTGTTTTTGATAGGCGTCACGATTTTTTTATATCGGCATGTTGCGTTGGATGTGCCGTTGACAGAAACGGAGACGGTGAACAGCTGGATGGTTGAGGCTAACTTACGTTTTACAGCTGAACGTAACCGACCTGTTCAAGCGCATATGACCATTCCGTATATGCCGCCTGCGTTGGTGATTTTGGATGAATATTTTGTTTCTCAAAATTACGGCGTGACGACGAATCTCAACGCTGACAATCGGGAGGTTGTGTGGTCGTTACGCCGAGGTTCCGGTCCGCAATCGTTATACTATCGGGTTATTTTACGTGAAACCGATCATCAAGTAGGGAGTTTAGGCAAGCCTCTTCTCCAAAAACGACGCGTGTTACCCGATAATCAAACGGTCGCGGTTGAAACCATGATAAAGCAGGCGCGTGAGTCATCGGCGGATATTCAAACGTTTACACAAAGCGTGATTCATGCATTAGATAAACGTGATGGTAATGCTCGGCTTTTGATGGGGGATGAGCCGGGAGAGCGCGCTTTAGTTCAAGCCATTATGACGGTGCTTAATCAAGCGCGTATTGAAGCGCGCCCTGTACAGGGTATCCATTTGAAGCAAGAGACACGCGCAGAGACGCAATGGTTTTTAGCGGTCTATAACGAACAAGGTTGGATTTATATTAATCCACATACGGGTGCGGCAGGGTTACCTAAAAATTTCTTGGTTTGGCAGTATGGTTTTGAGCCTTTGTTTATGGTGAGTGGTGGTAAAGTACCTCAGCTAAGTTTGACCATTTCACCGACGCCCATGAATGCCTTGAGTGCAGCAAAAACACGTGGACTTCAGAACGAATCTAAATTATTACGCTTTTCACTTTTGGCCTTGCCTGTGAACGTCCAAGAAACCTATAAAGTTTTGTTGATGGTGCCCATTGGCGCTTTGATTATTTTGTTATTGCGTAATTTTGTAGGTTTAATGACGTTTGGAACGTTTATGCCGGTGCTTATTGCTTTAGCTTTTCGTGAAACGCATGTGGTGTGGGGCGTGATTTTGTTTTCGCTGATTGTATCGTTTGGGCTTTTGGTGCGTTTTTATTTAAATAAATTACGCCTGCTTTTGGTACCTAGATTGGCTGTTATTCTCACGGTTGTTATTTTGATGATGTTATTGATTAGCGTGATGAGCCTTAATTTAAATTTAGGTTCGGGCTTATCTGTTGCATTGTTTCCGATGATTATTTTAACCATGACGATCGAACGAATGTGCGTGACCTGGGATGAACGAGGCGCTTCTGAAGCCATCAAAGCAGGTGGTGGAAGTCTGCTTGCCGCGATGATTGCTTACGCTGTCATGAATTTTGAGGCGTTGCAGTATTTGATGTTTGCTTTTCCTGAGTTATTGCTTGTGTTATTAGCGTTGATTCTGAGCTTCGGTGAATATCGTGGGTATCGTTTGTCGGAATTATTACGTTTTAAAGCGCTATCAGGGGCTGCCTGATGTGGAAGCGTGCTCGACAATTAAAAGCTCGGGGTGTTTTGGGTATTAACCGACGTAACGGGGATTATGTCCTGCGTTATAATGCAAGAAAACATTATCCTTGCGTTGATGATAAATTACAGACCAAGCAATTGGCTATTGCGGCTGGTATTGGTGTGCCCGTGTTGTATCAAAGCATCACAGCAGAGCATCAGTTAAAATCTTTGGATGTGTTACTCGAACCTTATCCCGATTTTGTAATAAAACCAGCGCATGGTGCAGGCGGCGATGGCATTGTTGTGATTGCCAGCCGTGTGTTTAAGCATTATCGCCAAGTCAACGGTACCCTCTTAACGCTGGATGATTTGCAATACCACTTATCAAGTTTACTGTCCGGTGCATACAGTTTGGGGGGGCATCCTGATCATGGGTTGATTGAGCGTCGCGTAATTGTTGACCCTGTGTTTGAAGCCGTGAGTTACGAAGGTGTGCCGGATATTCGGGTGATATGCTTGCTCGGGTATCCTGCCATGGCGATGCTGCGTCTGCCGACGCGCGCTTCGAACGGCAAAGCTAATTTGCATCAAGGTGCGATCGGTGTGGGCATTGATTTGGCGACAGGTTTAACGTGTGGTGGAGTGATGCATAACGATGCGATTGATTATCATCCCGATACGTTGAATTCATTGGTTAATATTCAAGTACCTTATTGGGATGAGATTTTAAATATGGCTGCCCGAGGCTATGAGCTTACCAAATTAGGGTATATCGGTGTGGATATTGTTTTAGATAAACTGCATGGCCCGCTGATGTTGGAACTGAATGCACGCCCTGGGCTCAATATTCAAATTGCCAATCGAGACGGTCTTGTGTCGCGTTATGAGGCAATTGAAGCAGAAGCTCGCCACGGAGCAGCATCGGTTGTTGAGCGCGTGGCATTTAGTAAAGGAACGTGCACGAAAAAACTTCCGCAACTTCACAAATCTAATTCAGCAACCTCTTCCTTTGACACTGTAGATACTACGTTTAAATGAAAATTATTTTTATTACCAATCAGATCATAATCAAGAATAACTCGATTGATGT